>Ga0209101_1000002_pt1 | contig 319348 bp, 288 predicted proteins | sample ConPoolayeCmetaG_FD_185481 | JGI IMG/M metagenome (GOLD analysis project Ga0209101, IMG submission 185481) | Hot spring microbial mat communities from California, USA to study Microbial Dark Matter (Phase II) - Cone Pool mat layer C metaG... ... | reverse complement strand
TGGTATCCACTCCTCAGTAAGTATTCTTTCGTTCTCGGGTAGCACCATCTTTTTCCCTGCATTAACAACCAAATTTTTAAAACTCTTTGTAATATCTGTTTTATATATAAAAATATTACCTCCCACGATCTCCTCTACTGTACCCTTATTCTTTATATAGTATAGAAATTTTACTTTATCCTTAGGCCAATTAAAGTAGACTTTCTTATCTGTTTTAAAACTTACAAATTCAGAATTTTCAATAATTTTACCCTCTACTCTAGTAATGATTACATGGCCAACTCCTTGGTTAATAGCCATATTCTCAGCCTCTTTCTTTGATGTTACCCTTACAATATTAAATAGAAGGACAGCATACTTACCACCAGGTTCTGCAGTTAATGGAATTTTTATCTTGTAATCTATCCTCTTGCTTTCGCCTTTTTTGAGTTTAAATTCGGAATTATCGAAACTAATCCAATCTTTTAAGCCGAATTTATAGCTATTCTCTTCTAAGAAATAAGATGCGCCATCTTTCTGCGATATATTCTTAGAATAAGGTTTTAATGTTATCTCTACATCCTTATCTAATGCATTTGTAACAGTAACGTAGCCGCTCGCAACACCACCTCTATTTAATGTTGAGAATTGTTTGATAGAAGGTGAAACCGCCAAACCAAAACTAATCCGTGTTTCATTTCCATCCATTTTAAATAGTGCTAAAAATTAGCAACGACAGTATAAGTTACTGTCTGTGTATAAGTTCCCGACTCTGTACCAGTATCTATAGCTGCTCTATGGGTTACAAGAGCAGTATTTGTTGTATCTGAAGTTGCAGGACTATTTAAACCGTTTGTAGAGAGCAAATTGGTAATAGAGTTGGGAACAGGAGTATCGTCATCGTCGAAATCTCCAACTTCTGTGACCACACCACCTGTAGCCGAGCCTCCTACCAAAGCTATTCCGTAACCTTCTACTCCCGCTGTAACTGTAGAATTCTCGGCTATAGGATCAATATCATCCGCGTCTGGAGCAGCTCCCGGAGCACCATCTTTACGTAGATCACCGTCTGAGGTAATACTTACAACATATCCATTAGCGGCGTTGGTATAAACCTTTAATCTGTAGCTACAAGTTGAGACTGTATTTAAATTTAAAACTCCTAAATTACAACTATTAGTATCCGTTAAATCTGCGCTATCTCTTATTGCAAAGGCCAGGACAGGATCAACTACCGCATTTACATTCACGTCGTTATCATCACCTACATAAACTAATGTTGCGCCGAAATCTGTACCAGTACTATCCGAAACTGAAATAGAGTAAATACCAGCGGTTGTAGTTGCAGGAAAGCGAATACATAGATTTACTCCTGAAGTTATAGCAAGAGTTGTACTAGAGGTAAAATCGTATCTGCCCCCAGAAGTAGTAAATAAGCTGGTATTAAAGAAACCATCGTTGGTCGAATCTCCATCTGCATCCACAGTGGCTACAGTGCAGTCAGTTAAGGCAGAAGGCAAGGTTGGTGATACAGAAACCGTAATACTGTTGCCATTAATATAATTATTTGTTGCAACGTAACCAAAAGTTACATTCGTTGCCGTCAAGGCCGCAAATTCACCCCCCGCCGGCGAAGAAACAGAAACATTAACTCCAGCAGCGCTTAGTGATCTGCTAAAAATTGTAAATATATTAACGAGAACAAAAAGTAGAGATAAAAAAAGTGTAGCAACTTTCTTAACTCCACTAAGTGGATACCTTCCCATAATTCAAACATAAGCTAAACAGATTATCTTTCAGTATAGAATATTTTTGAATAGCTGTCAACTATTCGTGTACTTATTCTATCTAGAATATGACGAAAATTTACCCGTACTTGGGATAGCAACATCTCTTATATTTCTTCCCGCTTCCACAAGGACATGGTGCGTTCCTGCTAATTCTACGTCTATTAGAATTCGATAGCGTTTCCTCTTTAGTTAAATTAACACCACTTTGTTTGCTGTCGGTGTATCTTGCCTGCTTTAGGGGGTCCTCCTCTTTTACTCGCTCTACCTTTACTCTAAACGCTTTCATACTTATCATGTCTCGTAGTGAGATAAAGAATTTTTTGAATAGGAGTGACCCCTCATGTCTGTACTCTACTAAAGGATCTTTCTGAGAATAGCCTCTAAACCTAACGGCCTCTTTAAGATCTGCCATAGCGTCTATATGCTCCATCCATAAAAAATCCATTGTAGATAGAACTAAGTACTTCTCGTACTCTTTAACTATCTCTGGCGCTTCCAGATTTTCTAACTGTAGATTAAAAGCTTCAATTAAAAATGTGTTTACAGCATTAGTCTCTTTAGAATTAAGTATCTCTTCTATGCTCTCCATATTAAGCTTCTTTAACACCTCGTTCTGAATAATTTCTGGGAACATAGAATCCATAATTGATCTATCACTTTCTATGTTAAAATCCAACTCGGCTACTCTGTCTAACACCTGCTTGATGATCCAAAGTTGTAAAGCTGTGTAATTTTTATCATAAGTTTTGTCGCTACTTTTTAATGAGAATGTCCTCAAGTAGTTACAGAAATCAGATATTTCGGTATTTTTCAATTTTACTCTTCTAGCTGTTAAATCTTCGTCTCTTAATTTCTCCAACACGGTTAGTCGCATCTCATAAACAATATCTCGTTGTTTATTTAGAACATCATCGTACTCAACCAAACTTTTACGCACATCAAAATGTAAGGACTCCACTTTCTGCTGAGCCTTCTCAATTATTTTGGAGATTAAACCGGACTCTAATGGCACATTCTCTGGTAGTCCAGCTCCTGTGAAAAGAGTCTTAATTAGATCACCACCAAAAATGCGAACCAAATCGTCTTCTAAGGAAAGATAGAATCTAGACGCCCCCGGATCGCCCAATCTGCCGGCTCTTCCACGTAACTGATTATCAATTCTACGAGCCTCATGTCTCTCTGTTCCTATAACATAAAGGCCTCCGAGCTCCCTGACTTCATCGCTAATCTTAATATCGGTACCTCTACCTGCCATATTTGTAGCAATTGTTACTGCACCTTTATGCCCTGCTTTAGCGATTATCTTAGACTCATACTCGTGCCTCTTGGCGTTAAGAACTTCATGAGGGATACCCTCTTGCTTGAGCATATCCGATATAAGTTCTGAATTTGTTATTGAAGTTGTCCCGACCAAAACTGGCCGTCCGTTTTTGTAGTTCTCTTTGATATCTTCTATAATTGCTCTATTTTTTACCTCTTTAGTCTTATAGATAATATCTGGGAAATCTTTTCTAATAATAGGTTTGTATGTTGGTACCTTTACCGCATCTAGATCATAAATCTTCTTGAACTCTTCAGCTTCTGTCATTGCTGTACCTGTCATTCCCGCCAGAAAACTATAAAGTCTAAAGTAGTTCTGATACGAGATAGTAGCTAAAGTTTTGCTCTCTTGCTTTATATTTACACGCTCTTTAGCCTCAATTGCCTGATGTAGGCCCTCACTATAACGCCTGCCTTCTTGAACTCTCCCTGTAAATTCGTCTACAATAAAAACTTCCCCGTTTTTTACAATGTACTCTCTGTCTAGTTTGTATAGAGCCTTAGCTTTAAGTGCATTATCTATATGTTTTATTACAAGATTATCACTCCAAATATCGTCTCTGTTAAGATATTTCTCCACTTTCGAAATTCCATTGTCTGTAAGCACAACTCCATGACTTTTCTCATCAACTGTATAATCTAAAGTTTCTTCCAAATGCTCAACCAATTCTGCAAATTTATAATACATCTCACTAGACTCGGAATCCGGTACAGAGATTATTAAAGGTGTTCTGGCTTCGTCAATCAAAATCTCGTCGGCCTCGTCTACGGCAGCAAAGTAATGAACTGTTTGCACTCGTTCTTCTAGCGAAGATGCCATATTATCTCTAAGATAGTCAAATCCGAACTCGCTGGCTTGCCCGTAAAGAACGTCACATTGGTAAGCAGTTCGTTTATCTACCTCCCTTAAATTAGAGCCCGTGAGCGTGGACATATTACCTAAATCCTTGGTGGCTAGTTGCTCTCTTACACTTTCTCCCTTCAAATCTAACGCTTGAGCGTCTGAGATGAAACAGTACGATTTATCTGATGTTATTGTTGCAACAGTGGAACCCAATACATCAAACACGTGCCCCGCCCACTCTGCATCTCTTTTTGCTAGGTAATCATTCACCGTATGGATATGCACCCCCCATCCAGTTAATGAGTAAAGATAAGCAGGTAGGTGAACAACATTAGTTTTCCCTTCTCCTGTGTACATTTCTGTAACCTTATTCTGGGCAAGTAACACACCTGCTATAATCTGTACATCAAAATGCCTATGTCTAGTGGTTCTCTTTGCAGCCTCACGGACTCGAGCATAAACTTCTGGCATAATTGCAAATAATTTTTTCCTCTCTTCTAATAGTTGCTCTTTACTCGGCAATTTGAGAGAAGTTTTCCTACGTAAGATAATCTCCTCCGTTAGATTTAACTTAGCTCTAAAGTACTCTGTACTCCCCTTTAACTCTTCGTCTGTAAGTTTACTAACGCTATCTTCTAGTTCATTAACCTGTTTAAGTACGAGTCTTGCTTTATCTAACTCTCTCTCGTTATATGAGAACAGTTTTGACAAAATTCTAAACATCATTTGTAAAATAAACTTAACCTTAGAGTCATCTAACGAAGTACACAATATAGCGCAAAGACCGCACTATCCCCTCTTAGATGTCTGCTAACATAACTCTTGAGAGGTTGCTCTCTTCTATTTTAACATCTATGTATATATACTTTTCAAACTTGCCGATTTGTACCACACTAAACGGCATATTTTGATTTAAAGTAGATATATCTCCTATTTTATCCACATAGTTGTTCCCGTGCGAAAACTTGACAAGCTCGTACTTCTCGTTTATGGCATAGTAGCAACTCTCTTTATAGTATATCACCTTTAAATTTGATTTTTCCTCACTTAGTAATTGCTTATACTCTCTTGTAGCAAGATTATATTCGTAAATTCCAGCCTCTCTACCGCCACAAGCAACTACTGTTTTTAAAATTATAGAGTCCTTGCTTACTGATTGTAGCTCATTACCGAATTCGCAACCTATTCTCTCTGTTTTTTTGCTGTCTAATTCTAATAGGTAAGTTCCAGTTTCGACAAAAGGTAGTTCATCTTCAAAAAGTAGGTAGTTACCGTAATATGCCTGTAAATTTGCGCCACCCTTATACTCATGCTTCTCCTTAAAACTTACCTTATCCGTTTCCGATATCTGATAAATAGAGAAAAACGAAGTTTCTTTATACGTGAGCATGGCAAAATTAAGGCTATCTATCTTGGAATCGAACCTTATCCTCTCTACTATAGAATCTGTAAAATTTTCGCTAAGCAGAAGTTCTAAGATCTCATTTTTAAATTTATAGATTTCAAAGTAAGAAGTATCATAAACAATTATGTAATCTCTCTTGATTTCAAACTTTGTGGTCTCTCTGCCGTACCTTTCTACTTTATGCAACTTTGATTCTTTGCCGAATCTGTTTATATATAGATCCCCCTTAGCAGACACTGTTATATATGCGTCTGTACCAATAATTCCCACTATTCTTCTGTTACTCTCTGTCACAAAAGGGAGGATTACACTCTCTAGATTCTTCTCTAATATTTGAACTTTAGGCTTCTTGGTGATAAAAAATATCGAGAAGTACACAAGATTAATTAAAATGATTATAACTAGAGTTTTCTTCATTTTTTAGACACAAAATTAAAAATTTATTCGCCTTGTAATTTCACATGAGTTTAACGATGAGCGGCTAGAATTTGGGGTGGGGATTATCTCCACTCAACCTACCTGGGTATATGTCAGCTTTGGCTGTTTTAATCTTACTCCAGTCTACATCTATGTAAGAAACAGGATTAACATGCGTTGAGCTTTCCTGTCCTTTCCTTAACTCAAAGTGTAAATGATAAGCCAAAGAGTTACATTTATACATACCGCTATTCCCGGTTTTGCCAAGATAATCTCCTTTCTTGACCTTATCGTTCTGCTTCACATTCATCTCATCTAGATGGAAATAGTACGAGTACATTCCGTTTGTATGTTTTATGCCTATGTAGTACCCTCCCTCATTGCATTTGTCCATTCTGCTATATTTTGCGGACACTACAATCCCATCAGCAGGAGAATAAAATTTGTCTTTATAAACCGAGAAATCAATTCCACCGTGGGGTTTCTGATAGACTGTGTTGCCATACCATTGCGAAACCTCTCTATAGCCCTTAAATATCCAAGCAAAATATTTAGGATTATTAGACGCGGTTGCATCTCTAAGTATATTATCCTTTATGTTTAACTCAGAGTTGCTACTAATTCCGTAGTTGTAAAGTGGGTAGAACTCTTTGTTATACTCAATTGCTCCTCCTATGTAAGCTGAAAAAGTGTAAGGCAAATTACTTATATATTTTTTTAAACCAAAGTCTAAACTAAAAACATTATTCTCCCTATGGTCATATAGTAGCGGTTCTAGAACGTACTCTTCTTTAATTTTGTCGTTAAAATCTATTTTATTAAAGATTAATCTCGCAACTTTAATTTCGGATTTAACCTCTTTAACACAGCCAAACCATGTTCTTGGATCCCAGACTGTTTTAACTTTGCACATCTTAACCTGTATTGTAAGGTCAATTTCTCTGGGATATGTGTAATAAACACGATAAATGTTATCGTACTGTCCTTTGACACTCAAAATATTACTACTGTTGTAATCCGGAAAACTACAATTTTGTAGGCTTAACTTCTTACTTTCATAATCTATCTCTCCATTACATTTTAGCCTAATGTTATTAATGGGGGTTTCGTAGTTCTGTTTTACACTTTCTTTTTTAAGAAATCTAACCTCTTTGAATTCGCTAGCGTTTCCCAACTTATCTATATTTTGAACGGAAAAAATATACTCCTTGCCAACGTCTACCCCGTTATTTACTTTAATCTTCCTTCTCTTCTCCCCTTTTTGGCAAGTGTACTCTCCCACTTTAGTGCCAAATTTTAAAATTCTCAGTACACTCTCCTCTTCACAACTACTCTCTAATTCTAAATTTCCATTAACTTCTTTAACGGTAGCAGAAGGAGTCTTTGGGGGCTTTGTATCAACCGTAAATTTTATACTTTCCTCTACTTTGTTCTCCGCTAAATCGTAAGCTATAACTTTTAGAGAATGCTCACCATCTTTCAAATTTTTTAACTTTAATTCAAGCTTATTCTTAAACTCCTCTATGATTTTACCCCCAAGGTACACTTTGCTATTGTTTGCATCGTGTATACTTATCTCTACACTTTTAACCTCTTTGTATAGCCCTTTATCCATTACCCCACTAATCTGGACTGGACCTGGCGAAGTATCATCAATAACTAATTTAATAGGATCTGATATAGAACTATTCCCCGCCAAATCGGTACTTGCAACATACATAAAATACGTCCCTTCTGCATAATTATTACCTGTATCTAAAGGCCACTTTAATGCAATATACCCACTCTCTGAATTCTTCTGCTCGTACACTTTCTCTTTATTAGAATTGTAAATAATCAGAGTTATCTCTTTTAATGCTGAATCGCTTACGGATGCTTGAATATAAGAGTAATCGCTCTTGTTCAAACTCGTCCTATTCTGTGGAGATATGTAACTTTTACTGCTCTTAAAATACTCAACATTAGGAGGAGTGCTATCTTGTACAGAGTATTCACTCTTCGACCAGTTAGAAATATTTTCAAAGCTATCTTTACACCTTACTTTGTAGTAGTATCTACCGTCTTTTACATCTGTCAGGATAATACTTCTCTCTGCTTGCCAGACTGTTTCTGTATAGGAGCCGTACCCCCAACCAACTTGGCACAATACTCCCTCTTCCTCTGTATCCAGTTTCCATTCCAATTCTATACTATTCCCTTTTGTAATTGGAGCTAAAGGTAATAGACTAGGAATTGGTGGGGCTGTAAAATCTGCTTCTATACTCCTCACCGTGCTACTACTCACTGCGTTGTAACTATTCTTCGCCTCTATTTTCCAGTAACTTCTCCCCTCTGGTACTGTCTCACTAAATGAAGGTTCGTTATTCCATGCACTTTTCTTTAATTCAATTGAGCATAGGCTATCTGCGCATAGTATGAGCCTGTAACTAATGTCTAATCCATTAGGATCTACACTCCCCCTCGCAATAAAGTTATGTCTCTTTAAATTTGTTCTCAAGTTGTCTTCAGGAGTTTGTAATTCAGGTGAAGATGGTGGATCTGATACCGTTCTGTACTTTACTAATACGTAAGGCTCCTCTCCACTATTGCATCGTGGTAAGTTTGGAGCGAGAGTGCAGTCTTTTGCCCAAAATATGACAGAAGCATTAGTTTCAGGAGACATCCTAAGAGCAAAACCATTATCCTGGCCATCAAGCAAAAACTTAGTGTATAGATCTACAAAGCCTGTTGTTACAGGAATAAGTTTCTCTCCATTCTCATGAGATAACCCTTTATAGTAGTAGTATGTTGTTAACGGCTGGTTACTCCAATTTAACGAATACATACTCCATGGCGAATTTACCTTATAGATATTAAGCTGATAAAACGCATTGTTGCCAGTATATGCATACTGAAAGAATCTTAGCTGTGCTTCTAAAATATCTGTACTACTAACACCAACGTCTGATAACTTTTTCAAATCTGGTTTAAAGAAAATCCTTGTTATCCCCTTATTATAAAGTGAATCTTTGCCCAAGTAGAGATTTCTATTATTCCACGGCGCAACTGTAGGATAGTTCTCCTCCACGTAAGTATCTTCCTTAATTGGGATATTGATACTTTTCTCCTGATAAGCTCCGTAGACTTTGTCTATTCTGAGCAGAAAAGAGGCCAATACTAAAAACAGTACTGTGCCGTAAATAGTTTTTGTTTGTATTATACTTTCCATAATTAAAATATAGTTCTGAATTATGAAAAGCGTAATACCACATTAATGACCAAACCACAGATCTAATTGATTAATAATGAAAAGAGGATAGAAATTCTCCGAGTAAAGCATATAATCTAACGAGCTGGTTTAAGGAGAACATCGCCATATAGACCGATTCCCCCTGTAATTAATTCTTTCTTCGGATCTGGCAATCTGTTCTTGCTCAACTATCTAAACTGTTCTTTCCTTGTTATCATTTTTTAATTTTGCTAACTCTTCCTTTAAATCTTTTAGCAAGTTCTGAAATTCTTCTATCTCTCGCTCTATCTGTATAAGTCTAATAGAGATAAAATCTAATGGTTCTTCCTCTTCTATGAAGTAAGCGATTGGTTTGTTCAATTGTTTGGCTAACTTTGGAACAATATCAAACGGTGGGAGAACACGCTCTTGCTCATAGGCACTTATACTTTTATCCGAAAGCCCTATTAGAAGACCCAATTCGCGCTGACTCAGTCCAGCCTCCTCTCTGGCTTTTTTCAATCTATCTGCAAAAACTCTTCTTATATTCATGATTGTTATTATAACATATTACTTGAAAATTGAACGTAGCCAGAAGAGAAAATCCTGGAAATCCTCTAAAATACTACGTTTGTCATCCTTTAATTCCGGTACAGCTGGCCCCTCTAACTGTGTAACACTTTGCTCAGGAGGAACCACTAAAATTGAGTCCTCCAAAGGAGTATACTGTTTCTCTTGATCCACATTCTCGCCCAAATTATTTGAGCTACTAACTGCGCTGTTAGAACCACCCTCGAAATCTTTATTTATTCTAGCACGGAGCTGATCAATATGACGGTTTTTCTCTGCAAGTACCTGTTTAAGCATATCATATTCATGCTTTGATGAATCTATATAATTAGTTAGTTCTGCTACTTTTGACTCTAGGGCCTGCTTCTCTTTGTAAACTTGATCATACTTATTCCCCTTATCTATTAGATTTTTATGCTCTTGACCGGCAAGAATACTCTTTATGAGCCCCTCCTCTGTTAAAATACTATATCTGTAATAGTTGTAATTTTTCTCTTCTGGCTCTCTACAGAGCACCCGATTGTAGACTCTCTTTATTACTGCCCTACGTTCCTCTTCTGTAAGTGAATTTAGCGCTGGCTGGTTAGAACCCGAGCCACTATTCCTGCTAAAATTATAAAGAGGGGCCGAATACAACTGACTACCACCCCCATAACTATAAGGTTGTCCGCTGGTCTGGCCATAAAAGTTCTGCTGTACTGGTTGCCGGTTAGATGGTTTATCAAATGAAATCTGTTGAGGAGGTTGAATAGCCGAAGAAGATGTAGCACCATTAATTTGGGTTTGTGGTTGGGATTGAACTTGTAAAGGCGCCAACTGTGATTGTTGCATAGCTCGATCTGACTGCAAAGTTTGTTGTCCTTTGCTACTCTTAACTATCCGCGAAATTCTACTTGCCTTTACAGTAACGTTCTGACCAGGTTGAAGTGATGTACTCATTGGTTTATTATATCAAATATATCTATAACCAGACCACTTTTAGCTAACTTTGTATATTTTAATCCCAATTTTATAGCTAATTTTAAAAGTAGACTGCGCGAATCTTTTCTGTAACCACTAAGCACCGGGTTCTCTACTGAGTATCTATAACCGTTACGAGCAACTATAACCTTCTTAGCTTTTAAATAAGCATCTAGTAAAGTTACCCTACTCATATTCAACGAGTCTACATGTTTTAAAAGCAGTACTTCTGCTCTAGTATCCCTTAACTCTTTGTACGATAATCTGGGGAACGCTTGATCAAAAAATGCCGCATTAACAGCATTTATAACTATTTGCTCTTGCAAATTTATGTTACAACAACCTATATTCTCCCCAAAATTACTACTCTGCCCTCTCAATCTACCCTCTTTGAAAAGTATAACCTGTGAAAGATCGTAGCCAGTAAACTCATCAAGATCAGATTTTAATTTTAGTAACTCTTTCTTTTCAAGATAGTATTCTATGCTCTCTATGGCTAATTCTGAAAGTTTAGAGCTGATCATCTTTTCCTATTGAACTTCTTCTCAAAGTTTTTACGTTGTTTTTTAGTTTCGATCACTTTAAAATCTAATGGCGAAGAGATACTAAGTAGTTTTCCGTCTCTTAAATTCACAAAGTAACTAGAGAAAACTCCATTCCTCGCCTCCCATGCTCCGAACATCAGGACCGCAAAACCGATTGTTAGCATAAGTATGGGCTCATCAAAAATTCCTGTATGTGGAGGACACACTGATACTCTCACCGTTTCTTTAGCTTCTTTCTGTTTTTCCTCGTATCTTATTACAGCGGTGTTCTTATAAGTCCCTGCAAATTCAAGTGGTATTTCTACTGTATAAGTAAGATTAAAACTCTCGCCCTCTTTAATTGTTCCACCTGGCCACTCTATTGCTCCGTTATTAAAAACTCCTCCGTTACTTATATCCTTAACCCAACTTTTTTGGATTCTATCGTCTAAGGTATCTTTGATATAATCGTAGGTTATAGGCGGTAAGTCTTTGTTAGGATCTTCTGGATACGAAACTGTAATTGTGTATTTTACTCTCCCCGGTGCATTCTTATAAGCACAAGTTGCTGAGCCTTTCTTGTTTATACTTAGCTCTCCTGGAATTAGGTGTGTTATTGTAATAGGAGGTGTTATTGTTGTAATGGGTGGTGTTATTGTTGTAATGGGTGGTGTTATTGTTGTAATGGGCGGTGTTATTGTTGTAATGGGCGGTGTTATTGTGGTGGGTAGAGAATCTTTTATATAGCACGCGACACAACCAACAGGATTACCACAAATCCCACACTTTGAAGTGAAAGGTATTTTCTTAGTATGAGTCTTTCCACCACAATTTTGATCCATTCCGGAATAAACTATTCTATAGCCGTTAGGAGCCTCTGGAGCACCGCTACAATCGTCTATACACTTAGCGCAGACATGATCAGGTCCCAACTTCTGTACTTGAAAACTGCAACCATTCTTACACATAGCAATATGCCCTACATCTGGGGACGCATTATTAAATTCACAACCACTTCCACATCCTCCATTAGCCTTATAATCATCGCATATGCAATTACACCCCGGGGGAATTCTAGTACTGATATTAGGAATAGTAGTAGTTTGTGCCGCACACAATCCACCTGCATTAGTTTTGTAACAACCACTTACGTTGGTAGTACACCAGTTATTATTACTATCCTGATAAACCTCTCTTTTACATATTTCACAACAGTTATCGTCACTACGTTTATCTGAACAGAACTCTTCAGTATATTTAAATGTCATTCCTTCACAATTTGAACCCGCCCTTCTTCTTGCATCTTGGTTAGTCTCGTAGATCTTGTACGCCAGAAAGCCTATACCTGCAAGCAGAAATACTCCTATAAGACCGATAATAAGCACCTTAATGGAGGCTGAAGCCTTTACTTGATTCCTATTCATGATACACACATTATAACACAAGCAAAGTAATTGACTATACTCATGATTTCTGTTAACATAAAAAATGCTTAATTTCCTTACAATAACAGAAGCGCACAGAGGACTTATAGCCAAAAAATTCACTGTCTTTGAGCTTGTGCAAAGTTGCTTAGATCGTATCAAAGTAACAGATTCCTACGTTAACTCTTTTTTAACAGTCAGAAGCTTAGAAGAGCTTATGCCCGAAATTAAACATGCACAGAAACGTATTGATTCTGGCGATTATACAAGAATTACAGGCATTCCTTACTCCGCCAAAGATCTCTTCTGTACAGAAGGAATTCGTACAACGGCATCCTCTAAAATACTAGAAGACTTCTATCCAACTTACGAATCTACAGTTACGCAGAGATTAAAAGAAGCAGGTGCGATAATGATAGGAAAAACTAACCTAGATGAGTTTGCACACGGCTCTTCTACAGAAACTTCGGCTTATAAAATCAGCAGAACACCCTGGGATACCAAACGTAATGCCGGTGGCTCATCAGGAGGGTCTGGCTCTTCGGTAGCAGCTCATCAGTGCATATTCTCTGTCGGAACTTCTACTGCCGGTTCAATTCAGAATCCATCTAGTATGTGCGGGATTACCGGCTTAAAGGGTACTTACGGGCGAGTCTCTCGATACGGCGTTATTGCGATGGGTTCATCGTTAGATTCACCTGGGCCAATGTGCAAAACGGTGGAAGATACAGCTATTGTCTTAGAAATAATTGCAGGTTACGACAAGAAAGACAGCACAACCAGCACAAGAAAAATAGAATCGTATTCTAATTTAAATAGAGATACTCTCAGGGGATTAAGAATAGGCGTACCGAAAAGCTATATAGCCACAGAAATGCAGAATGGGGTAAAACGGAATACTCTAAACGCTATAGAGAAACTGGAAGAATTAGGCGCAAAGATAGTAGAGATAGATCTTCTAAAGCCAGATTATGCTACTGCCGTGTACACAATACTCTGCAGGTCAGAAGTTTCTAGTAATCTCTCACGTTATGACGGGATCCGTTACGGCAATCAACCCAATTCTGAAAATTCAACTACTATTTATGAGTATATTAAAAAAGCAAGGTCTGAAAACGGCTTCGGGTTAGAAGCAAAACGCCGCATAATGACCGGAACATTCGCTCTCTCTGTTGGATACTCAAAAAAATACTACGAACAAGCTCAAAAAGTCAGGACATTAATAATTGAAGATTTTAAAAAGGCGTTCAAGAAAGTTGATATTATGCTCTCCCCAACAACGCCCAACACTGCAGATTTAATCGGCGGAGCACTTGCTAACCCACTCTATGGTGAACTTGCAGATATTTTTGCCTGCGGCATAGCAGTTGCGGGCTTACCAGCTATAACGGTCCCTTCTGGATTTGTAAACGGTCTTCCTACAGGTTTACAGCTTTTTGGTCCGCATTTCTCCGAAAAACTTTGTTTAGAAGTGGCCAAAGTTTACCAGGATAACACAGAATGGCACAGAAAAATACCACAGCTGGGAGTAAATAGCGCAAAACGCGGCATAGATAAAGGTCAAAAATTCAGAAGTTCGGGATCCTTGCCGAACGGAAAGAGCTTAAATAGTAACCCTGCAGGAGGTGACAAGTAGCATGAAAAAGTACGATTTAATTGTAGGTCTGGAGATCCACTTTGAACCAAGAACTAATTCTAAAATGTTCTGTAGATGCTCAGCAGATTTCTGGGAGAAGGAACCTAATACGCAGACTTGTCCCGTATGTTTAGGGATGCCTGGTGCGTTGCCCGTTCTGAACGGAAAAGCTGTTGAACTCGCGATTAAAGTGGGGCTTGCGCTTAACTGTCAGATCGCTGAGTATACAAAATTTGATCGCAAGCACTACTTCTACCCCGACCTACCCAAAGGGTATCAGATTAGTCAGTATGATAAACCTATCTGTTACGACGGTCATTTGGTGATTGGTCCGAAAACGTTCAGAATACAGAGAATTCACATGGAAGAGGATGTAGCCAAGATGATTCACGAAAACGACTACTCACTTATTGATTTCAACAAATCGGGCGTTCCTCTCTTTGAGCTTGTTACATACCCCGAGTTTAGAAATGGACAAGATGCTTACGATTTTGCGAGGAGGCTCCGCCACATAATTAGAGAGGTTGGGGTTTCTAAAGCGGATATGGAGAAAGGTCAAATGCGATGCGAACCGAACATTTCCGTTCAGGAGCACGGCAGATACGGGTACAAGGACGGAAAAATCTGGCCTATCGGGGATTATAAACTTAACCCTAAGGTAGAAGTAAAGAACATCGCATCAATAAGCTTTATTAAAAAAGCTATAGAGTACGAATACTCCCGCCAAGTTGATATTTTAAAAAACGGAGGCAAACTTATCCAAGAAACCCGTAGCTGGAATAACGAAAAAGGTATAACTGAACATCAGCGCGCCAAAGAATCTGCCGAGGATTATCGCTATCTCCCAGATCCAGATATCCCACCTTTAAGAATTAGTAGAGAGCTTGTGGCAAAGATTCGATCAACTTTGCCAATTCTTTCTGACCAACGGAAGAAGTTCTACGTAGAAGAGTGTGGCGTTAGAGAAAGCACTGCAAACGCAATTTTAGAAGATATTAAGTTTGCAAAACAGTTTCTAAAAATAACCGAAAACTTAAAAGCCTCTTCTGTGAATATTGCGGCTAACTTAGCCTTAGGTACCTTAAAAGAGTATATAAACGAGAACCCCAACGTCAAATTAGATACCACTCTATTAAAGTCTGTATTCTTGGCACTAACAGATGCCCTAAATACTGAACAGATTAATTTTAATACTGCCAGAGAGATATTAAAGGCAACACTCAAAAACCCAAAAACTAATTTTGAACAGCTAATTAAAACGAGTACTCAGACTAGCAACTCCTCTGAATTAGAAAACTTGATTAACAAAGTAATTGCAGAGAACCCTAAACCAGTTGCAGATTATAAATCGGGCAAGACTGCTGCCATAGGAGCAATAATAGGTAAGATTATGCAGAAAACCAAGGGCAAAGCCAACGCGAGGCTTGTACAAGAATTAATAGTTAAAATTTTAGAATCGTAAAAATATGGGTAAAAACCAGAAGAAACAGCTATCTAATAATTGCCACGGCAAAAATGAACCAATTCAGGGTGACTTCCACTTTACCCCTGCAGAGATAAGAAAAATAGCAGAGATTTCTATGCTCAACCTTACAGAGAGTGAATTAGAAGAGATTCCAGACAAACTAACAACCGTTGTTAAGTATGCTGATGTACTTTACAAAATCGATGTTAAAGATGTAAAACCCACTTGTCATGCGACCTCAATTGAGAACGTTACGGCAGAAGATATAGTGGAGCCTTCACTAACTCAGGAAGAAGCTTTAAAAAACGCAAAAGCCAGTAAGAACGGTTATTTTAAGATTAAGCGAGTGATGTAAGGTAAAGGCTTGGTTGCTGGCAGAATTCGGTTTTAAGATATATAACTCTTTACTATCGAACAGAAAATATACTATAATAAACCTACCATAATTTAATTTGATAATTACAAGGATGGCAGATATAAAAGGTATTACAAAAGTTCTAAATCAGTTACAGAATCCCCTCTTCTCCATCCCCGTAGGGGACGATGCCCCCAACGAGGTGAATATGCTTGTGGAGAATCCCAAAGGAAGCATAAATAAGTACGAATACTGTACTCCTGCTGGTATTATAAAGCTAGACAGAGTCCTCTTTGAGCAAATTCCTTATCCAATAGAATATGGTGCAATTCCCCAAACTTGGGACGAAGACCACGACGCGCTTGATATTATGTCCTTGATCACTTACCCTACATTCCCGGGTTGCTTAATCTCTGTTCGCCCAGTAGGTGTTATGCTTTTCGATGATTGCGGTGAAACCGACGACAAAATCCTAGCAGTCCCAGTAGACGACATCCGTTTTAAGCATATTAAAGATATCTCAGATGTACCTGAGCATACCCTAGACGAGATCGCGTTCTTCTTTACGCATTATAAAGAGTTACAACTAAAGTATAAGAAGAAAACCGGTAGCGTAACCGTAAAATCTTGGCAAGACAGGGCGAAAGCATTTGAAATTATTGAAGACGCCGAAAATAGATTTAATAAGGAATTTAAAAAATAGTTTGACAGTTTTAAACGAAAAGTTGTATTCAGAAATATAGTAAAAGCTCGAGATCGTATATGTTCTACAATGCCCGATGAATGCTTCATTGGAACACCTTTTTATCTTACCCCCACGCCCTCGTACTTAAAACCTAGTCGTTTAATCTCTTCTTTTTTTAAGCAATTGCGGGAGTCTATAATTATCTTACTCTTATCTACCTTGCTCCAATCGTAGTTAATAAATTCGCTCCATTCGGATGCCACTACTATAATTTCTGCTTCTGCTATAGCCTCTTCTACGCTATCTTTTAATACAATTCTTTCGTTTAGTGAACACTTTGCCTCTTCCATCGCCTGAGGATCGTAGGCAGTAACTTTAGCGCCGTTCTCGACAAGCCGATTTGCAAGTTTTATCGCCTGAGATTTCCTCGTATCACTTGTACCTGCTTTAAACGAGAGCCCTAGTACTGCAACTTTTACATCGGTCAATCCTTTACCACTAATTGTGTTAGCGTACTTTCTACATTTATTTACAACAAAATCTATCATAGAGGCATTAACTTCTGTTGCAGCGTCCATAATGGGCATTTTTACACCGTAATTCTCAGCAACCTTAATTAAACCAGAAACATCTTTAGGAAAACAGCCACCGCCCCAGCCTAAACCAGGATATAAAAAAGCTCTACCTATACGAAAATCTGAGCCCACACCATCCATAACTCTGTTAATATCCGCTCCAGCTGCATCTGCAAGTTTAGCAATACTATTTGCAAACGAGATCTTTAATGCTAAGAACGCATTCGATGTAACCTTAACAAGCTCTGCACTTTTAATGTCCATGATATAGACTCGCTCTCTAAAAGGCTTTGTGACTTTAAAACGTTTAGCATACACTTCGGCGTAAGTAGCATCACTTTCTGTACTCTTGGCAAAATCGTCTACCTCTTCGAATAAACGAATTAGTTTTTCTAATGCTTCTTTATCATCGCCGCCAACCACAAGTCTATCTACGTTTAAAGTATCAAAAATTGCGGAGCCTTCACGTAAGAATTCGGGGTTGGAGATATAAATTAAGTTCAGTTTAGGATTAATCTTCTCGGCAAGTTTAATTAGCTTATCACCTGTACCAACAGGGACAGTGCTTTTCTGTGCAAAGATAATCTCTTTTTTGCCTGATTTCTCGCACTCTTCCGCTACTTTGCGAACAACATCCTCTATATACGTAAGATTAGGCGATCCGTCGGGTAAATCGGGAGTTCCAACACAGGAGAAGATAATCTCTGCCGTCTGTATAGCATTTTTGTAATCTAAGGTTGCAACTAAATCCCCAGACTTTACCCCACTAGCGACAAACTCATCTAAACCAACCTCAAAGAAGTGTGATTTACCAGAATTAATTATATCTACCTTATTAGCATCTATATCTATACATTTAACCTTATGACCAACACTAGCGAGTATCGCGCCCGTACAAAGCCCAACATATCCAGAACCAAAGATTGAGATGTTCATAAAGTAGAGAACAATTGAAATTAGTCAGTTGAGATATTATACAACAGAAAGAAGTGTTTAGTGACTAAGGAATTTTAACAATCTTCTCAAAAATCTTTTCAACGACCTTTATTTTCCTGTTCCCTTACCCATTCTCACCTACCTCTTTCCCAGTTAACAGTCCAAAGTAAGAGGTCTTGTCTTATTTCTCGTATTTCTCGTAATCCTGCTAATCCTGCTTTTGGAATATTATTATTTTCATATCTTTCAAGAATAAGCATACTTTCTCTATCTGCTTCCAACATCTCATAAAGCGATACTAAAGATTCAAGAACAAGACGTTCCCCCATATTCCTCTTCATAACCTCCATAAGCGTAAATGCGAGACACTCTGGACCAGTTAACCCTACTAATACTCCGATTCTGGTCATCATTTCACAAAAAAACCCACAATTATGAGCTTCATAAGAGACTCTCCCTGAACTACTCAGTGTTACTTCCCTAAGACTCTTTGCTGAAGCTTCTAAACCATCCTGCACTTTTCTCCTACATTCCATTGCTATCTCTAAATCTTTTTTTATTATCTTTATTATATCAGTATCACCTTTGCATCCAGAACCTAACCTTGCCCCTCTTAATGTCGCTATCTTATTCAATCTACTCTCTGTCCATATATTTAAACTCTTTATCTCAATTAATATTTGCCCTAAATTTGCATAAAATTCTCCATTAGTCATTACAAATTTGTCTACTGCTTGTTCTAATTCGTAAGATGAAGCGTCTGGCCATAGTAATTCCATAAATCCTGGGGCTTTATCTAAACTAACAAGATGCATAAGATGATTTACTCCCTCTGGCGCAACCAATAAATAAAAATGACCTGTTTCTTCATCAATAGCAATCCTACTAAAAACAAACGCTACCTCTTCGTCCAAACCAAAAGACGGAGGATTTCTAATTATGTTCTCCTTCATCTCTGCATCCGTAATTTGGGGGTTGACAAGCAAACATCTCATTATTCTTTCTTTTCTTAACAATTCTTTTACCCTCTCGGCTATATTCCCATATAAAATTAATTCTGCTAGCTCCAAAATTTCCTTCTCCTTACAACATAAAGAATCAATTTTCTCGGTAACTTCACTCATTGGAACATCCGGCCAAAGTCCTGTAACTGCTTCTTTCAAACTTTCTGGACTGAAACCACCTTTTATTTTTCTTAATTCCGGATTTACAACAACACAACGGAGGAGCATTCTTAACTCCTCTTCCCACGGCGGTTTTGCTAACCTATCTTCTTCAGCTTTAGTAAAAAGGCCCGGCTTTCTTACCCTCTCTGCTTCTCGCCACTCACTAAGTAAATGGCCTAAACCAAGCTCTCTATAGCGTCTCGCTTTTGCGACGATTGCGTCAAACTCGGCTATTCTATCGCATTCTTCCCGATTTTCTCTCCAAATTTGTAAAACGAGAGCCATAACATTTCCTACATCCTTATCTGGCCATAACCTTGAAATGACATTGTCATCGAAGAAACTATCACTATCAATTATTCCAATTCTATATCCAGGAAGAGAAACAAGAACACCTTTCACACTACTCAGAGGAGCAAATAGTATCCCCAACTCTCCCTTTATGTCAAGTGGGGAAGCTTGCGGATTTTCACTTAAATATTTTTTTCTATACATATTCAAAAAAGCATACACAAGCCCGAAACGAAATGAAAAAACCCCCTCTCCTGCTAATTTTTCTTTTAAATTTTCTTCTTTTAAATTTTCTTCTTCTAAATTTTCTTCTTTTAAATTTTCTTCTTTTAAATTTTCTTCTTTTAAATTTTCTTCTTTTAAATTTTCTTCTTTTAAATTTTCCATGGAGTATTATAACACAAACCTACATCCTTATCAACTCCATAACCTCACTATTCACTCTCCGCAACAAACTAAGCCTATTCTCCCTCACCCTCTCATCCTTATCCATTACCATAGTTTCGTTAAAGAAAAGTTCTAAGATTTTGCCGAGTTCTATAAGTTTTCCTACACTCAAGACTTCTCCTATATTTGCATTTAAAAATTCATTTAGCTTCTTCTCGCTCTCTGTGGTAAGAAGTTCAATATTTATTTTCGAACTCCGAACATCCGACCCATTAACTTTTAAATTTTGTTGGAATTCAGCCTTATCTAAAATGTTCCTAACACGTTTAACAACGTCTAACAGCTTCGTGGTGTCTTTTTTCGCCAGTTCAGTAATAAAGCTGAGTTTAACCTTATAGTTAAAGCTCTTGCCATTACTTACAGCCTGTGCAAGAATACCATTGAATTTTAACTCTTCTACCAAATACTTATTAAATCTCACGTTAATAAAGCCAAGTAGCTTCTGAATTTTAAGTTTATTCTGGTAGACAGATTGAACCGATTCTATAAAGGAATTTAAATCAATATCAAATTGGAGCAGTAATTTTAATGTACGCTGAGCAAACCTCCTAATCTGAAAAGGATCGTTGCCACCTTCGGGAAGCTTCTCTACTACGCTTAGGGCTAAGAACGAATCTAAATTATCTGCCAAAGCTATAACTTTTGCATCCTCATTAGTTGGATTCTCCGCGTAAGAATCTACCAATATTTTATAAACTTGGGGTGGGTACCCTTCGTTCTCCGCCAAAAATGAGGCAATAGCACCTTCTAACTCCGGAAATTCATTCCCTAAAAGCGTAGCTTTATCATTCTTAAGTAGCTCCAGAACAGTTATGACATTGGCAGGAACACTCCCTTTCAATTCGACTGTATAAATCTGTTCCACTAACTTTTTAACTCGTTCTACTTTATCGTAATAGGTGCCGTACTTGTAGTGAAAATTTACTCTTTTTAAACCCTCGCGGTACCATTTTAATGGATGTTTCCTGTCCTCTCTCAGGTAGAAAAGCCCATCATCCAGGCGTGCATTAGCAACCTTTAGATTCCCTTTGAGGATTAGGTCTCCGTCATAGTCTGGTAAATTCGGCTTATTTACGACTATGCTAAGCACGTCATTATCAACTAAGTATCGCTGGTGGTGTTCAAGGATTTTGGTCATCAAAAAAGGAGGTAGTTCGGAGTATTTGCTCTCCAATTTAGCAGCAACTACAGTTGGGGATTCGGTTAAAAAAATATTCTCTCCAAGGATTGCTTCGTTTACATTTTCATTATTAACTGCACTGAGTATAATCTGTTTTCGCTCCTTTGCGTCTAATACAATCTTGTATCTATCAATAAATTCAAAGAAATCGGCACTGCTACTAACTTTTATTAGTTTGGGAGTTTCGTAACGGGGGGCCATAGTATAATCGCCACTTTTAACACCCATAAATTCAACGTCTACACTGCTCTGCCCTACTTTGGAGATTATCCAACGTAAAGGTCGTACAAAACTATTACCGGAAGAATCCCACCGCATTTTCTTTTTTATAGGAGCTATACTAAAGAGTTGGGAAATAAGGGCATTGATCGCATCTTTTAAACTGCCCTGCTCTACTCTACTACCTACAACGAACTTCTTACCGTTCTCTTCTACAATCTTTATATCTTTTAAAGTCAGTTGATTCTTCTGCATAAAACCTTCTAGTACCTGTGTTGGTTCTCCATCTTTATAGCAGATCTCTGCAATTGGACCTTTTACCTGCACTACTCTACTCCGCTCTTTAAGCTCCTCAATCCTAAAAACAATTCTACGAGCCGAGAAATAGATGCTAAATTCTGTATAATCTAGAGCTTCTCCAAAAGTTCTCTCAATATCTGAGTTCCTAACCGCTATGCTCCACTTCTCGATAAACTCTGCCGGTAGCTCCTCAAAACCTAGCTCTAAAACGTATGTGTTGGAATATTTAACTGAGTTGCTCTTACTTGCCTTAATCTCCTCCACATCGGGCTTATACTCAACACTACCTGCAACTTTTAGGGGATATTCGAGTTTTTTTCGCTCTTCTAAATAAAGAACGCCTATCTGATTTGAAAATTTTGCCATTTCGGTAAATTTTGACGCTCTATCCGAAACGCTAACTGCCGCACGCGAGTTCAAAAGGTTAAAAAGGTGCGAGAGTTTCAATAGATTATCGTAGGCCGCCCAGTAATTTTTTCTTTCTATCTGCTCGACTACTATACCCCTATGGGTATTAAAAAGTACCTGCAAATCTGAGATCTCGGCATCTTCAAAGTTATACTTACTTTGCCAATACTCATGACGTTCAAAAAGCTCATAATAGGTAACATTCTCGTTCCACTTTAAATCCTTATAATGATCTACATCCTGCAGATACATTGCTAAACGCTCCAAACCGAGTGTAATCTCCAGCGGCACAACCTCCATATCTATACCTGCCATCTGCTGAAAGTACGTATACTGCGAAACCTCCATACCATCGCACCAAACTTCCCAGCCTAGCCCCCACGCTCCAATTGGTATAGACTCCCAGTTATCCTCTACAAAACGAATGTCGTGAAGTTTAGGATCTATACCGATTGACCTGAGCATATCTACGTAAAGCTCTTGATTATAAAGTGGCACAGGTTTTAAAATGACTTGATACTGAAAATAATGCTGAAAACGGTTAGGATTCTGACCGTAACGACCATCTGCAGGACGACGCGAAGGTTCAACGTAAGCAATATTAAAAGGCTCTGGGCCCAAAACCCTAAAGAACGTGTTAGGATTGGCCGTAGCTGCTCCAACTTCCATGCCGTACGGTTGGCCGATAATACAGCCGTGATTAGCCCAAAACTCGTTAAGTTTAAAAACTAGAGACTGAAAAGTTTGCATTTGCATAATTAAATTATTATACCACCATCATACCGAAGCTAACCACAAGATAAAAAGAAAAACGATTAATAAAGGAAAATAACATTATTACTTAAATTTTCTTTGACTTAGTTATATGAAAAATCATTTGCCCTTTACTACCCACACCCTCTTCTACGTCATAACCTTCTTCTCTCAGGTTTCTATAAAATCCCGCAGCTTTCTCTGCCGCAACAACGTATATCCCTCCATAACCCTCCGCCTCTGCTACTCTTAACGCAGCTCCAATTAAGCGGGTACCTACACCCTGATGTCTATGTTCTGGATCAACCCATAACCCATAGTAACCCCCCCCTCAGTACGCGGTATTTTACCTAATTGTTCTAAACCTATAGCACCTCCTTCTATAGCCATAAATACTTGATCGTCACTAGCCGTAGAAACTAAATTTCCATTCAAGGCCAAAAACCACCTTTACATGTAATCAAAGGCATCTTTCTTTTTATAAAACTTTATATTCTATTTTTCATTATATAGCACACTGCCTACACTATGTCAACAAATTTATGCCACATGTGGGTTAAATTTACATATATGCTAAAATATAGTACATGGGTCGCTATCGTCTAGTGGACTAGGACATCTGATTCTCAATCAGTTAACCGGGGTTCGATTCCCCGTAGCGACAATATATCCCACATTTGATGAGTCTCGCACTCCCGATCATCAATTATCTCCATTGCAGTCCCACTCTTTCCCTCTTCTTATACACTCTACCCAGCCAACACCGTTTTTTATGCTCCACTTTAACTCTTTACCGTCCAACATAATTTTTGTACTATACGGTCTACCCGAACTTACTTTGAACGCGCTCTTCACATCAAACTCCCTGTTGTAGCCCTTCTTAATTATGCCTACCTCTTTTTGGACCTTATCAACAATAATCTGCACCCATACAGAATCAGTTGTGCTTAAGGAAAAAATTGAAGGTGGAACATCTATGTCATCCCTTTCAGATCCCGAAGCCTTTTCAACATCTTTGACTTCCGAATTGTAAAAAATTTTATACTTCTTCTCGGTTAATTTCTCTCTTGCGTACTTTCTAAAACTCTTTAGCAAGAAGATATTCTCGCCAACCTTCAGTGAATATGTTATAGAAAAGGTATTATCAGGCTTTAGTTGGATCTGTTCTTCATTTATAGTTAAAATCGTATCCGCCTCGACAACGCCCCTAAACTCTATAATCGGTTCATTAACAGTTAAAACCTCAGATTTAGGGGATACAAGCTCCACGATCGGAGGTTTCTGAATAGCATAAAATTGACGTATGAGATATATAAAGACCACCAAGAATGTGCCTATTAAAAGTAGAATCCCCAAATGATAGTAGTTAAGTTCAAAAGATTCGGTACGAATTACGTTAAACCGTTTCTTTACCGGGGTTTCATCAACTCTGATCTGCCTTCTAAATACTGCAATCACCTTATTAGAATCCAAATCTAAAAAGTTTGCAAACGCTCTAATATAACCTTTTACATAGGTTATAGACTCAAACGAGGAAAAATCATCATTCTCTATTTTAGCTAGATATTCGGCTTTTATTCTTGTAGCCTCGGCAATCTGATCTAAACTAACCTCTCTGTACTCTCTAGCTTTCTTTAGAATTTTCCCCACGGTTATCATATTCAATTATAACATCAGTACCTCTACTATGTGATCTATCCACTCTAATAACGTTCACATGAATTATTCTTAGCGGAAAGTTGAGAAATAAGTATGGTGATGGAGTTTTAAGAACACGTACCTTATATTCATACGGAATACTTTTTAAAAAGGATTCCCTTCTCCAGTTTATTAAGCATAATCTCGGCACGTGCTGCGCTCTCTGGAATCACTGGCTTATACGCTTTAGTCAGTTTTAGAAGTAAATAGTAGATCACCTTTAATACCCTACTACGTTCAGCATCTGTTTTAGAGCTATCCCACGGAGCATTCTCGGTTATATACTGATTCCCCCAGGTAGCAAGGTCTTTAATATATTTGTAGGCCTTAAAAAGGTTAAACTTATTCATAGAAGTTTCGAATTTGTTAAACTTGGTGTCTATTAGGTTAAATTCTGCTTTAGAATCATCCAACATCTCTTTGTCTAGCTTTTTAATGGATAGAACATCTACTTTATATAGATTTATTAAATGGATTGCTCTATTTAGTAAATTCCCATACTTGTCGACTAAATTATCATTGTAGCAACTAACTAATCGCTCCTCAGAGAATGCAAAATCTTTATAGGTTGGGCATTCTACAGCAAAGAAGTACTTTACTGTCTCTACACTGTACTTAGCGGCAAGTTCCTGAGGATCAACTACGTTGCCCATGCTCTTGCTCATCTTGCGACCGTCCTCTGCTAAAACCATCCCATGTACTAATAATTTCTTTGTTTGTGGCAACTCGGCACTCGCTAACATTCCTTGCCATACTGCGCCCTGAAATCTTAGATTATCTGGACCGCAGATCTGAACTACTGTTGGCCAGAAGTCCTGAAATCTCTTATTATCGGTTTTGTACCCCGCAGCAAAAATATAGTTAGTTAAAGCATCAAACCAAACGTACATTACCTGTTCGGGATCGTTGGGAATATCTATTCCCCACGGCATATTCTTTTTTAATCTTGAAACACTTATGTCTGTTAGTCCTTCTTTAATAAAGTTCTTTAATGCTACTCCCAATTTTTTAGGCTTAACAAAGTTACGATTATTGCTTAAAAAATTGAGCAGTTGCTTCGTATATTTGGAAAGTTTAAAGAAGTAGTTCTCCTCTTCGAACTCGATTGGTTCTCTATTATGATAAGGGCATTTACCATCTACTAGATCTTTCTCGGTTTTAAAACTTTCGCAACCTACACAGTAAAGCCCTTTATATTTCTTCTTATAAATATCTCCTTTTTTAAAACAATCTCGCCAGAATTCTTGAGCCAAACGTATATGTTCGGCATCTGTCGTTCTGTAAAATTTAGTGTAACTTATATTAAAGAGTGTACAGAACTCTTTCCATTTGTTAGCATACTCATCAACGTAATCTTGAACAGGTATACCTAAATCTATTGCTTTATTGTAAATCTTCTGACCATGTTCATCTGTTCCAACATTAAAAAGTACATTCTGTTCGCCAATCTGCTCACGCTTATATCTTGCAATTACATCCGCAATTATAAATTCTAGTGCGTGACCGATATGCGGTTTGTCATTAACGTAAGGAAGTGTGGTAGTAATATAGAACAAATTGGCCATATGATGCTAAAATTAAAGAAGTAAAGAATTTTATAAGCAAGCGGATAACGGGATTCGAACCCGCGACCTACTCTTTGGAAGAGAGTTGTTCTAACCAACTGAACTACATCCGCATGCCGTAATTTATAACGTTTTGAGTTATGGTCACCCAAAACGTTATAAATTACTCCAACAGGAGTTTTTGTTCCACAAAAACTCAAAGGCTACTCTCTTTATAATTATTTACTTAGATCTCAGCCACCGGCTACCACAACTCACTGTACAAAACGACTTTTGCATAAATCTAGTATAATGAGTATTATATCACTGCTCACAATACGGATGACTTACTAGTCCACACTCAAGATTGTAAATTTTACGATTACCGACCAGATTGGAAAGGTTATACATTAGGTTAGCATCGTAAATAATCCATTCAGCTGGGTATTTCCTATTCGCTTTAAATACCAAATCTCTTTCAAATACTGGAGCTCCTCCAGATGAGTACACCAAACCGTTAATGATCAACCTATCGAAGTTACCGTCTGTTTCCGGCCACTTATAAACATCGTGATCACCACTCTCATCTTTCTGTTTTACTACAAAAGAGCTCCCCTTACTGATAACGAAACCCGCCTCCACTGTATCTATATCACCAATTGAAGTTGCCCTAGCTCTTGTCCTGTCATCGTCTAAAATAAGTGAACCTTTTACGACAAATAAACAGGCACTCTCTTTGCCTTCTTTCCTTATGTCTGCACTAATTGTTAACTTTCCTTCTACAAATATAACATTCTTATTTCTACATACTATATCTGAGGTCAATGAATTTGTTCCAGATAGATTGATAACCTTATACTCTGCGGCATTTGAACTAAGCCCGTCATTTAATGAAGTAAAATCAGATTTACATTTAGATATGCCTAAAAAAACACAGTTCTTGCGGACTAACCCCTTAATAACCTTGAACCAATCGTGTTTTATATACCTATCGGTATAATTAGCAATATTATAATTGTTATATATATCTACATACCTATCGTTATACCCAACTGTATTATTATTATATCCCCCGTTAAGTAAGTAGTTAGTTTTATAAAGAACACCGTAAGAAGAGAATGTGGACCGCTGAGGGAAGGCTGGAGAGTAGATTCTAGCCAAGTTGCCCAATATGCCGTTATTTTTGTTTACTTCGTTCTCATCTTCTACACCTGGATTATTAGGTAAGGTTACATTTAAGCCACCGAATGAATACACGAACCCTAAAGATGTTTTTAACCATGCTTTGCCTATTAAAAGCTCCACGTTGTCAACACATTTTGAGTTGGCTGCTTTATCAGAAACGCAGATACCTCCGTTGAGTTGATCTTCTCCTTGAACTCCAAACGCTGGGATAGAAATCTTTCCAGTACTATCAAAGCTATAGCCGTCACTATAACTCTTCCTTCCATCCAGGAACGTAGATGTACCTTCTTTTAAAAAACGTTTCTTGTTTCTAGATAGAATAAATGCCCTATAGCTACTTTGCTGTAGACCAGAGAACGCGTCGGACAAAGTACCTTTTAAGAAGACTTTATTCGCATCCGACGTAGATTCTTCTATATTTAAGGCAGCAATCTCTGGGGCAGAGTTATCGAATATTATTCTAGCTTCATGCTTCCTCGTACCATCCACACAAGGCGAAGACGCAGTACATAAAGTCCCATCATTTGCAACCTTGGCCCAACCGTTCTGAACTCCTTGTTTATTGACCGCTGCAACGGATATATCCATATTCATGCTCTGCAATGAATCGTTTAAATAAACTTTGTACCTACCTACGGTTTTCTTACCATTTATCTCTATAGATACTTTCTTTATACACCCTGTACAAGTATTGTCACCTAGGCATTCGGAGAGATTAGCCTTTATACTAGACTTAAACATGTCCATCAGCCTACTCCTTACACAAATTGTACTCTCATTGTTAGTAGTTGGCAACGACCAATAGTAGTTACGCCAATTAGCATAGTCATTATCTAAGGCGGGGATAGGGTTTGTATAGCTGTTCAAAAAATACTCTTTGATTGATATAACTTTTAGCCTTGAGTTAGTACTAGAACCCGTAGGCTGTACTCCGTACGCAAAATAAGGGGAAGTTAAGGGAGCATTTGTTAAACCTAAAGAAATATCGTACCATTCTACATTTTTATTAGAGCCTATATCAACAGTTTTTGGATGTCTGTATCCTGCCATTAAAGCTTTATCCATTGGGAGAGTAGCATTCACCTCCTTAAATCTGAAAGTTAAACCCACGAGGTTATTATCTAATACATCCTCTGCCTCGATTATAACCTCTAACGGATTATGATCAGAGACTAAACCAACCTTATCGTTGCATTCAAATACTCCAGTGCCTGAAATAGAAGTACTTCCACATTTAAACGTATCTCTTATATTATTGCTACCTACGTAAATATTACCGTAGTTAAGAAGATTTTTACTCTCTTCCTCTGTGGCAAAACCTATAAGTCCGCCACCTACCTCTGCCTCGTTCCTATCTATAATCTTGACACTATTAATTTTGGGTGGCCTATAAGTCACGTTTACAGTCGTACTACAAGCGGAAGTTGCAGAAGTATCTTCAGCATCGCCAGCATCGTCTCTGACTTGTGCTGTAATTGTGGTAGTACAAACGTGGTTATGATTATAACCGATCGGTTTGTCGCCAGAAGTAAAGGTACCTATTTTACTCTGCACAGTGTTAGGATAGACCTTTATAGGACCATTTACAATAAGTCCGGATGTAATCTTCCCACAGTTAGGGTTAGAGTAAGTTAGCGAGGTTAATCTTACAGTGTCGCCCGGATCATTATCTATAACCGTCAGTGTTACCGGTGTACTTTCCGGGTAATATATATTTGCCTTAGTGACCGTGAGAGTACAAGTGGGTGGTGAATTCTCGTAATAATCATAAGAACATGGACTTGGACGAGGATGACAAGGATTTTCGCAAGTTACTCTAGTTCCACTTCCTGACCTATGAACTGTCCTGTATATACTGCCCGGAGTACTTGGAGGACAACCGCCGGAGGGGGTACAAGAACAAGTCCTATATCCGATACAATTACCACAGCCTCCGTCTTGTGATACAGGATTACAACCACCATTACAATATCGATCAAAACAACAATACGTATTACATCCCGAAGAACCTATTACACACTTCTCTTCATTACTTCCTAAAACTGCTTTGCAACCAGTAGCTCCACTTACTGTACATGTTCTACATCCAGCCCCACAAGCACCACTACAATATACAGCTTTTACAGTAGCCACATTAAAACAAAGAACATAAACTATGAATATGAATATGAATATGAATATAATATATTTTAACCTATTCATCGTGATTTTTCAGTAGAAATATTATCGTATATAACTCCATATATCTAATATAGTTTGATTCGACTTCGTCAATATTCTTGCTCACGTTTGTAATATTATAATCCACTAAATAACTAACTTTGTATGGGGAGAAAGTAGAATCATTATATAATTTAAATAGGATATGTTCTTTATCTTCTTTGTAATTTGAAAGTAAGATATCTTTATTAGAAATAAGCCCCTTTGTACCAAATATTCTGTTATACAATTTTATTAAATAGTTTAGATTCTTTTCTTCGATATTACCAATATTGTTGGGATTTAGACTATATATATAATCGCCACCATCACCGTTCTTTAAATAATCATAACAATACAAATTGACACTTGTTGCAAATTCTCCATAATCTAAAGTATTAAAATAGAAATCTTTTAAGTCTAATTTAAAGTCTCTATTTAAACTTATCCTCTGTTTCCTGTGTTCTTGAAAATTATTATTATGTAAACTTAATTTATCATACAAATCTATAAAAAACTCATTATTATCTTTATTATCGGTAATCAAAGGACATATCTGAAAATCACTATATCCAGAAAAATATATCCATTTAATCAAACCCCTTTTCTGTTTCTCTTTCACGTCGGTTGCAACATCAACAAAAGGTGCCATACTAGACCTAATTGTATCTGATATTTTTTTCCCTAATGGATTATTATTTTTATTCAGTAAATACATAAAATATGTGCAAGATATACTGGGATTCTCAAAACCGAATCTCCAACAAGAGTAAACCCCTTCTCTTTTTCCACATACGTATGTATTGCTAGCACATACGGAATAAAGAGTATCTAACAATTTATAGGATGAAATTTTTTCCAAATAATTTGCATTATAATTGGTCAGAATAGAATTGTATGAATTACTCGTCCATTCGTCAAAATATTTATCTAAGGAATTCTTCTTAAAATACTCTTTTGCCGATGGAAGAGGCGAAAAATCTAACTTTAAATTAGTTATCTTGTATTTTTCCTTACCATTTTTAACTCTTCTATAATGTTCCCACTTGTTTTTAAAACTAGGCTCTTTTTTCTCTAACGTATACTCTAATTCTATACTTACAGGAGTTGGTTTATTATCATTTAAAAACTCAATATCGTAATTGTTGATTACCTTTCTACCTAAAAACTCCTTAGGTAAAGGATCATACTTCTTATTGTACTCTATCTTTATATCTTCACTAATCTTGTATGTATTCTGCAAAGTGTTATTCTCTCTTATGAATGCGAACTTCTCAAAATATACATAAGGCATTAAAGTACAGCTATATATATTTTTCTCCTCACCCACTTCTATATCATACAGTGTACAGTAATCTATCTTATAACTTAACTTACCCTGTTTTAAGTCTAATTTTTTCTCTATTTTTAATACATTATTAGGATCATTTGGTATTGTTAATCCTTCAAAACTCCATGTACTCTCATCTTCCCAAGTTCTGTTTATTTGCTCTAAAAAAGCTCTAGCCGACAAAGAAGCGTAGATAATACCTACAAGCACCCCCAAAAGAACCAGATGTCTTATTATTTTTAATTTCATAATGTTTACCATCTATTTTACCACCTCTTTACTATCCCCATTATACAACACCCAATCAAAGATTGGTAACGATGAGTTCCGCGCATCTATGATCCTATTCTTCTCCCTGAAAACCTCCTGATTACCCTCGTTAGTATAAACTCCTGCCCTCAAAAAGTAGTTTTGAACATACGGAAGATCTCCCCCTAAGCTATTGGTAACATTAATAATCGCTTCTGTATCGTTACTTTTAAAAACTGCACGAATTCTATACATGTTCACAACATCTGTACTACTAAAATTAAGAACTGTTCCGTTAGAATAACATTTGAACTGGGACGGTTCTACCGTAGTAACAGAGTTATTAATCCTCCATAAGCAACTCCCTTTCAAAGTCAAACCTATGTTGCTATCGTATCTGTACATTGTAATTAAGTAAATGTCGGAAGCTCCCTGCCCTGTAGTAGTAAGTTTTACCCCACTACTTGAAGCCGCTGCATTTTTCCCCATACCAGCCATATAAACATCTAATACTTCACTGTTCTTTATCCTAAAATTAAGAATTTTATACTTGGGGATTACTATAACCTTGCTCTTAGAATCACACTTCTTCTCTATAGGTTTGCTCCTATACTCAGCCGTATTAGGATAACAGATCTGCATTCCTACAACCCCCCCCTCTGTATCACCAAAGAGGAAATTAGTAGCGGTAACACTCTCATACTCGTTTGATAGGATTATTTTAGTAACATAGTCTAATCCTGCTTCTGCAAAATCTCCAGCTCTTGTAGAGCCTTTCTCCATAGCTACCTCTTCTGTCTCTTTTATCACATTACTGGTCATTAAAGCTGTTACACCGGCAGTGATTCCAATAACAATTAGAACTAGTACCAAAACCTGTGCTTTTAAATTCATAGTTCCATTATAACAGAAAATAGAAGTCAAGGTCAAATTTTCGACGGCCCTCTTCCTAACTAATTCTTCTTACTCACTTTAACCAACTCTATCTCGAAAATCAATCTTGAATTTGGTGGAATATTAGGAAGTTCCTTGTCACCATACCCTAATGCAGCTGGAATTGTAAGCTTTCTTTTACCGCCGACTTTCATTCCTGCAATACCCATGTCCCACCCTGCAATAACTTCCCCCTTGCCAAGCGTAAATTTAAAAGTTTTCCCTTTCTTAGTCTCATCAAATACTGTGCCATTCTCCAGCATACCTTTGTAGTAAAGCTCTAAAGCATCACCACTTTCGGCTTCAGCTCCTGTACCAACTTTTAAATCCTCTATCCCCAATTTCTCTTCTTCCCGCGGTTCACGTTGTTGCAGTAAGTTTGAATCATAAGGTATTAAGAAAGCATTTTTTACAACCGCCCACATTGTAATAATGCTCGAAATCATAACTAATGCAAAAATTAACTTCAGCGGTAAATTTTTGTCTGCTGTCATCCCTGTTTTCTTAATTTATTTAAGGTATATAAAATAAATAGCACCACCATAAAAATTCCCACTATTATAACAAGATGCTGGTACTTATCAATAACACTTGCAACCTCTCTCCAATTATCGCCAAGTATGTAACCCGCTACACAGAGCAGTGTTGTCCAAAGTGCAGTACCGAGTAAAGAAAAAATCGAAAATTCGTATATAGACATCTTAGTAAGCCCTGCGGGAAAAGAGATCACCGAACGTACAATCGGCACAAGCCTACCGAAAAAGGTTGCGCCTTTGCCATACTTCTTAAAAAAGGCTATTCCTTTATCTACTTCATCCTCTGTTATAAATAGATATTTTCCCCAGCCTTTTAAGAATTTATCTACAACAAGTTTATCTCCATAGTAACCAAGAAAGTAGAAAGGAAGTGTACCCAAGAAGCTTGCAATAGTACCAGCAATTATAAGAGTAATCATATTCATGCGACCTTCTGCAGCCAGAAATCCCCCAAAAGGCATTATAAGCTCACTCGGAATTGGAGGGAAGATATTCTCTATAAACATTCCAAATGCTAAACCCAGATACCCCAATCTCTCTATTAAAGCTAGAACCCAAAATATAATTGAATTGATCATAATAATCCTGATTATATCAGAGTTTATTATAACTCCAAAATTTCATATTCACACCATCTATATAATTTAGTACAGCTCCAAAACTTCAACAACTGGCGGCACTCTTAATCTAATCGGGAAGCCTGTTTCTCCCAAACCAGAACTCACAAAGACTCGTTGTCCCTTAATGTCATACAAACCTTTCTCAAACGGCGGTTCACAAGGTAGAAAAAGCTTGTAAATATACGGTATTTTCAGTTGCCCCCCATGGCAGTGTCCAGATAGAGTAATATCGGCGTTTTTGCCTCCCAAACCAGAGTAGAAATGTATTACTTCTGGATGATGAGCTAGTACTATAACATTCTCCGTACTCTTAAACTGTTCAAGCATTCTAACATCCGACTCATGGTTCCACATATCTCCTAAACCTAAAATGTAATACTCTTTTAATTTGATCGCTTCGTTGTTGAGTAACTTTACATTATTAGCTTGCAAGGCCTCTTCTAATTCTGAACGTATTTCTGGTCCAGGTCTACCTACATCATGATTACCTAAAACTGTGTATACAGGGATTTTCAAACTCTTTAGTGGAGTGAATAATTTTACCAACTCATCTTTTTTTGGCCAATGAGTTAGATCTCCTGCAATTAGAACAGCATCACAATCTTTACTGTCGCAAATAGAATTAGTTTTAGACACAACTCTTCTTAAGTAGTTTTCGTGCTTATACATTCCTAAGTGTAAATCCGAAATTAGTATAACTTTTGCCTTAAAACCAACGTCTATTCTAGTTCTATTTACTGTAATTAACTGTGGCTCTACAAAACGAATATAAACAAACAGGAAAGACGGAAATAACGATGCAAATAATATAGCCTTTAGCCATAACTCATGCTTAAACTTTTGCATAACATACCATAAAAACGCTATAAAAGGAAAAACTAAATAAGAGCCATAGAGAATAGTAGATTTAAAAAGTAGGTACATATTTAGCTTGTATCCTGCGGCAACGCCTCTACTTTACCCAACTTACTCTCTATATTATTCGATTTTGCAATTGCACTATCTATAACGTTCTGAGTCTCCTGCAACTTCTTACTCGTCTTCTTTAGCATATCACCGAACTTGCCGAACTCATTCTTAATTACACTAAGCAGACTCCAAACTTCGCTAGTTCGCTTCTCTATTGCTAATGTTCTAAACCCCATTTGCAAACTACTCAAGAATGCAGTAATCGTATTCGGTCCCGTAAAGGTTACCCTGTAATCTCTGCGAATTTGCTCTACTAACTCCATATTCTGAGTAATCTCTGCGTAAAGTCCCTCAATCGGGAGGTAGAGAATTGCGAAGTCCGTTGTGTTTGGAGGGTCTATATACTTTGTAAAGATATCTTTAGCTTCTAACCTTATTCGTTTCTCAATATTTTTCCTTGCTACTTCTAACGCCTCAATATCTCTGTTCTGCTCTGCTTTTACTAACGCTTCGTAATCTTCAAGCGGAAATTTAACATCTATTGGGAGCCATATAAACTCTCCTTCTATACTCTTAGAGGGGATTTTTATTGCAAACTCGACTACATCTTTGCTATTCGGTTTTGTCGATATATTATTAGAGTACTGCTCTCTTGTTAAAAACTCAGAAAGAATCTGTTCCAACTGAACTTCGCCCCAAATTCCACGTACCTTTACTCTACTGAGTACACTCTTTAAATCTCCCACACCTGTGGCCAAAGTTTGCATCTCACCTAAGCCTTTATGCACCTGTTCTAATCTATCACTTACTAGTTTAAATTTTTCTCCTAAACGGGTATCTAAAGTCTCTGTTAGTTTTTCGTCAACAGTAGCACGCATCTTGTCAAGTTGTTTGTTGTTATCCTCTCTGAGCGTATCGAGTTTTAGTTCTATTTTGCTCTTTATATCCTCAAAATTGGCATTGTTCTTAGTCAGCAAATCGTCCAAACTTTTAGAGAAATTAGAGAAGCTCTCTGCTTGATTTTTGGCAAAATTGTTGAAATGTTCAGACTGCCCCTTTGAAAAGTTGAAGATTTCCTGACTTAAACTCTGCTGAAACTTAGTAATAGAACTTAATATCTCTTCTCTTAAAAATTTTGAATTTTGTGCATTCTCTGCTCTAATGTTAGAAAACTCACGATTAAGCTGGTTTAGTATCTCGTCTAATTTTAGCTCTTTACTGTCAACTTTAAATGATTTCAAAAGCAGAATTGCCAAAAGAATTGTGGATATAATGGTTAAAATTTCTAACATGGAGTATTATAGCATTTGATACATTAATGTCATTAGAAAAAACACTTGTTACATAAACTAAAAATCATTTATATTTGAAATTATGAATTAAAACCCATTAAAATCGGCAACGCACATGTAGTGATCAGAAACTCTTGTCTTAAACTTCTTAACTGCAAAGACCTCTAGATTCTTATAAAATATCTTATCTAGCGCAAAAGGGTACCTGAATAGTTTAAGCAGTCCTCCCACAATTTTGCCCATCATCCTCTCTGTTTGTAAAGGATTGCATGTATCTCCAAGCGATTTAATTGCATTCTCAAATCCCAAAAGCTTTAAAAAAGGCTCCAGCAGCAGATCTTGAGCGTTCAAAATGTTGAAATCTCCTGCTATTAAAATATTCTTATTATCCTTGACTAACTCGAGGATTCGCTTTAATTCGAGGAATCTTGATTTGGAATCTTTCCTCAAAACGTTAGCATGCAGGTGGATTGTGCCAACGAGAATACACTTACTACTCTGTCTGATTTTAAATTTCTGGAGAATCGCAGAATGTCTGGACGTCTTCCTACTTGTTATATCCTCAAAAGAGACTTTCGTAGGGTTAAGAAGCGGTTCAAAAAGCTCACGTTTGTAGAACATAGCCGTTTCTAAACCATCAAATATAACTGGTCCAAACTCTGGGAACTGTCGAACAAAAGCCGCCTGCATAGAATCTGGAAACTCTTGAAAACATAAAAAATCTGCACCACTAATAGTCTGTATCTCCGCCTCTGTTAACTGTGAATACTTATAACTAAAATCACAATTATTTGCTCCTTGCCAGTTAAATGTAATTAGCTTCATAAGTTAGCCGAGTTTTATATCTAACTAAATCCCCCCTTCTTAGAGAGAATGCCCTGTTTCCTTTAATATGATGTAGAAGATAATGTATTTTCATTCGGGAATAATCAGCATAACGAGAAACCTTTTGTAAACAAGCTGGTGACTAGGATCGAACTAGCGACCTGCCCCTTACGAAGGGGATGCTCTGCCAACTGAGCTACACCAGCGATCGCCATGAAATTTTTCACCGTTTCACCTGTTATAAAATCAAATATTGGGAATAAATTGTATGGGCATACTTGGATTCGAACCAAGGACCACTGCTTTATCAGAACAGTGCTCTACCAACTGAGCTATATGCCCCTTTGCAATTTGGACGATGTCCAAAATAGCTCAAATACTTTAATACTTTTAATGATTTCAATGTTCCAGTGTATTATATCATTTATTCTTGGCACGGATAAGCTTATTGTTATCCATGCCGTAAAATATGATCGCAAATGCCATATAGTCCATCACCAGAGATGCCCACTAAAAAATTAGTCCATTCTCTATTAATCTACTACTTTTGTAGCACATTAAACACCCTTTTCATCCTTACCTCCTCCTAATTTCCCGTATAACTTAGCTAACTTGGAGTTAATTTTATCGCCAGATAAACCAAGTGTGTACGATACATTTAGCCCAACGGCCGCAAGAATACTGTTTATTGCTTTGGCAGGAGTTTTAAACCTTCTGCCCGACATACATATATCGAGTGGTATTACATCAAATTTATAATTATTCGCTTCCGCACGTTTTATAAAGTCTACATCTTCCCCAAATTTCAATGATTCGTTAAACCCATTTAAGTTGTTATATACCTCTCTCCTAACTAAGAGACCATTCCCCATCTTTAGGTTAAACTTAGAATTAAATTTAGCGACTTCTTTTAATACTTTATATAATGAGTTTATTACATCCACAGAGTACTCGTTGGCGCTGTCTTTAAATAAATCTGCAGTACAGCAAGCAACGTCCAAGTTCTTGTACATAAATAATGAAAACAATGTGACCAAAAAGAACTTATTTGTGAGTTCAGTGTCAGCAGCTAGAAAGAATATAAACTCAGATTTGGACGCTGAGGCACCAGAGTTTAGACCTTCTGCAGGTAAACCGCCATCCACAATTGTACATCCGAATCTAGATGCGATCTCGCGAGTTCTATCAATGGTTTTAGGGCTATCAGCAACTATAACCTCTTTGGGCAAAAACTCTTGTTCAAATATACTGCTTAATAGCTTGCCTATATACTGCTCTTCGTTTAGAGTAATTATAACTACAGATATTGGGAGTTTATACCTATACATAAGTCATTATAATACATAACAAAAATTGGAGGCGATGGGAATCGAACCCATGTGCCAATAGTTTAGAAAAAAGTGTTTACTGAAATATCATCTTTTGTATGGTCTTTCTATCTTAAAAAGATGCAAAAAAATAGAAAGATATTACGTTTATTCGCTAAAAGAATAATCCACGTAATCGAGATTATCTTTTAGACGTACACTTTGTAACTCCAGTTAAAATGTTCGGTACGTAGAAGGGATTTTAACTGCTTAGTGCATTATTAAGCACTAACAAGAGGTTGAAGTTGTAAAGAGAAAGAGCTAACAAAAGCCGAAACTCCGTTAGCAACTTTATTTACAAAATCAGCCACCTTGGATAAAAGTTTGTTGGCACTTTATAAGCCCTACGTTTTTACAGAGAAACGTACCTCTGAACAGAAACTAATTTCCGCCCTATTGGTCTAAATACCACTACGCCCCCATAACTCATTATGTAAGTAGAAGGAAACTTCATTTCTTGGATTCAATATTAATTTTCAACGTGCTAATGATACAATTCTATTATATTATAACATTACCTTAAAATAAAAAATGACAGTGGGAAGATCTAAGAAACACGAAATCGAGAGCAAGATTAAAAAGCTTATGGGTTTATTTAAAAAGCTAGATAACCCCGAAATTACCCTAGAAGAAAGCGTGGCTATATACAAAAATGCCAAGACTCTACTTAAGAAAGCTAAAGAGCAGCTAATTAAGATAGAGAAAAAGCTAAGGGAAGAAGAGTAAGCGAAGGACATCTTCTTAAGTTTCAAGCGAATATATCTCCAATTTGCCTCGAAAATAACGGTGTTTTGTTTCACTTCGTGTATATTAGACCGTTCACTTAACTATCCTTGCTCCGGCTATTCTTGTTAAATCTGACGGGAACAGTGTAGCCTCCCTAATGTTCCCAAGTCCAAAGAGTTGTTTGGTTACTCGCTCAAGACCGAAAGAGAAACCTGCCTCATTTGGCATTCCGTACCTAAAAGCCTGTAAGTAATGTTCATAGTATTTTTTACTAAGTTTCTGAGCGTCCATACGTTCTACAAGTTTATCGTAGATATGTATCCTATGAGTGCCAGAGAGTATCTCTAAACCTCTAAATATCATATCGTAGCTAATCGACTCCGTACCATCTTCGGTATTCCATGTATAAAAGTTCTTATCCTTCTTAAAATGAGTTACCCACAAAAAATCCGAGTTATATTTCTCATGGCTCCATTTATAAAGTTCTCTCTCATCGTCTGGATCTAAGTCTAACCCTTCCCTTGCTGCGCTCTTACCTGTTCGTGCCTCAATAATTTTTAATGCCTCCGCGACTTTTAATGTTGGTATACCCTCTTCTGGGATCTGTGGTAATTCTACTTTGCATAACTCTAACTCCATCCTACAACTCTCCATAGCGAACTCCAAAGCTTCTTTGATTGTCCTCTCAGCAACTGCCATTGCGTCCTTGTAAGTATCTATGAAAGCCAACTCTGCGTCCATCTGTGTTGCCTCCAAAAGATGCCTTGTCGTACTATGTTTCTCTGCTCTAAAAGCCGTGGTAATGGTAAACACGCGTTCAAAAGCCAATAACATAATCTGCTTGTGCAATTGAGGGCTCTGAGCCAAGTAACCTATATCTTTAAAGTACTTCACCTCAAATACATCTGCGCCACTCTCAGAAGGACAGCCAATCATTATTGGTGATCTATACTCCGTAAATCCTTGGTTTCTCAGTGATCTTCTAAAACCTTCAACTATCTCGGCTTGTGTTTTAAATATCGCTTGAACTTTACGATTACGTAGGGAAACTGGACGATAATCCAACAATGTATCTACATTTATGCCCATATCGTCCTTGTTATACTCTATTGGAGGCGCTTCTCTTATCGGTACAGCAACTTCTAGGGACGGATTAACAATTTCGACCCCAAGTTCTGTGGTCTTTGCCACCTTTACAGTACCCTTAACATAGACAACTGAACCTACTTGCAATCCGCTTAACTTAGCAATCTCCTCAGGCTGCTCCACCACAACTTGAATTAAACCGGCACGATCACGTATAACTACAAAAACTATCTTGCCAAGGTCACGAATTTTAAAAATCCACCCCTTTAAATAGACTTCTTCGCCTACACGACTTAAGGTATCCTTTGAAAGTACTCTGTCCATGATTATTTTACTATTGTTATTGCATTAGCCAATTATACAAAACCATAACAAAGTGTCAATAGATAATCTGCTATAAATAACTAGTAAGTAGCTTGAGATGTACTTTCATTTTCCAAGTTTCCTTACCGCAGGAATATAGAACCCCACATAACCAACAGTACCGTTCTCTAATTTTGCTTCACCTTCAGCTAAATAAATGGGTTGTAAAAACGATTGCCGTTCTTCTGTTTCCAAATACACTAATTTCATCGTAAAAATAGATATACTCTTAATATTAGGAACTCTGGCGTTAGAGAGCCTATCACCGTACTTCTCATAGATATACGCTAAAGAACCTCTACCACCTTTTAACGCCACTAACGCTTCGGAGGGGCGAGCAATGGGGTAGGTTCCACAAGGTAACGTTTCTATTTTCCAATTGTTATAATCTATTCGTTGTAATGTTTCTAAAAGATCGCCAGTTTGGCCTTTTAAATATACACTTATGTTACCTGTGTAGGGCTTTGAACTCACCCTTAGAGCAGTATATTCTTTCAAATAACGCTCTTCTATATCATGATTTTCTGAATCTGCGAACTTTAAAAAATCTGGTATAGACTTAAGATTAGCGGTCAGAATTCGTTTATCATACCGTAAAAGCACAGCACTCTTCTGAAAATCGACTCTAACCGTGTGCGCAGTCTGCAGAGAACTGGTTTCGGCTATATTGACCCCAGAGATCGTATTAGCATAAGTATAAACTTTACCAGTATCTAAATCTTTAGTATAAAGTCCTAATCTGCTCAGTATATTCTTAGCATACATAGGCGCTTGAGCTATAGGTGGCAAATTAATATTAGGAATGGGCGGGACAACTCCCTCTACATAATTGTACTGAAAATTGAGAGTCGAAGTATCCATTTTAAGGAATCGCCTATTTATAGGATCTTGCCACAAGTACTCTGTGTCCTTAGGTTTTTGTGGCGGATAATCTTTGAACCCTAACTGCTTCGCTATAGTTTCGGCTTTCTGCCTTGTGCTAAAAACCTCGCCCATAATGTCAAGCTTATAAACGTAAGCTATTGGTGGAATATCAGGTAGAGCCTCCTTCTCGGCTTCTATTTTTATCTCAATTCCAGCAGTATTATACTCACTAGGAGGCATTCTTACCGGAGGTAGAGTACCACAAGCGAAGTCTGGTTTGAATACTCTGTTGTTACCTGCTACACTTCTGTATACTGCCATATAAACGTAGTAACCTACAACAAATAACACAACTCCAACAATAAATACCCTACTAAAAATTTTCGTCCAAAAAGCCGCTTCTAAAAGTGTCATACAGTATTATAATAGCAAATAGAAATTACAAATGGAATGGTATAATTAAGAGATATAGCAAAATAAAATATAAATTATTCTTTTCGAAAGTTTCTATTATTTTTGTTTGTTGTTGCCAGATCGTCTAACGGTAGGACAACGGTCTCTGAAACCGTTTATCTTGGTTCGAATCCAAGTCTGGCAAAAAGCATTAACAACTTGCTTTGCAACATTTTATTAAGCCAAACTTAACTTAATCGAAATTATGTAAATTATCACTGAACATAGATGTTCTCAACTAATAAGACCCCGTCAATAGTCATCTATCTTGTTCTTTTAGCCTTTGCCTTACGTTTCTATCAAAATTTCGGTAGTTATCTACAACCTGGCATAAATGGTGGTTACTATCCTGTTCAAGTGCGTTCAATTTTAAAAACAGGTAGGTTAGCCTATATGGATACCCCACTAATTTTCTATTTTCAGGCATTACTATCTTTTCTTCTTAATAAATTTACAGCTTATAATTTATCCTCCATTATACTCTTTGTGACCAAATTTACAGATACCCTCATTCCGCCTCTTGTTCTTTTTCCCATCTACGCATTCTTGAGGAAAAGGTGCTCCGTAGTAGGTAGCAGTTTAATAGCCTCAATGAGTGTTTTCTCTATATTCATATTACAGGGTTTATCGGGAGATTTTACCAAGAATTCTGCTGCTTTAGCCCTGCTTGGTTTCTACTACGTAGAACTCTATAGAAAAAAAAGAAACATTTTTAAGCTAATTCTACTTTTTATATTGACTTCCTTAACTCATAAAACCGGTCTTCTTCTGGCAACAATTACTACAGCTATACTGATTAGTTCCAAACTTAAATTTATTAAAGACTTAAAATACAAGCGGATGGTAATTATTATACTCGTGATCTCAGTCCTTTTCCAAACCATACTCAGTTTCCTGTCTCCATCTGTTCTATGTATGCTTCTATCTAATTTAAAAATAGTTAGTACAGAGAATTACATTGGACTAATTTTTACTTGGGCAATAACTTTAATCCTCCTAGTAGCGGTTACAGAAATAAATGAGAAAATCCCACACGAGATACTTGTTTCAATTATAATGTTAATCTTTTTAACTTTGAACCTGAGTTCGTTATTATTGGGCAAAAGTTATGCGGAAAGATTCTGGTTTTTGTCAACATCAACTCTTGTTTTCGCCTTAATACTAGGGATAAAGTACATAAGGGAAAAGTGGCGATTCGCTATATATTCTGCGATTGCCATTTATACGACCTTCTCCATCCTATATTTTTTCCAAAGTCATAAACTCCCTATTATAAAAGAAACAGCATATAAAGAGATTATGCTAAACTTGCCTACAGACCCTAATTCGATAGTAGTGGCAGAACACGGTATTGATTGGTGGATTGCATTTGCGACAAAGAATAAAGTTGCTCAAGACGGCATTTTAGTAGATAAATATTCTAAAATCTACTACGTTAACTATTACCCACGTAAAGAAGTCTACGCTTGGTTTGGAACAGTTACAGTACCCGAGAGCGCAGAACTCCACTATGACGGTGAGTACATAAAAATATATGTAGACCAGAAGTAGTTTCTGCAAAAGGATGCATATTTACAGAATTATCTTGGCAAACACCTCTTTACTAGGCTTAGTTCTAAGTCAGTCTCTGTATACTCCGAAACTATAGAACATGCTTTAAAACGTGAATTTTATGAAGAGGCTGGCATAACTCCAGTAAGTTACTTTCACATGGGTAGAGTTAGATTTATTGCCCCTGCATCTATGGATAAAAAGTGGAATCAGGAAGTGAACATTTTTGTTATTACCGAATAGGATGGCACCCCCATAGATACTGATGAAGCATCTCCACAGTGGTACAAACTGGACGAAATCCCCTATTCAAAAATGTGGAAAGATAATAAATATTGGCTCCCAATAGTCCTAGCTGAGTTTCAAAAACCACCGAATGAAAAGAAAAAACTAGATGCACTCTTTCTCTTCGACGAAACTGGAAATATTGCAGAGTATACTGTTAATTATTTATAACTAAGGCTTGATTCTCACAATCGAAGAAATGCTAAAAATGTCTAAAGAACAGCACAAATTCTACAAAGGCAAGTGGAAACTTTAGAAGAAGCAAGTGCCGTATTTAAGACACTACGGTTAGTAGGAGAATTAGGTGAAGTAATAGATATAATTAAAAAGACAAAAGCAGATGAAATCGCAAAAATTCCCAAAATTAGGAAGAATTTTGTAGAAGAAGTTTGTGATTGTTATATGTACTTGGCAGACTTGCTCAACTGCTACAGAATTACTGCGAAAGAAATTGACAGGATTTACAAAGGTAAAGTTACATTTAATCTAAAGAATCCTATGAAATACTGGAAGAAATAGAAAAATCAATAATCTTAATTTAGAATTAGAAACCAAATGCATTTTCTGTGTACGCTATAATAAATCAATATGCCAAAGATCATCTTTACAGCGGCGGGATCAGGAGGCCACGTAATTACAGCGATCTCTGTTTTAGAGGAGCTACGCGAGAAGTATCCCGGAATATATAAAGAATGCCTATTTATTGGGACTAATTTACTTATGGAGGGGGAGAAGAATAAACCCAGTTTTGAGGAGCGTATATGTAATGATTTAAATATTCCGTTCAAACGAATTCGCAGCGGCAAACTCCAGCGACAACTCTCCTTAAATAGTATAAAACTACTAATAGGCTCTATCATGGGCTTTATAGATACATTCATCTACTTTCTGCGTAATAGACCCAAACTTATAGTATCTTTTGGAGGTTACGCTAGTCTTCCTATATCGCTAATCGGCAAACTTTTCGGCGCAAAACTGATTATTCACGAACAAACCGTAACAGTGGGGCTTACAAATAAGATAATAGCCACGTTTGCAGATCTGATACTGTTATCATTTGAGGATTCTAAACCGCACTTTAAGGATCAGTCTAAGATTAGAGTAATCGGAAGGCCTATGCGTAAGATTCTGACTAATTCTCGGAAATTCTCCGATATTGAACCCTCTATCTGCTCACAGAACAAACAGAGTATATACCCCCCCGAGTATATTGCAGAATTAAAAGCGTTAGAGGAACGAACAACCCCGCTAATTTTCGTCTCGGGCGGAGGACAAGGCTCGCACCTCATCAACAGGACACTTCTAGAGATTGCTGATGAACTGACACAAAAATATACCCTTGTAATTCACACTGGAGATAATCAGATACTAAAAGATTACGATAAATTCATTGAACTTAAGATCACTCTGCCAGATGATCAGCAACGTAGGCTTATTGTACGCAAGTTTATTTACGACGAGATGGGATACATTTACAGCAATGCAACTATTTATATTGGGCGTGGTGGAGCTTGCTCAGTTTACGAAGTGGCAGTGTTTAAGATCCCTTCTATCATAATCCCTATTCCATGGGTAGCTTTTAATGAGCAGTTCGCTAATGCCAAAAAGCTTGAAAATACAGGACTAGGGACTATTCTTAACGAAAGTGAACTTACCTCCGCTTCTTTGTTAAAGGCAATTGAGTCAAAATTAGCCGAACTGAGCAATAGCAGGAGAGAGAGTAGAATTAAGACAGAACTGATAGAGCGCCTCTACCCCAAGAATGCAAGGGAGGAGATGGCAAAGATTGTATCAAATTACTTTTCCAGTTAATTGGAGTGACTCCGCCTTATCTACCTGTTCATAATAGGTTTAAATATACCCGTATAATTACTACTCTGTTAGTTTTTTATTTTCATTATTAAGACCTACAATAACATTATGGTCTATACGGTGGCAGTGGAAAAGAATGTATTTCCAAAACTCATCAACGTAACAGCGAGAGTAACTCGAGGCATTCCTAATATCTACTTGTTCGGCAACTACGGAGCAGGTGTAAAGCTTCAGCTAAACAAGATTCCGCTTATTCTAAAGAGTATAGTGGGGAAGGAGTGGGGATATAGGAAAACTTACGTAGAGTTTGAAAATACTGAGTTTAGACTAAATTCTACGCTTTACACACTTCCTGTACTTGTTGCTATTTTAGAGTCTGTAGGAAAGAGAACCAAGACTAACCCATTAATCTGTTTGGGAGAAGTAATGCTAGATGCTAAACTCCCACCGCTAGACCATTACTACAGGAAGTTAATTGAATTTGTTACAAAAGGCGAGAGATTCAATACTTTTAATATCGAGAACAATGGGACTTACATAGATACACTGTTTAGCACCGAAGAAGAAATCAAAAACTCTAATCCAAACAAAAAAATTATTAGCAATTGCAGAAAAGTTCTGATATTAAGAATTAGTCAGAAAACGTTAGCCCCTACTAAATTCTTGGGTAATAAGACTACTTTTTTAATTTCGATACTTAAGCATCAGTTTAAAAATATCCACTTAAAAAGTAACTATGTAGATCTTATTAATACACCAATAAGGGAACTTAACTTACTTAATAAACAGATTAGAAATAACGTGCCTTTACTAATAGAGAATACACTAAATTTAGGGGTAGAACGCACAAAGTACTTAACAAAGTTTAGAAACGTGCTAACGCTCTCCAGTTTCTGCAGATGCGGAAACTTGTACAGTAATACACAATGCACTTGCACGTCTTTAGAGATAAAGAACTCAAAACAGCATTTAAGGGAACTAATTGAGCTTCATAATGAATTCTATTTAATAGATGAGAACGGCATAACTAATAAAACTAGCAAAGAGGAGATAATTAGGCTGATTTAGTTTAAGTTAGTTTAAGTTGCGATTATGCCGCTATTTAAAAAACTTTTTTGCCACTTCTATCCCAACTTATACATAAATAATAATATAAGGACTGACAATACAAGTTAAATTTATGTATAGATACATACTATCTTTTGCAACATTCTTATAAGTGCACTTATCATTCTCTTCTGTCCTCTGTGGTTCTACATTGCTATTAACTTCATAAGCTTTTGAGATTCTACCCTCTTTAACCTATTTTATTGCACTATCTGTAAGTTTATTATCTACACCTAAAGAAGAGCTCGCCAACTTTTTCGAATTGTACTCGTGTATATCAGAATTTTTTAAATCAGATTCACTTTTTGATTTGTTAAATCTACTAACGATAAAATTATTAAAACAAAAACAAATAGAAATTTCTTATCCGTATCCTAGTATGATAAAACTTTAACGTTTGGAGAATCTTGGAGCTTTTCTTGCTTTCTTTAAGCCTGGTTTCTTACGTTCCACAACTCTAGGATCTCTCGTTAGCAAACCTGCTGCTCTTAAATCGGGCTTTAAAGTCTCGTCAACTTTTACCAAAGCTCTTGCCATACCTAGTCTAATGGCGTCTTTCCAACCAGTCATACCACCACCTTGTATTTTAACTGTATACGTAAAACTGCCTAATTTATTCGCAACTTTTAAAGGTGATTCGATATAGTCTATATCTTCTTGATTTTTAAAGAATGCCCCAACTTGCTTATCATTAATCTTAGGATCAAAGTTGTCTTTATATATTCTGACTCTACAAGTTGTACTTTTTCTTCTCCCTATCCCTTCCCAGTACTTCATAGTCTTATTATTCTATGCTTATTTTAATTGGTTTTTGAGCATTATGAGGATGAATTTCGGTTCCGTAAACTTTTAGTCGCTTCATATATCTGGCCTTAAGCTTATTATCTGGTAACATCCCCCTGACTACATGCTCAATTACATACTTAGACTTATTTTTCTTTATTAAATCTTTTACTCTCTCTACTTTTCTGCCCCCTTGATATCCAGAATACCTATCTAAAGACGAATACTCCATTTTATGCCCAGACAGTTGCAATTTATCTGCGTTAATTACAATTACAAAATTACCCTGGTCAACATTAGGTGCGTAATCTGCCCTATTCTTGCCCATTAAAAGCTCAGCAATTTTTGTTGCCATTCTGCCTATTGGTTGCTCAGAGGCATCGAAAAGAAAGTAATCTCTTCTTGTCTCTGTTTTTTTATTGACCCAGGTTGTTCTATTCACAATAATTTACTATTAATTTATAATTTCAACTGCACAAACTAGTGCGTTGTCTCCATCTCTATTTCGCTCTTTATAACTAGTTACCTTAAAGCTAGATGCTATCTTATCTAACCTCTCTAATATTTTATCTCTAAATTTTAACGAAGTAATATTCTGACTTACCCACTTATCTTTTAGAATAGGATCAGTTATTTTTGAATAAGCATAGGTGCGTTGCTGTGCATAAGATTTAAGCGCCTTTGCTTTTGTAGAAGTAGTAGAAACTTTACCTCTTAAAAGCAAATCTGTATACAAACCTTTTAACATCAGTTTACTATGAGCTGGGTTAGAAGTATTGAGATTGTACTTTTTTATCCTTTTTTTCATCTATTGAGCAAATGACAAGTTATTCTTATTTAAAATCTCTTCTAAATCTTTAATCGCCTTCGCTCCGACACCGGAGATTGATTGAATTTCAGCTTTAGTTGCTCTAGCTAAATCCATAAGAGTTAAATAACCAGCTTGTATAAGTTTTATTTTCAATCTAGAACTGATCTCTAGATCCTCTACATCTTGATCGACACTCACAGAAGAACCGCTTGCTGGGGTTACAAGCGCACTTACGCTGGTATAAAACTGTGTCAAGATCCCCAAAGCACTACTCAAAGCAACTTCTGGTGAAATAGAACCGTTAGTTTCTATGGTGATCACAACTTTATCATAATTAGAATTAGAACCTTTTCTTGAAGGTAAAGACTCAAATGCGACAGCTTCTACGGGGCTAAAGTAGGCATCCAAAGGAATTCTGCCAACTTCGTCACGCAAACTCTGATCAGCCTCTTTATAACCTATACCCTTCTCTACAAATGCCTCTAACATGAACTCCGTAGATTTATCCGAGATTGTGGCAATTGTATAATCTCCGTTCACGACAGACGTTCCAGGTGGTAACTTTAAATCGGACGCTTTTACCTCCCCTACACCCTTTTTAATGAGTGTAACTATAAATTCATTATTCATGTTAGATCTAAACTTTACGCCTTTTAATCGTAATACAATATCTAAAACATTCTCTTTAATCCCGGGTATTGTGGAAAACTCGTGGTCAACGTCATTTATTCTTACACTGCTTATAGCGTAACCCTCTAGGGAAGAGAGTAAAACCCTACGCAGACTATTGCCTAGGATTACTCCGTAACCCTTAGGAACTGGACCAATTTCAAATTTGGCAATATTACCTTCTTCTTTAACTTTTTCAATCTGAATCGAATCGAATTTAATCATTTAATCTTTTACTTATTTTATCTAGAATACAATTCAACAATTAAGGACTCTTTAAACATCTGGTCTATATCTTCTCTTTTCGGATATTCTAGCACTTTGCACTTGTTACCATTAGAAGTTATCCACTTAACATTAAATGGAAATTTGTAATCAGGCTTAAATTTATCAAATACTTTGGCTTTTATTTCTATCTCATCGTTAATATTTACCCTGTACGAAGGAGATTTAACTTTTACACCATTAACAAGCACATGTCCATGAGAAACAAGCTGCCTTGCCGCACTCTTTGATTTTGCTAAACCGGACTTGTAAATTGTATTATCTAGCCGTCTTTCTAAAAGCTGTAGAAAGACGTACCCCTTATCTTGGTTAGAGTTCTTTGCAATTGTAACTGCCTCATCATAGAATTTTCTAAACTGTTTCTCCCTCATCATATAATATCTCTTTACGCTCTGTTTTGCTCTTAATTGTCTTGCATAAGCAGACATTCTTGTCATAGAAACACCGTGCTGACCTGGCCTTGTTTGCCTCCTTGTATAACAAGCCTTAGCCCCCATGCTTCTAGAACCTTTTAAATAAAGGTTTCTGCCTTCTCTTCTGCTAAGTTTGGTTTTAGGTATTATCATTATTGTTCACTTTAAAATTATTATCTCTTATCATGAGGAACTTTCTTTGCTCTACAACCGTTGTGCGGTAGTTTAGTCAAGTCTGCAATCATCGTTACTCTTAACCCTGCAGATGCCAAACCTTTTACAGCAGCATTTCTGCCCTGGCCAGCACCTTTAATGTATACCTTCACTTCCTCTAGACCGTATTTCTCCATGGCATAAGATGCTGCACTAGTCGCTGCTTTTGTAGCTGCGTAAGCTGTTCGTTTTTTCGTATTTTTAAAACCGAATTTCGCCGGAGAATAAGAAACTAAAGTATTACCTTGTTCATCAGAAATATTAACTATTGTATTGTTAAAAGTTGTCAAAATATGCGCAATCCCCTTCTGAACCTTAATTTTCTTCTTCTTTTTAGGTTTTTCTTTTTTTACAAATTTGTCTACCATAAAACAGCATTACATATTATTTCTTGTCAGGCTTTGCATTTAAACCTCCCACAGCAATACCATGCCCCTTACGAGTATGCGCGTTATGACGTGTACGCTGACCTCTCACAGGCAACCCGATTATATGCCTTACACCTCTATAACACTTGATCTCTTTCAGACGATTGATATTCTCTCTTAGATTCTGACGTAAACGACCCTCGACCACATATTTCTCTTCAATTAAAGCTTGAATTCTAGCGAGATCTTCGTTAGAAACATCTTTTGTTCTAACTTCGGGATCAATTTTTAATGACTTTAAAACATCAAGCGCAATCTTTCTCCCGATTCCGTAAATATAAGTAAGGGAAACTTTTATTTTTTTATCGTCAGGGATATTTATACCCAGTATTCTTGCCATTATTTTAACCTAACTTTATATTATGTTTGGGATTAGCAGAACAGTAAATGTACACGACCTTCTTGCGATTCTTTTTTTTAGACCCCTTTTCGGAACCCTTTTTAAACCTAGCAACCACCTTACACTTAGGGCATCTAATTTTTAGACTTCTTGCTCTTTTCATCTATCTATTTCTATAAATTATCTTACCTTGGGCGGGGTCGTAAGTTGAAATTTCAATCTTAACTTTATCTCCCTCAGAAATTATTATATGGTTTAGTCTAACTCTGCCACCAACGTAACATATAAATTCACGCTTTTTACCTTTATACTCTACCTCTACCAAATACTTACCATCTGGCAGTGCCTTAGTAACCAAACCCTCTACCGTAACCATAACTGAGCTTATTATATCAAACTCTTTTGCTTAAAACAAGTTCTGATTAAAGTGCCTTTTATTATAACATTTTTGCAATCAGTGTCAATCACCGTTTTACTACTCCTACCTATATAAAAACTAGGATATTTCAAAACAGTTACTTCGTTGCAGTTATCTTTATTAAAAAACTTGACCAGTTTTGTTTTAACTTAAAGAAAATAGGTGCTTTACTGGTACAGCTAATAAGTTCCCCCCTCTGTTTTAAACTATTAATTGGTACTGTGAACTCGTTTGAGTACTTCTCTTTTAGTTCTTCAATAAAAGTATCTAACTTAGGCAACTCATACTTCTTATACCCACTAATATAGGCTAACTTCAAGCTTATTCGTTCGGCCAACATTACACTTGGCAACTTCTTCTTTATAAGCTTAATAGATTTCTCCTCCATTACATACTCGACAAGAATATTGACTTTTGAGTTCTCCTTTATGTCCTTTAATTTCCACAGGAAATTCCTGCTCTTATTAGCCCTGCATTCAACCGCATACCTATAAGCTTCCATAACAACTTTTCTGTCTTCATTCTTAACAAGTCTCATATACATCGGTATATGACCTGTGTCTCCTAACTTCTCCGCAATCATAAGAGCTACCTCCTGGAATTCGTATTTTATATGCTTGCGGCGTTTCTCTATTGCTCGCTTAAGGCTGTCCAAGTCAAGATTATTCATGCTCTATAACAGATTCTCAAGTACTCTGGTACCATTGATATAGAAACATTTTAACATGCACTATTTTGAATTCAGAGATCATAACGTTCTGAATATCCAAACTTGATAACCTCTATATACTGATTAAAGTAATAACCAAGAGTATTAGCTTTCCGTACCCAAACTACTTTAGCTTGCACTCTCCTCTATAATACGCCCACTCCTCACAAATCTTCCCGTTAATCGTACAGTAACTAATTTCTCCACCTGCGGACTCATCTTTCTTTGTTGATAAACTACCACCCTGATTCAAGCAGTAAACACTTGCCGGATTAGCTATGCCAACCCCTTTCTCAGTTTTCTCTTTGTTGGAACCCTTCAAGTTGCCACAATCTTCCGGACAACTCTCCTTACTCTCGGCACACGGGCAACCTGAACCCATACAAACTATTTCTGCACAGGTCCCGTCACCACAATTGTTTACACATATCGGCTCCGAATACGGGTTAACTGCAGTATTCGTAAAAACTCTCCCGTCCCGTGTTACACACTTTTCTGGATGGAGTTCCCGAACATTATGTTTGGCGCTAACACACTCTTCGTAACTACTTATTTCACTCACTTTTCCCCTATCGTTAACATTCATAAGGAATAGAATCGAAACTACAGCTAAAGCCACCACTAAAAGTACTAACCCAAAATTGTTTAATTTCTTCATTGATTTTGTACCTTCTAATTTAGTTATTTCATTATACAACAAATATTACCTAATGTAAAAATGAGAAAACCACTAAAAACAAAATATCCTTTGAACAATGTAAGGGTGACAAAATTGGCAATATTAGTAAACAACAAGCAAGTCATCCTCTCCAATGAACACTAAGTATTAAATATATACTTGCTCACCTTGACCCCTCTTTCTTTAAGCTCATCGTACAATTCGGTTGCTCTGTTTATAAGGTATAAGCTTGAAAAATCAGCAATCTTGGTTTTCTCTACCCCCGACTGCTGAACCCCGAAAAGTTCCCCTGCACCTCTATGCTTTAAATCGTACTTTGCTAGCTCTAACCCATTGCCGCTACTTGCGAAGTAACACAAACGTTCATTCTTTACACTACTGTTCAAACTCGGTAGGACAAAACAGTAACTCTCTTTATTACCACGTCCAATTCGTCCTCGTAACTGATGTAGCTGGGCTAATCCAAAGTGATCTGCATCATAGATAACCATGCAGTTAGAGTTAGGTACGTCTATGCCAACTTCTATGACGGGCGTAGCGCACAGAATATCTATCTTGCCAGAATAGAAATCTTCCATTATTCTCGATTTCTCTTGCTCTTTTACTTTGCCGTGTAACATCTCTACATTTAATCCACCGAAAAACTTTTTTAGCTTTGGATACTCTGTAAGAATAGAGAACATGCTTAATACTTCAGATTTTTCTATCAAAGGGAAAATTATATACGCTTGTTCTTTGAGATTTATAACACGTTCCTTTATAAATTTAAACATATCTTCACGTTTATCTAAAGGAACTACTCTTGTAATTGGCTCCATTCTACCTGCAGGCTTACCCTTGATATAAATAGACTTATTATATCTATAGAATGATCGTGCAAGTGTACGTGGGATGGGTGTTGCAGAAAGTGTTAAAACGTGGGGTGATCTGCCCCTGTATATTAGCTTACTTGCTAACTCGTCTCTCTGTTTAACCCCGAAACGGTGCTGTTCGTCAATACAAACTAATCCGCACTCTGTACTTAATTCCAAATTCCTAAAAAGCAGAGCATGAGTCCCTATAAGCATTTTTCCTCCTGTTAATCCGACCTTCTTAACTTTGCTTTTCCCTAAAAGTAACTCAATGTTTAATAAATCCTCTAGTTTAAATAATCTTATAAATCTCTCTATAGTATCAAAATGCTGCGATGCAAGAATTGTTGTTGGTGCCATAAACACAACAGATTTGCCTCTAGTAAGATAGATTAAAGCTAATAGCAGGAATACAATCGTTTTACCTGAACCTACATCGCCGTAAACAAAGATATCTTCTGCCTCCTTTGAAGTTGTACAAATTGAAATAAGTTTATCTAGAGCAGCTAGCTGATGATTTGTAAGTTTAAAAGGTAACGCATTAATATAGCTCAACAGCTCTTCGCTATTTACACTTAACCTTTCTCTAATTAAAGTAGATTTTTTCTTCTTTATTGTGGAGACTGCCTCTTCTATCTGTGTAATGTACTCAACGATCTCTTGAACAGCCAACCTTTCGTAACCTGCTCCTATACTCTGAATATCTTCCGGAAAATGAATTGCTTTGTAGGCCTTATCTATATCAATAAGCCCAAACTTTTCAAGAATCTCCCGCGGGACATACTCCTCTATGTTCGGTAACTTAACCAGCAAATTCGTGAAGTATCTGCGTAGATATTTGGTGGAGATTCTACCTATCGCTCTGTATATAGGGGTAATCCTACCAAGATGAACAAGCTGCTTCTTTGTCCTGAAAACCTCGTATACTGGGTTAACAAACGAAAGTTTCCTCTTCTTTATAACGTAGGCACCGTACCAAACAATGACTGTACCTATAGGTAAATTATCTTTAACGTACGACTGATTAAACCAAACGAGTTCTATAGTACTACCACTCTCTTTCAAATCTTCTACAACTATCCGAGTTAATGAGTTCCTCCCTTTTAGAAATACCGTATTCCCACTTACTACCCTACCACATACAATGTATTTTCTCTTATTATCGTCTAACTTTAAGAGCGTTATCCTGTCTAAATATCTAAGGAAATTACTAACTGAATTTATGCTCTTTGTATCTTCGTACCTATAGGGAAGATAATTTAATAAATCTACGACAGTATGTATGCCTTTACTGTTTAGTAGTTCCTTATGAGCATCATTCATATAAGGAATTTCTGCTACGCTACTCCTTATGCCTATGCTGGCGTTCTCCTCATTGTACAACATCCTATATAACCTGTAGTATAGGTATTATAATAATAGATAAACTTAATACTAAAAGCAGAGCTCCAACAAGCACTTTTATAAAGTTCCTCCTAAAAGCATTAACGAGGCTCCTTAGTACACTTCTTCTTTTTTTACTCTTATTTTTTCTCATATTTTAATTATACTATATAATTGATAATATGAATGATAAATGGCCGTGTTACAAAATTTTAGATTAAACGTTGTAGTGACATGAACACAAATCTGACAGCCGGTTCCCCAGTAGATATAACATTAAAGAAGAAACGTGATAATATATTTACGAAGATGAAGAGCTTTTTTGTAAAAAATCCAAGATCAGCCAGTAGTTTTAAGAAGTTCTCTACCATTAAGAAAGTCAAAAGGGGGTCATTCTTACGTAGTAATGCAAGTAAAGTCATTTTTAGGGTTTTAGGAGTCCTATTTATACTCTTCTTTTCCATTGCTTTCATCGGTGGGATAGCTGGCAGTATCTTTGCAATGGGATATGTCGGAAAAATAAAGGCTAATTTACCCGACGCGGGAAAATTAGCCCAAAGAGATATGGAGATGAGTACAAAAATTTTCGATCGTAAGGGAAAACTTCTTTATACTGTATATGGCGATTTTAACCGTGAGTTCACGCCCCTAAATAAATTCCCCAAACATACTAAATGGGCAGTGTTGGCCGCAGAAGATATTGAATTTTACAACCATAAGGGGATAGATCCTGTCGGTATAACGGCCGCAATTTATCAGTACGTTAAATTCGGTTATGCTAGAGGCGCAAGTACAATAACACAACAAGTGGCTAGGAATACGGTACTTTTTCAACTTCTAAAAGCAGAAGCGTTTGAAGTTTCGGCTCAACGAAAGATCAAAGAGATGCTTATCAGTATAGAAATGGAGAAGAAGTTAAGCAAGGACCAAATATTAGAGATCTACTTAAACGAAATCGGATTGGGTGGACCTAACTACGGATTTCAAACCGCCGCCAGAGCTTACTTCAACAAAGATGTTAGTGACTTAACACTGGGCGAAAGTGCCTTCTTGGCAGGTTCGATACATATGCCCAACACTTATTACATGGCGATGAAGAATAACGACTCGGAAGTAGGAACAACCAGACGGAATATAATACTAGATCTCATGCTTAAACATAAAGATAAATTTAAGGATGAGTTCGAAATAACTAATGAGATTGTAGAAAAAGCTAAAAAAGAACCCTTGGTTTTTACTCCTGGTCAGATAAATATATCTGCACCTCACTTCGTTTTTTATACATTAGAAAGATTAGAAGCGCTACTCGGTAAAAAATACGGGAAGAACGAGGCCTCAGCCATGATAAAGAATGGTGGTCTAAGAGTAACTACTACTATAGATTTAGACACTCAGAAAATAGCTGAACAGGAGTTAAAAAATCAGATTAATAATTACAAAACATGGTACGGCGCTCATAACGGAGCGGTCGTTGTCCTAGATCCTAAAAACTCACAAATTTTAGCGATGGTGGGATCCGTAGATTATAATAACACAAAAGATAAACGTGTAGATGGTAATGTAAACGTAGCAGTAATGCCTCGACAGATGGGATCATCTGTAAAACCTTACGTCTACTTAGCTGCATTCCAAAAAGGTTACAATCCAGGGACTCCCGCCCCTGATATAAAGATGAGCTTTGGAAACTACAAAGTAGATAACTGGAACAAAAAGTTTGAAGGTTGGTTAAGCGCTAAAGATGCTCTAAATCTCTCTCGCAATATCCCAGCTGTATATATGTTACAAACAATTGGCGGCACAGAAGAATTTATTAAAATTGCAGAAAAAATGGGGATAACAACATTAACAGAGCGTAACAGATACGGGCTTAGTTTAGCTATTGGGGCTGCAGATATTAAACTTTTAGAGCATACTAATGCATTTGGTATATGGGCAAACAATGGAGTCTACCACGAACCCACCTCGATATTAAAGATCGAGGATTATAAAGGGACAGAGATATATAAAAATGATGTAAAGGAGACCGAAAAACGTATCTTTACTGAACAAGAGATGTGGCTACAAAACTGGACACTCTGTAATATGAACGATGGCCAAAAATTAGCAAAAGGATTCTACACAGCATCAGGGCAGAAGCTTTGCGGCAAAACTGGAACAACAGATGGTCCTGTAGACTTAGTTGCAATACTGTATTACCCCAAGTTAGTGGTCGGTGTATGGACTGGGAATAATAATAGAAAGAAAACTTACGGTACAAGGGGTCAAGGTTGGAGCGAGAATGTCCCACTACCTATTGCAAATGCTATAATGCGACGCCTAGTCCCCAAATACGGCCAAGCTTGGTATACTCAACCGTCGGGCGTATCTAAAGCAACTGTATGCCAGTATACAGGGCTCCTTAAAAAAGAAGGAAATCCATGCAAAGGAATAGAGACTTACATTATAACATCCCAAACTCCTGCAGTAGATACTGCTCACAAGAAATTTAGAGTTTGTGCAATTAATGGGCTGCTTCCTCTAAATCCCGAAGAAGCAGAAGCAAACGGTCAATTAAAAGATGTGGTCTACTTCGATTATACTTATCCCAATAAATTTCAAGATAAAACTCTTAAAGACTACGTAAGTAAGAAATATCCTATCTACACAGCGGATCCAGAGAGCGCAGTCTGTCCAATAACTTATCCAGTACCTCAGATTACCATTAATTCGCCGGTAGCAAATACCACTTACACCGCTGGCTCAAAACTTAATATCTCTGCTTCGATTGCAAGTCAGAATACCTTACAACAAGTTATAATCTTATTTGAAGATTCTATAATAAAAACCGTTTCGACTAATACAGTAAGCTACGAGTACACTTTGTCAGAAACATTAGAAGAGCACGAATACACAATAACAATAAAAGCATTAGACAATAAAGGTCAGGAGGGGGTTGCAACCGTTAATATAAATGTAGTCAAACCAACTCCAACCCCAACAGAATCGGTCGCACCCACATAATTAATAATAGACGATGAATTCGTTTAGCCATGCGTTTAGTTTAACGTAACTAAGATGTGCCTTTTAATTTTGAGCAAATTCTGAATATGAAATTTAGGCCGCCTGGGGCTCGAACCCAGCACCTACTGCTTAAAAGGCAGTTGCTCTAACCCGATGAGCTAGCGACCTACGATGCTAAGAGACATTAAACACAAAGATATTTTAACACAGTCTTAATTCCTACACAATAGCAAACTTCTATGTTAAAATACAAGATATACTGAACATTGATACATTAGCACGTTAAAAACAGGTTACTTTTTTATCGTATGCGGGATCGTCTAACGGTAGGACACCGGCCTTTGAAGCCGTGAATCATGGTTCGAGTCCATGTCCCGCAATACAGATAATACCTAACTATAAAAGTACTGGGAAGAAAATAGAAAGCAAAAATCCAGAAAGATCTCTGAATAAGCGGACGACGGGATTCGAACCCGCGACCTTCTCTTTGGCAAAGAGATATTCTACCCAACTGAACTACGTCCGCAACACACTTTATTTAATGCCAGACCTTCTCGAGAATATATGCCTATTATAACATTTCCTAATCAATTATCAATGTACCACTTCTCTATATTGTTGAATCTATCACTTGGGAAGGCTATAGTAGTTATGCTATCTTTTCTGACATACTCTTTGCGAACATAGTAATAAGAAGGTTTATAGAGGAAAATGACTGGAACTTCCTGCATAAATATTTTATCTAAGTAACTGTAGTACTCCTTCCGCTTGTTAACATCTAGTGTAATCCTTGCGCTCTCTAAAATCCCATCAGTTCTTTTAGATTTATAATGACCGAGATTTAATTTTGGATGTTCTACTTGTGAGGAGTGCCACAGAGTATACTCATCTGGATCGTACGACGATTGGATCTCGAACAGGAGGAGTTCAAAATCACGTTCTCTAACCGCAGTCTCGAACTCCTGTGCTTCCAAAGGTCTAAGGATTAGTTTAATGCCAACTTTATCTAAGTTAGAAGCCGTAATCTCAGCTATTTTTTGGTTTGTAACATTCCTAAGATACGTAAGTGAAACTCTAAAACTCTTTCCCCCCCTCTCTCTTATCCCCTTCACATTCTTCCAACCCTCCGTTTCTAGGATCTCTATACTTTTTTGAGGATCATAGTTATATTTCTCCGTATCTTCAGAATACGCCCAAGATGCCTCCGAATAGATACCGTTAGCCACACCAGCTCCGTAGACAGAATTATTTATTCTATCCTTGTCTATTGCATGCAGTATTGCTAGTCTCACCATTTTGGAAGAAAATAAAGAACTCTGCTTCAAATTAAAGTAGATAACCTTAGTATTATAAGCTCTTGTGAACTTCTCTACCACAACATTAGGATAGTTGGTTATACCTGTACTGACCAGAGGCTCTGTATCTAGACCGAAAGAGATGCTATCTATTCTGTTTGTAATAAAACTTAAAGAAGCCTCCTTGTAACTTCTGAAGAAAAAGAACTCAATCTGTTTTAATTTTGGTTTGCCTAAAAAGTAATTCTTGTTAACCTTAAGTACACACTTCTCCATTAGTTTTTTGTCTAAAATATAAGGACCTGTGCCAACTATATACTTCTCGTTGATTCCGAGCAATTCATGATAGTTAAAACTTCTATATATGCTATCCGAAACTATAGGGATGGTTAAAATCTCTATGAAAGCTGCATTTACCTGAGGAAGTATAAACTCAACTTGATAATCTGAAATTGCCTCTACTAGAACATTATTGAGAGAATCTCCGGCCAAACCTTCGGCTCCTGCCTCTTTTATCAATCTGTATGTTGTTAAAACATCTTTTGAGGTAAACTCAGTTCCATCATGCCATCTTACGCCCTTCCTTAAATAGACTGTATACTTCTTGCCATCCGACGAAATAGTCCATGTTTCTGCTAATTCCGAAATAGCATCCCCTTTTGAATTAATCCTAAGTAGCGAATTGAAGATTAGCGACTGAACATCTTTATCTACATTGTTAATGGAAGGAATCAATGGATTCAGGTTATCTAAATACCCAATTACGCCCTCTCGTAAAACCTGACTTCGCTTACTTGCCATGTATGCAGCTCCAACCGTAGAAGATACCAGTACTAAGGCTGTAAAAAAGCTATAAACTATCATTGACCAGAAAGAGTTTGCCTGAAAGAAAGTTATTATCCTGTTAGGATAGTCCCAAAGAATTCGCCTAAAATTCATTACTTATTTATATAAGTTTTAAATCTACGTATATTAAACCTAAAAAGACAACCAGTATTACTATTGTCGCGATAAATAACATCTTGTCTACCCCCCTTTTCAATTTGAAACTTTCCCCACCGCCGAAAAAGGAGTCCGAGCCTTCGCCTCTGTTCTGAAGAAGCACAACGACTGTACCTACAACAGCGAGAATGATCTCAATTATGCTTAATACTGTTTGATTCATTTTCCTAAAAATGAAATTATTTGATAGATTGAACTGCAAAGTAAACTAAAGATTACAAGCGAACCAACCACGGTTAATTTGATACTTTCTAATGAGAGAAACCCTAGTACAAGCTCTTTTACCGAGATAGATGTTGCTTTGATACCAGGTATAAAAAAAACAAAAGTATAAAGTACAATAATGTAGAGAATGGTCTGTACAAGTAACAAACTAAAGAAATTCTTAGGCAATGTTAAGAAACTGACTACTCTATCTAAAACTAAGGGGACTATAGCAAACGAAATATAGAAAAAAATAACGTATTTTATATCGTTCCCGAAACTCAGGGCAGGAATCCAAACACGTACAACTGTAAGAATAAGAAAACTTATAAAAAGTGTGTATAAGAATTTTTTCATAGTTTTTATTTTTTTAAGTATATCTCCCCACCGTTAATAAATAAGTCTTTACTTACATCTTCGCCAGAGAGTTCAACTGTATCTACAGTAACTAATTGTACCACACTCTTAAGTTTATTTCTATTAAGTTGCAAAAAATCAAAGACAAAGTCGTAACCATTAAAGAGCTTACTGTTCCCAAAACCGTACTTTATAGAATAAGGCTTATAGATAGTGCTATAACCCAGAAAGTTTAACTTATCTGTAAATGTTACTCTTAAGAATTGGATTTCTAAACTATTACTGTACTTTGCAAAACCCTTACTTTTGTGCAAGCTCGGACCGTTAGAGGTTAAATCTCTACTTAACAAACTCTCAAATGCAGATTGAGAATCCGAATAATAAAAAATCACTTCGTTAGATTTTAATTCTACTCTCGCGACATACTTCTCTTTGTCCGAACTGGCATAATAGGAGTGCAGCCATGCGGAAATTCCAACCAGAGAAACCACAACAAAAATAAATAGTAGGATGACTATGAATGCGATATAGGTAAAGATAAGTCGCATTGGGTATTATAACATTCTTCGTGGAGTAATTAAGTTTTGACCCAAATAAATTAAATTTGCACAACTTTATACCCTGTGTATTTGAATATTTGCTACATTCCATACCATATATTCGATATAACATACAAAAATATCCGTACCACACCCAACATCCCTGGTCCTAATTGCATATCGCGAAAAACTACTACAACAGAGGAACAATCTGGCTATAGCGCATTTACTCCTTATCTTTCTAGCAGTAGAGAGTCGGTTGCCACCCCTGTGACGGTAACAAAGCCGAAATAGCTCCAAACACAGGGAATATAACTCTGAATAATCAGGTTGTCCTAAATAAAGATCGCTTACTAGAAGATTTAAATTTAGAAACTAAATTTGAATATCTTTCGTTCCACAAAAACTGCGAGTTTGTGGTTGAATCACAAAACAACAGCAGAAGTAGTGATATCTTAATCTACAACGTTAATACAAAAAAATTGCTTGCTTTAAGAATGTTTCGGACTTCGTGCTCTCTGAAGACAAATCTAACATAATACTTTACTCTAACAAGAATCAACCTTATAAACTGAACGTTGGTAGCAAACTCAGACTAGAAGAGTTTAATTCAAGTGGCTCAGGCAAGTTTAAAGTCGACCTTGAAAGTTCAATAACTGACATTATACCTCTTAATTGGCAGCTTAATTATATACTCAGCAACATTAAATAGAATTTATATTGATGGCATGGGCAATTATACCGAAGTTGCCGAGTCTAAACCAGAAGATATGAAATCTTTGAACTTCGACGAACAGAAAAAATTACTTATGTTAGAAACAAACATTAGAAAGTTCGAATAACAACGCTGAGAACCAAGATACTCTTAGCAAATATGTTGATTTTAATATTTCCAAAAATAGAATAGTCGTGGCAGATTGCAGTACAAAAGCACTTGATTTTGAACATATCTATTTATATTACTTATCTTGTATTAATTTCACAGAGTATAATTATGATATGAGAATTAAAAATTTTATGGATTTTCTAAAATCTATAAAGGCGATACTAAAAGTCAAAAAATTAGTCAAAAAATTGCTTATAGTGTTTGTCGCTGTAACTCTGAAATTCTCAGCAATATCATTCCTCTCTTATAAAATCGGCATTGATAATAATAGCCACGATCCTTACAAGAAAGTTCATCCTGAACCAAATTATATAGGACATCCTACAGTTACTTCATACGTAGATAGTGAACCTATGCCTATAGAAGTAGAACCTAACTACTTCAAATCTGATAGCTGCAAAGCTAATAAGGCCGAAATTGTAGAAAAAGATGGTGTGCACCCTGCACTTCTTAATAGTAAAAAATCTTTGACTTTAACACAGGATGGGAAGACGTCCTAGACAGGGCAACCCCAACAAAACTAGAGAATATCTCTTTTTATAACGAATGCAAGTATATACTTGTTCAAAAAAGTATGATTTAAAAAGTTCAACTAATAATATAACTGTTCTAATATACGATATAGATAGTGGTAGGTGGTAGACTTTACCTGAGATAAAACCATCCACTAAATCATTGGAATCCAATTTTGCATTAGATATGAAATTACCATAAATGAAAAGATTATTCGGAGAAGGAATTAGAAACCAAAGCTAAAGCTACTACAGCTACCAATTTCTAATGATAAACCTTATACTGTTTGCTCAAAAGGAAGATTGGAGGTGAGGTGTTATTTGTCAATCCTATCACCAAGAAATTTCTATTAGGTTCTGACTGCAATTTCTCGGAGGCATATCAAGCTAATATTTGTAAACACAAAGAGAAGTTGGAATGATAATGATAGGAGAGTTTCGGTAAAAATCTACTCTGTTAGATCAAACCGTAAAGGATAGAAATGAACAAACTTTGCACTTAGTCGCTGTAGTTATACTCTATTTAACTCTAATTCTTTCCCAATTTACTACTCCCCACCAACTATCTACAAACTTAGCACGGTCGTTCTTATAATCTACGTAGTAGCTATGTTCCCACACATCTAAAACTAGAACTGGGGTTAAGCCTGCAAATAAGTTAATATTATGCTTCTCTACTTGCACACAGAATAGATTCTGCTCTTTATCTTTAAAAAGTACCACCCAGCCTGAACCTTGTAAGCTTTTCGCCAAATAACTAAACTCTTGCTGAAAATGCGCAATGGACCCAAAACTTTTACTTATAAGTTTAACCACCTTATCCGAAGGATCCTTATACTCTTTGCTCGGTAGCATAGATTCCCAAAAAAGCATATGGAGTATATGCCCGTTATAATTAAAAACAAAATCGTTCGTTAAAGTGCGCAAATCTAAATGAATGTCTCCCTTCCTAGCCTTCTCTAGGTTCTCTAAGGTCTCGTTAGCTTTAACTACATAAGCGTTATGATGCTTTGTGTAATGTAGCTCTAACTGCTCTTTAGAGATTACAGGAGCAAGAGAGTTTAATGGGTAAGGAAGTGAAGGAAGAGTAAGTTGGTTCATATATTTATTATATCACCATAGCAATTATTACATCACTCGTATTTTACTCCTTCAACTTCCCACCTGTCTTCCTCTCTACGCTCTTAATTATTGCGGTGCGAATACGATCAATCTCCCTCTCTTCTAAAGTTCTGTTGTAAGACTGTAAAGTAACACTGACAGTAACCTGTTTTGTACTCTCTCTCCCCACCTTCTGGTAAATATCTTTAGGTGTTACGGCTTGAATTAGTTTCTCCTTCCCAATTAAATCGGAACTTTCTACATTGCCAGTGGATTCAATATCCCCAATGATCAATTCGTTCGCTTCCCAAATCGCTTGTTCTAAGGCTAGGTAAGAGGTATTTTTGTTCACTACAAAACATAGATCCTGCTCTACTGACGGATATTTAGAAGGCTCAACGAATCGAGGTCTAACGTCGCAGAGTTCATTAATTAGATGCATCTGTAGCTCAAAAGCTACAAGTGGAGACGAAATCTTCATCTTATTCAGCACGTATGAGCTCACTTCTCCTAGAACACCTAGGTAGATATTCTTGTCTTCTATATTTGCTGTAATTATGGCACATCTACCGCTCTTAAATATATTAAGTAACTCTTTAATATAAATGGGGAGTTGCTTTAGTGCCTTCTTAGAAAGCTCGTCTACATGGTTATAATCTACATTATTAATATGAAGTCTTGAAAATAAACCGTCTAAGTAGAATTTACCGAAATAGTAAAGTGGATCATTCGTACTGTATGCTAGAACTCCCGCCAAATGAGTATCCTCTACAGGAACACCATCTTCGTCATCTGCGAATCTCTTGGTCGGAGTGTACAGGGGGAAATCGGGATTATATTTACCGTAGATCGCAGTTTGTCTATACGTTTTACCTATTTCAAAAATGCCAAACTTATTACTCTGTCTTAGATTTACCTCAGCACTCCCCAAAAGTAGAGGAGTTATAAGCTTTCTTATGTACTGAACTTCGGGGGAAACTGCGTTTGTAATCTTAAATGAGTCATCTACGCTAACGTTAGTTTTATCTAGCAACTCTTTACTCACAAAGTTAAAATTTATAAGCTCGAAAAAGCCTGTGCTCGTAAAGTAATCTCTAATAAATTTGAGAACCCTCTCGGTTTTAGTTAGACCGTTGGCGTAAATGCCACGTGTAGGTAACTCTAAGCGCAACTTCTCGTACCCGTAGATTCTGGCAATCTCTTCATAAATATCCTCTTTTATGCTTATATCTTGTCTATACGTTGGAACTTTTACCAAATACCCACCATTCAAGAGATTTTTCTTAACCTCGAACCCTAGTGCATTAAAAATGCCGCTGATTTCAGACTCTGAGAACTCGTTCCCTATAAACTTATTGATCTCATCTAAATTCACTTCTACTGTTTTTTCGGCTTGAGGATTAGGATAGTCGTCTTCCATTTGCGATGCTATCTCTGCATTAGCATACCTCTGTAACAGTGTTACTGTTCGCCAAAGTGCCTGAACAGTTTTAGAAGGATCTTGCCTTCGTGAAAATACCGTAGCCGCATCTGTAAAGATACCTAACTTCATACTTGCTTTCCTAACAGCGTAAAGATCAAAATTAGCAGATTCAATTACTATATGTTGCGAACTCTCTGTAATTGCGGTACCTTTACCACCAATAACACCGGCAATGGCAATGGGCTTCTCTACATCAGCTATAACCATAATATCTTCATCTAATGTGTGCGTTTTATTATCTAGTGTTTCAATTGTTTCATCTTTGTAGGCTCTCCTAACTATAATAGAGACGTCTCTTTCGCCTTCTTTCACCTTGGCCAATTTAGTATAATCAAATGCATGTAACGGCTGCCCCAATTCAAGCATGACATAGTTAGTAATATCTACAATATTATTTATACTTTTAATTCCTACTTTAGCGAGCGCAAGCTTTATCCACAAAGGCGACTCTTTTATAACGACATTAGAGAGCAAAATTGTTGTGTACCTAAGACAAATATCCTTAGCCTTTATAATTACATTGAGCGGTACTTTCCTCTCTAAATCCACTTCTTCGAACGATTTTTTGTAACTGTCGACATCGCCTAAACTCCAATCGGGAAGTACAACCTCCTCATTAAAGATGGCAGCGATATCTCGAGCCAAACCGAACAGGGAAAAGCAATCCCCCCTGTGAGTTAACGCCTTATTCTCAATCTCAAAGACGTAATCGTCTAAGTTTAAGGCTTCTGCTAAGCTCATCCCAGCCCTAAGTTTTACAGGAGCAACTTTAGTTGTACTTTTAAAAGCGTTAGCCTCAGAAATTTCAGATTCTTTCAAAACCATAATCCCCGTGTGATCTTCACCTAACTCAAGCTCTAATGCACTATTTAACATTCCATTAGAAACTACACCTCTAAACTCACGCCCCTGCACAATGCCATCGAACTTTCCCGGGTAGACATTATACGGCACCTTTATACCTACAGGGGTATAAGGAACAAAGTCGCCAACATTGAAATTACCAGCTCCAACCACTACCGTTACGACCTCTCTACCTATGTCTACTTCCGCCACGTAAAGTTTCTCTGACTCTGGATGCCTACGCTTACTCTTTACCTCTCCAACAAGAAGCCCTCTGTACTTCTCACCTAAATACTCATACTTCTCTATTTCGGCTAAAGATCGCCAAAGTCTATCGGTAATCTCTTCTATTTTATACTTTTTTAAACCAGGAACTAATTCTTTGATTGCATTTAATGAGAATTTCATACTATTTTATTCTGAATAATCTTAAATCTGAACCTTGTAACATTCTAATGTCTCGAATGTTGTTCTTGTTCATTACCATCCTGTCAAAACCGAACCCCCAGGCAAAACCCGTATAACCTTTAGGTATTCTACCGTTCTCTAGTACATTAGGGTGGATCATACCAGCTCCCATAAGCTCTAACCAACCTGAATTTTTGCATGATGCACAACCCATACCCTCGCAAAAAATACACTTTATTAAGAACTCAATACCAGGTTCTACAAATGGAAAGTAACCCGGCTGAATTCGCCAAGTAATCTTCCTTTCAAAAAAGGATTCTAAATACGATTTAATTGTGGCGATCATGTTCCCGACGTTAACCCCTTTATCTACGTAAATTCCTTCAACCTGATAGAACGTGTGGCCGTGAACAGCATCTAGCGCTTCATTTCTAAAGCATTTACTGTACATAACCGCCCTAATTGGTGGCGTTTTAAGCTCTCTTAAAATTCTAACTTGCATATTAGACGTATGTGCAGTTGGAATAAACCTCTCCTCTGTATAAAAAGTATCCCAAGCTTCGCGTGCGGGATGATTCTTGGGCAAGCCTAAAACTTCGAACATATAATAATCTGTGTCTAACTCACGCCCTTCAAACACAGTAAAGCCCATACTCCTAAAAGTGGAGAGTATATTATCAAGCTCTATTGTTAAAGGGTGTAAGTTGCCAATTTCCCCTAGATATCCGGGCAATTCAGTAGTGTTTATATTAAAAGGTGCATTTAAATCAATGTCTCTTATAGCCTCCACCTCTTTATACTGTTTAATCTCAAGCTCAGATCTTAATTTGGCAAGTTGTTGCTCTATTAGAACTTTTAGTTCGTTTGCACTCTTGCCATACTCACCACGTTTGGCAGGGTCTATATTCTTTATCTCCGAAAACAGTTTTAAAATTAGTCCATTCTTACCGAAAAACTTGGTTTCAAAAGCCTTTAGCGAATTTAAATCGATAACCTTCTTGAGCTCTTTTAACGCAAGCTCCCGCGTCTTTTCAATAGTGGACATATAAACAAGTGGTAAATTAAATTATGGCTAATTATAACACCATTAATGAAAAAAAATACTCTTCAAATATTTTAATTATTAAAATCAAAACATTTTTTCAATGTCTATTAGTAATAGAATCATAGTCTAACACAAGTCCACCACACCTGTAAACAAAGAATATAAGCAGATTAACTTGGATTTTGCCTCTACTAACTCCGCTACACATATGAGATTATACCAACTGTTGCAAATCGAAAAACTAAACTGTATAATGGTGATATATGGCAAGAAATGGCACAGCCGAAATAGTAAGAGTTAAATCCTATAAAAGAAGTGGTACTGACTTTCTTGTTGGTGAATATCTCGCTCGGTTGATCTCTGGGCACAGAATTGTTATCCCTAACAGAATAAGAACCGAGTTAGGGACAGAATTCTACATATCTAAAGGGTACGAAGGCTCTCTGATTCTTGTTAGCCAAGTAAAATGGCTCGAACTTGTAAAGCCCCTTACAAGTGGATCTTTTTTTAGAGCAGACGTACGTGACACCTTAAGATTTCTGGCCGGGAGTGCCTTTAAGTTAGAAGCCGACTCGCAAGGTCGAATTATTATTCCACCTGCGCTACGAGAGTACAGTGGGATTAAGTTCGTTCCTTCGCAAAGAAGGGAGGTAGTTCTAACAGGGTTAATCAATTACGTTGAAATCTGGGAAAAACAGAGATGGGAGAAGAAACAGAGCGAACTCGAAAAGAACGCTGGTGCCATAGCGGAAAAAGTTCTATCTAATTTAAATCTGCCCCAACAGGACCAACCAATTTAGAATGAACAACAAGGAATTAAAGATAATTCACGAACCCGTAATGAAGGATGTAATACTTGCGACTATCCCTCAAAACGCCAAGGTTCTAGTAGATTTAACACTTGGTGACGGTGGGCACTCTTACTCTTGGATAGAAAACCTAAAAGATGTCACTGTTGTAAGTTTTGATTGGGATATTGAGAGTATTAACTTTGTTAAAGAACTATACAGAGATAGAATCGCTGCTATTTACAGCTATAATTTGGAAAGAGATCTACTAGAAGAATTGCCGAATGGTTCTCAAAAAAACTCAGTGACCAAGTCGAGCGGAATATGTGTGGCAAATGGTAATACTTGGATAGTTATAAAGTCAAACTTTATACACGTGGGTAGAGTACTTAGCAAACTTAACTTAAATAAGGCCGATTTTATCCTGGCCGATCTGGGGATCTCATCAAGGCAGATCTACCAGAAACAACGTGGATTCAGCTTTAATTCAAAATCGGCGATCTTAGATATGCGAATGGATACCGTGAATTACACAGTTAAGGCGTATGACATCCTTAACCTATTTACACGAAAACGCCTAAAGCGACTTTTTATTGAAACTGTAAAAATGAACGAGTTCACAGCCTCAAAGCTCGCTCAAAGAATCGACGAGGCTAGAGCTATTAAAAAGTTTGGAGATAGCGAAGATGTGAAAAGACTAAACAAAATCGCCTGTAAAATAATGCCTATACGTAAAGGTTCTAGACATAGGCTACACCCATCAACGCTCATGTTCCTAGCTCTACGTATTGCGGTTAATCAGGAGCTTCGGAACTTAACGGAGCTCCTGTCTAACGCTCCAGCTGTTCTGAACAGAGACGGCATACTTTCGTTACTCTCGTATCATCACGGCGAGAAGGAAACAATCGACCTCTTCTGTGCAAATAACAACCTGGATATCGGCGAAATCTACCCTACAAACGAGGAGATCAGAATTAACCGAAGAGCCAGAAGCGCGGTGCTTAACATAATTAAACAACATATACAGCAATGAAAAAACGGATAATACTACTTATTTTCTGTATTGTATCGCTTTCATTAGTGATTATTCAACTAAGGCTTAACATTTTGAAAGAGGACGAGGCTAAAAAAATAGGGATCTTCGATAGACAATCCAAACGACTAAACGAAGAGTTTATCTCGAACGAAGAAAAAATCGCAATTTACCGCTCCAGCCTCTACTTAATTAACTCCAAAAGGAAAGAGTTTACAGATACTCCCAAGGATATAATCTACATTGACCCACTAAACGATGTTAAACTCCTCTCCTCCAAACAGTAGACTTGCCACTGTTCTTGTCTACTTCCTAACTGTTCTAACAATCTTACAACTTTTTAAATTACAAGTAATTGATTATAAAAAGTATAGTACACTAGCTCAAAGTCAAATAAAAACCTTAGATACTCTTGTCACAAAACGAGGAACAATTTATACAAAAGATGGTGTTGTGCTCTCTGCCGACAGCCCCTCGTGGAGCGTTATTGTCTCGGTCACCAACCCTGTAGATATGGAACTTTTTCTGAAGCAGAAGAACGCAATCGTTGAATTCCTCGTCTCTCATCTTGGAGCAGAAAGAAGCGTCATCGAAGAGAAGTTGCCTAAAGAACCAACCTACGAGAGCATAAAAAATCTATCTAAAGAAGAGAAACTCATCCGACTTGAGAATGTAACTCCTCCGATTACTTACAAAACTCTAATTAAAGATATCTCACAACGCGAAAAAGAGGCGTTAGAGAAGAAGAGATTTCCGGGAATCTACACCAAAGAATATATAAAACGTATCTATCCAAATGGCAGATTAGCTTCACATATTATAGGATTTGTAGGACAAGATTCAAACGGTAATCCAATTGGTCAATACGGCTTAGAAGGCTTTTTCTGGGGCGATATCAAAGGGAAAATGGGAATGAGTGAACGAGAGAAGGATCTACTAGGCAACGCTATCCTTAGCAAGGAGTACGAGAACATAACGTTTAGACAGGGTAAGAATATCTCAATAACTATAAACGCTGGTATCCAGAAGAAAGTTGAGCAAAAGTTAGAAGAATCTGTACGCGATTTTAGTGCCGACAGCGGCACAGCTGTGCTTATGGATCCTAAAACCGGTGCTATTATTGCTATGGCTAACTACCCCGACTACGATCCCAACTTCTACTACAACGTTAAGGATACAAAGGTTTACAAGAATAAGGCGGTTGGAGACATTTACGAGTATGGCTCTGTACAGAAACCTCTTACTATTGCAATGGCTATAAACGAAGGCTTAATTACAAAGGATACGATTTGCAACGACACAGGTGAATTAAAAGTACTAGACAAGAAGATCTACAACTACGATTTTAGGAAGTACGGTAAAATTACTCCTAAGGACGTTCTTAAAAACTCAGTCAATGTCTGTACCGCCCAGTTTGGATTAAAGATTGGTCCTGAGAAAATGAGTGAGTATCTAAAAAAGCTGGGGATTGGACAAGTTGTAGGTATAGGGTTAGAGGACGAAGAAGTTGCTTTCTTAAAATCTCCAGAAAAGTGGATAGAGACCGATACGGCTACGATCTCATTCGGTCAAACAGTATCTGCCTCTAGCCTTCAAGTACTTTCAGCTCTCTCTACAATCGCAAATAACGGCAAACGTATGCAGCCCTACCTAGTAGATAGGATATACAACAACGAAGAGGTTATCAAGATAGAGCCACAGGAAGTAGGCCAGATCTTTACAGAAGAAACTTCTAAAGAAGTCGCAAGTATGATGGAGTATGCAATTATGTCCCAGCCTTACTTGGCAAAATATAGGGGAAGTTACAAAATAGCAGGAAAAACAGGAACTGCACAAGTGGCCAAGCCCACAGGTGGCTATTATGAAGATCGCGTTATTGTCACCTTTGTTGGCTTCTCTCCTACAAAAGACGCTAAAATGATTATGCTTGTAAGAGTTGAAAATCCACGCAGGAGCACGATTGCAAGTGCAAGCGCTTTACCTGTTTGGCTCAACATATTCGATGCAATCAAGGATGATTTGGGAATAAATAGAAAATAGAGACAAACAGCTAGAAAACCTTTACTATATCACCCTCTTCAACCTCTACGTTTTCGCCTAAATTGATACCACACTCTGTACCTTTACCGACCTTTGGGCGTTCTTCTTTAATTACTTTTATCGAAATAATTTTACCTGTCGCACCTACTACATCTTCTCCGTTACGGGTTATTTTATAAGTTTGCCCTTTTTTTATTTCTCCCGCAGTAACTACTCCACCCGCAACCAAGGTTTTGTCTGAAAGTTCAAATACTTTCTTTACGGTTAGTTCTCCTAATACAACCTCAGGACATTCACCGCTCTTCGCCCTATCTATAACTTCCTTTATGTAATCGTAAAGCTTATAAACTGTATCGAATAAGGCGTAAGTTACCTGCTGTTTTTTGGCAACGTCCTGAGTCTTCCTATCTATTCTGACTCTGAAGCCCAGTATAACTGCATTGAAAGTTTTGGCATTCTCAATATCACTCTCTGTAATATTACCAACTCCACCGCAAAGCAGTTTAACAGATAGATCTTCAGATGAGAAAGCCTCTAACTCTGGCCCAATAGCTTGAAATGACGCATCTACATCTGTTTTCAGAATAAATAATTTCTGATCTATTGCTTTCTGATCAAATAGATCATCTAAAAATGCGTCTACATCTTTTACTTCTCTGGTTGGACAAACCGGTTGATTCTGCCTTAAATTATACTGCAATGTGTTAAGATCGTCTGTTTTTATAAGATCGGTTCCTGCAACCGGTAGTTCTGAGAGGCCACTCAGGATAAACGGTTCCCCAGTCTTCACTTTTGAAATAGCCTTCTTATTGTAATCGAAAATTGGACCGACTACCTCTGTGTTTGTACCTATTAGAATACGATCTCTCCTGTTAATTTCTCCTTTCTTTAAAACGCCGAAAGCCATCTTCCCTAAAAACTTATCTACGGAGCTGTCCAAAATTACACCGTAAGTTTCAATCCTTTTATAAATATCGCCGAATTTATCAAAAAGTACAAGATCTGTAATTTCTGGATCAAGGACATTCTCTACCTCACAAATTAAGTTAATTAGGTCTAGCAACTCTGTAATCCCTTCTTTATTTACAGCGGAAACCTCGACGTAAGGTATATTACCACCGTACCCCTCTAAGTAAATTCCTTTTTTAACCAAATCAGACCTAATCTTCTCTGCATTTGCGCCAGGTTTGTCGATTTTTGTTATGACAACAATATATTTTAGATTATTCTTATTTACAATCTCGAACGACTCAATTGTTTGAGGACGAAGACTTTCGTCCGCAGCAATTACTATAAGTGCTAGATCAGCAACTTTACCACCGTTAGACCGCATCAAACTGAAAACTTCATGCCCAGGTGTATCTACAAACGTAATTTCGTTATCTCTCCACTTATAAGTAGAGAGATAAATATTCTGTGTTATACCACTCGGTTCATTTAACTGTATGGACGTGTTCCTAATAGCGTCAATAAGTGTTGTTTTACCATGATCTACATGACCAAGGATCACCACTATTGGATTTCGTTTTTTGTTACTCATATTTTTTCAATTTTAATTGTAACTCCTGTTATCATAGATGCTAATTCTACATTTTTACCATCCTTCCCGATAGCCAAATTATACTGATCTTCCTTTACATATACGGTAGCCTTCCTCTGTTTACCGTGAAAATCTATCCTTTCGACCTGAGCAGGTGAGAGCGCCTTTACTATGTACTCCTCCGGATCTACTGACCATTCAAAGACATCTATCTTCTCGTTCCCCAACTCTTCCATTATTGCTGCAATTCTTACTCCCCGCTGGCCGATACAAGCTCCAACTGGATCCAAACCTTCTTGGTTGGAACTAACCGCTACTTTACTTCTAACACCTGGCACTCTTGCAACTGCGCGAATCTCAATATTGTTGTTAGACATCTCTGGAATCTCCATTCTAAATAATGCAACTAGGAATTTTTCATCTGCTCTAGAAAGTATAATATGCCTGTTCTCTTCTTCGTTAATAAGCTTTTTTACTAAGAAACGATAACGGCGATTAATTTCGTAAAATTCGTTTATACATTGCTCTTCTTCTGGCATTTCGCCGATCCCCTTATCTAGCTCTATGATAACCTTGCCTTTAGACACCTTGAGTATTTTCCCGCTTACAATTTGACCAAGTTTTGAACCGTATGAACTTACTATTCCCTCTCTTTCAGCATCGTGTATCTTATTAAATACAATATTTCGTGCGGTTTGAGTTGCAATTCTACCAAGTGATCCTATAGGCATCTCTATTTCGAGTTTATCCCCAACTTTTACTCTCTTCGAGTAATTTTTTGCATCATCTAAAGAGATCTCCGTCCTACTATTCTTAACCTCTTTAACTATCTTTTTTACTACAAATAACCTCAAATTATTGTCAGGTTCAACCTCAACTTTAAGCTCAGCATCATTGCCGTTCTCCTGTTTATAAGCCTCTTTCAAGGCGTTAGCTAAAGCGATAGTAACAACTTGCGGATCTATTCCTCTAGTTGTACAAATCTGTTGAATTATTGTACTAATCTCTGAACTCATTTATACTTCTTTAATAATTTATTTAAACTTAATATATCACAGAAAAAGTCTAAGTAACCATACCAGCCGAATTAGATGAACTTACTTTGATGACTCAACAACTTTAGCTATTATAACATAGATTAACGGATTAGAGTAATTTTCTGACTAATACCTTCCACCGCTAACCATCTTTAATTCACCTTTTTAATAGACAACTTCATACTGTCTCCATCCTTCTCGATAAGCTTTACTTTTACGCTCTCGCCTACTCTGAATAAGGCATGGATATCCTTGATGAATTTATCTGCAACTTCAGATATATGAACTAACCCTGTGCCTCTCTCTTCACCTTTAGTGAACTCTACAATTAAACCGAAGCTTTTTATCTCAATTATTTCACCTTCGTACACCTCACCTACTTTAAAATTGTTCTTCCTGTGTTCCGGAATTACCCTTCTACTAACACTAGAACCGCCGCGTCCACCATTAGAACTTAGAACTTCTGCTATCATTGCTTTCGCTTTTTCGAACCCTTCTTTAGTCACAGATGCAATTGAAATAGAGCCGTCATCTTCGATGTTAATTTCGGTACCAGACAATTTGGTTATTTCGCGAATAGTCTCACCGCCTGTACCTATCACTCTACCAATACTGTCAGGATCGACCTTAATCGTTTCAATCCTTGGAGCGTACTGTGACATCTCTTTAGGACCCTTAATTACACTCTCCATGGCATCCAAGATCTGCATTCTACCAACTTTGGCCATATCGAAAGCTTTATCGATAATATCAATCGGAATATAACCAAATTTCTGGTCCATTTGAATAGCCGTAATACCATCTCGTGTTCCTGTAATCTTGAAATCCATCTCTCCTAAAGCGTCTTCAAAATAAGCAATATCTGTCAAAAGTCTATATTCCGCAAAGTTACCCCGCTCAATTACGCCTACAGTTATCCCTGCAACACTCTTCTTTAGTGGAACTCCAGCATCAAAAAGAGCCAAAGTACTAGTGCAAGTAGATGCCATAGAGGTTGAACCTTCCGACGCCATGACCTCACTTACCACTCTTATAGTGTAAGGGAAATCTTTCTTGTCTGGGAGTACTGGCATCAAAGCCTTCTCTACCAACATACCATGTCCTATCTCCCGTCTACCAGGCAGATATCGTACTTTACCAACCTCACCATTCGCATAAGGTGGCATATAGTACTCATGAAAGTAGTGTTTCTCTTCTGTCCCTGTCATCTCTTCACGTTTCATATTTTTCTGCAAAGAAGCCAGTGTAACAAGAGAAAGTACCTGCGTTCCTCCACGTCTAAAATGGCCTGAACCGTGAGTTCTTGCGAATAGACCATGTTCAATCGTAAGTTCTCTGATCTCGTCAAATTTACGGTTGTCGAATCGCCTGTTCTCTTCGAATGTCAACTTCTGGACAAACTCCTTCTCCCAACCCTCTAAGAGGAATAGAAGTACGTTACTCTGAACTTTCTCATTATCTTTGTAAAACTCAAAAATCTGCTCCCTAACAAGCTTTAACCCTGACTTTGAGCCAGAATAGAACGCCTTTGCAAACTCATCACCAAATTTTGTTACAATTTCCTGTTTTAACTCTTCCGGAACTATAACCCTTGTTCCTTCCGTTTTTGTAACGCCGTACTCCCTGGCAAAATCTTCCATCGCTTTAAAAAGTACTTCTGACTCCCTAACTGAGTAACGCACAGCTTTTTTGCATGTCTCTTCGTCTACTTCTTTCATATCCGCGTCAAACATTAACACACCTTTCCTATCAACGGAAATTACCATATTCATTTTAGATGAACTATCCGAATATATGCCATCTTCGTTCCATAACTGAACAGATTTATTATTTAAAAAGAGTTGATTGCTATCATTTAAACCTACTCTAACAAGAGAGAAACTACCGTTAAACTCTAATGATGAGCACATTAGCGCAGCAACTACAGTATTAAAACCAAGTATCAATGGATCATGTGCTTCGTCGTAGGATAGAACCTGGACGAAAATCTGAACTTCGTCCAACAAATCTTTTGGGAATCTTGGGCGAATTGCACGATCTATAATTCTGCCTTTTAAAATTGCATCTTCAGACGGGAAACCCTCTCTTTTCTGATAAGAGGAAGAGGATATAATGCCCGATGCATAAAGACGTTCCATGTATTCAACGCTGAGTGGGAAAAACTCTGCTTCGGGGCTACCCTTTTTGCGATTAACAAATACATTAAGCGAAGTATCACCCCATTTTGCGAAAATACTCGCATCCGAAACATCGGAGAACCTTTTATAATGCCATTCTATATTAGAATCGCCAAACTTAAATGAGAAAACTGACATAGTTAAAAATGCTTTAAATGACTTAAAAATAATAGTTTAGACACTGGTTAATGATACCATAAAATAGTAGAATATTAAAGACTTTTACTCAAAAAAGTAATTGCATCTCTTCTAGTCTGCTATATGGCAAGACGCTCCGCTCTAGGCAAGAGCTACAATTGTTTTTTATCGTATCATTTTGACTGATCAATGTATTTATTCCAAATTTTGGAACCTTCTGAATGTAAATTAACACCCTTCCAAAAATAATCAAAAGAATTAGATACTTCAGAATCTGTACAGTTGCTAACTTCAATTAATTTAGGTTTAAATATCTTAAATTTTTTCAGAAACTTTCTCCTCTGATAAGGTACACACATCTTGATCTCAATGACTTTATTCTCAATAAAAAAATGTCCAGTCATAAAAATTGAGTCTATTCTTTCTCCATTAGCATAAGTATAGTAACCATCAAAATATATCGAAGTAAATTTATTAACTTCTGAATTCTCTCTCAAAAATTTATTAGCATCTTCTACAGATTCTTCATAATGTTTTTCATTAACAAATCTAACTAATTTAGCGTCCTTATAATTCCTACCTGTAACCCCAAATGGAACTAAGACAGAACCATCAAAAATAGACCAAACTGAATGAGAAATAAAAAAACCACAAAAAATCATAAACTCATCCATAATGAAAACTTGTCTGTATAGTACATATTTAACATAGTAATCCTTTACTTTCTTATTCCTAGCTTCTTAATAATTGCCTCGTATCTAGCAGGATGCTCTGCTTTTAGGTAGTTAAGTTTTTTCCTACGCTGACCAACAATTTTAATAAAACCTAATTTTGAATGCTTATCTTTCTTGTGAGTTTTAAAATGATTCTGCAGTTGCTCAATTCTGGCAGTTAAAAGAGCGATCTGTACCTCAGGAGAACCTGTATCTTTCTCGTTTGTACCAAACTCTTTTATAATTTTATCCTTCTGCTCTTTGGTTAAAGACATAGTTCGGGTTTAAATAATTTAAATATCGAACACAGAGGCTTCTCCTTTCAAATTACAAAGGATTAGCTTACCATATTCACAATATAACTCCTATACCTATAGCAAAATATTATATCACAGATATAGAATTTTATCCAGTGTCACCTCCATATACCATGAGGCTGACCCTCACACTAAAATGATAACATCTTTATCAACTATCTGCAAGTGATACCATTAATGTAACCTACACCCCAAAAGGGAAGTCACAATTCACTCTGTAACTTCCCTTCATCTTGAAAAAAACTAGGAGGATCTCCTCGGTTTATCGGTTCTAGGCTTGGCAACACTTACTGTAAGTGCTCTACCATCTAAATCTTTACCGTTCATCTTTTCAATTGCTTTTTTCATAGCCTCTTTATTTTCGAAAGTTATAAAAGCATAGCCTTTTCTTGGAGGTACGTAAGAGTCAACGATTTTCCCAAATTCTGAGAAAACTTCGACCACTTTCTCAGGGGACGTGTTAAAAGGCAAATTCCCCACAAATATTTTGTTTTGGTCCATTATAAGTATGGATAAAATTAACTACAGGTGCATTGTAACACAAAAGTCTAACAGTAGGAAATGAATGGATGCTATGATACAATCTGTTATGCGAATTTTTTCTGGAATACAACCCTCGGGGAATTTACATATTGGCAACTACTTAGGAAGTATCCTGCAGTGGGTGGAACTTTTAGAGAATTCTCCCAATACAGAGGGCATCTTCTGCATTGTAGATTTACACACAATTACAGTGAAACAAGATCCTAAGGTGTTAAAAGAGAAGATTTACGAACTTGCCGCTATCTACCTAGCAGCCGGTATAGATTACAAAAGAAACATAATTTTTGCGCAGTCCCAAAACCCTGACCACACCTACTGTGCATGGCTTTTTAATTGTATTACACCTATCGGTTGGCTTAATCGAATGACTCAGTTTAAAGATAAACGAGCTAAGCTTGAGAATTACGGCAATATTGTTTCAACTGGACTCTTAACCTACCCCTCCTTAATGGCAGCAGACATTCTACTTTACGATACAGACATCGTACCTGTTGGTGGAGATCAAGCTCAGCATGTTGAACTCACAAGATCTATCGGACAAAGGTTTAACAGACTTTACGGTCGAACTTTTAAAATTCCTACCGTTAAAGTCAATGAAATAACCGCATACATAATGGATTTGCAGGAACCAACAAAGAAGATGAGTAAATCGGATACCAACCCCAAAGGGAAAATTAATCTTTTAGCAACAGAAAAAGAGATTTTAGACAATATTAAGAAGGCGGTTACAGACACAGATAACTCAGTTAGATACGATGTAAGAAATAAAGCAGGCATTTCAAACCTAATTGTAATCCTGTCTTCAATAGAAAAAATATCTATTCAAGAGATAGAGGCTAAATACTCCTCCTCTAGCTACTCTACCTTCAAGAATGATGTCGCTAACTCAGTTCTAGAATTTTTGCTTCCACTGCAGAAGAAAACTAAAGAGTACTTAAGCGACAAGGCCGAACTAGAAAGAATATTAAGATTGGGTACGGAGAAAAGTTACAAAATTTCTCACCCTAAACTTTTAGAAGTATGTAATAAAATGGGACTGTTCTACAATGAATAAACTGTCTAAAAACTTAATCTTTACACTCGGCTTGCTATCTGGTATCACACTGATTTTTGTTCTTAGCAGTATGCGCGCTGAAAATAAAAAACAATCAGGAATAGATTCAGATTTAACTCTAAAAAAAAGCCTTAGAAAAACCAATCGAGTTAAAAAATCTGCCAAAGCAGTGAAATCCGGGGACAAGGGATCTAGAATCACTGCGCTACTAAGTAAAATGAAGCCTAATAGAAAGTACAGCCAGAAAGAATTAGGGAGGCTTTTAGAAACCGTCTCATACAGAACAGTTAGAAGGTATGTGAAAGAACTCGCTAAACAAGGTAAAGTAAAAGTTACAGGGTACGGCAAAGGTCAAAAGACAGAGATACTTCCTCGCTCTAACAAATTATTTAATTTAAATAAATCAGAATCTCATGCCGAATCTAATTATTAGTGGCGGAAACTCATTAAACGGAGTAGTTAAGCCTTCGGGTAATAAAAACTCCGTACTTCCAATACTCTGTGCAAGTTTGCTCACTAACGACAAAGTAAAGATCAATAACGTACCCGATATAACGGATATGAACAAGCTTGTTACTCAGCTTATTGAGTTAGGCTCAAAGATAGAGTGGAATAAGGAGAAAGAGTATATAGTAATTGACAATTCTACCTTGGATGGGGCAAAATTTGACGGAGAACTCCCCGATGGTATGCGCGGTTCCGTGCTACTTTATGCACCTTTAATTCACAGGTTTAAAACATTAAAAATTAAGAATGAAATTGGTGGATGCGAACTGGGAATACGTGAAATCGACTCTCATATAGAAATACTTAAAAATTTGGGGGCAAATGTAAAACAAATAGATAATTTCTTAGTTATAAGCATAAATGAACGCTTTCCAGGTGGCACTGCTTGGTACGATTACGCAGGAGTTACAACTACCGAAAACTTCATAATGGGTGCTGTTCTAGCCAAGGGAAAATCAAAGATTATTAACGCTGCTAGTGAGCCTCACGTTCAGGATCTCTGCAACTTTTTAGTTAGAATGGGAGCCAAAATTACAGGCATAGGTTCCAATGTGTTAGAAATAGAAGGTGTAAATGAATTAAAAGGCACAGAATTTACTGTAGGTTCCGACCATCACGAAATTACTACTTTCCTAGCACTAGGCGCAATGACTCACGGCTACGTCACTACAACAGAGGTAAGAGTTAGCGATTTTTTAGGTATAATAAATGCATTCAGTAAATTCGGCGTTAAAATAGACGTAACCGAAAACACTCTCTCCGTTAGCGGATTGCAAAGTCTCACTGTTAAGAAGCCTCTAACACAGAATATGCTACCTAAGATCGAAGCTGCGCCTTGGCCTTATTTCCCCGCAGATCTTCTGCCTTTAATGCTTGCTCTCGCAGTTAGAACTCGCGGAGAAATTATGTTTTGGAACAAAATTTACGAGGGCAGCTTCTTCTGGATTCAGGAGATGAACAAGTTCGGTGCTCATATTGTAATGTGCGATCCTCATCGTGTGATTTGTTTTGGCGGGAAAGAGTTACGCCCAGCTACAGTTATAGCTCCCGACATTATCCGCTCTACTGTAGCACTCGCAATGATAGCACTCTCTATTAAAGGTGAGTCTAGAATCATTAAAGCTGACCCGATAAACCGTGCCCACCCTAAATTCGTAGAGAAACTGCAACAATTAGGTGCAGATATAAAGTGGGAGGAGTAGCAAAAATTCGTTGAAAACGAAATTTAAAACTACAATTATATAGGTATATAGGTGTGGAACTCAAATTTTGATTTAAAGTATCCACTTTAATGTTGCCGATGCTTAATCAGCTAACTTGTACAGCCCAAATCCATGGCTAGCTTTTATTAGTACGTAAGTAGCTTCTTTCTTTGCAATAGCATCTGCCGCAATTTTTCTGTAAGCGTTCTCCATCTCCCTAAAATCCTTACACTCTGTACCAACTCCGACAAGATCGTAGTTTTTCCCGATGTAATAAACTTGGTCGAAATTAACTACTCTCAGTAATTCCCCCAATTCCTTATGTGCTTTAGCAGAAGCCTCACCTAATTCGTTCATATCCCCCAAAAATGCAATTTTTCTGCCATGTTTGTTCCCGAAAATTTGGCTAAACGTTCTTATACTCATTGACATAGACTGTGGATTCGCATTATAGGCATCATTTACAACTGTCATATAATCATTAATCCTCTTAATTTGAAATCGGTTCTCGTAACCTCTATACGCCCTCAAACCCACCTTTATTTTATCCCACTCCAATCCGAAATGCCTCGCTATAGCTATTGCACAAAGTGCGTTATAAACATATCCCGCACCGTATATAGAAAGCCTAATCTCAGGCTCCTCAATCTGCTCAACGTTAGAGTGCAATCTAAACTCTGTTCCATCTTTTGTAACCTCTAAATCTGAGAATGAGTAGCTAAACTTTCTTTTAGCTCCTATAGAGATTACTTCTGTTCTGACTTTATCTGCAAACGTTAAAATTCTCTCATCGTCTAAATTTAGTACAACTGGTTTTTTAACACTCTCCAAATAATCAGCCATCTCTTTTTTGGCTTCAATAACTCTGGCAACACTGCCTAATTTTTCGGCATGAACTTCCCCTATGTTTAAAATCGCTCCTATATTCGGCTCTATTGCTTCATTCTGCCACATAATTTCGCCACTTCTATCCATACTTACTTCAAATACTGCTATATCTTCGTCCTTATAGTTCATTAAATATCTAGCATTCCCCCAAAGTGTATTAATGTTCCCCTCAGCGTGCAGAACTTTATACTTTTGCGACAAAACCGAGATTAGCAACTCTCTAGTTGTTGTTTTACCTGTACTGCCAGTAATTGCGATCACGGGAATTTTAATAAATGTATCCCTTATATAAGCAACTAGATCTCTCAGTGCGTTCTCTACGTTATCTACAATAATTAATGGAGAAGTTGCTTTACTATGCACAATCTCAAGTTTTTGCTCTTCACAGAACGATGCTTTAACTCCGTTCTCAAACGCTTTATCTATAAAGTTATGTCCATCAAAACTCTCGCCTACAAGGGGTATAAACAACTCGTTATTCTCGGCATTTACAGTACGTGAATCGTGACAAATCTGGTCAAAAAATAGTTCATCAGAACAGTTCATAAAGTTCCAATTTGGAAATTTCTTTTTTAGGGTTTTAATATAGATTTGCATGGTATCCTCTAAAGTTTATAACTTATACTGTTTGAGTAGCCTCTCCGCCTCTTCGATATCGTTCCACTTATACTCCGTTGTGCCAAAACAGAGACTCTGCTCATGAGCTTTACCACAGATTATAACAATATCTTTAGGCTTTGCTAATTCTATGGCCTTTCTAATTGCGTTTCTACGGACATCTACATCCTTATCATCATAATCGAAGCGTATTAGTTCGACAGGAACACCGCTTAGCGACTCTGCTTGGTTAAAGCCTTCTTCTATCTGATTGTTTATCGCTTTTAGGCTCTCTGTGCGAGGATCATCGGCAGTCAGGATTACAATATCTGCGTACTTCTTTGCCACCTTACCCATCTCAGCTCTTTTGTAGGTGTCCCTTTTGCCTGGACATCCGAAAACTACAATTAACCTGCTTCCATTCTCTTTTAATTTACAAACTGAACTTAAAGCCTGTTCCAAAGCATTCGGCGTATGAGCAAAATCCACAATAAATTTATAAGGCTCACGGCACAAAAATTGCATTCTACCCGTAACAGCATTAAATGTAGTAAGTTTTTTAACAGCTTCTTCTAAATTCAATCCTAAACCTTTAATAACCCCCAACGCCGCTAAACTGTTAGAAACATTGTACTCCCCGAATATACTTATACTTACCGGAATATGCTCATTCAATTTAAATTCAATTCTATTCTCTGCGCTTTTTAAATTAGTGGCTTGTAAATCAGCCGATTCTAATCTGCTGTACGATAAAAATTTTTCAGCGAGCTTGCTTAATTTCTCGTACGACCTTATATCATCTTTATTTAGAACTGCCACACCCCCATCTTTTAAATGCTCGGTAATTAGTCTGGATTTAGCTTCGAAGATCCCTTCCCACGTTTTATGATAGTCCAAATGTTCATTTGTAATATTTGTGTACGCAACAACATCAAACTTTAATCCTGCCACTCTGCCCATAGCCAATCCTTGCGAAGTTGTTTCTAAAATTGCGTGTGTGCACCCTTCCTCCTCCATTAATTTTATAAGCTTATAGATATCCTGCGAGGAAGGTGTTGTTGTATGGAAGCCCGTATCCAATTCTTTATCTCCAATTTTGGCCGAAACAGTGGAGATTAACGCAGGGTTATACCCCATCTCTTTTAAAATATGATAGATCATAGTACAAGTAGTGGTCTTGCCGTCTGTCCCCGTAACGCCTATGTACCTCATTTTGCTTGTGTCTACTCGATAGAGTGGCGCAATGTCGGACTTTATAAACGCTTCTTCCTCATCTTTGTTTAAACGACGATTCTCGTACATTTTAGTTAGATTGCGTAAGAACTCGCCTACTTCTATTACATTTTTAGTGGACTTAAACCCCTCCACAATCTCTAAAATTTGCTTAGGTAAAGCTTCAGAGTAGATAATTGTATCTATATTTTCGGTTATATCTTCAGGTTCGGGATTTCTTAAACTTACCACAGCACCCATACCCTGCAACTCTGTTACTCTATCGGTTAATTTAATATCGAAACCTTCTACCTTTCTCCCCAAAATAAGTAGAAACCTAGCAATATAATAAAGCCCCCCGCCTCCAATTCCAAAACAGGAGATGCATTTGAACGAGGATAAATTCATACGTTGATTCTATCTCAAACAGAAATTTTTGTAAAGCTAAAATAATTATAGTTATAGAATTTTTTTAGCTTTGGCTGTCTCCTCATTGAAAATGTATAGGCCAGCTTCATTACAGCCTTTCTTTTTGAGATATTCTTCGGAATGATCTCCACTGTCCATAGTAATACTAAAAACAAAAAAATCCGAGAATCTATATGATATACCGGCGAGGTTTCTGATTTTATTTTCAAGTCTATAAGCACATTCCTGGGCATTCTTTAGACTCATAACAACATCACATTCGTCTGATATCAAATCGCACCTTACAAGGCCATCTTTTGTAAACGAATAAACATTTAACTTTCCGCTATAATCACGTTCGTTTACATAATACTCTTTGTTATAATTAGATTCAAACTGATCTTTCCCTAACTTTCTCTCTAAATATTTAGTTATCTCGACCTTACAACTTTTCCTTCGATTTACAAAATATTTCACAGTGTTATTAACTTTCTTATACTCTCCACCTTCGCTAAAATCTTTACTTGTGCACTCACTGAGTAATGAATAATCTATCCCCTCACCCTCCTTAGCTTCGTCATCGTTCACATTACGTACATCTTCTTTAACGCAAGGTTCACACTCTTTACACTCTCTTGAACTTAAATCTACATAGATTACAGTTATTGCACTTATAACAATTAGTGCTGCAAATAGGAAGTAAAGCCTAAACCTTACAATCTTATTCCCCAATAAACGGAGTATTTTAAAAAAGTTAAGTTTCATGCCACTATTATAGCATAGTACACACCATTGCAAACCCGCCCCGACACCTGCTAACACCATTAAGGTGATCATAATTATTTTAAAAGCCCATTCTCGTCATAAGATTAGATAAAAGTATCATACGATTATCTCGTATGTCCCCTCTATCTCCATCCCCTCAACCACTTTGTACAGCTTGCCAGCACTAGCAAAGAGAAAAACGTAATTCCCAATGTTATCGTCTTTTTTATGCTCGAACTCTTTTATAAGTTTGAGTGTATTCTCGTAATTCCCAGCATAAATTACACGGCCTCTATTTACGCTCTCTAAAACTTTGTAGAACTCGTGCGAGGAGATTAAGTTCCTCTGCTTTTCGGTTTCGCGTGCTGGGGAGAAGATGTCAACTAGAAATGTAGTATCTGCGTCTTTAATAGCTTCTGCAAACTCGTTCCTAAATGTGTAAGACCTTTCATGGCTATGAGGTTCCCAAACTAAAACCAACTTTCTACCTTCAAACGTTTCTTTAACTGCTTCTATGGCAGCTCTAATTTTTGCCGGATTATGCGCATAATCCTTATAGATCAAGTTACCTTTAGCACTCCTACCTACAAACTCAAATCTATTTGCAACACCCTTAAAACTCTGTAAGGCTTTAATTACTCTATCCCTTGCAAATCCTAAGCTAATGCCAAGTACGTAAGCTCTTAGAACATTCTCTCTGTTGCATCTACCTATAAGCGGAAAAGTTAAACCGTTTAGTTCGGCTCTGTACTCTTCCACGTTCTCTACCTTAGGTTTAAATCCCCTCGATTTTAGCCTTGCTATGACACCAGTTTCATTCCTACCATCAAGCGATATTAATACCCTACTTTTGGTGTTGCCTATAAATTCAACAAACGCACTGTTATAATCCGCCTGATCTTTATAATAATCTGAGTGATCAAAATCTATGTGTGTTATTACCGAAATGTAAGGATCGGGAGCACGTTTAAGGAACTGCCTCTTATATTCGCAAGCTTCCACCACAAAGTACTCACTTTTAGGATTGACCCCCCAATCTCTTGATTCCTCGCTACCCCCTACTTGATTATGTGCTAACCCTGCTATCTTGTCACCGATGATAAAGTTAGGTTCGCCAACAAGCTCTTTTAGTAGCCAAACGCAGAGTGCTGAGGTTGTAGTCTTGCCGTGAGTTCCAGCAATTGCAATAGTTTTTAAGTTAGATGTTAGAATACCAACTAACTCCCCTACGTTTATTGTTGGTATTTTAAGCTCTATCGCTCTTTCGCACTCTGGATTACCAGGTATAATACCGTTAGGGAAGACAGCTAGGTCCAAATCCTCTTTTATAAAGTCCGCATTATGACCACCTTTGTAAAGTACTCCCTTCCTTATCCATTCTTCTGCAACTTCATTCTCCTGATTAAACTCCGAAGCTGTAACAATTTTCCCCATATCCATAAGTTTTTTGGCGCAGAAACTACTAAACCCAGAATTAATACCCACAAAATGAACCTTATTTATTTTTGAAAGATCTAGAGTATCTAACATAGAAGATTATAGCACTGTATAAGTTGGTATAGAAGTGGCAAGAAAGTTTTTAAAAAAAGTAAGGTAAAACTTAGTTAATAAATATTTAAATTTTTAATTACCTCACTTATGCAAAGTATATCAAAATGCCGACATATATAACCATTTAAGGCCGCACCAATCTTTAAATAATTTGACCCCTTGCCAAAAATATATGTTATCATTATTAATTATACAAATTTTACCTCGCACTTCTTTGCTACATGTGTACATCAAGAACAAGCACTTGACAAGGATATACAATTAATATATAACATCGCAAATTATTTCACAAATTCAATTAGAATGATACGCGGCCCAAACACTTTACAAAACTTATCAGACAGAAGAATTCCTGCTATGGCAGAAGTGTTACTAGATAGATTGGCATGGTACTTAACGTTTCTGATATACGGGGAACAAGGATTAGGATCAAAAGACGTACAAGAAAGAGTGCGAGAGGCAATTGGAAAAGGCAAAACTGACTACAATAATACTAAAATTGGTGGTTTACTTCCTCACAACAACAAGGACAATCCTTCTATGATTAACTATGTTATTCTTCCAACTTTACTAGGTGTAGTACGCGAAGGTAATTATGATGATTCTCCTCAAAATGCCCAAAAGAAAGAGGACGTGCTTGGAATTCAGGCAATCTATGTAGATGATCCGGCAAGTTTTTCTCCACTTGATCTTATTGGAGATCTTGGATACTTGTTAGCTTTTCTGCCACAACTAATAGAACCTAAAATTCAACAAATGATAAGAGCACAATCTAGATCTAGACTTAATCTTGCAGAAAGGTAATCACAAGGTGGTATGGCAAATTTTTACCGTGAGGAATATAGAAGGGAATCAATTTAAGTCCCTTGCAGAGTTGGAGTTAGAGTTATAGCATTAAAATTATCGGAAACATTAATACGTTGGAGACATTGAAATCAAAAACTCATTAAACCCCCCTTCAACCTTAGGATAAAGCTTACGGGGTTAATATCTTGGAAGGTTTATCCTCATCATAATCATCAAAGTCTATTCCACTTCAAAAAGTTTGTCTATATTTTTTTTATCTTCGTCAAATTTAAAAAGTATTTTTCTATCTAACCCCATAATCCTTCCTATAATATTATTCGGGAATATACTTAAATTAGCGTTATACTTTGTTACAGAGTCGTTATAATGTTCGTATCTATCGGATATGCTCGTCTCTAATTCGGAGATTCTACTTTGTATCTGCAAATAATTCTCAGAAGCCCTTAATTCTGGAATATTCGCCACCGCTTTCTGGAAAGCCTCGGTAAATTTATCTACATTCTGATTTAATAGAACCCTTTTTACTATTGTATCTGCCTGCTGAAATCCTCTCAAAACCTCCGTTATCTCTGAAATTATAGTACTTTCGTGCATTTCATACTCTCTAGCTACCGCCAAAAGTTTCTTTAGCTCATCAAAACGCTGGCTAATAAGCACGTCTATATTGGACTCTGCTCTCTCTATGAGAGTTTTCAACACATAAAAATTATTGGCAATATTTATAATCTGAACTACCCCAACGACTAGAATGACTACTGTAAGTACTAACAGAAAAGGGATTACCATTATATTTATCTAATTAATTTATAGTATATTATGGCATAAACACCCAAAACTAAAAGAATTGCAATCAAAGAATTTGTATTGTTAAAGCTAACGTTTAATCCTAACAGAATATAGTAACCCCCCAAAGATACCATAAAAATAGCCAAAGCTAGGTACCCCAGCAAGTATATAGAACTCTGATTAAGAATTCTATCCTCCTTCTTGATTTTTCTTATTGTAAGCGAATCTGAATTCTTTGAAGTAATGACTAATACTTCCTTGCCATCGACAACTTTCTTATCTAGGTAACCAACTATTTCAACCTCTTCACCTTCTATAAATGAAATCTCTTCGTATCTTCTCAATCCACCGTGGGTTAAATCTTTCTGCCCTAGTTTGCACAGTTTTTTGAATTCTAAGAACTCCTCAGGATACTTATTTAACTCACTCTTTGTAAATTTTGCTGTAGGTTTAGAATCAAAAAGTGTATCCTTTTCAAAAAGTATCTGAACAGTCCCCGTCCCATCGTTTAAAAGTACATCTTTGTAACCGAACATAGCAAAGAGATCTACCCAACCTTTGGCATAAATTCGTCTTGCCAGAATACGAGCAAACCAAATTATAGCATCCTTATTTACTTGAGGTTCTTTTAGCAGAAGATAGTTCTTTTCGTGTTTTAGATTTAAACTTGACTTCTCTAACCTCCCTACAAGTTTTACTAAACCTTTAGGAGCTGATCTAATTTTAGATACTGGTATATTATCCATACGAGTGCGTACTTTATTACTCTTAAAAAGACGATAGATCATAAATATTCCAAGAATTAAAGCCATTGGTGCTTTCTGAAAAAAACTGCGACTATTTATCGGAGTTGCCATTAGGTATTATAGCATTAATGTTTTAGCTACAGGGGAGCCTAACAAGTATGAACGGAGTTAACATTCAATTACTCTAAACTCTTTACAAGGTAAAATATAATAATTTAAGGGAAGAGATGCTTAAAAAATATAAATTACTAACTAATATAAAAAGACATTATGAATTCAAACATAATAGGGTGTAACTACCCTTGCTTAGACATAAATCGCGACTTTATCCACCCTAAGTTTACCTGTAATCCTATACTATGTAACGTAATGTTGAAAGTATAAGCCTCTACAATACTCTCAGTATATCTCTTTATGGCAAGTAATTTCTGATATTGTAATATATATTCCATCGCGATAGTTTTAGCCTCACTTGCAAAACTATAGGACAAATGCTATAACAAACTCAAGAATACTTAATTTGTCAAATTTAGCATAAGGACTCGATTAATTCCACTTTCGGGGTAATGGGTGCATCTCTCTCAGGAACAATTCCAATTACTGTACAGAGTATATGCAAAAAACGTAACCCGAGGGTAACACCAGATACTCTTGTCGGAGCTTTAGAAATCTTAAAAATCTTAACGGAGTTGGTAGAAACTGATCAAGATCCAGGAATTTCTACTCAAGCACGAAGAAAAGTCAAGAGTATTTAAGACAATATCCTTGAATTACACCGAGTGGCTTTGTTATTATACTATATAGATTCGAATGGAAGAATTAAAGCAAGATACAGAAAGGTAAATCTGTGGCACCCTAAAAGATATTCCATTAATTCGGGTCATGAAGTCCCAGTGTTTAAAATAAAATTTGGGGAAGTCGACTTAATAAGAGGGTTAAAATTATTATATGCCCAAGTTATTGGTGTTATTACGACGCTGGAAATGGCATAAAACATAACAAAATTCTGATACTTTAATTGGACACTCTCAAATAACAGTTCCTTTCCGAGGAGCAATAAACAAATTTGATCATAACCGAGAAGAGATGTTTATTCAAGAAGTTGATACTTCAATTTTGGGAGAAGCTGAATAATCTTATAAAATCATATAACACGGCGTATACGACTCGGCACTAAAGCTACCCGACAGTATTGCCACTTTATTTGGTAAAGTAAAGTCGTAACCTGTTCCTTAAGTTTTTCTACGCCTTATGACTAGATTTATACCCTTGATTTCCAAAGTATTGTTCTATTTCATGCCTTCCTGCTTTTCTGGCAGATATAATCCTTATGTCTTCTCCTTCTTCTACGTAACAATAACAGACCACTAAAATCCTCGACCTCGCCATTGCAATGATTCGAAACCGCTCTTCTTCCACTACCGAATGATATGAGTCGTAAAGCAATAATGCATTTGGGTCATTAAAAACCTTAGCTGCATCAGCGAAAGAGACCCCATGCTTACCTTGGTTTATCCTGTTTTTTCTTTCATCCCAAACGAACCTAACCATTCCTCTATTATTATAACATATTTACTTTGTATTTACAACTTTTTGTATAAGTTGGTATAGAAGTGGCAAGAAAGTTTTTTTAAAAAAGTGGGGTAAAATTTAGTTAGTAAATTTTTAATTACCTCACTTATGCAAATTATATTAAAAATGCCAACAAAGGGTTTAGTATCTGTTGTTAAAAATAGTAAATTATCTTCTAAAGCACGAATGCGTCTTGCATGGATGGATTATTTAGATAATGGTCATACAATAGCTCCCTTACAATACCATAAAGAGATGCAGAAAAAGGTTTAAAAGAAGCAATCCCTCAAGCTTATCAGTTCACAGCAATTAATCATTTCTCTAGAACGACTTTTACTAAGGTATATAAACATATAGATTGAAAAACAACAAAGTAAATTAGATACTTTCACATACATATACAACCATTTAAGACCACATCAATCTTTAAATAATTTAACCCCCTGTCAAAAATATATATTATCATTATGAATTATACAAATTTTACCTCACTCTTTTTTGCCACATGTGCACATCCAGAACAATAAATTGACATTTAGTAACTTCAATGATAAAAAGTTGTGTAGACGAAATTTCATTGTACGAATGTACAAGATAGGAAAATATATAATTTGTATTTAAAAAAAGAATCAATGAAAGCCGAAGTGGAAGTGTCTGTTAAAGTGGATGATGACTATGAGAAAACAGCGTTAGGTGAAATTATGAAGGGGATTGGTTGGGTTTTAGGAACCTTAGATATTTCGGATCGATACCCCCTGATGGACGAAAGAGAATTATTACCGTTTTAAACAATAGAGGCTTTAACTGCGTGCCAGATTTCAAATATCCAAGGGCGGCACTGCTGCATGATCTTTATACTGGTCGCGTTTATCAAATAATTCAATTTCCGAATTCTTTTGCAAGATTGAGACCCCGAAAAAATTTACAATACGTAAGTGGTAAAATTATGCCGGGTGAACTATTTCAAATTCCGGGTTTATACGGAAATACTAAGCATGTTGCACAAAAGCCAGAAACAATTTGGCAGTTGTTTGGTGTCGAGGAAGCGTTTCATGCTGTATGTCAAGATGCTGGTTATGGTTACATATTTGCTAATTACGCAGATCCTCAGATTAGTTTTTCTCAACCAAAATCTCAGGCAGAGGAAGATTATGGACCTGCAGAATTTGTTGCTTTAATAGCACAATACTTATACCTAACAACGACTCACCCGGAAGAGATAGAGGCTCTCGATAATATTTGGGGTAGAATTAGAGATGTTAATGATTTAATTACCGAACATCCATACCCTAATTATATCGCATCTAGCATCACTGAAGCTATTGGAAAAATCTATGAACTAACTGGACGTGATGTTGTTAGTGGATCTATTCCTCTAGAAAAGTATCCAATTTCAATATATAATGCAAAAACTAAAGATCCGAGAGATGGAATAACTACATTGTTTCTTTCAGATGAGCACAAAAATACTAAAGAGCTTTTAAGTCCAGACGATACTGGGGAATAACTAATGAAAATTAGATAGTTTGACTAGTAATTAATTTTTTTTACTGCTTCCGGAAGAAGACTGAGAAAATTGCAAAAGGTAGCTGGCTCGTCTATGAACCAGATCATTATATGGCCATGTTGTTAAATTCTACGGCTTGCAACACGACAAGGTTGACATGTTCAAAACAGCACGATAAACCTTTGCCAAAACCTTTAATTTTGAATTTGCTATTGCTATAACTATTTTTTTGGTATACAATCGGCGTGTCTAATAAAATGCGTATTCCTTTATAAGTGCACCAATGTCTAAAAATCTCTCTTTACTCCACGCAAGGTTTAGACGCTTTACCTCTTCTATAATCACATCTTTTGTATCGGAATAATTGTTTACCAATCTTTATATTACAATCTGCATAATGCAAAAATTACCCTTTCTTACTCTTTGCCTTGCTTTTTACTTTCTTTTTAGGTTTTATTATCTCTTCCAAAATAATCTCCTTTATACTCTTCCTAATTTTGGGATCTTTAGCTACTTTTCCAGATTTATCTTTAGCTTCGATCTTCTTAGCCTTCATTTCTGCTTCGGTTACTCTAACAGTTTTCTTATTCTCTAAAAGATCAATGACCCTATCTAACTTTGAATTTAAAGAAACTAAAAGTTCCTCTGCCTTTCTAAAGTTGCGGTTAAGCTGATCATCCCTACCCATATTATTGTATAGCTGTGGTCTAATAGATCTATCGCTAGAACCTCTACATCTACCAAAACTTCCATTACTTTTACCTAATTTCCCAAAGCAACTACTGCAGAGTACTGGCTTATCTCCCGAAGGTCTAAAAGGAACCTGACACTCTGCACCACACTCATCGCAGATTACGTTGAACATCTCTCTGTGACCACCGCCAAAACTACTCCTGCCACTATTACGACTGCGGGAACTACTTCTGCTTCCGTCTCTAAAATCTCGCATATTATTTATATTTATTAAAAGTTTATATAATTTGTGCCCCAATTAACCAAAACTCTACTCGAGTTCCGCCACAAATAGAGTGTAGCATACATATTACAGAGCAGAATGATATAGCTAGTTTTAAGTTATAATACCCTATGCAGAATATCTGGCTTGCTCCTATGGACGGCTACACCAACATAGCTTTTCGTAGGGCTATTTTAAAAAACGCTTCGTTTAAGCCTACTCGAATATTCACGGAGTTCGTAAATGTAGAGGCAATTACCAGAAATATCCCACAAACGATACGAATTCTACAGAAAGAACCCACGACTACTCCACTCTCTGCACAGTTATTCGGTAAAAATCCAGAAGCCTATTATCTTGCAACTCTCAAAATCTTAGAACTAGGCTATACAGACATAGACATTAACTTAGGATGCAGCGCAAAGCAGATCTTAGATAATAACGAAGGGGGGGCATTAATTGGTGAATACGAAATAGTCGGCAGTATAGTTAGTGCCTGTAAAAGAGCCATTACTGAATTCGCCTCAACTAAAAATGTAGAAAGCTCATCGTTTAAACTCTCTGTTAAAACGCGACTAGGAAGGACACATGACATAGGAGATGAGTGGCTCACATTTTTAGATAGCTTAAACTTAGATTTTATCGTACTGCATGGGCGGATTGTAAAAGACGCATTTAAAGGAAGTTCTAATTGGGAACGGATTGGTGAGATTGCAAACAAGATTAAAACCCCATTGATTGGTAACGGTGATATAAAAACAATAGAGGAAGCTTTACAAAAACAGCAATCTTACTTACTCTATGGAACAATGATAGGTCGCAACGCTCAGGCTTTCTTAGATTATAACCGTAACAGAGGAGAGATCCTAACCATACGCCTAAAGACAATCTACGACTATTTAAAATTTCATAGAAAGTACCTACTCTCTGTCTATAGATCTGAAAAAGACGCTCTGTTCTCAACACGTAAAATTATGCTTATGCTCCTAAAAAATATTGATAACTCAGCAGAATTAAAACAGAAACTTATTAGAACAGAGAGTTACGAAGAGACATTACTTTTAGTAGTTAAGGAGTTTGATAATAAGATTACTTCTGTCTAGCGTAAATAGGTAACTTTAGAACCTCCTCCATATTATCATTCTTACTTATTTTATTCGGTTTCTCATGGCCACATTTTTTACAACGATGAACAATAAGCATTCTATTAGATGAGTAGATGCATAAATAGACAGGCTCCATAATTCCGCCACATTTTGAGGCTCTATCACCTGGATAAATATCAACGTGCTTACTATACAAACAATGAGGACAATGATTAGTGTAACCATTGCCTTGTACTTTTTTCCCACAGTGAAGGCATAAGAAATCCTCTTTTTTTATTTGAAACTTTTTTGACATACTCGCAAAAAATATTGAATTCTGAACAAAAATATTATATTATATACTATGGACAAGCCTATTTTTTCGTTATCTGGTGGGAATGGAAGATTAGATGTGTACGAAAATAAGATCGTATTTAATAGATCTAATGTCGTTGCCAATTTGCTGTCAAAAGGTTCTTTAGAGGCAAATACAATATACATATCTAAAATAGAGAGCGTTAAATTCAGAAAAGCTACTATATTTGAATTCCCAGGGTATCTTGCCTTTACTTTAGCAGACGGAACTGTTAATGGAGTTACATTCGATTTGTGGAGCAACGATAAAGCCCTACAGATAAAAAATTATGTCGAGCAGAAACTAGAGAACTTTAATAATTCAAACAGAGATGTCAAATTAGGCCAGTCCCATCCTAATACCGATGCAATTTCACAGATAGAGAGGGCCAAAAACTTACTCGACAAAAAAGCGATAACAGAGGAAGAGTATATAAAATTAAAAGATAAAATATTAAAGGGCTGAACTTTTTACAAAACAATAGCCCACTCTCGGCATTTTCTGTGCACAAATATTATAATGTTTGTTAAATATTAATTTATCTGCTAATATTAAAAACATGAAAAAATTACTAGGTAGTCTTATCGATTTTATTCTATTTATGTTTTTAATTCTTCTGGAACTGCTCATAGCTTTCTGGATTTCATACTCCGGCAAAGGAGATCTCTTCCTTGTCCTAAATAGCCTGCAGAAAGGGCTGTCTGGTTTTGCAATCTTTTTATATTCTCTTATTGCTTTTACAATACTTGTCTACTTCTGGCTCGTACCTTACTTTTTCAAAAGTACTATTGGTAAGGGTATTTTTTCACTATTTCTAAACGGTAGCACAGAGAAAATAACCCTAATGGGAGTGTTCTACAAAACTATAATCGGCTTCTTCTGGGATTTGGTCCTACTACCCTACACACTCTTGATAAGAATGAAAAAGAAAGATTCTATTTCTACTAGACTTTCTGGTCTGACCTACTCCCACAATATAAGGCTAAACAAAATCCCCCTGTTAACACTTTTTGGAATACTAACAGTTAATGCGATATTTTTATCTAGTCTAGCTATATATACCATAAAAAACAACCCTAAAAATGTACTATCTCGTTTTATAAATTATCGAATTCATATCGAAGAAGCGCTAAAAGTCAATGATTTTGATAGCGTACTTGCACTACTCCCCGATTATAAGAAACGTAACGCTGAAGACGCAGACTACTGGTACTGGTACTGCATATCATCTAATATAGCGGAGAACACAAAAGATATTCAACAAATCTGTAGAGAAGCTAAGAATCAGAATAGTTCTAACGTTAATAGATTACAGGAACTAGCTCTGAGAGAATCCGAGCTCCTCTTCGAATCAGGCGAAGAGGAGAAAGCCAATGCAATACTTAAAGATTTGTGGGAGAATCAGAAATACAGAGGGTACCCAATTCTTAAATATGTAGAAACAATTTTACTTGACGATCCCAAAAAAGGAGAGATGTTCCTGAATGAACTTGTAGCAGCGACTGAGAGCAAACTGCTTGAAGATTCACCTCTTCTTTTAGAGGCTTATGCAAATGCCTACTTTAACATTGGCAACTACAACAAAGAGAAAGAGCTCTATCAGAAAGTCATAGCCAGGTTAAAGGAACTAAACACGGATAAATCCAAACAGGCTGAAATTCTCTATAAATTGGCAAGGTCTCATTATTTTTTAAAAGATTACTCCAGAGCACGAGAGTTATTTAATGAAGTAAAAGAGCTAAACCCAGATTACTCAGATCCTGCGGAAGTTTATATTTTAGACATGGATATTAAGAAAAAATGATATTAAAGTGTTCTTACTCTAAGTTCATGCTACCGCATTTGGGACAAAGAATTTTGGGAGCGTAACCTTTATAATTGAACGAACAGCTTCTACATCTCCAAGTTAGTTCTTCTGTACCTAATTTAAAATATGAAAATAAATGCACAATCCTACTCTTAAATAAACTATTAGAAACTATCTTACCAACAATCTGCCTACTATTTAATTCATTAGATTTTATAAGAATATCGTTATAATTAGCCGGAGTAAAAAGATCAATATTGTATAAGCGCAAAAAACGATCTCTATCTAAGTTATCCTTTAAGTATATATGCTTCTTTATATCTGCTGTGCTAAGTTGACTACTGTACAGCTTAGCATAATTTCTAACTCTATACTCAAAATCAGCTGTAACCCAAATCTTGATTATCACATCACTAACAAAACCTGCCAATAATCCACCACAGAAGACTGTGGGCTCTTTACATAAACGTACCTTAGAAACTAGCTCTTTATTTATCTTTATATCTACAAGGGGTACTTTTCTAACTTGTTCTGCTAAAAACTCAATATAACTGAAATTTCTATCTTCTGCCGTGGCAAGTCTATTGTAATAGCTTGATTTCTTGAATACCTTATTTAGTATAGAATTAGCGTTGATATACTTGGCGTTAAGAATCGAGGCAAGTATTTTAGACACCCCCTTAACCTTGCAGTAAGAAGGCCCGTCTATCACTATTGCAGGAACTAATTTCACCATTATAATATAATACATTAGTTATGGTTAATTTTAAAGATCCGATAGTATTTATTCCTTTAGGGCTCTTCCTATTCGGCATAATAGAAGTATTTACAGCAAGCAGATTTAAAGGAATAGAAATGACAGGCAACGAATATTATTTTGCTCTAATGCATACAGTTTGGGTTCTAATCTCGGTGTTTTTATCTTTTATTGTAAGTTTTCTAAGGCCTGCTTTCTGGAGGAAGATATCTAAATTGCTATTCATATTAACATTAATCACGTTAATTGTTGTCTTTTTCTTCCCAGCCACTAACGGCTCTCATAGATGGATTAAACTCGGAGCATTCTTCTACTACCAAGTTGCCGAATTTGCAAAATTCTTTACGATTATCTACTTTGCTAATATGTTTAGCAACGAAAATGAAAAATATGTTGACAAGTCGTACAAAGCACACTTTAATCAATATTTTCTTCCAACTTTTATAAAAATTGGATTTATAGTCGGTCTAGTTATAATAGAGCCAGACCTGGGGACATCTGTAATTATTGCACTTGTGCTAACTCTAATGTACTTTTCCCTCAAAAACAAATATCTTAAAAAAAATGCTCTTACGCTTCTACTTGCAGGAGTTGCCTTCCTTACCATCTCACTCATTATTTGGCCATATAGGTTGGGCAGAGTCAACACTTTCGTAGAGTTTATAAGAACAGGTAAGATAAAGGACGAGTTTGGAGATGGTTTCCAACTCAGAAATATTCTAATAGGTGTGGGCTCGGGCGGATTGTGGGGGAAAGGAATTGGTCAATCACGTCAACGTTACGGCTATTTAGTTGAGGTTACAGCTTTTACAGATTCTATAGTTGCTGTTATATTCGAAGAACTTGGATTTCTGCTCTCTTCTCTCTTCGTTCTGACATACTTTCTAATTTATAATTTGCTCTCTAAGAAAGCGCGTGAAAACAAAGACTTATTCTCTGCTCTGGTTATACAAGGCGTCGCCAATTGGATTATTTTTCAAGCATTTGTACATTTTTTTACGAATATAGGGCTCGTACCAATTACAGGGATTCCTCTCCCCTTTATAACTTACGGAGGTTCCTCCTCTTTATCCATGGGTTTAGCTATAGGTACAGTTTGGGGATTAATAAACTCAGAAAAGACAGTCCAACGCAATAGCACAAGGGAAATTATCGCAAGATAGAGTACCCTACGGCACAACAATATCGAACTAACTCTTTTTTGCCTTGCTTTCACTACCAAAATGTTTTAGAAATTCGGCTTTAGAGAGAGTTTTCTTCTTCTTACTAACCTTAGGCAACTTAATAGTAATCTTAGGCACAGAAATCTTGAATTTTTTCTTAGCTTTAACCTCTGTAGTAACTGATGCTTGTTTGTTGCCCTTGATTTCCTTTTTAGATTTAGATCTAATGGATTGCTTCGTTTCTGTCTCTTCGCTAGATGATAAAACGGAATTTCCCTTTTTCAGATCAGGTTCTTTCTCTACGCTTACAATTTTAGCTTTCCCCTTTTTCAGTTCGCTACTATCATTAATTATGTCCAAAATTGTAGTTGTGCTACTCTTCTCCCTAATAATGTCGGATAATGTTCGTTTCTCTTTCTTCTTCCGGATGATGGAATAGACGTTTAAAAATATGAAAACAAGAAGTAGCGTGGTCACAACGTAAGGCGTCCAACTGTAGACAACTGGATACTTCTGTTTAAGATTCCCCAAACTCTCTCGAACTTGATTGATAAACGAAGGTTTCTCTTCTACCTCCTTCTTATTTTCGTTCTTCTCAAAGTAGATATATTCTACTTTAAATGTTTCTGCGTCTTTACTTATAATTCCGTTCTTTATAGTAAAAGCCATTATGTTATTCACCCCCTCTTCAGGTTTAGAGTATAGATACTCCCAATCACCTTTAGCATCAACTTTAGTTATAAGTTTAACCTTTGAGTTTACTATAAGTAATACCTCAGAGTTAGGAAGTGCCGTACCAGAAAGCATTATTGGATCTGGTTTTTTGACTTCGCTCTTTAACGTTTTTGAGAACAGTGGAGGTTTAGGAACTATATAAATATACTTTGCCAGGACTCTCACTAATCCCTCTTTATTCTTGAATTTAAAAATTACTTTATGTTCACCTATTGCCAGGTTAGGCAGTAAGAATGGACTTTTTGCGTCTTTATAAACTTTGTCGTCTATTGTAATCTCTACACCGGTTTTAGAAGGATCTATAAACTTTATATTATCATTAGGATCGTCAGTTTTATCGAAAATTTGCAAAGACAACTCCTTAACAAGATCCTGCTCCCTCTTCATTTCGGCCTCTTCTACTGCTGTTAATGCGTAAACAGAGCGGTAAAAGGGAAACTCAGGAACCATGGATGTCAGTAGAATTGCAACGAATACCAATATGAATAGTTTTTTAATCATAATTAAGATTATACAGATAAGTTCTATTTTATGTCAACAAACTGTACCCTATTCTTAAAGGTTACAACTGATACAAACACTGTTCTGTTAGATGGAAGAGTAATAGTATTACTCTTATAATCAACCGATGGGTTACTTACTTTACTTATGTTAATTAAAAGTCTCCCTTCCTTACTATTCTTCCTCGGAGAGTTAGAATAGATAAACTCAATTAAATTCCCTATATTATCGGCTGGTCTGCATACTAGCCCCGCCGGATATTCTTTATCGGTATTACAGTATTTGGGTGGTGCCTCGCTTGAACCGTAAAGAATAAAATCGCCAATTTTCAGATACTCGCTCTTTAAACTCTTACTAGCTCCTATTAAACCTATCCCCTTATGGCTATACAGATTAAGCGTCGAAACAAAATCGTTATAATCGTAATCAAAAGAACTCGCTCCATACTGGAAGACCACACTAAATTTGCTGAAAGGAGTTAAAGCATCCTCTTTTCCGCATATATATTTGCTCCATTCCCTCTGCGAACATCTACTACTCAACGAATGATTCGAAGTAAAGATAGACAAGTCCGAATTTTCGATTAAATTGCGTTCTCTACTCTTAAAGCTATACTGTTTATTAAAGTTAGATCGCTCCCCAAGTGGCGGATTATGAAAGATCACAATTCGTTTCAATGAACTGGGAGTAGGCAACTCATTCTCTAGCGCGGATAGAATTAATTCATAAATTTCGTTGGATAGATTATTAGAAGAATCGCGAAAGTTAAAATAGATTGAATTCAATCGAAAGTAAGAGGTATTATATGTAAATACGTTCTCTGCGGAGAGATTCTTTTTAACATAATCCCAATCTATAGACTCTTCAGTATCATTAGTAGGCACAAAGTAGTCGATCAGTTTATATCTATATTTAAAGTCGTAATACCCTTTAGATATTAGCCACTTGCAATCCGAAAAATCGTCGCTATCAAGCACTCTAAAAAAATAACCGGTTTCGACTTTAATTATTAAATCTACTATACTTTCAGGCAATTTCTTGTCAATGCAGATAACATTCTCAGACATAGTAATTCTATTTTCAACAGTCGAGTTACTTTTTAAGCCTCTAAGCAGAAACACTATCAACGAAAAAATAAGTAACATAACTCCTGTAATAATGAGACGCGTGCCAAATTTATATATAGACATGATATTATAATTATGATATCATACACCCATGAACTCAAAATTAGTTACTGCATTAACAGAAAAATATTACACTAATTCGAAAGACGATCGTAACGCTGTGAACGTAGGCGATTCTGTCAACATCACTTATAGGGTGGTTATGAGTTTAAAGTATAAGAGGAAGTTAAGTGCCAAAGAGAAACAGGATTTAGCGAAGGCCATAGAACAAGGTAAAACAGTAGAGGAACTTTCCGAATCTAACGTAACAAGACAATCATTTAAAGGTGTTGTGATAGCTATTAAAGGCAAAGGTAAAAGTAAAACAATTACAGTTAGAAAAGTCGGTGCAAATCAAATTGGCGTTGAGAAGATTATTCCCTTGTACTCCCCTGTTTTAGAAAATGTAAAAATTCTAAAGAAAGGCCATTCCAGAAAGTCAAAGTTATACTACCTTAGGGACTTGAAGGGCAAAAAAGCCCTAAAAATAAAAGCTTCTCTAAATACAGTCGATGGAGCAGAGACTATAACGGAAGAGTAGCCGTGCAATCAATTTCTATTTTGCTCCAATATTTCCGATACATTAGTTTTTTACTATGAAAATTGTACCCTATCCTTCGTTTCTACTTGAGAATGAATTTCTATGTAGAGGAGAAATCCTTGCAGGTATAGACGAAGTTGGCAGAGGCTGTATTGCAGGACCAGTACTTGCCGTGTGTTATTCACCTAAATCTAAGCAAAGTTGTATAAACGAAGTCAACGACTCAAAAAAACTCTCTGAAAAGAAACGTATCCTTTTATTCAAAAAATTAATAGCTAATGGCTACTGGGCATTTGGTACTGCATCTCCTTCCGAAATAGATATGTTAGGCATTATAGAAGCAACCTATTTAGCCATGATGCGTGCCTACTATCAAATGTATCCCAAGCCCGATTATCTTATTATCGACGGGGAGAAGACAGTGAGGAAATTCCCAATTAGTAACTGCTACTACTTCGCTAAAGGAGATACTAAATATTACTCAATCGCTGCCGCCTCTATTATTGCAAAGGTACTAAGGGATAGATTAATCAGTAAGTATAGCAGTATTTATCCACAGTACGACCTAGATAAAAATAAAGGATACGGCTCGAAAGCACACATAACCGCCATAAAAGAACACGGGCTCACCCCACTCCACAGACGTTCATTCATTCACTTTTAAGAGCTACAATAGTGAGTAATGCTAGGAAGAGCTTTGCTCAAACGTATAGGCGAAAATATCGTAGCCTACTGGTTAATTCTGCAAGATTTTAGTATACTCGCCCGGAATTATAAAATTGTTGGAGGCGAGATTGATATAATTGCAAAGCGTGGAACTATTGTTGTTGCAGTTGAGGTTAAATTCAGAAAGACTAAAGGTACAGAGTTCCCTGTAAGTAGAGAGCAAATATTCCACATAAGGAGAGCACTTGATATGTTTCTTGCCAAGAGTAATTTAAACTATAGACAGAGGCTTTTTCTAGCAGTAGTCGTTAGATTTACAAAATTGCAAGGCTTTAGATTGAATGTGTACAAAATTTAGCTTAATTTGTGGTTTAGCTTTATCAACACAGAGGGCATTCCAACTTAACTTTATTGGATAAATAATAAAATATCCTATGGATTCTCTGTTAATTCTGGAGTAGATTCTATTTTAGATGGAGTTCCCGTAACAGTTTGGGTTGGAGTAACTTTTATCTTCTCGTTTTTAGTTGAAGGGACTGTAACAGTTGACTGTTCAGTTCTATCCGATTTATCTACCTTGCCACCCATCTTATTAATACTCTCTATCTGCTCACCAATAAATTTAAGCAAACTCTGTTTGTCTGCTTCATTTATTGAATCTGAAGATTCTACACCTTTCTTTATACTCTCGTACAAAGCTAGAGCCTCGTTATTCTGGCCATTCTTTGCGAATAGTACTGCTTCATTTAAAAGTAATTTGATATTACGATTAGCATTCTCACCTAACAATTTGCGTATTGCCTGAGTTTGTGTATTAAGTTCATTAAACACTTTAGCATCATTGCCTAACAAGCTAAGAAAATCTATATATGCGAATCTGTTGGCAATATTACCAGGATCTTTAATTATAGCCATACTAAATCCTAAATTAGCCTGGTTAATATAAAACTCTGATTTCTTGGCTATTGCGAGTTCAGTAAATATCTGTGCAGCCATTAACCAATTTTGAGAATTCGCGCTATTCTTACTTAACAAAGCGTTTGCAGAGTACTCCAAATGGTTATAGATACTGCTTATATTTGCATCCTTAAATTGATCTCTGTGGCTCTTTATCATATTCAGGACAGAAACTATCGTTTCAGCTTTTTTGAGGGTAAAAAAATCGCACCCTTTACAAGCTAATTCCCCTTTGTTTGAGTAAACATAGATATCATCTAACGTCTTGGCAACATTTTTTGCATCGCTACTTTTTAATTGCTCTGCAAGAACAGCTTGTCTACTCTGTATCTTAAATAGGTAAGAATAAATCTGTATACCCTTAAAAGAAGTAAATACAACACAAACCGCGAAAATCGAAGCTAAAGAAAGTATAGCCAAGTTAATTACGTTCTGCGAAACACCTTTATAGTTAGTTGAATATAACGATATTGCATGAAAATGTTTAAGGTTAGCTTTATCATTCTCTATTCTTACAGAAACACACCCGAGTAGGAATAACATTAAGAAAAGAATAAAAAGCGGAATATAACTAAACATAGAAAGCGATAACAAAAGACTGACTAGAACAAAACTAATATTCAACGAACCCTCCCTAACGTAGAAAAATGCCTTAATTACCTTATATATTAACAAACCAAATAAGAAAATTCCTGCCGCCCCATACTCTAGAAGCAGATCAATCCATAGATTTGCTGACCTAAAGAATAAAGTCTCACTACCGTAGGCTTGGACCATCTTTGTGTCTCGGTAAGCCTTAAAAAGATTGGCAAATGACGATGTCCCCCATCCCGTTAATACTCTCCATATTGGATTCGTAAAAAATGCCGACTGCATAATCTTGATAGAATCCCCAAACGTTAGAAGAACAAAATTAATATTGCCACCTGCTAAACCCTTAAATAAAACTCTTACAAGTGCAACAAGAATAACTGCTATAATCTCTGCAATTCCCAGTGCTGTATAGCCTTTGTTCTTCTTTATAATTCCGTAGGCCGATATTAGAATAACAAAAAGTATAAGGGCAAGAATTAAATTAAGAGAACTCCTAGAGCCAAAGGGATAAAAGTAAGCTATATTAAATATAATTACAAAAAAGTTGACTACAATCAAAAAAATTTCTATAAGCGAGAAAGAGACACTTTTCTTCTTACTATACAGTATCTTATTTATTAATCTTGAAATAATTACATTTAACCCAATCAATAGAATAATTAAGAATGTAAAATTATTCCCAATAACAGAACCCATATAAATTTGTGGAGTAAAATACCGCGAATAGGCGCCTAATAGTTTAACGTAAAAAGTTTGGTCAATTTTGCTGAGAAATAGTGACAGCAAACTTGCAAAAGTAATTAATGACGGCAATACATTAAAGAATTTATCTAGTTTAATATAATCTAAATTGTTAGCAAGCTTTGTTGTAAAAAAAACAACTAATCCTAACAGTATTACAAGGATGCTACTACTAAAATTTAAATCGTTGCCTATGTACTTCTCTGCACCAACAACACCTATGATGTTATTTAAAATAAGATAAAGAGAAAGTATAAGGGCAATACCGTTAAAAGGTAGAAATGAAACGAACAAACTCTTGTTCTCATGTTTAAGTTTATACCATATAGCAAAAAGCACTCCAGTCAATAGTACTGCTATTAGAACATACTGAATGACATTGCCTTGTAAAACAAGCCGCGAAAATCCTTTACCAAATAGAACGATTAGCCAGAACAGAATAGCCACTCTTTCTACTACTTTTGGTTTCCTCTTTCCTTTATTTTTTATGCTCATTTTTAGATTATACAAAAATTAACTGAATAAAGCTACCTACACTTTTACAAAGGCTATCCTACTTTCTTTCGTCTCCTAACAAGAATGGTAAGAAGCCTATAACTCGCATACAGCGCAATAAAATAAAATATAAACAAGAGGTTGTAGATAGAAACACTATTTAAAATGGTAACATTGGAAAGAACATATTTATTAGAGTAGTTTAATTCCGAATCCACGCTGTTATAGGGTTGGAATAGCTCATTAGGACGAATGCTTATTTTCTCAGTTATTTCAGAATTAGAAGTTAAGGTGATCCCTTTCCTGTCCAAATAGTTTCTACTCTGCCAACTCAAAATGCCTCTATTATTAATCTTATAGTTCACTAGTAATGGGATACCGCTTATGTTCTTAATTTTTAATGTACATTCGACTTTCCCATTAACCTTAAAATATATTTTTTCTGTACACTCAAGCGAAGTTAGAATCAATTTCTCATTCTGTCCTTTAAATTCAGATTGATCTGTAACAAGAATGGGAATAAGTATCTGCTCTTCTACGTAAGGGGCCTCTTTAAGTTTATAATTGGCATCACAGTAAATGACGACAAAAGGCTTTACCTCTTTTAATTTTAGTATCTCTTTTAGCTTTGAATAATCTAACAGTGCAACGAGTCTTCCTTTTTTTGAGCCATTAGGTTGCTCCTCTATTTTCAAAATGCCTGATGTATCGGTCCTATAACTCTCCAGATTGGCGTCTAGCAAGGTCAATTCCAAAGACGGCCTACACTCAGAGCCTTCAGTTTCAAAATTTAAAATGAACTTAAATTTTGTCTTATCTTTCTGCAGAAATGTATCTATTACGGCTGGAAATACTTTCATTTTACCAATTGCTTACGCCCACAAATATTATCCTATCTGTAAAAATACCGGTTGGCGTATCTAAAGAAGCTCTACCAATCAATTTAAGGACGCCTTGCCCCGAAATTAAAGGTGCAGGAGTATAAGTAGTGCAAGTGTCGGTGGGTAATTTTACTGAGCAGAAGATCTTCTGTAACGAATTATTTATGCCCCCTACTTGATAAGTCCCTGCAGTTTCATACTTTGATGTAGCTTTCGCATAACCAGTGTTATTAGCAATTTGCGACACAGAATCCACTTTTATTCCAAATCCGTCACCGTTCAAAGCATTAGCAAGATCCTCAGATGCAGAAACGATCGTATAAGTTCCGTTAGAAAGCCCACCGAACTCATCTTTGACATAAACACTCATACCGCTCTGGATATTCGTCTGAAAATCAACGTATACATTATTTTGTGCGGCGGTTGGGGCCAAAACTCCAAGAACTCCAATATCTACTCTGTGAGGCGCGACTGTTTCCACCCCTGAATTTGTGGCAATGTCTAGATCAAGTTCAATGTAAGGATACGCCGTACTTGCGATTGCTTGGGGGCTGAAGCCTGTTTCTGTATAATTCCCATTTAGTGCAGTTAGCCTGATCCTATAAGTTGTATTAGGCGTCAATCCAAGTATATTTTCACGAGACCAATCGGTGCCATTATCTAAGATTTGCCACTCTGCAAGGGTCTTATAATCATTTATATTATGACTTAAAACGGATTCCAATGTATGAGAGCTCCCGTCTAGATATAGAATCGTTGACCAATTATCAGGCGATAGTTGAACAGAGTAAACAGTATCAGGAGGATTACCCTGCGGATTGATCTCAAACCTTGCCCTATCATAGCACCCACTTGGACCACAAACTTGGACCATTCCGCCAACTCCGCTTAGACTGGAACAGGACGATGAACCGTCACTCTGAGTTTCAAAACAAGCAACGGTAGGTACATTCGCCATAAAAGTGTACCCTTGTCCAACTCCAACACTATACAAGGATGACGAGAATTTACCCCGTTCTAAGCCTCCTCCAATAAAGCTCAATGACTTAAAATTAACGGAGCTTGATTCACCGCCACCACTTCCCAATTGTGGATCTAATAGTTTGTAGTTTCCGCTCTCCGTCTCCAAATTCTCTGCATAAATAGGATCGCTAAGGCAGACCCCTGCGCAAATGCAAAAAAATGTAAAACAGAAGAGTACAAATGAAATTACACCACGAAACACAAACCTTTTCATTATATGATCATTATACTATAAAATTAAAATATCAAACCCTTTGGGATTTTTCTATCTTTGTACTCCCTTCTCAAATAAATCTGCTACCACTACGAATCTCTCCTTATCTGTCCAAAGTGGATGGCAAGTTATCAAAGTAAGTTTATGTCTCTCTGAGTTGGAAAGTAAATCTATACTATCTTTAGAAACTACTTCCGCTTTCTTTACAACGTAGATCCAAGTACCCAAAGATGTCTCTAACATAATTCTTTCCCCTAGTTTTATTTTTGTTAAATTATAAAAAGTTTCCTTTTCTGGAGGAATCTTTAAAAATCTGTGCCCTATAATAACGAGATTCCCTTTCTCCACCGAACCACCGTTAGGATAGTGCCAAAAACCTCTGTTCATGCTATCATCATTTGTACCGTCGACAACCCTGCCGTATATGTCTAGCGAAGGTATACTCAACCTACTATTCAACTTCTCCAGCGAGCTATTCCCGCCTTTATCCACAAGTTGCTTATTCTCTTCTATCCCTTTAAATTCTAAGCCTTCACTAACTACTTCCGGAAAGATTGTCTGATTAAATCGAATATATATTTTTACTATATTTGTACTTAGATCTAGCTCCTCTTTCAAAATTGCCAATTTATTCTCTAAGTAGGGTAACTGTAAGTATATTATAAAGAATACTATGGAAAAAATAACTACATAGTTGGTGAACTTAATTATATTTGTTATACCCATCTTATTCATAAATTAATAAGACTTGAAAAATTTTTCTATATGATATATTATATAGACTATAGATAATATTTTAACATAATAAAACTATGGCAAAGAATATAGAGCCTAACAAGACGGAACAGAGGAAACCTCTTGATAAAAATCAGAAGGTCGAGGTCGATGCTCCACCAACAAAGTCATCTGCCGAAGTAGCAAAGAGCAAGAACAGTCAGGATGGAAGGAATAGAACATCCTTCTGGCTGGGCACTGCACTTATGGGCATGGGCCTGTTACTTCTATTATTTGCGCTTTTTGCTTTTGCCAAAAAATTTATTAAACCGATTGAAGATTCATCATTACCTGTACCGCAATTGGAATCGCTAACCGAACGCACTAATAAAGAAAATGTGCTAATAAAAGGTAAGGTGAAGAGCACAGAAGGTCACGAAGTTATGATCTACATAAATGACGAATATAAGAACAACCGCACAACAACAGACAGCAACGGCTACTTCTCAACAAACATACTATTAAGCATAGAGGGTGAGTACAAATTTAAAGCCGTACTCATTAGAAAAGGTATACTATTAAAGCGTAGTCAATTTAGTAATGAAGTCTCAACATTTTTAGATAAATCTAATCCTTCTGTAGCACTAAGCGAGATCCCCACCGAGACTCATTCAGAAAAACTTTCTATTAAAGGCAAAGCCAATGAAGAAGGCTCTATAAAAGTTATCGTTGGAGATGAAGAATTTACCGCCAAGACAGATGAAAAAGGTAACTTCACCCTACCAATCGTACTCAAGAAGGGCAAGAACACAGTTAGAATTTATGCCGAAGACATAGCCGGGAACAGGAGTGTAGAAGAAACTGTAACCATTAACTACTTAACCAAAGCTTCTTTGAATGGCGATGGTACAAAAACAAGTAGGAGTAAAGATACATTGCCAAGATCTGCAGGAAACCTAAGCGACGCTATGTCAAAAGTATTTAACAATAAAATTGCAATACTCTTCGGTTTTCTTGCTTTACTAACCTACGGAGCTTCTTACTCATTGGGTTGGCTTATCAAAGAGTATAAGGTAAAAAGACACTAAGGACTAAGTTACATGCCTAACTTAAATGTTAGGCGTAGAGTTAGCTTATATCGTTCAATTCCTGTCTCAATCTAGAATTGGACTTGTGAAAATCAGCTAATTCTACGCCTCACATTTTACAGGCGGCGAGGCAATACAGTCAAATTATATCGGGGGGCAGCGTTCCAACGTTGTTCCCCTATTTTTTTAACGTTACAATTTATTCAATAAATACTCTAGGATATCTGCTATATTTTTACCTGAAATCTAACCAGAGTTAAATAATTTAATTTTTATTAGTATAAAAATGTCTTTATTTCAAAAAGTCGTGTTTTAGGCATCCGTTGTTGGTTGTACTTTCTATGGTTGGTAGAACAGATTATACACAGCACAAGGTAGAGATAGTTTATATATTAAAGGCAATAATTCAATGAGATGGCAATGGCAGGTAGTGCAAGAGTAAGAGAATGTAAAGTAAAATTCGAAACTATAAACTCCTAATAATTTCCACGGGATTAATCACTCTTAACCCGTTTCTACTCTTGTGCACCGTATCCTTAGTTAATTTTACGAATTCATGGTAAGTAAGTTTAGATTCGGGAACAACGCCTAAGCTCTTTCCTACTAAGTTCGCAGCTACAATAATTCCATGAAAATGAGGGCTAACTGTGTTAGTCATTAGGTTATACTTCATATTCTCTGCGAACTCTTTATGAAAAGGCTCAATTGCAGAATCCACAACTACAACTTCAACATCTCTCCCGATGATAACCTCTAGCATGCAATTGCTCTATATTTAAGCCTACATGTTGAGTCTCACTTAACATAGTTTTAGGCTCGTAACCTTGCGGTAATTCTTTAGGAAATACAGTAGTTTCATCAAATGAGAGTTTTCTTAAGAGATTTACGTCAATATCTTTTGCAAACCGGCAACTGCTTAAATCTCTAAACGAGAACCCCCAATCCAGAATAGAGCAGAGGTATTCTTTAGCATTCCCTCTATCCAAGAATTGGTGATTACTTTAGGCAATTCATACTCATTCTTAAAGGTATAGCGCTCCGGCATAATGTGTTAAACGGTTTTAATGCACAACGATCTTCCCTCTTCCATCTTAACAACTACTTTCTGACCTTCCTTAATCTTCCCACTCAAAATCGCTTTAGATAGCTCGTTCTCTATCTCCTTCTGAATTACTCGTCGCATAGGTCTGGCACCATACTCAGGCTCGTAACCTTTCTCGGCGACAAAATCCACCACCGATTCATCAAACTCAACCTGAATACTTTGTGCTTGCAACAGACGTTTAACTCTGTCTAAAAGTAGACGCGCTATCGCTTTTATACTATCCCTGTTTAGCGGATGGAAAATTATAATATCGTCAATACGATTTAAAAATTCTGGCCTAAAGTGAGATTGCATAAGTTTAAAAACCTCTTTACGTAACTCTTCCCAGTTTGTTTGATTCTCAATATCCTGACCATTTTTTAAATAGTTAAGAATTAATTGCGATCCAATATTGCTCGTTGCGATTATAATTGTATTCTTAAAATCCACCGTTCGGCCTTTTGCATCAGTTAAACGTCCATCATCTAATACCTGTAGGAGTATATTAAACACATCGGGATGGGCCTTTTCTATCTCGTCCAACAGAATTAACGAATACGGATGCCTTCTAATTTTTTCTGTAATCTGCCCCCCTTCTTCAAAACCAACGTATCCAGGGGGTGAGCCGATTAACTTAGAAACACTATGCTTCTCCATATACTCACTCATATCAAGGCGTATAACTGCCTCAGAATCGCCGAAAACATATTCGGCAAGTGCTTTTGCGAGTTCAGTTTTACCGACCCCAGTAGGTCCTAAAAAGATAAACGATGCAATGGGGCGATTGGGATCCGAAAGCCCAACCCTACCACGTCTTACAGCTTCGGCAACGGCTGTAATAGCTTCATCCTGGGCAATAACCCGCTGATGCAGGATTTTCTCAAGTTCAAGGAGTTTCTCTCGATCTTCGGTCTTTAACTGCTTAAGCGGAATCCCAGTCATTTTAGAGATAACGTATGAGATCTGGTCAGCATCCACAATAGGTGTACCTGTAGCTCTTTTTTTGTTCCACTCCTCCTCAAACGGTTTAAGCGCTTCCTTTAGCTCTTCTATCTCCTGCTTTAATTCAGCTGCTTTCTCGTACTCTGCAGAACGAGTTAAAGCCTCCCGCTCCTTCTCCAACGAATTTATTTTTGCTCGTCTCTCCCTGAGTTCTAGAGGTTCAAAATTAGATTCGAGTTTTACATAGCTACAGGCTTCATCAATTACATCAAACGCTTTATCCGGGAGGTAGCGATCCTTAATATAGCGGTCAGTTAATTCGACGCACTTTTCTATCGCTTTGTCGGTAATTTTAACTTTATGAAAAGCCTCGTAACGATCTCTCACTCCTTTTAAAATCTCAATCGCGACCTGAACAGTCGGTTCTTCAACAAGTACAGGTTGGAAACGTCTCTCTAACGCAGCATCTTTCTCTATGTATTTCTTATACTCATTCAACGTCGTTGCGCCTATAATTTGGAACTCTCCGCGTGCCAACGAAGGTTTTAACATGTTCGCTAGGTCTAATTGCCCTTCGCTTGCGCCAGAACCTACTACCGTATGAAGTTCATCAATAAAGAGGATTATCCTACCCTGTGCAATCTCTAGCTCCTTGAGAATTTTCTTGACTCGCTCTTCGAACTCGCCTCTGAACTTGGCACCTGCCATAAGCGAACCCAAATCCAACTCCTTGACGATTTTGCCTTGTAACTCTTCGGGAACATCGGAGTTAGTTATTCTCTGAGCCAAACCTTCAATAATAGCAGTTTTACCAACTCCGGGATCCCCAATTAGTACGGGGTTATTCTTACGACGACGGGTTAAAATCTGTAAAATTCTCGTAATCTCGTCGTTGCGACCAATTACCGGATCTAATTTCGCTTTCTTTGCAAGATCGGAGAGATCGCGCGAATACTTATCTAATGTTGGAGTTTCGGTTTTTTTTGCTGTTTCTTCCCCTGTTTCGTCACCTTTACCCACTATAGAAAGAACAGCCTGCCTTGCATTTGTAAGCTCTACACCGTACTTCTTTAGCAATTGAGAGGCCAAACCTTCACCCTCTCGCAGGATTCCAAGTAACATATGCTCCGTGCCCACATAATTATGACCCATATCCATAGCTTCCTGAAAAGCATACTGGATTGCATACTTTAAACGTGGCGATAAATCGGGCTCCATGCCATACCCCCCCCCGTATCCGCCTTCTAACTCCCGATCAAGATGATCTCTCAGAAGTCCAACATCTACTCTTAAGATTTTAAGGATGCGTTCAACCACATCATCTTCTAACATAGTGTAAAGAAAGTGCATAGTATCTACATAGTTAGAATCCTTCTCTTCTGCCAGAGCAAACGACTTAGCAAGTGCATCTTTTAAACGCTGCGAAAAATATTTTGAAATATCGGTATGTTGTCCATCCATAATTGATAGGTGATAGGTTATCTATAAGTTATTATACAACAGAAAGAAAGGCATCTCACCTTACTTCATTTGGGACGATTACATCAACTTTTACTCTGATTTATACAATTCAACAAAAAAAGTAGTTCCTTTCCCTTCCTCACTCTCGAACCAGATTCGCCCCTTATGCAAATCTACCACTGTTTTAGCTAAGTGCAAACCAATTCCTGAACCATCTGGACGTATCTTCTTTGCATTCTCCAATCTTGAAAAACGTTTAAAGATCTCGTTGTGTTTATTCTTCGGGATCCCGATCCCTGTATCTGCAATTGAAATCAGAACGGAGTTCTCTTTCTGCTCCATCTTTACGGAAACCTCTCCTTTCGGAGTATAATTTATAGCGTTATCTATGAGATTAGAGATCGTTTCGACCATTTTAATTTCATCTACGTTTATTACAATTTCGGCATTGGTTGGTACACTAAGTGTATACTTTAGACCTTTTGCTTCGGCTGCATTTTTGGCTTGTTCGTAAGAAATGGTAACTATTTTTACAATGTCATGAGGTTCCAAGTTGACAGTAAATCTATTCCCCTCTATCTGAGAAGCATCTAGAATTTCATTAACTATTTTGTTTAAACGGATTAAATTCTCCTCTGTTTTGATGACATACTTCTTCTGATCTTCAGTTAAACCACCAAAATCCCCTTCTGCAAGTATAGAAACATAACCACGGGCAACAGAAAGTGGCGTACGGAGCTGATGACTCGCCATAGATAAAAAGTTACTCTTCGCATCGTCTAACTGTTTTAGTTCGTCATATGCGGTTTGAATTTTGGCCGTAGCAATTTTGATTTTTGATTCTAAAATCCTATTAAAGTTTTTAACATTAGAATACAAGATAGCCCTTGAAATTGACGACTCAAAATACTGGATAGAAGACTCAATGAATTGAATCTCATCGATAGTGTAAATAGACTCATCTTTCTTCTCACCAATTAGGAGAAAACAGATAGAATCGTCAATGTTTAAACTCAATCTTGCTACTATCTCTATATGATTGTCTTTCAACCAATTTACTACCTTTTTGTTTTCTTTGTGATGTGCCATATCTAGTTCGGTACGAATGAGTAACTTATTTTTCTTGTTTAGATTTATAAAATCACTAACTAAATCAGTAGAATCAATGTTACTATGATCAAACAGCGTATTCTGATCTACTCTAAGATAAATGCTACATAAAGACATCTCATAGACAGTCTTGAACATTTCGACAAACTTACTTACAAGTTTCTTTAGTGACAGTTCTGTAGAGATCTCTTTTAATATACGCTCTCTGTATTCATAAGGTCTGCTGGCATTTGTCACACTATTTTTTATATTGTTCTGTAGATAATTAATTAGAGCTTCAATTAGTGCGGTAATTAAAATCGAGAGCAATACTCCTGATAGGTATGCCTCTTTCTTATATATACTCCCCCACACTACATGATGGAAGTAGTTGATTACGTAAAAAGACACAAATAGAAAAGCCGAAAAAACTGATATAAAAAATAATCTGTATCTAATAAGTTTCACATTAACGAACCTATTGCGTGAAACTGCGTAACCTGCAAATCCTATAAAGAATAACATTCCTATTGGCCCCAAAACTCTTATCTCTTTTATGCCTAGAAGAGGCATGAATAGATTTGTGATTACGGCCCAAACTGAACTTAAGATTATTCCCACTAGAAAATAGAGGAATCTAACTTTAATTATTTTATTATCCGACTTAATTAGTTGTATAATCGTCGCAATAATTATCAATAACATGTATACTACTATGAGAAGAGCCGTATACTTATAGAAACTTCCAAAAGTTGATACTATTGAATTATCATTTGCAATAAAATCTGTTCTTGTAACCACAAACCTTGAGGTAGATACTATACTGAAAACGATATTAATCATTATAAGTATGTTAGATACAAAACTATGCCTTACTTTGTAAAGATAACCCTCTTCTATTCTTAAAGTGAAAATAAAAGCGAAATACATTACCCATATCCCGAATATAAATGAGAATCTAGATGAAACAATGCTTAAGATTTCATTATAAGGAAGAACAGAATTAATGTCAGTAAATATTATTGAAACTACCCACAAGATTGCAATTAATATTGATATATATAGATATTTAAATTCTTTAACTTTATTTATGATAAATATTAATGCTATGACAAGAACTAGCTCTACGAATAGACTAATCATGAAGTACTTTTTCAAAAACAATATGGATTTGTTCTGGTTGACGAGTGAATGCTAACTCGATCTCTTTGATGTATTTCTTAAAACTGCTCTTATTAATTTTTTCTATCTTCTCGAGAGACTTTATTACTTTGCCAATAAAATCATCATCCAAAAGATGTCCAACATAAGCATCTCTTTTATTAACATTTAGAATGGATGGCCTTTGAGGCAAAATACCTAATCCTAGGTACGAAATGATATCACCGTGTAAAAGTTGATCAATATTTAATGGAATACATACAGTAGGGACAGCATTGTATACCATCTCTATAATAGCACCTTGTCCAGGAGTTGTAATGGCATAATCAATAAACTTTAAAATCTCTGATATGGGGAAATATTTGTCGATTAAAATCAAGTTTTCCTTATCTTCTTTCTGAAAGGATCTGATCTCTAATTGTCCGCCTATCACAATTACATTGAATTCTTTCCTTCTTTGTTTTATCGACTCAATTAGCTTAGCAACAAACCTATTGAACAATTTAGAATCGAATGCACTACCTCCTAAGAATATTAAATAGTTTTTCCTATTTAATGAACGTTCCTTAATCAATTGTAAGATCTTGTTGTAGTAAATAGTATCTTCCCGCGACGCTCTATCATTCAGACTTATGCCTATTTTTGTCCTGCTAGTCTCTAACAAAGGACCTATATTAATAACATTATCCCCAAATTTTGAATCTTTCGTGTAGTCAAGATATAGAACACTTGGACAAACTATATTACTAAATTCCCCAAACACAGAATTTATATCTGGTGGGATATCTCGAATATTTGAATTGACCCAATCTTTCATCAGATTCTTAAAAAATATTTTCCTGATAATTAAATCTGCAAAAGTTGATGAGAAAGCTTTCGTTATGAAATTGTCTTGTAATTCTGGTTTGAGTGCTAATTGATAACCAATACCCATGTAGCTGGGGTCTACTATGCCAATAGAATGGACCTTTTTAATACGTACGTACTTCCCTAAAAACCCAGGGCTATAAACAATACAACTGGGCATTATTATTTTGGCAACCCTGTTACAATCTTTTATCCATCTTGAAAATCCCAACCCGGAATCTTTTTCAGCTCCCTTGCTGACATTACTACTCTTATTTAAATTTTCTTGATCTTCCTTAGAATATATTATTAAGATATTTTTAATAGAAGATGCGTTTTTATGTATATATTCATACTGGCTCTGCGAAATGTTTCTCGGAAGTAAAATGATAAATTTAAAATGTTCGTTCCTAAAGACAAAATTAATTAAGTCAATCAAAACAAATATTCTTACAATATGTGCGAAAGAAGAGGTTAACGGTAAAAATAGTATAGACTTTCTATTATCAGTATATTTAAAATCATAGTTTATAACTTTATAATCTTTATTTTCTAACGTCTTTTTATAATTTTTCATAAAAATAACCTTAAAATTCTTATACCAAAACTTGCGGAATTATCCAATTGTCCGTAATTATTTAACGCTATAAGATAGCATATCATAACGGTTCACAATATACAATACGGTATTCTAAGGTGCACATAAAGAGTCAAAGTGTAAGCCACTCCACCAATTTCACCTCAGCTTCCTTATACTCCTCAACTCTCTTTACACAGTCATGCTCTGTTCTATAGCTAGTCAAAGGAGGGGTTCTTAGGTACGAGTACGAAAGTGGCATAAAAGTGAGGAGCTCTAATTCACACTCGTTCAAATGTACAAACTTCTGATAGCTCTTTAAAAACGGAGAAATTAAATTAAATCTTGCTGTATCAACAAAAAACCAGGAAATTATCCATGCGAGTTCGTCTACTAAGTAGTTCTCTGATGCAATATTAAAATCTACAACTACAAGTTTATCATTTAGCTTGAAAATATTACCAGAAGAAATGTCGTTATTAAGCATTGCACTTCTTAGATTATTAAAAAGTGCCTTAAATCTGTCTATATTTTGACTTCTTAAATCGGTAGGTATTTTGCAGAAGAATTTATTATACCTCCGCCAATATTTGATATTCTCATCATTTTTGCGGATTTCTTCCGCAATTGCATTATAATAACCGTATCTCTTGCCTGTATAAGCTAATGCAAGTTGATGATACCTACCCTAGCCAACCGCCAAGCTCTTTAACAGTTTTAATAGCAGCTACAGTATAATCATTTAAATTCTCCATGAACTCAGAAAGGATACTGTATCTATTCCTATAATCTCTGTACTGCGTATAGTATTCGCCGCTTTTTGTTCTCATGATACTCGGAATTTTTAAGCCATTCTTCTGCAAATAGAGCATAAAATCTACTTGTGAGGTAAAAATACGCTTGTTCATTCTTGGATTTAACGAGATCTTAAGCACATACTTTCTACCAGACTTATCCGTAACTTTAAAAACTTTGTCTATATGCCCTCCAAGATCCTCGAGTTTAGGGGAAATGATAAAGTAGGAGGAGAGGAGGTTTGTAAGATTTGTAGAGAAATTAGACTTCTTCTTGGGGAGCATTGTCTTCTGTTAACTCAGATCTTAATCTTGCAGTATAACCAACTGTTCTTTCGACTCTATCTCTGCCAGTATGTGCATATAAACTCGTAAAAAGTTCATCAAAAGCTTTTGCAGAATATTCAGACTGAGCATCACCGTATATCTGTTTTAATCTACTAGAAATGTTTTCAAAGAGTTGTGTAACCGCCTCTGGAGGGATATGCAATTGCTCAGAAAATATAACCATCAAATTTTTAACATCTTCAGGTCCCAATAAGCTTAACGCTCTATATTCATCGAGTTCGTATGAAAAAGTCCTCATATGCTTAGCAAGGGCCGCATTAACAAATGCACTCACTTCTCTAGCTACAGCAGATTCAGGATTGAGCCAATTTGTGCCATTTTGCAACTCTTCTATACGCAGTAAAAGGCCTCCAGGTGTCCTTTTTCGTTTTTTAGCATAAACTCTCCTTATTGCAAGTACATCTTCTCTACCGTCTAAAATTTCTGTATTCAGTTTCCTTCTAGCTGATCTCGTAGATAGACTGCCAACACTACCCTTTACACTATTCTGCCATCTCCTTGCTGAATGACCTTTTGCTCCTTCTCCGAATGTATTAGGATCTGCCATTAGAACAAAGAAGAACTGCTCTGCTTCTAGTGTAGATCTAAAAGGTGGGATGGTTATTTTAGCTTCGGGGGGAATATTAAACATTGCTCTTAGATCTTCCTCTAACCTTGCTTCAGCCTCTTCTGGTAATCGCCATTCATTATCGGCAACTCTCAATAATGCAATCGCTGTTCTATTGATAGCATAAGGCCTTGTATAACTCTCTATTTCCTGTAACTTACCTAATACCCTCACTGCCTCTGTAAGCTCTTCCTTTTGAGGTGAATCAGTACCACCTAAGTCCTTTAATTGTGTTTCATAATCAGCCAAAACGGATTTTATAGTTCTTTTTGGGGCCACTGCATCTGCATTTTCTTTTACTACTTCTTCCATCCTTAATCCTCTTAAATTAAATCGTCTCCTTTACCTCCACCTCGAACAGTTTGCCGTCGGTTGGAGCGTAGGTGAGTGGGAGTAGCCTCTGGTCTTTTATTAAATACGCTTTCTTGGTATTAATCTCACTAAGAAAGTTAATATCGTGGCTTATGCTAATTATGCCACCTTTAAATAGATTAATCGAGTGGATTATAGACTCTACAGTTTCAATATCAAGGTTGTTTGTGGGTTCGTCTAAAATCAAGAGATCAATCTTTAATGCAGAGACTTTTGCAAAAGCCAATCGTGCAGTTTCGCCCCCGCTAAGTTCAGATGCTAGCTCAGTAAAGTTATTAGGCATAAATCCCATATCTGCTAAAATCTTCATGCGTAATTCCTGCTCAATCTCTGCCAAGTTCTCTTCTACCGTAAGTTTAGGGTTAACAATCGAATACTTCTGGTCAATGTAAGCAACCGTATAAGGTTTGCCGTAATTTATAGTACCCTTTAGCATCACTGTGGAACTATCCATTGTAGTTTTCGTTTCTGCTCTAACACTGCTTCTATTCATTTTATTCTTTCTCCCCGCAAACTCTAGTTTTTTTACAAACGTAGTTTTGCCCGTACCGTTAGCTCCAAGTATCGCAACTCTTTCACCCTTATGGATAGCAAATTTGACATCTTTTAGCAATATCCTATTGGCAATAGACAACTCTCCGTTCTTGATTGAAACAAGCAAGCCTTTCTGCTCTTCCGACTCCAAATTGACGAACAGTTTACGATTTTTAGGGATCTCTAACTTACTTACCTTATCTTCGATCTCATCAAGTTTTGTACGAGTTCTCAAAACTTTTGAACCTTCTACCTTCTGTCCTTTATCTTTGTAGTATTTAAGCAGGATCTTAGGGGCTATACGTCTATTCTCACGTATATTCTTCTCTAACTTCTCCTGCGATCTCGCCGATTTTATAGACTCCTTCTTTAAAGTCAGCTTCTCCTTCTTAATCTCCTTCCCTAAGTCAGTTTTTGTTTGAAGTAACGCTCTTAACTTACGTTTCTTCTCCTGTAGATAAAATTCGTAATTACCTCCGCAAATGCTTATTTTTGTAGAATCAATCTCCCAAACTCTGTTCGCTATTGCAGTCAAAAAGCTCATGTTGTGGGAAACAAATAAAACCGCACTTTTTGTTAAGTGTAAGTAACTCTGCAGACTAATTAGCGATTTTATATCAAGATGATTTGTAGGTTCATCCAGAATTAGAAGTTGATGCTCTTCGGTAATCGCTTTAGCTAGAAGTAGTTTTTCGAGTTCACCACCGCTAAGAGTTGCGATTATTCGCTCCTCTGAGAGTTCTTCTCTAAAAATCTGCCTATACGCAATTAGCACGTCCCACCAGTTTTCAATACTTGTAGATAAATACTCAAACACAGAGGTCTGCTTCTTATACAGTTTTACATTCAATTGCGGCACATAAGAGATTTTGCAACGTCTATCTATCTTCCCCTTCTTTAATCTAACTTTGCCTACAATTGCTTTTAAAAGTGACGATTTGCCAGCACCGTTTCTACCTAAAAGAGCAATCTTATCACCTTCGTAAATTTTACCGTTTGCAAAACTAATTACAGTTTTCCCATCGTACGAAATATTGATCCCTTTAATATCTAAAAGCAATCGCATATGCCTATTTTAGCACACGGTTTGTTCCCGAATAAGCCTGAATCGAACTATGAATTATCCTATCTTTTAATAGAGTTTTAAGTAACAATGAAGAGAAAGCCATAGAAAATATTAAGAAAAAGTAGTTAAAATGGTACTCTATAACTTTACATTCTTAATAATTTCATCGGCTTTATATAAAATTGAATCTCGCTCTTCTTTGCTAAATGACTTCGGGATAGCTATTTCTGCCCCTATATTTACCACATTCTTCTTAGAAAGAAAACTAAAAGAGTAATCCATTAATGAAGGGTCGCATTCTTGATTATATTGACACTTTTTTATGTTAGAGTTGTCTTTTACGTAAATATATAACAGTTCCGCTTCATTATATCCACCTGGTATATCCCATTTCTGCCTAAATATCTCATCTTTTATTTTTACCAGTTCATATCTATTAATATCATTACCTCTCAAGCTCCAACCTGCATCCGGATCATATTTACTTGTTTTTATTACAAGATTTGTATCTTTGTGAAGATTTATACTAATTTCGTTTTCGATTGTTTTTCCATCATTTTTTACTTTTGCCTTATTCTCAGCTCTGTGTAGAATAGTAACATTGTATTTCTCGCCCTTATAAGTGTATGGGAGTAAAGATGTGGTTACACCGTTTGTTTCTACCTTAGTAGGATTAGTTGTAACCTCTGATTCTGGAGTCAATGGAGGTGTCGTAGGCGGTGTATAAGTCTCAGTAGAAGTTATTCTTCCCCCTGTTATATTTGCAATAAATTTTTCAACTGGTTTGGAATATGTCCCTATTGCCTTATAAACCAAGAAGAATATCATCACGACAATTAAAAGAATTACCAGCAAAATCGCGTATTTTTTACTTGTTTTTTCCATATCTTTATTTAACTAAAATATTAACTATATAATGATAACATAAAAATGATAAAAATGTAACATAACATCAAACATCAGAATGATCTTATATTACTGCCCTAAACAAAATTTTGGATTAAAAAGACTAGGGTAAACCTAAACTCTTACAAGTGTACTCTCCTATCTCTTTTTCCACGATCTTTGATTCTTGGTTAAACGATTTTATCTCCTCTACTGTTCCGTTTAGGCCCTACTCCCGGTTCTTTCTCGGACTTTCCTACATAGAATAGAGGAGGATGTTAGGGTCGTTTAAAATAGCTAGAGGTTATAACATAAGTAGATTTAAAGACCCATTGGAAACTTCAAAGACCGTAATTCTCTCTGTTGTTAAAATTATGGATAGGATTAGAATATGCCAACCAACTCTCTAGTATGTTTTATGTTTTAGTTTCGTAACTACCTCATTAAACTGCTCACCCCTATCAAACTCATTTGCGAACATATTAAAACTGGCGGCACCAGGACAAAGAATTACCATATCGCCTACAGTAGCTAATTCTTTCGCCTTAAGTATGGCATCTTTAAATACACCGAAGTACTTTTCTATCCTAACAGATGAATCTTTTAAAACATCGTAGATTTTCTCGGAGGCCGTGCCCTTTAATAGAATAAGCGCCTTTAAATACTTCTCCATTAACGGCCTAACCTTTACGTAATCAAGACCTTTATCCATGCCGCCCGAAATCATTACAATCTTCCCCTTATACCTTGTTCCAAAGCGATTAAGTGCCGCAATCACTGCCTCTAGCGACGTTGCTGTTGTATCGTTATAAAACTTTACCCCATCAACCTCCGTCACAAGCTCCTGTCTTCCTGCAACACCTATAAAACGCTTTAGCACTCTTAACATGGATTTGGCCTTAATCCCGTAAACTCTAGCTATTGCCACAGCCCCCAAAATATTATACTCGTTATGTTCACCCTCTAAAAGTGAATCCTTGATATTGAGTAAAATTTTCCCGTTTTCAATGATATTTTTCTCATTATCATAGTAGTAATTTGCACTACTATTTTTTAAGGAGAAGGTAATTAAGTTCGATTTTATTTCTTTGGCGAACTCTTTTGTGATTTCATTATCTACATTTATAATTGCAAAATCGATGCCCTTCTGATTCCTAAAAATATTCTTTTTAGTTTCAATGTAATCGTTCATATCTACGTGCCAGTTAAGATGGTCAGGGTACATATTGGTTACTAAGGCAACGTGTGGCGAAACTTTAGATTCTCCCATTGCATCAAGCTGAAAACTGGAAAGTTCTAAAATTGCCAAATTACCTGCAGTTAAACTGTTAACCTCTCTAATTGCACTCCTACCTATGTTACCGCCTAAGAATACCTTATCGCCTAACTCTTCTTTTAAGAATTCGTAGGCTAAAGTTGTTGTTGTAGATTTACCTCGAGTGCCTGTAACTCCAATAATAGGGCACTTTGCTAATTTGTGAAATAAGCTCATCTCCATCTCTATAATCTTACCGTTTTTGCGGGCGATCTCTAGCCACTCATTATCTCGCTTTATTGCAGGATTCCTGATTATTATATCGTTCTCTATAAAATCTTCTTTAATGTGACCCCCCAAATGATAAACTATGTTCTTATACTGTTTTAATTTATCTAGCGTTTTTGCAAGTTGCTCCTCTGTTTTACAATCGGTTATAGTTACAATGGCACCTGCATTTAGAAAAAATTCAGCCATCCCTAAACCACCGTCATTAAGCCCTAAACCGAAAATTAATACCTTTTTGTTTTTAAAACTGCTCATGAGAGATTATACAATAGAATTGCAACTCCCGTATAATGTCATAAGTAGGGCGATTCAAGAAGTTTTTGGTAGAATCCATACATCGGTAATTCAGTCAATAAACGTCTATTCCTCTTATATTTTTTTAACAATGTCGTTTCTAATATACCCGACGCAGGAAGCCCAAATTTTGCTACACGTTCAGCGACAACATCTTCTGTAATAATACTTCCAATATAATCGCTGGGAAGTCCCAACCCTTTCAGCAAGCTTTGATACTACATATCTGCGTTCAATTATAAATTTTCTAACAAACCAATCTTGAACAATTACCCAGTCATCTTCAACTCCGTGATTGGCAACATTATTAACATTAATTACTCTTAAAACAGCAAGCCTAAGTAGTAACATATTGTTATTCTCATAAGGTGTATATGCAAATAAAGACGCTAAACCTGTAGGATTTTGTTCTACATAGGTAATAAAGTCTGTTACCGGTCTACTTGGATCAAATTCAAAGTTAGAAAACATCTCTGGTGCTGTATTAACCTTCGGATCTAATCCATGTTCCACAAAGTAATTATTTATTGCAGTTAATGTACGCCTCTTATTCGTAGATATAGGTGCTATAAGTATTACATCAATATCACTGTCAATAGTATGTATACCTAGAGTTCTGCTTCCACAAAGTACAATACCGTATAACTCATTAGGTGATGATCTCGAACCGATATTTTTCAAAGCATTGACAACTCGAATATTATTGAGTCCAGCTTCTTTACCGATTCCACCAAATAGGAATTGATGTGTCACATATTCATGTGCCAAATTATTTAAGAACACCTGATCCCTTTCCTCTCCCATTCTATTGGAATAACATAAAAATGATTAGTAATAAATGATCTCTATTCAACTTTTAGAGGATTTTGCCAACAAACTGAAGCACTAAAATTGGTGGTGGGCAGAATCGAACTGCCGACCTTTGGTTTATGAATCCAATGCTCTAACCATCTGAGCTACACCACCACTCTCTAAAATTTATTATGTTTACTATAGTCACAAACAAAATGATTTTTGTATGATGTATTTTAACATAGTATGAGGTACAATTACAACAGAATATTAGCCTCAAGTATACTCTTAAAAGAATGTTACTGTTGAAGATAAAAGAATTAAAAAGATTTAAGTATATAAAGTGATGCTACTAGCCAAACTATCCTAACAGATGTAAAGGCTGAAAATCGCCGTTTCTTGTCAAGCGGTAATTGCCAGAAAATAGAGTAGTAAAATTCACCTATTATGGTTAAATCTAAATAAAGTCTTTAACTTAAAAATTCACCTCTTCTGGTCGTGGTTCTCGTAAATCGTAGATGCCTTCGGGAGTTCTAAAATTGTCAGGATTTATCTCAGAATGATCTAACGGTGAACATAACTGAGTTTTAATCCCCTCCTTATGTTTAAACTGTTCAAGATCTAGCTCCTCTAAGTTGGGCTTCTTGAGTACATAAAAGATGCTTGGAGTTATAGTTAGAAACTCCATTCGTTGTAAGTTTTTCTCTAGGCTGAGGAGGAGTTTTAAAGGTAATTTCTGTTTTAATAACTCACTCCTAAAAAATGAGCATGGATGCATTGATACAACCTGAAAATTATGGAATATCGCCCTTTCTATTATAGTCTCTTTAGAGTAGTTGTACATAATTGGAATCTGATTATCCTTTATACCTTGTGCCGTTGATTCATTATGCTCTACCTCTTTAATCTCGTTATTTTTTAACTCCTTAAAGTTACCTCGTAGAATGTTCTTTACGATACTTTTTATATGATGTTTGTTCGCAACTTCTAAAATAAAGTAACCTTCCGGCTTTAAAATTCTATAAATTTCCGAGAATAAGAGGTTAGGTTCTCTTATATGGTGCATCATTCTAACACTGAGTACTGCATCAAAAGAGTTATTTTTAAACGGAATCTTATAGGCGTTCATCCCCACTAAGATAAAATTCTTTGCTTCTAGCTTGGCAAGATTCTTTAAACCATCGTTAAGTTCATGAATTGAGTAATCTCCAAGCACACACTCTTTAAATAAATCTTTATAAATCTCGGCTAGTCTTGCATGCCCCCCGCCTAGATCTAAGATCGCTCCAGTACTCTCTAAATTCGCAAAGTACTTTGAGAAAAGCCGCTGTAGAAGGAGTATTTCACTAAAATGCTCATACTCCCTGCCTTTCCAGAAGGTAGAGTAACTATAATCAGAGTTTAAATCGTAGTTAGCTATGAACTTGTAACCTTTACTTGACTTTCTCATGCGATTTCTTGGTTACAATAACTATAACAATTGCTATTAAAATCCAACAGGCAATAAGGTATATAAATTTTGAGACGCCTGTAAAAAGTACCACACCTGCCGCCATAGATAAAGTAATTGTGTACTCTAAGAGCGCGATCTGCACCTCTGTAAAACCGAGTTCCATCAACCTATGATGCAAATGAAAACGATCGCTGATGGAGAAAAGTTGGCCTAAACTCTTAGGTTTATAGTATAAGATTCTTCTTATCAGAACCCAGAGCGCATCTATAATGGGGATAGAGAAAACTACTAAACTAACTGCTAATTTTGTGTTACTAACTATGCTTAGCGTAGCTAAGAAGAAACCAACCACACTTTTACCTGATGAACCTGAAATAATTAATGCCGGGTAGAAATTATAAAGAATAAAGCCAAGTATTGCACCCGCAAAAAGCACCGAAAATAGAGCTGATTCTGGTTGATTAAACATTATACTCACAGCAAAGATAGTTATTAGCGCTATAAATACATTACCTTCCATAAGAGCATCAGACCCCGCTTGCCACTTTATGGCTTGTATCATAAGAATAATCCAAAAAAATAGGATTAGATCGCTAGGGAAAACAAAACTTAGTGGCACGCTAGCTATATTAAATGCCCAAGTAAACCAAGCTAAACTGAGATCACCAAAAACATAAGTTCGTATACTATTGAAGTTTAACGGCGAAGCTATAAATATTAAAGTGGCTAATACATGGAATATAAACTGAGTCTTACCTGATAACTCGTACTTATCGTCAATAACACCTACTATAAACAGAATCAATATAGAGATAAACCAGAATAGATACTGATAAAAATTCTCAGGCGCAATGTTTATACTCTTAGATGACAGAAGTCCGTATATACTAAGAATAAAGAAGGGCACTACGTAGGAGATCCCTCCCCACATCGCCATCGGGTGCTTCTCTAAACGTCGCCTTGCTGCAATCAGTTTAAAATCTTTGAGTGTGTCTGTAGAAGACTCGGAGGTAAGTTTCTCAATAATTTTAGAAGGTGGATACTGAATAACATCAAACTTCTCAGCCAATTTTCCAACCCAAGGTACTAAGATTACAGAGAAGAAAAAAGCGCATAAAAAATACGGGAGAAAAGTTAATATTGTCATTATTTTCTTAGATTAATTAAATATTTTCTTACGCTCTCGGATGCTATAGCACCTTCAGCACAGGCAGTTACAACCTGCTTAAATCCGCCAGAATTAGTGGTAATATCTCCTGCGGCAAAAATTCCATCCTGCGACGTAGCCTGATAATTATCCACAATAATATAACCGCGATCGTCAACCTTTAGATCTATATTTTTATAACCAACAATTGCAGGTTCGGAACCCACCTCTACAAATATACCATCTGTTTTAAGTTCTTGGCTACCGTTAAACGGTTTATCTAGTACAACCGACTCTACTTTAGCATCCCCATTTATAGAAAGTATATTTGTGCCACTGATCTGGATTATTTTACTATTTTTATTTGCTAGATCTATCCAAGCTTGTTCACCTTTTAAAGCATCGCCTCTATACACCAGATAGACTTGTGAGGCTAAATCGGCAAACATCAACGCAGCTGTAATCGCTGCGTTTGCCCCACCAACCACTGTTACAACTTTGTTCCGAAAAAGCGGACCATCGCAAGTTGCACAGTATCCTAATCCTTTGCCATAGTAGTAATCTTCCCTCGGGACGCCCAATTTCCTATGTTTCTTACCAATTGCTATAATCACTGCATTAGCAAAAATTTCATTATTATCATAATCAACTAACCTAAAACTGTTATCTTTTAATCTTTCTATCTTAGCAATGCTACAAAATTTCTCCTTTGCACCTAGAGAGAGCGCATGATCCCTAATCTTATCTGCAAGATCTAACCCAGTAATGTCTTTAAAACCCGGATAATTACATATTTTATGTGCTTCGCCAAGTTGCCCCCCTGACACTTGCCCTACAACCAAATGTTCAATCTTGTACCTACTTAGATAAATACTGGCCGTATAACCAGCCGGCCCCATTCCCACTATTACTACTGGATAAATTCTTCTGTCCATATCTATTTACCTAGTACAACAACTAATTTTACACCAGATGGAGTTGGAATCTTATCGGGATTTGCTTCTGTGTACTCCTTAAACTTTAGCCCAGTTTTTGAGGCTAAGTATTTTGCAGCTTCCTTATACTTCTCTCCACCTACATTACTTACGTAAGAACCAGTAACCGAACTCGTGCTGCCACTAGAGAAATTTAAATATGGGAATCTTGCGCGAATACTGTTATATTTTGAACCAAAGCTACTATTACCCGCATTATAAACTTTTATAGTTCCAGATTTTTTAACAAGGGTGGGACTTCTTGCAAAATCTGTACAGTAGGCTTTGGCCGGCTCTACAAGAATCTGATACCCTCCTTTCATAAAACCAGAAACAGGATCAAGAACTAAACTGAACTTCGAAGGTGTTCCCTTATCTATAAGGATTGTGAGCCCAGCCTGGACGTCCTCTGGCGAAATAGGACTTGTTCTGATACTGGACGCTAACGCTTTAAGTATCTCATATATCTTCTTGGGATTCTGTAAAGTTTCTTGTTTCTGGGCTTTATCTATAATGCCTTCTATTATTTTCTGTTGCCTTCTGGCTCGAGCATAATCCGAAGCTTCATAAACGCTACCTATGTAATAACTTCCCCGAGATTTATCGCTCATCTTTCTGGCCCTGGCAAATGCTAACGCCCTACTTCCGTTTAGCGTTGTCCAACCTTTGTCAAATTTAACATCAGTATAAACGTAATCCTGTGGATATTTGGCAATAAATGAATGTTCTACATACACATCTACTCCACCTAATTTGTCGATTATATTTACAAAACCGTTAAGATCAATCATGGCGTAGTACTGAATGGATAGGCCTGTGATTGCGGTGACTGTGCGTTTTATGCCTTCGAATCCACCCTGTGCATATACACTGTTAATCTTACCCCAGTACCCCACCCCAACGTTACTTATATCCATATCCCTTGGAAAAGAGATCATAGAAACGGCATGTTCTTTGTGATTATAGGACACTATCATTATTGTATCGGTATTCTTTAAATATTTTCCAGAACCATAAGATCTCGTATCACTCCCCAAAAGAAGAATATTAGTTAAACCGTACTTGTCTTTCTTAAGTTCGTACCTACTCTTCAGAAGAACATCTGTATTAATTGATTGAGGCGTAAACTTAAAACTAAAAGATTCCAAGAAAGAGGCAGCAACGTCAGCTATGTTCACAATTAATATCGGTATAAGTATAAATAGAATGACAGGAAGTATTAACATAAGTAATTTGAGGACACCTTCTATTGCGTTAGCTTTCTGATTAAACTTGACATAGACCGGTTTAGTGGAATTTGACCTAAAATTCAGTTTCATCTTAAATATTTGCTTATGTTAACTTTATGCTCTTCATACGTTTTAGCGTAATGAATCTTGCCATTATTATCATGCAGAAAGAACCAATAAGGATTGCTCTTTTCGTACAGAACAGCTTTTATTGAATCTAGTCCAGGATTAGAAATTGGGCCAGGCGTTAAACCGTAATTTTTATACGTATTATAAGGATGATTCATAAGTTGGTCTTGTACTGTAATAACGTGTTTGGGATCCTTGTAAATATATATTATCGTCGCACAAGACTCAAGTCTCCACCCATCTTTTATCCTTTTTTGAAATATATGCGATATCATCTGTTTCTCTTCATAAGTACCCTTTGCCTCTCGTTCAATTATAGATGCTAATGTTACTATATCGTAGATGCTCATTTTGCTATTATTAAACACTTTGTAATATTCGTTAATTACTTTATCCTCGAAGTTACTTATCATTGTATTTAATATTGTACGTGCATTCACATCTTTCTCGAACTCGTAAGTGTCAGGGAATATGAAACCTTCGGCGTTTTTACCCTCTGGTATAAATGAATAATTCTTCGTAAAATCAGGGTCTTTGGCCAACCTTTCAAACTCACTCTTGGTAAATGAAGTCTCTGGATTTTGCAGCTTAATCTGATACTCTAACTTATCTGCAATCTGCTCTATCCATAAACCTTCAGGAATCGTAACTCTTATAAACTTACGTTTAGCAACTTGAAGAGTATCAGCAAGCTCTACCATAGATATATTAGATCTTATCTCAAAGTATCCTGCCTGAATATTACCTCCCTTCTTGGACTTTCTTAAGTAACATAGAAAATAATCTTTGTCGGAAATCAATTTTGAATTAAAAAGCATCTCAGCTATATCTTTTGCAGAACTGTTAGGTTTGATCTCTATCTCTACCGTTTTTACATCAGGAATTAAATTATTGCTAAGTCTTGCTGTCTTAGTATCTATGTAACATCTATAATCTTTATAGTTTAAATAGCCCCGTCTAAATAACAGAAAACCACCAACAACTGAGTTTATAAACAGGAATATCATGAGAGCAATAACAAATCTGAATAATTTGGCACTATTTTTTATTTTTGTTTCTTTATACTGAAGATAAGGCATTATTCTCCCTCAATCTTTTAAGAATTTCTACTGCACTAAAACTATCTAGACTACCTTCGTTTTTTAATTTTAATTTTGCTTTGGTAGGTCTTGAACTGTATAATAGCATATCTTTTGCGTAAAGTGTACTATTATCTTCGTTAACTAGATATACCCCTCCTTTGAAACTAGATGCTAACCTCTTCGCAAATGCAATGACTTTAGCATTAAGTTCATTATTTATCTTATTGGGCACCCCCACGACGACAGAATCTATCCTGTATTCGGTAATTATATGCCTTAATTCCTCTAACATATCTTTGCTATTCTTAATTGTTTTTAGAGGAAGATAGATATCATTAGCTTTATAGTATATTGCAAGACCTATCTTACTTGTGCCGTAATCTATGCCGAGTGCTACTTTCACTGCTATATTATAGCAATTATTCAGAAAAAATACTCTTCAACAGAATCTATTTAACATTGAGGTTGGGTTTATCACTGGTCGTAAGCGAATTGAAATTGTCCACATAAACTACTTCCGTCCTCCTCCCAAGCCATGTACCTGAACGAACAACAACGAACGGATAGATTATACTTATTGACTTCCCGGAATTCTCTTCGGCTGTAAAATAAGCTTCTAAGTACGGAACATGGTTTGAGTTAACCCACATTATATTCTTATAATTTTTAACCATCTTTTCAGAATTCTTGTAACCGACTACTGGATCATAAATGTCTACCGGTCTTATCCCAGACGGTAAGTAGTCTTTCACTACAAATGCTCTCCCTTTCTCCTTTGCTTGGACCTCAAAGATATAGTATCCTACATCCCCTATCTTAAACGACTTGCTCGAGCCGTTAAGATTGACTACCGTCGTTTTTACCTTAAATCCATCGCCGCTACCCTTCTTATATCCTCCGTAGAGACTTAGCTCCGTTACAACGTAAATACCCTCAAGACTGCTTCCTTCTAACTTGATCTCGTTCTTACCTAATTTTAAACTTTCGCTTGGTAAAGATACAGCTACAATGTCCCCGCCCAATTGAATCTCCTTAATAGTAACGCCGTTGACGATAAGCTTAACTGAATCGTTTCTTGAAAGATTACTGTTCGTAGAGAGCGAATCTAAGATATAAGTAATTGAAGCCACACTATCATGTTTTGCATCATAAATATCTAGCTGGGTGCTATACAACCAGTTAAGGAGAAGAGTCCGTTCTGATTGTAAACCAGCTTTTGTTAAATACTTTAGTAGTAACGAATTAGCATAAGTACTCTCTTTTAACCAAAGTACACTATCTTCCCTCTGCAAGGGTAGCTCTTTGAACCTTCTCATAGCATTGGCAGATGAGTTCAAATTCTGTAAAGATAGCATAAGATGCAGATTGGCACTCGCAGAAATATCCGCCACGGGGATGGATTTATCCATAAAAAGTACGTACCTGCTCGCCAACCCCCTATCTATAATTGAAAGAGCATAGGCTATATAAATCTTATCCTCTATCGGTGTAATCTTATCTTCCAGCACATTGGTGTAATACTCTAATAGCTCCGATTCCTTAATCTCACGAAGTAGGCCTGATCTTGCTAAATTAACTCCTACCTGTGCCGATGCTCTTGCATCCACACTACCGTAACTGAACCAACTAAAGCCACCGTTTCTGTTCTGCCTCTGTTTTAAAACCTCTAAAGCTTCGGTTACATCTCTCTTTGCACTATCTCCTTTACCAAATAACGAATTATACATTATAGAGGCCGAAAGTTGAGGCGACGAAGCCACCTCTGGCTCTATACTCTCAGCAGGCTTAAGGAATAGAGTCCTAGAAAGGACAAGTCTGACTGTAGATAGCTCTATATTGGTTTTATCAGGAACATCAAAAGTAAATTTACTTTCTTTACCCTTTAACTCTCTAATTAAAAATGAATTACGCTCTACTAAATTTGGTTTTATGTTCAATTTGTACTCGACTCCATCCACAACTTTACCATCTACTGTTGCGTAAACTTTTACTTTAGCACTCTTATCTGGAATCTTAAACTTTTTCTTAACAGTTCCGCTATATCCGTTATTTATGCTTAGTTTTTCGGCATAATCTGCTCCGCACTCCGAACATAAAACCTTTAGATCCACATTTATATCCCTACCAGAATTATTCACTACCCTAAATGGAGCTTCCCAAATATCTCCTGCTAACAAAGACTTAGGATTCTCAAAATCTATATAAATTTCCTTCGTTGATTTTATATCAGTATAAGAGGTTAAGACCTCGCCGTTCCTACCTATTCCCCATAATTTGAGCGTCCATGTGGTAATTGTATCCGGAAGCTTAAACTCTATACTCTTCTTCCCACTCGTACCTGTTTCAATGTAAGGATCCCAGAACGGATTATCATCAAAATCTTTCCTAATTAGATCATCGTCTGGTCCACTACCCTGCCCGTAACCTCCGCTAAACAAGTGGAAAAGATGGCTAAAATCCTTTGAAGATACACTAGGTATAAAGTAGTTTCTATAACTTTCAGAATAGAAACTCTTGTAGAGATCTGTTGACCAGAAATACATAGCATCATGCTCATTCATTAGAGTTTTATCTACAACTGTAGCACCTAACACTGTATCTATCTCCTTGCCTACGTCTATTTCTGCCACAACTTTCTCACCAGGGTTATAAGAAGCTTTATCTAATTTAACTGTCCCTTTCAAGATTTTTGAAGGATCGCCTACATTAACGTACTCACACTGCTCACTTAATGAACTGCCAAAATTGGCTTGGTTATCTGCTTTGGCTACATTCACTGTACAGAAGCTTACTCCACCCAAACTTCCGTCTTCTAACTTATAATCTATAGATTTTTCATTTCCTTTTACAATCTGCCAATGCAAAATACGGTTACTATAGACTAGGAATAGGAACTCTTTAGGCTTACCTTTCCCATACTTAAAACTACTTTTTATTGTATCGCCTACGTTAGCAGAGTCTCTATTTAGCTTAATTCCAACCTTGTACATCTCTTCTTTCTCTTCAGATCTCTCAGCTTTGTAAGAGTAGAAAAGTTCCGCTTCGTATCGTATCTTGCCATTTCTGATCTCAATTGTATAAGAACCCTCCTTAACGTTGTTCAATCTTATACTGCCTTTACCCTTCTTGAGAACTAATTTGTCATCGAAAATTACTTCCTCTTTATAATCGTAATAAAAATCATCTTCGTAAGTCATAGTTTCTTGATTATAATAGGCATTCTCAATTTTTACCTGCTCTGTCCACTTCCTCTTAATTAGAACATTTATAAATTCATCCTTCGTGCTACTTTCTAAACTGAACATCTTTATCTTTTCGAATTCAACGCTTATATCTTTACCGAATATAAGCTCGTTATCTTCTGGCACAGTAATTCTGATATCCTCGCCCGAAGTGTAGTAAGCGTAATCGGTAACTCTGTAAAGATCTGCACCTTCGTAATCGTAAGAAGCACTAAAACTGACTGCACCGGTATAGCCAGATAGTTTGTTAAAGTCTGGTTTATACGTAAGCGAAAAATAGCCTTCTTTATCCGTCTTTACAACCTTCTCTACAATAGTTTCACCAGAACCACCAATAACGTGATTATTATCTTTGTTAAAGTCCTCAATCTGTTTAACTTTCTCTTGATTTATAAACTCTAACCCGTACCATTCACCAGTAATTTGAATCTTCTTGTCAGGGATAGGATCTCCAACTAAGTTAGTTAATCTACCCTTAACTCTTATTGTATCTCCGTCCTTATACAGAGTCTTATCTGTGCTAATTGTGAGCATACCTTTCTGTAGCTCGTAGTTCTTTACAAATATATTGGTGGTATATATTATCTTACCCTCTTTATACAGTCTTAACTGATACTCCCCCTCCTTAGCAGGGAGATTAACCTCACCACTAAGGATCCCCTTACTATTGGTAGTCCTTACGGATTGAGACGCTAAGCACTCCTGAGCAGAATCAAAATAGTTACCGTAAAAGAAGGAATAAGGACAGAGTTTTACTGTAAACTCTTCGCGCTCTCCAACAGGTACAAAACCGGCTCTGTTACTTCTCATCAATATGTAAGTATACTTTGCACTCTCCTTGGGGAAATATATAGGTTTATTAGTCTCCGAATGAATTAACCAGTTTGGATCGTGTTCAAAATTGTACTCTGCGCCATCGGAGAAGATCGCATCCGCGCTATAATTGCTGTTCTCGCTTATATAGGCATACCCCCCATTATGTTCGGCCAGAAAAAGTGTCTTTTTGCCATTAAACGTGGCAAAACCATTTTCATCTGAGAACTGGGTTGAAATATCAATACATCTTCCATCAGTACAATCTAGACTCGTGATTTTAACCCCCTTTAATTTAGTTGTATCTTTGGCGTTAAACGACCATGTCCCAATCTTATCTTCCGTAGCATCCTTTACAGTGTAAGTTAGAAAATCGTTTATAAGAAGCAACTGATAATCGTAATAATTGGATTTAGCTGAATCCTCCGCTTTAACTATATAAGCTCCGTTCTGAAGATTTTTCAACTGGAAAAAGATCATGCCTTCATTAGGATCGTCACCTTTTATGGGCTCTTTGACAAACTCATGTACTTTTTTGTACTTACTTAGCTCAACACTCTTGGCAAAATCTCCAAAATCTTCAATATCTGAGATAAATCTCTTGAGATCAGCCAACTCTATCTTGTATATACCAAATTTGACCTGTTTTGTCCCCCCTGCGTAAAGTACATTGTCTGTTCCAGAACTTGTGTTAAACGATTTAAAAAGGAATTTTAAGTAGGGTTTATTATAATAAGTTATATTATTCTCTTTGTTATCATACATGGAAACTTTAAATACGCTGTTCATCTCCTCTCTAGTTGCTTCGCCGTTAGAGCGTTTTATACCCGATTTTACATTAACTTTATAGGTCACTCTTGGATTTAGATACTCGTCAGGCTTAAATATTACTTTCGCACCGATCTTCTTAAACTTGCCAGCAACTTTAGGAGAGATTGTGATTGATTTCTCTGCATCTGCAAGTTCAAAATCATCGTAATTAAAATTTACTTCTATTGCCACATTAAATGGAGCTATACTCCTATCCTTGGGTGTAATTGAAATAACCTCAAATTCCGGCACAATTGGAATAGCCCACTCCAGGTCGTTAAGCATGGAAACATTCCCCTCAAATACAGTGGATTTGTCTAGAACAACATTGTAAGTTGCACCTGCCTTTAACTCCTCTTTAGGCTTTATAACTATACTCTTTTTATCTTGTGAAAGTTTAACATCATAGTCTAGTTTAGGCTCAACTTTAATCTTGCTAGCAAGGTCGGAGTCTATGATAGGTTTCTCAGCAAAAATTACCAACTCTTTACTTTCCTTTGCATAGCCCTTCTCTTGCAAGTTTGTATTATCTAAGGTCAAAAGCATCATTTCTTTCTTCCTTAATGAGTAGAGTAGATTATCCCTTTGAGGTTTATTTACAAACAGAAACAACACAAATGACGTAATGGCCAACGAACCTGCTAAAGTGATGAACTTGATAAAATTTACAATTAAACCTGAGCTCTTCTCTTTATTAAGCTTTATACTTACACCTTCTGCATTTAATTTTTCCATAAGTAATGAATCTAATTTATTTGATACTGCTTTTTTATTAGAGTTTATGAGCTTGTTTAAGATATTCTTCGCTTTTTTAAAGTATTCTAAGTTATTCATTATTTAAAACTTTTAGTTTAGTTCTCGTTTTTGCAATTGCTCTGTGATACCGCATCTTAACCGTAGCTTCATTCTTTATATTTAATATAACTGCGATCTCTTTAAAACGTAACCCTTCAATAACCCTCAACTCTATAATTTCTCTATCTTCACCAGGTATTTCGGCAAGGGTAGCCTTTACAGCATCTGACTCTTCTAGCATTATCAACTTTTCCAATGCCCTATCCTCTGTACTTAACTCTTTAATTTCTCTGTTATCATTAGAGTTGTCGTCTACTTTTCGATTACACTCTAATTCTCCAATAGGTATATGCCTCTTGCTCTTTACGCCATAATCTATGATTAAATTCCTTGCCACTGTGTACAGCCAAGCTTTGTAATAATTTCGTATTTGTGGGTTGTTCTCTAAGTTTTTGTAAAAGCGTAAAAAAACATCAGATGTTATATCTTCAGCCTCGGAACTATCCCTAAGTTTATAAAGTGCATAACGGTATATATTCAGCTTCTCTTCATTGTATATTTTAGAAAAGTAATCCTTCACACATAGCTTACTTAAAAATTAAGAATACAGTATTTTGAGTATAACATATTTTCTAAACTGTTATACACTGTAGAACATAAAACCTTTGTTAGTTTTTTGGTATAATCTGCACAATCTACCACATGAAAATTAGCTTCAAACTGATCCAATCTCTAATTCTACTGACAACTTTATACTCCCTCTATCTTATCATCAGCTCGAATCGGTTCCTACCTGTAGTAGAAGAGAGTATAAATATTCAGAATATATTTATTTTCTCCTTCGGTTCAAGTTTAATTGTAACTTCCGCAATCTCACTAATACACTCGTTAATTTACAAGGCAGAATCGTGGATTCTCTTTATCCTACTACTGCCAACCACTCTCGCAATGATATTACTGCATATCTTTAAAATTGTGAATATTACAACTCTTCTATTGAGTTTTGCTATTATTTTAGGTATAGTCTACTATGGAAAGTATAAACGTAAAAAACGGCTCGAACAGTTCGCCTCAAATAAATCAAAATCTGGTTAATGTGGAGTTATTCTCCTGGGAAGCAGATGAACGAACCAGCTTTAAATTTAACGGTTCGCAGAAAATTACATGGACTGCACTTATGGTCCTGCTTGGCTTGTACTTTTTATGGGTGGGGCAAGCAATTTTAAGTATAGCCATTGGAGCGCTTTTCTTCATATTATACTCTGTTTACGCTTCCAAACCACAAAGAGTAAAACACATAATAGAAACTTATGGAATCAGGACTTTTGATACTCTCTATACTTGGGATCAACTCAAAGAGTTCTGGTTTGTAGAGAAAGATGGAGTTCTACTGCTGTATATTAATACTAGGATCAATCTACCTTCTAGGTTGCTTTTTCTCGTTGAGGATGTTGAAACTGCACAAACCATAATATCCTTACTTACAGAAGTGTTACCTTACCGTGTTCTACATACAAAACAGGGGAAACTCGACATAATGTTAGAGGGTAAATATTTAGAGCCAGAATACTTTATGCTTAAAATATTAGACGATGAACAGACTTAAAGTGCTCCGCTTTAACAAACTTGAATTTTTCAAATTTAATCATAATACGGTTGTTGTAAGACACGTCTCAAGTCATGAACTCCTGGTATTTGATCCTTACAAAGTAGAAGTAACAGGTCTTCTTCAATTGGGTTATGTGTCTACGATTTTTATATCTCACGATCATTTTGACCACTTCTCAGCTAAAGATATTAGTTTAGTGGCACAGGTTGATACTAAATTCGTAATTCCGTCCTCGATAAAAAGGACTTTCATGGATAGAATCTCTGCCAAAGAATCCAACATCTCATTTGTAGATCCCCTGAAGAAGTATACACTAAAAGATGGCTTCTCTTTTATAGTTTTCCCAGCCTACAATACGAACAAATTTATAGCAGGCTCTAATAAGCTATATCATGAGAAGGATAGCTTATACTGTGGTTTCCTTGCTGAATTTTACGGTACATCATTCTATTACGCTGGCGATACAGATATAATCCCCGAAATGAAAATTCTAAAAGGGAAAGTAGATGTAGCCTTTCTCCCCGTTTCAGGAAAGTATGTTATGGATATTGATGAGGCACTTCAATCTTTAAATATAATTGCTCCAAAGATAGTCGTCCCCATGCATTATGGCGAAATTATAGGAGACAAAAATGACGCGATCCACTTCAGCTCTGCCGTGAATAAAATGTATAACCAGAGTATAAAAGTAGCAATTTTGTAAACCAAAACCACTTGGGCCACATTAATATGTTTAGGCGCTTATAATTAACCTTCTGACTCTGTAGAAGTAGCTATTTCTTCTGTAGCAACTTCAGTTTCGATATTACTAGTTTCCGCAATTATTTTCTGTAATGGCCTTACTGTAACAACTGCCATCTCTCTGTCTTTTGAACTTGCAAGTTTGGCTCCTACAGGAAATTGTAAATCCTTTACAAGGATTCTCTGACCAACATCAGTTAGTCTCGATATATCACACTCAATCCTACCCTGAACGTTATCTATATTACAAACTAGCGAAACTTCCGGCATATTGACAACCAACACACCTAGGTTATTTTTAACTGCAGGCGAAACCCCAACAAGCTTAATTGGAGTTCTTATTTTTATATGACTCTTTTTTGTAATCTCTACAAATGAGACATTGACAACCTTATTTGTTAGTTTATCGATGATTATCTCTGTAACCACGCAGTTATACTCCTCTCTACCATCAACTTTAACTTTAATTATCTCCACATCGTTTAATTTTCTGACAGAGTTAACGGTTGCCTTATCCATTTTAAGGGGTAATGTACCCCTACCAAAAGTTGTAATCGAACATGTTACAAAACCCTTTTTCCTCAGAGCAGCATTACTCTTCCCCCTTACCTCTCTTGATAATAGTTCTATTTCTAACATTTTACGAAAATTACCATTTAAACTGGGCAAATGCCTTGTTAGCCTCTGCCATCTTCTCTACGTTCTCTTTCTTTTTTATCGCAGCACCTGTGTTATTATAGGCATGGAGAATCTCCTCGCTCAGTATTTCCGCAAACGATTTACCTGACCTGCTTCTACAAGCTTCGATAAGCCATCTGATGGCTAAAGCATTGCCACGTGTTTCGCCAACAGGAATAGGAACAGCGTAATTTGCACCGCCTATTCGTTTTGACTTAACCTCTATTCTTGGTTTAATGTTCTGCATCGCCTTATTAAAGACATCTTCCAGTCTAAGACCTTTGCTCTCTTTCTCGACCAGTTTTAAGGCCTTAAAAACCATATTTCTGGCTTTTGTCTTCTTACCATCCTTCATAACAGAATTGATTAACTTGTTCACCATTACAGAGTTGTAAATTGAATTGTCGTTCATAATTCTTTATTTTTTTTGATTATTTTGTAAAGCTGATTTCTTTACACCATACTTAGATCTTTCCGTCCTTCTGTTGGCCACACCTGCCACATCGTACACTCCTCTAACAATTTCATATCTTACTCCTGGTAGATCTGGCTTCCTTTGGCCTTTTACCATAACAATCGAATGCTCCTGTATATTGTGTCCCTCACCGGGTATATAGGCAGTTATTCTCGCGCCATTAGAAAGTCTAACTTTTGCTATTTTACGCTGGGCAGAATTAGGTTTTCTGGGAGTCTGAATAGCAACCTTTGTAACCACGCCTTTTTTAAAAGGAGCTGGATGCTTAGAAATTTTGTTATTTATTCTATCTAAGGAGAAAGCCAAAGCTTTTCTTTTAGGTTTCCTTAACCTCTTAGGACTTCTGCCTTTCCTAATTAACTGCGATATTGTTGACATCAATAATCTCCTAATCAAATAATATAATTAGTCTTTGATTATAGCACGTTTTCCTACTGGTATCAATCTGCCAATTATGACGTTCTCTTTAAGACCTCTTAACTTATCTTCTCTTCCAATTATTGCAGCGTCACTAATTACTTTGACCTGCTCTTGGAATGACATAGCAGCTAATATACTTTCGGCATTTAGTGATACACTCGTAACTCCAAGCAAATCGGTAACATAAGTAATGGGCTTCTTGTCGTCCTTTAGCAACTTAGCGTTTAAGTAATCCGCCTCGTACTTATTTATATAAGTACCCGGTATCAAATCTGTATCTCCTACATCCACTATCTTGGCTAACTTAGCCATCTGCCTTGCTATAACCTCTATGTGTATATCTTTCATGCCTATGCTAAAATCCCTGAATACCTTCTGTACCTCGTCTACAATATATCGCTGGGCTCCTAAAAAACCAATAGTTCTGGCTAAGTCCTTAGGATTAACGGCACCGTTAGTTAACGGTTGCCCAGCTAGAACATGATCTCCCTCCTTTACCATAACTACTAATTTCTGGGGTATGTTTCTACTCTCTTCCACAGGAACGGTACCAATTACAGAGAGTATGTTACCACTAAGTGAAACTGTACCATCTATTAAAGAGCCAACATACTCACCCTCTCTGACTTCGAAAAGCTTGTCCCCCCGTTCAACTCTTGCGCCATTCTCAACAGCGACTTTATAATGACTGTGCAGAACATAATCGTTTTTCTGCTTTTTCTCACCAGTTATAACTATCTTATCCCCTGCGAGATGAACTACTCCGTCAAAGTTAGCAATAAGACCTTCAACCTTTGGAGCTCTAGCTTCAAAAAGCTCTTCCACTCTTGGAAAGCCGGATGTTATGTCCGCACCAACACCACCGCCGTGGAATGTTCTAAGTGTTAACTGTGTTGTAGGTTCGCCAAGTGATTCGGCTGCAATTACCCCTACTGCCTTACCTATCTTTACAGGCTTGTACGTTCCGAAATCGTAGCCGTAACATTTTACACATAAACCGTAAGGAGATTTACAAAGTAAGGGTGTTCTAACTCTAACAAAATCTAAATTAGATAGATCTATCTGCTCTGCTAACTTAACAGTAATAACTTCATTCTTTGGAACTAAAACTTTACCATCTATAACTACGTCTTCAGCCACATATCTTCCAAGTATTCTATCCCTAAAAGATTCGGTTCTAACGTCACTTCTACTTATTACTATCCCTTCACCTTCGTATCCACAATCATGCTCTCGAATTATTACATCTTGAGCCACATCTACCAACTTTCTTGTTAAATAACCGCTCTGTGATGTTTTCAAAGCTGTATCTACCATACCTTTCCTACCACCACGCGCAGACACAAAATATTCGTAGGCGTTAAGTCCATCGGAGTAATTTCCCAATATTGGAAATCTAACTTTATTACCCATAGGGTCAATAACTATACCCTGCATAGCCAAGATCTGCCCCGCCTGAGATTTATCACCGTTAGCACCGCTTAACACTTGGAACTTTAAAGGATTCCTAATATCTAAGCTGTCCCATACTTTATCTACAAGCTCGTTTTTTATTCTATCCCAAGTTTCAATAATAAGCCTGCCTTTCTCTTCGTTTGTTATAAACCCCTGATTATACTGGGTTTGAATCTCAACTTCACGTCGTTTCCCTTCTTCTATATACTCAGATTTCTTAGCAAAGGGAGTCAAATCGTCTGTGGAGATAGAAAATCCAAGTTTTGTAGCATATTTAAACGAAAGTTTCTTGACATTATCCAAGAAACTAACTGACTCATCAGGACTCCTTGTAAGGATTATGTCTCTAAGTATCGCGTTAGCTACCTTCTTACTCACGGTCTCGTTCACAAATCTATACCCAGCTGGTAGATATTTATTAAAGATAACTCTACCTACGGTGGTTTTAACTGTTCCGTTAGGTGTAAGTAGAATTATTACATCATTTTCCCTAACTAAGCCTAAATCGTAAGCCTTGACAGTTTCATCTATACTGTAAAAATACTTTTTAGTATCAACTTTTTCCAGATCTCCTTCAAACAGAGTAAGACTATAAAGTCCTAATATCATATCTCTTCCGAAACCTACTATTGGGCTACCGTCTGCGACTTTAAGTAAATTCCTGCGTGATAACATTTTGGCCTTTGCCTCTTTCAGCGCCTTATTACCTAATACAGCATGAATTGTCATGGCATCACCGTCGAAATCGGCGTTAAAACCACCTGCTATAAGCTGATTTATTCTTATTGCCTCACCTTCTACAATTATTGGATAGTAGGCCTGGATATTATACTTGTGAAGCGTAGGAGCTCTATTTAAAAGTACCACCTTATCTTTAATCACTTCCTCAACTATATCCCAAACACGTGGATCTTCGGCCTCAATTAAATCGTTAGCCTCTCTAATAGTAGAAACAATCTCTTTCTTTATTAAATTGTTAATTACAAAAGGTTTGTAAAGTTCAAGCGCAATAGAAGCAGGAATTCCACACTGATCAAGACCTATATTGGTATCTGGAATAATTACAGCTCTACCTGAATAGTCGACTCTCTTACCCAGTAAGTTCCTCCTGAATCTCCCCTGCTTACCCCGCAACTCCTCAGTTAAAGATTTGTAGGGCTGTCCCATCCTATTCTTTATTGGAGTATTATACCTATGCTCATTATCAATTAAAGCATCTACGGCTTCTTGCAACATTCTTCGTTCATTCCTGAGGATAATCTCAGGAGCACCTATCTCTACAAGATCCTTTAATCTGTTATTTCTGTTTATAATACGCCTGTAAAGATCGTTAACATCCGAAACTGCAAATCTTCCCCCCGCCAAAGCAACAATAGGTCTTAACTCAGGAGGTAGGACAGGTAATACATCCAATACTAAGTACTCTGGTTTAGTTTTATTCTTAATAAAACCGAGTATATATTTTAATCTACGCTCAACTTTAGTTTTAGCCTCACCCTTGGAGAGATTGTACTCATTTTGCAACTCATCTCTAATTGCTTCCAGATCTAGATCTCGCAATAATTTCTTAATAGCTTCTGCTCCCATCTCTGCTACAAAGAACTTTAAACCCAACTCGTTGATCTTTCTAAAGTTCTCTTCCGAAATAACATCTTTATACGAGAGTTCTTTAATAAATATACTTATATTTTTTATATCCGCATCTATCTCTAATTTTTTATCCTGAGCAGCTTTAAGCAATTTTGCCTTCTCTTTCTCCGACTTTGCTCCGCTCCCCAGCTCAGAAATTTTCTGCTCTGTGTCTTTATCTATTTTGTCATACTCCTTCTGTTTTATCTCATCAAGTCTGATTAGAGCATCTTTACGTTTCTGCTCGTCTACCTCTGTTACTATATACCTTACATAATAGATTACTGAGACCAACTTCTTTGTAGGTATATCTAAAATAATAGAGAGTTTATTAGGAACTCCGTAAGAGTACCATATATGAACAACCGGAGTTGCCAATTTAATGTGGCCCATCCTATTCCTTCTAACCCTAGAATGAGTAACTTCCACACCACACTTATCGCACACTATGCCTTTATACTTAATTTTTTTATACTTTCCACAGTAACACTCGTAATCCTTTACGGGGCCAAAAATCCTTTCACACATTAAACCATCCTGCTCTGGTCTTAAACTTCTGTAATTGATTGTCTCTGCATTTTTCACCTCACCGTAGGACCAATTAAGAATCTCTTCTGGAGAAGCAATGCTCAATTTGATAGATTTGAAATCTTGCATTTTTAATCTTTATTAATATTATTCTTTATTAAGTTCAACTTTTATCCCTAAAGAATTAAGCTCTCTTAAAAGGACATTAAATGTCGTTGGTACATTTTCCATTTTTATATCTTCCCCCTGTATTATAGATTTATAAGCCTTTGTTCTACCTACAACATCATCAGATTTAATAGTTAAAATCTCTTGTAGAACATGGGGGACACCGTGTGCTTCTAGTGCCCATACCTCCATCTCTCCGACTCTCTGACCTCCCTGATTAGCTTTACCTCCAACAGGTTGCTGCGTAACAACAGAGTACGGACCAGTAGATCTTGCATGCATCTTATCCTTAGCTATATGCTTTAACCTCATAAAATATCTGTAGCCCACATTGACCTTTTCGGCAAAAGGTTCTCCTGTTCTCCCATCATATAATACCTGTTTATCCATTTTTACTTTGTCAAATTTACTTAGCTCCTTATCTAACCATTCTGTGTCTATATCCTCAAAGTTAGGTACTGCTAATTTCTTACCTAACCGCTTAGCTATGTTAGAGTACTTAATCTGATAAAGGATACCCATGTTCATACGTTTAACAAGCAGGGGTGTCATAATAATATCCACTGGGGTTCCATCTTCTGTATAAGGCATATCTTGAACAGGTAGCACGGCAGATACACAGCCTTTATCACCGTAGAAACCTGCGAATTTATCTCCATACGAAACATTTTTTAGCTCCGCAACCCATACTTTAACTTTCTTTAAAACACCTGGTTCCATCTCATAACCTTGATCTTTAGTTATAATCTGAGTTTTTATTACAACACCCGATGCCCCATAAGGCATTCTGAGTGAATTATTCTTAACCTCTTTGGCAGAATCACCAAATACTGCTCGCAAAAGCGCCTCCTCAGGAGACAACTGTTCTTCTACTTTCTGAGAAACAATACCTGCCAAAATATCTCCACTCTTAACTAAGCTACCAACTCTAACAACCCCTTCGCTTGTCAAATTCCTTAGTAACTTGTAATTTACGCGTGGAATGTCACTTGTCAGAATTTCGGGACCATTCTTAGTTTCTCTTAAATTCTGTGTGTACATGTTTATATGCACAGTCGTAAAGGTATCTTTATGTATTAACCTCTCTGAAATTACAAAACCATCATCGTAATTTAAACCATCGTAGGGCATAACTGCAACCAGGACATTCTTTCCTAACGCAAGCTCACCCAACTCCATACTTGGCCCATCAACCAAGATATCCCCTTTGCTGAACTTTTCCCCTGTAGTGACAAGGAGCTTCTGAGTATACGAAGTATCATCATTTGTGCGGACAAAATTTTGAAGTTGATATTCGAATCTTTTCCCATTCTTAGGGTTCTTAATTATAAGTACATTTGCATCCGCATATTCAACAATTCCGTCAAAATCCGCATAAATTGCAGCACGACTCTGTCTTGCAACTTCTTTCTCTATTCCTGTTCCAACAAGGGGTGACTCAGAAATAACAAGTGGTAAAGCTTGCCTTTCCATATTTGAACCCATCATTGTACGATAAGTATAGTTTCTATCAGCAAAAGGTATAAGGGCTAAACCAATACTCGCTATCTGCCAAGCTCTAACATCAACATACTCTATTATTTCCGAAGGCTGCAGAATAAATTCCCCGTTATAACGAACAGTAATTAGCCCCGGCAGGTAATTGCCGTACTGATCGTGTGGCGAAGTAGACATCGCGATACATCTGTTTTTTTCGTCATGATAACTCATATATTCAACCTCATCTGTTAGGAATGGATAAACCTTTACCTCTTTTATTGTATCTACGGCCTCTAACTCCTTCGCTATCTTCTCTGTAATAAATAGACCTTTCTCGTAAATCTTTTCTCCTACCTCGATACTCTCACGAAGAATTCTGTTTTTTGTACTCTCTGCTTTATTCTCTACAGTGTTAAGAAGTTTACGGTAAGGAGCCTCAATGAAACCAAATTTATTCAACCTAGAATAAATCGCCAGGTGAAGTACCAAACCAGCGTTCTGACCTTCCGGAGTAGTAATAGCGCAGAGTCTTGAATAATGGGAGAAATGGACATCTCTAACCGAGAACCCCGCATTCTTGTTAGTTAAACCACCAGGGCCCTTACTTGTAATACGCCTAATCTCCTCCATCTGCCCAAATATATTCTGTTGAGACATAAATTTAGAAAGTTGACTAAGCCCTAGAAATGCGTTTAAATGCGCCGAAATTAACTTTGTATTCATTAAACTTGACGGTGTAATATCACGCTCTGCACCTACACGGCTCATCCTGTCTTTAACGTTCCTTTCAAAACGGAACATCGCACTTCTTAAAGTCTCTACCATAACCTCACCAACACTCTTTATGCGTCTATTCATAAGGCTATCTATATCGTCTGCTAAAATTTCACCAGTGTTCACCCTAATTAATCTTTTTATTATTTCTACTAAGTCCTTGACTCTAAATTTGGGTTCTTTAAAGGAGAGTCCCAACTTCTGATTTAGCTGGTATCTTCCAACATCTCCAAGGAAAAATCGTCTTGAATTAAAGAAAAAACCTCGCACGTACCGATTTGCTCTCTCTATATTTACTAAGTCGTTGGGTCTCAACTTATTGTAAATATTCATTATTGCATCTTCTTTCGTCGTAGTTTTATCTGTTTCTAAAGTATTCTTAATATAATCTACAACTCCTGCCTTAGTGGACTTAACGTCTTTGAACAAGTCTAGTATCTCAGTATTTGTGTATCCTTTTAACGCTTTCAATAGAGAAGTCACAAGTATTTTAGTTCGTTTCCTAACCAGTGTTATCGTAATAACCCCTTTATTATTTATCTCTAACACATACCAAGCACCTCTAGAAGGGATAAGCCTTGCAGTGTAAGGGTTTTTCACTAACGACGACGATTTCTTAGCCTCTTGGAAAATAATACCCTCTGCCCTAACCATCTGATGTCTGATTGTCCTAATAACTCCGTTTATTATAAAGTAACCCGTTTCTGTTAATATTGGAATATCGGCAAAGTATACATCTTGCTCTTTAGTAGTGCCATCTTTTAGACTTGTCAATCTAGTTTTTACAAACATAGACTGACTGTACGTTAAATCGTAATTTAGTGCCTCTGCTTCCGTAACCTCTGGTCCTTTAAAGTAATAGTCCAAGAACTCTAATTTCCACATCCGCTCGAGACTATCCTTTATAGGACTGACTTCCTCAAGAACCATTTTTATCCCTTCCTCCAAAAACCACTGATAAGATTGCTTATTAGCGTCCAAGAAATCAGGGAAAGGACACTCAAATTTATTCAGCGAAAGATCTACTCTCTCTGCAACTTTGGCCATAATTTATTAAAAACTACTAAATTTATTTCTCTGCAAGATAATAATCTATTACTTTCTTAAAAGTTTCATAAGATTGTGCTCCTATAATTGCTTTGCCGTCACATACATCGTTGGAAGAAGTTTTGCATACTATAAAGAATGGAGTTCCGAGACTCTCCTTCTGATCCCGTGCCTGTGGTGAAAGGTTATTTAGAACGTAATTTATATCATTTTTAACCTCATCTTGCTTATTCTTGCCCAAGCATGCAGAAAATTGAGTTACATTTAGACCTATACTTTTCGCTAGACCTATTAACTCAACACTACTGGCTCCTTTGCCATCAATTCCCAAGCCATTCATTTGAGTTTTATTAAAAATGGCATCATGATATTCCCAGTATTTACCCTGCTCTAATGCGCAGTTAGCAGCAACAGCCTCTCTTAAAGCAGCTGGATTATGACCATCTATTGCAATGAAATCTCTAAAGACATACTTAACCTTACCCGAGTTAACGTACTCATCAACTAACTTTAAATATGTTGTTGTAGAGTACCTTTTGCAGAACGGACACTCAAAATCGCTAAACTCTACAATAGTTACCTTCGCCTCTTTGCTACCTTTTTGAGGGTCGTCACTTTCTATCTCTGTTCTTAAGTTTATAAAACTCCCTAAAGGGTCTTTGGTTGTTACGGGGAGGTTCTTTCTAGTCACAAAGAGATAGACCGCCAAGCCGAAAATAATTAACAACAAGCCCAGAATAACACCTAGTGCAACAGGCGTTAACTCAATTTCTACATACTCATTATTTGGATTGGATTTCGAAGATTTTGATTTTTTTGCAAGCTTACCTTTTCTTTTCATTTTCGCGTTTGCGTTCTCTTCAACCACTTGATCTGCTAAAACTTTCTGATTCTTATTTGATTTAGTGGGATTGGAGGATTTGTTCTGCTTCATATGGATTTAATAATATATTTATAAAATTAAATAATACATAGGCCATTTGAAAGTAAAACAAAATACATAAGCCATTCAACATTCGGTATTTAGTTATAAAGCACTATTACCCAATGTATAGCCTAAAAAACCGATAATCCGCCCCTACTTAACTAATATTTTACTTACGACCAGAAAATGTAGCTGGGGTTATTGTATCACAAAAAAATATAAGTTACAATACAAAAACATATGCAAAAAATATTAACAACATCAAACCCAGATGAACTAAAGATTTTAAGACAAATTTCTGCGCCAATAAAACTTAAAGAATTACGCGATTTAAAAATACAGGAGTTGATCGAACTCCTCTTTGATACTATGCAGAAAAGCAAAGATCTAGTAGGATTAGATGCAGGTGGGCTCTCTGCAATTCAAATCGGGATCCCTCTCAGATTCTTCTGGAGTCTAGATTACGACACAGATAAGTTCAAAGTATATATAAACCCCGAAATCAAGATCCTCGATAAAAAGCAACTCCTCTCGGAAGAGGGATGTTTAAGCATTCCTGACAAAAATGGTGAAGTACTCCGTTACAAAAAGATTAGGATAACATACTTCAACAGGGACGGAGTTCGCATAAAAAGGGATTACACAGGATTTAACAGTTACGTAATCCAACATGAGTACGACCACTTAAACGGAGTGCTTTTTACGGATAAACTGTTTAACAGGTAAAAAACTCTATGTATCCATGCAAAAAGAACTAAACCTTGGGCTTTGATCACTATCCTCTCCATTTTAGTTAGCTATATTATTCTATTTATACTCTATCCAAGTTCGTTCCACCTTCTCAAATGCCTCTACTCCTTTTTGTAATCTGTTAGAATTCTCTGCGTAAAGAGTTGCAATTACGTCACCTATTCTAACCCTATCTCCTACTGTTCTATTTAACAAGATTCCCGCTTTCCTAGCATATGGAGTTCCTAAAGCTCTCGTTATCTTAACAATCTCGCCCGTCCTAAACATAGATATTACACCATCACGTTTAGCTTTTATCTCGTAAGTATTAGTTGCTAATTCCAAATCATCACCTTTCACAATGTAGGTAGCCCCTTGCGAGAATGCTATATCCCAGAACTTCTGGAAAGCTAACCCAGAATCTAGAGCCTCTCTCGCTCTAAATAGAGCGTCCCTGTAACCTATTTTACCTGTAAGTTCCATTAATTTAGCGCTCATGTCTATGGCCAAGTTCTCTAATCCGGTTGGTCTCTTGGGGTTACGTTCTAAACACCAAAGGGCATCTCTAATCTCTAAGGTTGGTCCTATCCCCATACCATCTGGCGCTAGTGCATTCCTTGAATAAATTCCAACCTTAATCTTAAACTTTCTTCCTAAATTTTCAAACAGTTTACTCACTTCTTCCAAATCCTCCTCTTTAACTTTACCGTTAACACCATAAGGAATATCTATAAGTTGATGAGTTATTCCCGATGCAACTTTTTTCGCCATTATACTAGTTATAAAATTCGCGTAAGTTTCAAGATGAATCGGCTTCTCTATCTGAATTAGAATATCATCCGCAGGTGCCAGATTAAGCCCCCCTCCCCAGACTAAACAACCGTTATTCTTCTTTACAACAGCTTCTATCTCCTCCTTGCCAAGAGAAACCGGCATAACAACCTCTAACATGTCCGCAGTTCCTGCAGGTGCAGTAATTGCCCTAGAGGACGTATTAGGGATCACATACCCCAAAGACGCAATAATAGAGACCATAATGGGAGTTACACCCTTAGAAGGGATTCCACCAATAGAATGTTTGTCTACCACGACATCCGAAAGCTCTTTAAAAGATAGGCTATCTCCACTCTCTGCGATAGCCTTTGTCATAAAATAAATTTCGTCTTCGTTTAAACCCGGACTAAAAAGCGAAGCACAGAAGTAAGTCATTTCTATAACAGAGAGTTTCGTTAACGCCACATCCTTTATGATCTGATTCATCTCCTGTTGATTTAGTGTTCCACCGGTTAGTTTCTTTTTAATATACTCCAACGAATCTGTCCCTACTTTGTGTATAAGTGTTATGTAATCTAGCCCCGAGATTCTATACCTACGCCATAGTGACTCTGTAATACCAACCTGCTTCTCATTGACAATGGTATCTGTAAGAATAACTTCCGCCCCAATTTCAAAATCATGATAGTGAAGTTCGACAATATCACCCTCGTTTATGCCGTACTTATTCGCGAGTGCACTGTTCAAATATACAGATGGTCCGGCTTTATCGCCAAGAATATCTAATTTTTCTGGATAAAGATAAATCATGATAGCTCACCAATATTGATTATTTTAAATACTCTGATTCCTTATTCTACCATACTCAGACTAATTTGAAGTGACTAAGGCTAAAATGTTATAATGAAAATATAATTTGAGCTGTATTAATTATATGCGAATAAAAGCGCTAAAGGCACGTGAAATTTTAGATTCCCGAGGTGTTCCAACAATTGAAAGTAGAATTGAACTTTCAGATGGTTCTATTGGGACCGGAGCCGTACCTTCAGGAGCATCTACCGGAGATACTGAAGTATTAGAGCTAAGAGACGGCGACAAGTCTAGATACTCAGGTAATGGGGTTCTTAAGGCGATAAGTTTTGTGAATAACGAGATAGCTAATGCCTTGGTTTCAAAAGAGTTCGAAGATTTAATAGCTTTAGATTCATTTTTAATAGAACTCGATGGTACCCTCAACAAAAGTAGGCTAGGTGGCAACTCAATTCTTTCCGTATCTATGGCATTCGCAAAGGCTATGGCTAAAAGCCTAAAAATTGAACTGTACGAATACTTTGCAGAAATATACTGGGGCTCAAACTACCATTCAAAACTTACGATGCCTCAGCCACAAATTCTGATAATGGAAGGAGGCAAGCACGGTAACTGGGCAACCGATTTTCAAGAGTATATGATTATACCTAAACGAGACAGATTCTCTACTTTTAAAGAAATGCTTAGAGCTGGAGCAGAAATATTTAAATCTACCCACGACATCCTTGTGCATAAAGGCTATTCTGCTACGGTAGGTTACGAAGGCGCATTCGCCCCAATCCAGATTAAATCTAATTTAGAAGCATTCGAAATAATCTTAGAAGGTATAGAGAAAGCAGGATATAAACCAAGTGAAGAGATTCTACTCGGGATAGATGCTGCCGCCTCAGAGTTCTACAACAAAGATACAAAAAACTACGAACTGAGAAGAGAGAAGAAAAGCTTGACCTCAGGAGAATGGCTAATGCTTCAAAAGGAATGGTTTCAAAAATTTCCTATCTGGAGCATAGAAGACACGTTAGATCAAGAAGATTGGCAAAGTTGGCAAATGCTTGTTAGAGATATGGGGGATAAGATGCAGATAGTAGGTGACGATCTACTAACAACCAATTTACAAAGGATAAGAAAAGCTAAAGAACTGAACGCTGTAAACTCAGTACTAATAAAGATTAATCAGATAGGCACACTTAGCGAAACTATAAGCGCGATCAAGTTATCAGAAGCTTACGGATATTCCGCAATAATATCACACCGCAGCGGAGAAACTAACGATGAAATCATAGCTGATTTAGTTGTAGGCACTTATGCGAATCAATCTAAATTCGGAGGACCAGACAGAGGCGAACGATTAGCAAAATATAACAGATTATTAGAAATTGAAGAGAAATTAAATTGAAAAGTAGTAAGTAATGAAGTTAACATTCCTTGGAGCAAGTGGTGATATAGTTACTGGTTCTGCCTACCTATTAGAGCACAATAATATCAAAATGCTATTAGATTTCGGTATGTTTCAAGGGAGCAAAGAGATCGAAGGCAAAACATGGGAACAGTTTAGTTTCAACTCAAAAAGCATAGATTTTGTAATACTTACTCACGCTCACCTTGATCACTGTGGCAGATTAGCACTTCTTTACAGGCGTGGTTTTAGAGGAAAAGTTATCTCGACAGAACCCACCAGGGATCTCGCCTTTATTGTACTTATGGATATGGTAAATCTACATAAAAGTGATGTAGAAAAAGGCAAATTCATTTTTGATCAATCTATAGCTCGACCTCTCGTAACAGAAACCGATGTGAAAGGTGTAATCTCACTCTTTAAAACCTATCATTACGGGGAAAAAATAGATTTAGATAAAGAAGTAAGCATACGTTTAAGAGATGCAGGACACATTCTAGGCTCTGCAAGCGTTGAGCTTTGGTTTAAGAACAGTTTTGGACGAGATCGCAAAATCGTCTTTTCTGGTGATGTTGGTCAAACCGGGGCAAGAATAATAAAAGATCCTGACTACATTAGAGAGGCTGACTACATAGTTTTGGAAAGCACGTACGGTAGCAGATTACATAAAGATAAATCTTCGACAGTATTAGAGTTGCTCTCTATTTTAAATGAAGTTGAAGAGAAACAATCTGTTGCACTAATTCCAGTATTTGCTTTAGAACGTGCCCAAGAAATACTCTACGAACTCAACCTCCTCGTTGAGAAACGCGTACTCAAAAATCTAACCTACTATCTAGATAGTCCTATGGCTATAAAAGCTACACGGGTCTTTGAAAAATACAGGGAATTCTACGATGAAGACGCAAAAGATCTAGTGCGTAACGGCGATGAGATTTTCCATTTTAATGGATTACACTTTGTTGAAGACCCTTACGAATCTAAAATGTTAAAAAATAAGAAGGGAGCCGTAATTATGGCCGGAAGCGGTATGTGTAACGGGGGACGTATCGTTTCGCACTTAAAAAATGCTCTGCCTCTCCCAGAGAATCACATTGTTATAGTAGGATTTCAAGTTGAAGGGACCTTAGGTCGTGATCTTGTTAACGGCAAAAGATTAGTCAATATATACGGTGATGATATCCCCGTACGTGCCAAAATTCATACACTCGGAGGTTTTTCAGCCCACGGAGATAGCCAAGATCTATTCTACTGGACTCGTAATTTCGGCACAATGCCTCTCGCTGTATTTATTACTCACGGTGATGCTGAAAACAGGTTAGCATTCTCAAAAAAACTTGAGAACGAACTTCAATTAAGCACTTATCTCCCAAAATTAGAAGAATCTGTAGAGCTTGATTAAATGTGATCATAAGTCGATTTTACAGATCCCTCTATCCCCAATAGGTTCGAGCTTTCAGTGATTACTTGTGCATGGATAATGAAAATTTTCGATTAATTTTTAAAAAGTTAGAGTATAATAGATTCATCTATATAAACTGTAAACTTATTTTAAATAATTATGACAAAGAATATCGAAAAGGGCGAAATCAACAAAGCTACCCAAGATAAAGAAACATCTTTTGTAGATAAAAAATCTACAAAAGAGAATCCCGAGCAACAGAAGGTAATTGATGCCGCAGTATCCATAATAGAGAAACGTTTTGGCGAGGGTTCTATAATGCGTTTAGGCTCGAAAAAACATCTAGTTGTAGATGTTATACCAACAGGGGCACTTTCTCTAGATATGGCATTGGGAGTAGGAGGATTACCTCGGGGTAGAGTTGTAGAAATTTACGGTCCAGAAGCATCCGGTAAAACAACTTTAGCTTTACATGTAATTGCAGAAGCTCAAAAACTAGGGAATAAGGCCGCATTTATCGATGCAGAACACGCTCTTGATCCTGCTTACGCTAAACGTATTGGCGTAGATATTAACGATCTTTACGTTTCCCAACCGGATTTTGGAGAACAAGCATTAGAGATTGTAGAAACACTAACTCGCTCTGGTGCCTTTGATGTTATTGTAATAGATTCAGTTGCCGCACTAGTTCCCAAGGCAGAGGTTGATGGAGAGATGGGAGAAGTACACATGGGACTACAAGCCAGATTAATGTCCCAAGCATTAAGAAAGATAACTCCTGTCGCGGGGAAAACCAACACACTAATTATTTTTCTAAATCAGATTAGAATGGATCTAGGGATAAAATTTGGTAATCCAGAAACCACAACTGGCGGAAGAGCCCTAAAATTTTACGCAAGCATAAGATTAGATATCAGAAGAAGAGAAGAGATAAAGAAAGGTGATGAAATAATAGGGTATGTCCGCGAAGTTAAAGTCGTCAAGAACAAAGTAGCTCCCCCGTTCAGATCCGCCTCGTTCGACCTCTACTTTGCAACCGGAATTGATCAGATCAGTAGTGTTGTTGATGCCGCAATAAAGTACGGAATTATAGAGCAAGCAGGAGCCTGGTACAGTTATAACGGGGAGAAAGTAGGACAAGGTAAAATCGCAGTAACCGAAGCTCTTAAAAGTAACCTCGAATTATTGGAAAAGATAAAAAGCGAGACCTTAAAAAAACTACTTTAGAACGGCTTAAGTAAAGGCCGAATTATTATGAAGAAATATTTCTACAAGAAACTAAATCCACGTTTATACTCTGAGAACATTCTAAATGAGATTGCCCTTTTTAAACAACTAAAAGACACCGAGAGGTCTATTATAGCCAGAATACTCTACAATAGAAATATAAAAGGTAGTAAAAATATCAAGAATTATCTAAGCGATGGCCAGATTCTCTCCCCTTTTTCGCTCTGGGACTGCCTGAGCGCATCAGAACTAATACTGAAACATATAAATAACAAAAGTAAGGTTATAATCTACGGTGATTATGATGCCGACGGAATATGTGCCTCTGCTATACTATGGAAGTATTTATTTAGAACATTAAAACTAGATGCAAATGTGTACATTCCTTCAAGATACACCGAGGGATACGGACTTAACGCGGAAGCCATTAATGAGTTTATTCAGAAAAATATTGGTCTTGTAATAACTGTAGATTGCGGTATAAGGGATGCAAAATTTATAGCCAAACTTAAAGAGAATAGCATTGATGTTATCGTTACAGATCATCATACAATAGAAGGTGAACTACCAAATTGCCCAGTCGTACACCCTAACTACCCCGGACATAATTATGAGAATGCTACACCATCGGGCGCAGTCGTTGTTTGGAAGTTTGTTCAATACCTGGATAATTACCTAAGCAAAAAGAGAATATCTAATTGCGGAAGGTATATAATGGAAGAAGATGTCGATTTAGCATCGCTCTCTTTAATAACTGATGTTATGCCTATTACTAATGAGAACAGAGCAATTTTAAAGTTAGGCCTAAAAACCATAAGAAGCAAACCCAAATCCTGGATATATGCCCTATGTTCAACTGCAAATATCAGTACAGATAGTATTTCTACATACGAACTAGGTTATATAATTGGACCAAGAATTAATGCATCGGGTAGAGTAGGTGATCCATACGACTCTTTAAAAGTTCTGACTACATTAGATCCTAACAAAGCATTGGCCATTGCTAACAAACTTAATATTGATAATGAAGAACGACAGCGCCTGACAGAAATAACTTTGTTGGAAGCTAAATCCTGCATGGAGAATATCGAAAATAAAATTATAATTGCCCACAAAGACGGTTGGAATGAGGGCATAATCGGACTAGTCGCAGGGAAAATTCAGAAAGAATACGATCTTCCAACCATCATCCTAACCGGCGATAAAGAAACTGGCGAAATTAGAGCATCTGCACGCTCAGTATCTAATTTTAATATAACCAATTTTGTATCACAGTTTAAAGATATTCTGATAAAATACGGAGGTCATGATGCTGCTGCAGGTTTCTCATTGGAGTATAAAAATATAGACAAACTAAAAAAGCGGATTCGTCTCTACGTCAAAAATAAATTAGCCAATTTCGTACCCTTGACCAAAGTTTACATAGATGCTAAAATGGAGGGCAGGAGTATATCTTTAGAGTTTGCAAAAGCATTGGAGCTTTTTGAGCCTTACGCCAACGGAAATAGTAAACCCATATTTAAGATCTCCGGTCACATCAGAAATATCCATCCAATAAAAGAAACCCACACTTCAATATTTATAGATAATATAAAATGTATCTTCTGGGACAGTCATATATCTGAATTTAAAGAGTATAGACAGGGCGACAGAATCTCAGTAATTGGAACGATCTCAATTAACTCTTATAATGGGGATAGTAATATCGTGCTATTCGGCGAAAAAATAAGACATAGTCCACTAAAAAACTTTGGTTAAGAGAATTTTTGACAATAAGAAATTTTAATCCAAACAGTTTAAATCAACCACGAGGTTACTACGTCGAGAGATTAAAATTTTTGATTGCCGCTAGAAAGGATTATCGTTAATTGCAGAAGAACCAAGTCTATTAAACACAAACTGCGCAATTGTATAAGAAGCTAATATTATCACAAGTCCTATAATTGCATGTTGTATCCCTTTTTGGGCTTTTTCAGCTTTCCCAGAATCTGAACCAGAAGAAATATAGTTAATTCCGTTCATAATTAGATAAAAAACTGCCACTACAGCACCAATTGCCATAGAAGTATTGAATGCTGATTTTATGACGGAAGCTAAACCGCCAGGAGAGATAGCCATCCCATCAGGTGGGACAGGTTTCCCGATTGACGTCGCATAAACTACGCCTAAACTAAACAACTTGGCAACTTTGTTTGTCACGTTCATAATTTTAGTACGTCTACGTTAAGTATTCTACCTATTATACTTGTAATCGCGAATGCCGCTACAGTTATTGACATACCTATAATCGCACTAGTAATCGTCCCCTGAGCCTTCCTAATCTTGCCATCCTCCCCATTAGCCGTCATATAGTTATACCCGCCGTATATTATCAAGCCCACGAAAAGTATAGCTAACATAGGATAGACAATATAGAGTATTCTGGTAAAAATCGTCGCTGGATCAACCCCACCTAGAGGATCGACTATATCACTGAGCCCTATTCCCATACTTATTTATGTAATTTTAATATACTCTAATTATAAACATAATTTATTTAATGTCAAATACCAACCTAAATTCCTAGCAGTCCTGCAACAAATTTTACGGCCCCCGTAGCAACCAAAACAAGAATGTAACCAGAGATCGCGCTCATAATCTGTTCTCTACCCTCTTTTAGCTTATTAGGGTCACCCCCACTAGAAATGATACTGTAACCACCCGTGGCGATTAGGACCACAGCCACAACGCTTCCTAGCACCAATGCTATTGTAATCACTCTATTTATTGCTTCTGCTGGCCGAGAAGTATCTATCGGACCACCTAGATCCATCTCCATAGAACTTGGAACTTGCGCATAAACTAATGATCTCCTCATCAGATGTCCCAAAAGCAAAACAAACGCTAAGCCACTGGCGATTAGATCATTAATTACAGTTATTCTACCCTTTTGTAGCATAGGGATATTATATCATTATGTTACAATACTCGGATGGACTTTATAAATATTGTTGGGGCCAGAGAGAATAACCTTAAAAACGTGTCTGTTAAGATTCCCAAGAACAAACTTGTGGTTTTTACAGGACTTTCTGGTTCGGGTAAGAGTACTTTAGCTATGGATACTATTTACGCCGAAGGACAACGCCGTTACATAGAGAGTTTGTCTTCTTACGCTAGACAGTTTCTGGGTGAACTAAAGAAACCAGACGTAGAGCGTATTGATGGACTCTCTCCAGCAATTGCTATTGACCAGAAACGTGGCTCTAGCAACCCTCGCTCTACCGTTGGTACAGTTACCGAAATCTACGATTACTTAAGACTGCTTTACGCTCGCATAGGTATTTACCATTGTCCGGAATGTGGGGATGTGCTCACTTCTCAAACAATAGACGAAATCATAGCTTCGATTTTCGAAACCGCACAGGAGGAGGTTACTACAGATAAAATTGCCCAAAAGTTCGGCTACCGTTTTTTCATAGCCTCTCCTTCGGTCGTTGATCAGAAAGGAGCGTTCGAGAAACTTTTCTTGACCTTACGTAAAGAGGGCTGGTCCACAGTTAGAATAGACGGTGAACTGTTCGATCTCTCGAGCATGTTACCTGTCTTGGATAAGAACAAGCGTCATACAATAGAAATAATTATAGATACTATCACTATTTACTCGTCCAGTTTTAAGAATAAAAACGAACTAAAAGAGTTAAAATCAAGAATTTTTCAAGCATTAGACCTCTCAATAAAGATTGAATCTTCGTTTGTACGTCTGATAGAGATTCACGATAATGTAGCAGGAATTCCCAGTTCTGTACAAAGTCCGATAAATAAAGATTTTAGCCTCTCCAAAAACTGTCCCAAATGCGGCATCTCTATACGCAATCTGGAACCTCGCGACTTCTCGTTTAATTCCCCTAGTGGGGCTTGTCCCAAATGCGATGGATTAGGTTCAATAAAAAGTATAGATGAAGAGCTAATATTAGATAAGGGAAAATCTGTTCTAGACGGCGGGATCCTACCTTACGCTAAAATCATGGACAAAGACTCTTGGACCCGTCGAATCGTTGAATCTGTTGCAGAGCGATTCTCAATAAGCCTTACACTGCCAATAGGTAAACTTGCCAAAGGGAAAATAAACACATTGCTTTACGGCACAGGAGATGAGAAATACATAATAAATTATTACTCAACCAAAGATGGTGCTAAAAAGGTTATCGAAACCAAATACGAAGGAGTTATCCCAAATTTAGAAAGAAGATACGCTGAAACCGATTCCGAATATGTGCGAAACGAAATAGAGAAATTTATGAAAAAGGTTGAGTGCCCTCTGTGTTTAGGACATCGCTTAAAGAAAGAAGTACTTGCTGTCACAGTTAATGAACTAAATATAGCACAGATTGGCAACTTACCTATACGTGAATTCTATGAATTTATGGAATCCATCCCTAACAAGGTTAGTAAGACCGACTCAAAAATTGCGGAACCAATAATTAAAGAAATTCTCTCGCGCTCGAAGTTCTTGATTGATGTAGGTTTAGAGTATTTGACAATTAATAGAGCCTCTCAAACGCTTTCTGGAGGCGAAGCTCAACGAATTCGCTTAGCTAGTCAGATTGGAACCGGGTTAACTGGTGTAATCTATGTTTTGGACGAGCCCTCCATCGGCTTGCATGCAAGGGATCAAAGGCGATTAATAGGTACACTCACAAGATTACGAGATCTAAACAACTCAATAATTGTTGTAGAGCATGACAAAGAAACTATACTTTCCAGCGATTACGTTTTAGACTTTGGGCCCGGTGCTGGCATCCACGGCGGCGAAATAGTTGCCAGAGGCACGCCTCAAGAAATAATGGAAGATCAAAATTCGATTACGGGACCTTACTTATCTGGTAGAAAATCTATACATAAGAATGTCAAGAGACTGCTTAAACAGGTCGATCTAACTCGCTACCCCAAAAACAGAAAACCTTCCAGAAAAATTTTAGAAATACGTGGTGTAAGAACTAATAATTTGAAAAATATTACAGTCTTATTCCCTCTCGGTAAACTAATATGTGTTACCGGTGTTTCTGGTTCTGGAAAAAGCTCCCTTATTGTCGAGACCCTATACCCCGCAATCAGGAAAAGCCTTGGATTAAAGACAGTTGAAAATAACTTTGAATACGACAACATTTTTATTCCAGAAAAGATAGACAAAATTATGTTTATTGATCAATCACCAATCGGTAGAACCCCTCGAAGTAACCCCGCAACTTACACTAAAGTATTTGACGATATCCGTAGACTTTTCAGTAAAACCAAAGAATCTAAAATTAGGGGATACCGACCAGGTCGTTTCAGTTTTAATGTTAAAGGTGGACGTTGTGAAGCTTGCTCAGGGGAAGGTAAGATCAAAATAGAGATGCAGTTTATGCCCGATGTATATATAGATTGCGAAGTCTGTAAAGGTAAAAGATACGTCTCGGAAGTTTTGGACATAAAATACAAAGATAAGAATATAGCAGACGTTCTTGCTATGAGCGTAGACGAATCCTACGAATTCTTTAAAGATATACCCGAAATTCGTGCTAAATTAGAGACTCTTAGGAACGTAGGACTCGGCTATTTAACACTTGGCCAACCTGCTCCCTTCCTCTCTGGTGGCGAAGCACAACGTGTAAAACTCTCTACTGAACTCTCTAAACGAGCGACAGGCAATGCAATCTATATTCTTGACGAACCAACAACTGGCTTACATTTTGCAGACATTGAAAAACTCTTGGTCGTCCTAAAAACGCTCGTCATGACGGGTAACACAGTAATTGTGATCGAACATAACTTAGAATTTATATCCGAAGCCGATTGGATTATCGATTTAGGTCCAGAAGGAGGGGACAAAGGCGGTGAACTCCTATTCTCTGGAACTGTAGAAGATATAAAAAAGTGTAGTAGGAGTTGGACAGGAAAGATGCTGAAAGAGAATTGAATGGATTATTGTGTAACTAACTACCCTCTCTCTTTGCTTTTTACTACAACTTTATAGTAGAATATTCAACTCTTTAGATACCTTAAATACCTATAAAACAATGTTTGCTCTTCTCTCTCATAGCATAACAACCACCAAAGCAGCTATACCTATATTTACACTTTGCACACTTTGGATCCTCAAACATTACTGTACCATTTCTATACATTCTAAATTGTCTTTGCCATATATCTTTTAGTGAGATCTCTCTAACATTTCCTTCTATGAACTTTTCAATGTCGGGTTGTTCTGCACAACCTCTAATGTTTCCACTAACACCTATACAACATAATGTTATACCTGCTGGACAAACAACAGGTGATTCTCTGATGCTAGTTTCGTAACCAAAAAGAAATGGTATGTTTTCAGTCACGGAAATATCAATTCCATTATTATTATGGGTTACGATAAAGTCCATAACATGAGACACGTCCCTTATTGTAATATCAATGTCAGATTCCAAAGCTCTACCAATAGGCATCAAAATACCTATCCTCCATTTAGGAACATTTAGGGCTAAAAGATCAGAATAGATCGACTCAAGCTCATCTATATTCTTCTTTGTTACAGTGGTTGCAACTTGTACTATCTTAATATTATTATCTATTAAATTTCTTATTGCTTCTGTAGCCTTCCTATAGCTCAAATTATTTTTTCTTATTTTGTTATGGGTATCTTCAACACCGTCTAAACTTATTTGAACTGAAGTAACTCCTATCTGTCGCAACTTATTTGCAACAGTACTATCTATAAAAAATCCGTTACTAGCAATTCCAGTATGCAAACCTTTTAAATTGGCATATTCTAAAACATCTAATAGATACTCTCTTAAGAAAGGTTCACCGCCGATTACAGGAAACATTTTAGTTCCCATTTCTGATATATCCGCTATAACGGATTTTATCTCGTCTGTAGATAATTCATCTCTGTAAATTTTGTCAGATGCACCACAGTGTTCACAATTGAGATTACATTTACGTGTACAATCCCATAAAACATAGGTTGGAGCTGACAACTTTTTACTTTTTCTATATCCATTTATAAAATTCTTCCTATACGCAAGATAAAGAATTCTGTTAAGCTTATAAACTAAACTCATTATGTCTTACATATCTTCGGGCGGTCCATATGTAACTTTGGTACTTGGAATGTAAACAATTGCATAAATAATAAGTCCTACCAATATAAAACTAAGAATTAATCCCCCGATCAAAAACTTCTTATCTTTTGTCTTTATATATTTTGCAATAAAAAAAGAACCTAATAATAAAGAACTTAGTAATATTAATAATATAAGCATCATGATTTATTAATATCATGTAATATCATACGTGTTATAATATTTCAATGCCGTTCCAATTACACTCTGACTATAAACCAACCGGAGATCAGCCACAAGCAATTGAAAAACTAATCAGTGGCATAAAAAAAGGGCATAGGAATCAAGTGCTTCTGGGTGTCACAGGTTCGGGGAAAACTTTCACAATAGCTAACGTTATACAGGCAGTAGGCAAACCAACGTTAATAATTAGCCACAACAAAACTCTGGCTGCTCAACTTTATCAGGAATTTAAAGAATTCTTCCCTTACAACGCAGTACACTATTTTGTAAGCTACTACGATTACTATCAACCAGAGGCTTATATTCCACAACGAGATCTCTACATAGAGAAAGATGCCGATATCAACGAAGAGATAGACAAGCTCAGGTTAGCTTCTACTAACTCCCTTTTGACTCGTGATGATGTTATTGTGATCGCTTCCGTTTCGGCAATTTATAACATAGGTTCCCCTATTAACTACCGACGAGCGATGAAAATTTTTGAAGTCGGGAAGATTAGTTTTAAAAAAGCGCAGTCAGATCTAATTGATCTATTCTACGAACGTAACGATTACGACTTTAAACGTGGCACCTTCAGGAATCGAACAAACTGTTTAGACGTAAATTTATCTTATACAGACTTAGGATTAAAACTAATATTCCAAGGGAACTCCCTAACGGACATTAAGATTTTTAATCCCGTAGATGGTTCTCCTGTCGCCAATTTAGATTCTCACATTGAACTAATTCTCGCCAAAGAAGGAGATAGAATAACAAAAGTAGCCGTGTACCCAGCTAAACATTACATCACTGACCAAACCAAAATAGAACAGAAACTTAAAAAAATTGAATCAGACATGCAATCCCGGGTTAAAGAGTTAAAAAGAGAGGGAAAACATTTAGAGGCCCATCGTTTGGGGCAGAAAGTAAAGTACGATCTGGAAATGATTAAAGAGCTCGGTTACTGCAAAGGTATTGAGAATTACTCTATCTACTTTGATGACCGTAAAATAGGAGATCCTCCCTACAGTTTATTAGACTACTTCCCTAAAGATTACCTGCTAATTTTAGACGAATCTCATATTACAGTACCTCAAATTAGAGGGATGAGCGAGGGTGACCTATCTCGCAAGCAAACACTTATAGATTACGGCTTTAGACTCCCCACTGCTATGCAGAATCGCCCTTTAAATTTCTCCGAGTTTGAGGATCGTATGGGATATACAATTTTTATGTCTGCAACTCCAGAAGAGTACGAAATAACAAAGTCAAAAGGGAATGTAGTGGAACAAGTTATACGTCCAACAGGGTTAGTTGATCCCAAAATCGAAGTACGAACAGCCCAAACACAGATCGAGGATCTGATCAAAGAGATTGAAATAACCGTGAAAAAAGGTAACAGAACTCTTGTAACAACTCTTACAAAAAGAATGGCCGAAGAGCTTTCCACTTATCTTAAAGGCAAGAACATAAAAGTTACCTACCTACATTCCGATATAGACACTTTAGAACGTACAGATATACTTACAAACCTTAGAGACGGCACGTTTGACGTACTTGTAGGAATTAACTTGCTTAGAGAGGGCTTAGATTTACCTGAAGTAGCTTTAGTAGCAATCCTAGATGCTGACAAAGAGGGCTTTCTACGTTCTCATACAAGTTTAATTCAGACTATGGGAAGAGCGGCAAGGCACGTAGAAGGTAGAGTAATTCTTTACGCCGACAACATAACAAAGAGCATGAAGGCAGCAATAAAAGAAGTAGAACGTAGGCGAAAGATTCAACTTAAATATAACGAAGATAACGGAATAATTCCTCAGTCGATACAGAAATCTATACGCACCCGCATTATGCCTAAAATCGAAGAAGAGCAAGCAAACGACAGAATAAAAAAAGTTGAACAGAAGATCGGCAAGGACATCGAAGTAATGACTGCTTCTTACCACGTACTCTCCAAAACCGAACAGAAGAAAATTCTAAAATGGCTTAAGGAGGAAATGCAACGCGAAGCCGAGAAAATGAACTTTGAACGTGCAATAGAACTAAGGGATTTAGTAAGGCAATTGACGAAATAATTTTTTATTTGTAAATAAATGAATAGAGATAAGCCCAAATTCTTCTACTTCTCAGGCTTAATCTACAGCCAGAAATTATGTGAGTTCTAGATCTACAAGAATTTAAAAAACTGATTCCTATACTCATTTTAATCTATAAAGACGACCCATTTACTTTTTTAAGCAAATGCTTACAATGTCTTCAATAGTTTTAATGGCTTAATGGATTCAATACATTAATGTGCTAACATTTTCTAAGCAAATCCATGCTGACATTGAGCCGTGTCCAACCTTGCTAACGCTAAAAGGAACTTCCACCTTTTAGCACTAGAAAGATAAACCAAAATTGCATATCTTTTGCCCCTTGTGTGTGCCTTTAGATTAGGCATAAGCTCATTATTTACTCCCCAAAATATTCTTTCCATATTTTTGAATAAGTGCATCAATTTTACTATCGTTTAAATTATCGTACTGTTCAACTTTACTTACTTTCGCAACTACAGTTACAAACGAACCTGTGTCTTTAAAGTAGATCGTATCTCCAGCTCTTATTAAGTTCCAAGGTTTAGATTTGTTTTTATACCAGCGAGTCTCAATAGTTTTATCACCCTCTAAGATTTTCTGGGTTAATCCCCAAGATTTTTTCATTATTGCAATGTGAATCATAATGACTTTACTTGTTTGTTGTACTCCTTGTCAAATATTGGCAGACTCCCATACCGATTGGAAATAAATTATACCCTTTGTGCATTTTATTCCAAATCTCCCTCAATGTTAATTTGGTCTATACTAAACCTACACTTGACAACCTTGCAATCCTATGTTATATTATATCATTGGCAGTCTATGCATCATACTGCTAATTATTTAATTTATTACTATTCAATTAATTATGACAAAACTAACAGTTTTTAACCCATGGTCGTTAATTCCAAATATATTCGATGACGATGCCTCCTCTTCATTCCCTTCGGTTTCTTTCGCAGGGTTCCCACCATTAGACATGTACGAAGAGGATGATAACGTAATTGTTAAACTTAACGTCCCAGGTTACAGCGAAAAAGATATTGAAATCTCAGTAACAGGAGACTCTCTCAAAGTTACGGGGAAAGTAAAAGAGGAAGCAGAAAAGAAAGATAAACGACGTTACTACATGATGGAAATTAAAGAGAAATCTTTCACTCGAACAATTACTCTACCAACCAACGTAATTTCTGATAAAGCTAAAGCTCATTTTGAGAATGGCGTACTCGTAATTACACTGCCTAAAAGCGAGGAATCTAAACCTAAGACGATTGCAATTGAGACTAAAAAAGAATAAAAGAAGGTTTAGCTTCTTTCTAATATAGAGAGTGAGGGTAAGTTTCGAATGCTTAATTGTGAAATTAAGTATTCACTTACCCTCCACTACTCTGTTAATTATACTCATTATCTCATCTTTGCTATGATTTATACCACTAACCCAAATGTCTATAAAATCCCCATCTGTGTGAATTCTTAAGCAGACTTCGTCGTTTAATATATTTCTGACTTCAATCTCAGTAAGTTTTAATTTATTCTCAATTTTTGCATGTAAACAATTCGATAGTTCGACAACAACCACGCAACCTTTATAAAAAGCATTTTTAATTCTAAATAGATACTCATTGATTGTAAAAGTATTGATCTCTAACTCACCATTTAGTATTTTGTTAAGAGTTTTAGCATCATTAGGAATTCTGTAGAAAATTAAATATAGAAAATACGCCAGTACCAGAATAGGTAGAAAAATAACTAAATAGTAGGTCATATTAAACAGCATCAAAAAACAATACACATTGGACTAATTCCATATTTCTAAGCTATCTTTATACAATTATACACGATTTTAAAACATGTAAACATTGCTTGCATAATGACTTCTCTTAATGAACCTCCTCTTTTTGACTTATTTCCAGAGCCATTTATTCCCGGAGCCAAAGAATACAAAAACAACTTAAATTAAAGTAGCTTTTGTGTCTTTTGATTACTTCGTACATAATACCAAACTACACCACCGTTACCAGATGTTTTGGGATCTCCTCTAAGTAAGGAGATGGAGTTGTATTTGCTGAATAACTTCCGAACTGTCTTGAGAGTGCGTGAGTCAAATACAGGTATCTTCTCGCCCTTGTTATAGCAACGTAAAAGAGTCGGCGTTCCTCCTGCAACTGTACAGGATCATCTACCGAGCGACTATGAGGAAAAATCCCTGCCTCTAAACCAACTAAAAAGACAGTGTTAAATTCCAAACCTTTTGCAGCGTGAATAGTCATTAGATTGACTTTGCCTTTTATCTTTGTTTCCCTCTCCGACTGTATTGAATCTTTCACTGACTCAGTTAATGAGACATCTTCTAAGAAAAGTTGTAAACCATCACGACCTTTGTATTTTTTCTGCGCAATTACATTTATTAACTCCGAAATGTTACTCTCTCTGGAGTCCTGCTCCTCTTTTGTTCCTGACATCCTTGTTATCCAAATCTTATAATCTATATCTTCAATTAATGTCCGAAGTATTTGCGAAATTGGCTTGTTCTCATCGTGAGTGTCTATTATCGCTTTGCCTAAGGCCTCGAATAGTTTTCCGTGTTTCTCTAACGTTTTACCTGCAATCTCTTTAATTTTCTCCACAAATGAAAAACTTATTATACTCTGAGCGAAAGCTTCGTCTGCAAATACTATACTTGAGTGCCAAACAAAGTCGCTTAATGTTAAACTTAACTGAGTTGCTATTTGTCGCATATCTGAGATCGCCTTAGGTCCCAAACCTCTCGCCGGAATATTAATTATTCGAAGCAAACTAACTTCATCTTTGGGATTATTAATAAATTTTAAATAAGCCAGCAAATCTTTTACTTCCATACGCTGATAGAAACCAACCCCGCCCACAAGCTGATAAGGGACACCATACTTTACAAAAACCTCTTCAAAACTGCGGGAAAGTGAGTTAACTCTGTAAAGTACAGCTACATCATCTAGATTATCCTTATAATTCTCTAGCATCCGTAACACAAACATTGCTTCACCAAGAGGATCTTCCAACTTAGCTACTACAATCGGAAACTGCTCTTTAATGTTCGTCCACAAATTCTTCTTTATTCTGTTCGGATTTTTTGCGATAACACTATTTGCAGCCTCTAAAATTATTGGAGTTGAACGATAATTCTGTTCAAGCTTAATTGTCCGATGTTCCGGGAAGTCGCGTCTAAAAAGATTTATATTCTCTATACTTGCCCCCCGCCATGAATAAATTGATTGATCTTCGTCGCCCACAACGCAGATATTCCTATTCGCCTTTGCAATTGTAGCAACAATCTTGTACTGTTGAATATTTGTATCCTGATATTCGTCCACAAGTAGATACTTATAACGGTTCTGTAGATTCTCTATAACGTCTGTATTCTGATTTATAAGTTGCAATACTAAAGAAAGTAAGTCATTAAAATCTACGGCGTTCAAAGATTTTAGTCGCTTCTGGTACTGTCTATACACTCTAGACACTACTTCGTTAAAATAGTCACCAAAACTGTTTCTAAAATACTCTTCCTCCCTAATCTCTTTTAATTTAGCATTACTGATCTCTTGTAATACAGCCTGAGGCTTTACAATATCATCAACATCTTGCTCCTTCATAATTGCCTTGACTAAGCCAAGCTGGTCATCACCATCGTAAATTGAAAAGTTAGAATCTAACCCTATCTTGTCCCCGTATCTACGGAGTGTATAGGCTCCAAAACCATGGAAAGTGCCAACGTATAAATGCCCACCTGACAAATGCTCCCCCGCTAAAGCAAAAATTCGCTCTTTCATCTCATTTGCAGCCTTCTTTGTAAAGGTGAGTGCTAGGATAGATTCAGGGGAAACATTTTTATCTTCAATCAGATGAGCTATTCTATAAGTTATAACACGAGTCTTGCCAGATCCTGCACCGGCTAAAAGTAGAAGTGGACCGTCTGAAGTTTCGACAGCTTTACGTTGTTCACTATTTAAAACAGATAAATCTATCATAACTTCTTGATGAACTTTACGTAAACCCAACCTTTACGACCATCTCTAGTTTCTATCTCCAACCAGGCTCCTTCATCTTTCCTAATTATTACGATATCTCCGATTGCAAGTCTAAACTCAGCTTCTGCATCAAAACTTTTAACCTTACGCACATTTGCTAAATCGTACTTGGACGATTCTATTCTTCCCAACTTTAAACCCTTAGACTTTACCTCAAACTCTAATTTGGCTGAATTTGTAGAATTCGTGGTGCTCAAATCTATCTTATACTTTTTGGGCACAAGCGATGGAGAGAGTATAAATTCAATTTCTTTAGAACCTCCTACAGGTATATTCTCACTGTTTATAGCTACAATTCTATCTGGAGAGATCCAACTACTATGGTATACCGTTTGGGCAGAAGATATTTTCAAGTAAATCGGAAAGTACTCTAGTGAAGGAACGGTCTGTGTATCATCATTCTTTAATGTTACCTTTACCTTTAACTCTTCACCTTGATTAATTACAGGTTCAAAATCTATCTTTTCGAAGGTTATTTTATACATTTTACTAGAAAGGTTCCTGTTGGACTTTGTAAACAGGTTGGTACATTCAGAACATATCTGCAAATTATCTAGTTTGTACTTATTATTAGATATTTTTACCTCTGCTGATCTAAAGTTCTGTATGTATAAATCGTCTATGATCGGCTGCATCTCTCTACTAACCGAACCTAAGTAACCTACTATGAATTTACCCGTCGTAAGTTGGCTGCTTACAGCTACGTTAAAATCTGGTGTATTACAAGTTTGAAAGTAAAGCTTCCCGTTATAGTTAATTGCATTATAAGGAGATAGACCCATCTTTCTTATAAAAACATTCTCATAAAGAATCTCTTTATTTACTTCATCAAAATTAGAGTTTAGAACTGAGTTATCAACAAGATTTAATTTGGAGAAGATTATATCTCTGTAAGGTGCTACTATACCCGAATTCTCATCACACTGCCAAGCGTAAGTTTCTAACGGTATTTTAGTTAATGCAACCACAGACTCTATTTTAAATAATGTGAATACAAAAAAAGAAATTATCACTATTACGTAGAGGATGACTCCCAATTTCTTGAGCATGGCTTTGTTCTGTAAAATTTGTAAGATTTTATAATTTTTCATGATTGCTTATTTAATTCAGTATAATCTATGTCTCTAAGGGTTTCAATATCTGTCATTACATCATTAACATAAGATTCTGCGTTAGTACTATTTATAACTAGGCTAGTTATTTCCCCCAACATTATCCTTTTTAGAGTCTTTCGGCAAAGTCGTTGCAAATTCCTTTCGTATCTTCTCACTCCCTGACTATTACCGTAAGTTCTTGTAAACAGTGGCCAAACGTCGTCTGCTATCTGAAGTTCACCTACCGTTAATCCCGCATAATCAAGGGCCTTAGGGAAAAGAAAATTCTTTGCAATTACAGTTTTCTCCTCTGGAGTATAATCCATAAATTCAATGATTTCTAACCTATCTAAGAGTTCACGTGATATCGTTGTAAATCTGTTGGCAGTTATTATAAAAAGAACTTTAGAAAGGTCCACGGGATAATCTATGTACTGATCTTTAAAAGCGTAATTTTGCTGTGGGTCTAAGATCTCGAGCATCATTGACATAAAATCCTTACGCAGGTCTTCATTACCACTCACTTTATCAAACTCGTCTAAAAGTATAACGGGATTGCAACAACCTGATTTTACCAGAGACCTTATAATCTGGCCTGGTTGAGAACTTAGTACCTCCGGCGACATCCCTCTAACTTCGGCAGACGAACCAATTGCACCTAGCGGAATTCTAAAAAAAGGACGACCTAATACCTTTGCTATCGCCTTTGCCAATGTGGTTTTACCCGCTCCCTGAACTCCAACAAACGCTAAAACTGGTGCGACGTAATCACTCTTACCCATGCTAGCTTTCCTAGCAATAATAGAAAGATATTCCATTATAACCTCCTTAACATCATCTCTACCAAAGAACAGAGTATCCATTTGCTTCTTCGCATTTACAATGTCTGTTACATCCGGAACAAACCTTCCCCACGGCACGGCTAGACACCAATCAATATACTTAGAAACCGATTCATACTCACCAGATAACTGCCCTTGCCTTGCAGTTCTGCGCAAACGTTTAAGTTTTAATTTAATCTGTTCCTTTAACCCTTCCGGAAGGAGAGCGCCATCTAACTTCTTTAGAAGGAAAACCACTTCTGAAAGTTGGTCTGTCTGTTCATTGACTGTCATACTTACAGTATACTTTACCAATTATGAAAAGTCAAAAAATATTGTTTAAATGTAGAGAACAATGGATGACAGCAGAACGAATTAAAAATTTTTTGGCTACAAGAGTAAAAGAAACTTTATTAACTAGCAGGTGACGAGATTCGAACTCGCGGCCTTCTCTTTGGGAAAGAGACGTTCTAGCCACTGAACTACACCTGCACATTGTAAAAAACTGAGCAAATTTGGCTTTGATATTCAGTAAATTAAGCAAACTGTGGATCTTATTATCTCCACACGCTCTTTAACTTGCCGGAAAGAGGACTCGAACCTCCACACCCAAAAAAGGGTACATGGTTCTAAGCCATGCGCGTCTGCCACTTCCGCCATCCCGGCCTACTGTATTATATCAAAATAACTTCATAATCTAACAGGCAAATTAGTACATTTTTTCTACTCTTTAAAATTGCGCCACTTGGCACCAAGGAAACAAACAACTCAACCTTAGATTGAATTTCGCGAAATTTTTAATACCGCCGCCGACCATTCAATCACAACCCCTTCTCGTCAGTCTGAATCGGCTCTATATTGATATACTTTCTTAAACCTCTAGAACGTCTTACATTGTTAAATGTAACCTTACCTCTAACTTTCGATATAAGCGTAAAATTTGAACACTGCTTTACATTCTCGCCAGGATAGTACCTATTGCCGAGCTGAACAACTAGAATCTGCCCTGCATTAACAGTTTGCCCACCCGAAACTTTTAGTCCTCGTCTCTTACCGACAACATTTCCACCCTGTGATGTTCTTGTACCACCGGCTTTAATATGTGCCATAAATCAAACTATTAAATTAATTACCTTTTCTCTAAAACTACAAGTTCTCTACCTACAATACTATCCTTGTGTACCCAATCCAAAATTTTACCTCCCGACAAATCTTTGTAGGCTCCAAAGGAAAAGCTCCTCGTATTGTACCATTTCTCTGTTTTCCCTTCAAGATACTTAAATTTAGGGAAGATGATTGCTAATCTATCGCCACTCCTTAAAAAGCTGTCAGCCTTCTTAAGTAGATTAGAATAGACAATACTAATCCTCTGCCACTCAAATACTGCTTCTCTCCTATTCCTAAATGGATGCCTGCGCATCTTACCAAGGAAACCCTCCGTAACTACTGCGCGCTTAATAGCGTTTCTTGACATATCTAAGATTGTTTTTAAAATCTCTGAACTTTTGATATTGTACTCTGCTGTATAAAAACACATCTTTTTTATGTAACCTTTTGTCTTCGCCCATCTTATATTATCCCTTGCACTTTTCAGAATTTCGTTAGACTGGTCTGTTCCGATTGCAAAAGCACCCAGCATAAGCGCTTGAATCATTACGTTTCCGAAGCCACAAAAAGGATCCCAAATAACAGTGTTGCTTTCAGGAAGAGTTAAATTCACCATTATTCTGGCGAGCTTAGAAGGTAACATACCTACCTTCATGTCTATTCTGGGTTTTTCGTAGTCTAAACTGCTCCACATCGAAGAGTCTTGAACATATATAGACTTAGTTATAATATATTTATTATCTACCCTGATTAGAGTAAGCACAGAATCTCCTTTTTTAAGTAGTTTCAACTTAGTTACAGTGTTATTGCTCCTCTCTCTTATATCCCCCGCGTATCTAAATGATGAATCTCTTTTTTTTAACCTACGTAGAACTTCTTTTCTTACAATGATTATACTTTCACGTACACTACTGTGAAAATCTAGAAGAAAATGATAAATTTTACTATTCTGAATATACTCAGTTAAACTTTCAACTATTTTGTCTCTTAAGCCGAACTCTTTTACAACTAAGTCCACTTGAGGAGTTCCACCCAACAAACTGATGCGCGAAAGATCGAATGAATCAGAAACATCAGCAAAAAGAAGATCTCCTTCCAACGTTGTACTTTCTAAACCCAAAAATTCAACAGCCTCAACCTTAGAAATCTCAATATGTGAACCTAAAAAGAGTACTAAACGCATAAATTATTCTGTTTTAATAGTTGAGGTTGTTCTAACCTTATTATCAGGATTATCAGGTTCCTTCGCGATCTTTTTTGCGCCCCCTTTATCTGTTTTCCTATCTACTGATTTAGTAACTCTTTCAACCTCTTTCTCCCCTACTTCTGCTGTAAAAACTTCACTTGTCTTGGAAGTTTTATCAGTTCCGGCACCCCCAACATCACCTGAATCCTCAGCTTTACTCTTCTTTGCACCATTGGAAATCTCCATTATTCTCAAACGCGTGAATAGAGTCCTATAACCCCAGCTTTTTCTGTATCTAGATTTAGCCTTGAACTTAAAACCGCGTTTCTTCCTCCCTTTAGACTGTTTTATAACTAATGCTTCTACAAAGGCATTTTCTACTGTAGGTGTCCCTATACTTATCTCCCCACCCAAAGAGAGCAAGAGTACATCTTTAAACCTAAAAACCTTACCTTCTTCAGCTTTGATCCTCGGAATCTCTAGGAGGGCTCCCTCTTCAAAATAATATTGGGCATTCCCATTTTTTACTATTGCAAAATCTTTCATGGGGAGATTATAACAGAATATCAACGTTTTATCAATAAACGTTTTTTGGCCTTTAGCTTCTCCCTTAATCTATCTAATAAGCCTAAACCTGACTTACTTTTATCATCATAAACTGTACAAATTCCGCTCACTCCTACATCATAGACGTCCAAATCGCTACCTAACGTAACCATAGCCTCTTCTAATTCGTGACTATTATTTAATACTATATATGCGAACTTTCTATCCGTGCCTTTTAGTGTACTTACTTTAAAAACCTTTGCATTTATAGAGTTTTTTAAAGCATTTAACTTATCCGTCGAGATATCAGGGCGTAAGTAGGCCATAAATATCCCAGGAATATGAGGTTTAATTAGTAGTTTCTGCACTTTCTCTCTAACTTCTGGATTCTTTGCAAACCAGCCCTCATGCCACTGAATAGCTTCTACAAACTCATTTAGTTTATTGGCAACAACCCAGTTGAGTTTTGTACTCGTAGTAACACCTATTCTTTGCGCGACCCTACTAGCATAGTTATTAGAATCGTTATTATCTTGATTGGGCGCGTACTTACTAAAAAAGAAAAGTAGCGTGCAATCGCCACAATTCGTATATAAAGAATGCTGCCCCCTATTTATAGCCTTAATGTAAGCCTTTAGAGATTCTTTCCCTTCGCTGTAAGTTCTAAAGATCATAAATCCGCCTCTCTGTCCACAAGGAGTAAAACCACCATTATTCTCAATCAGATTTATGCGTGGATCTGAATATCTTATGTTGCCAGGATTATTATTCTGGCAAGCCCAACCTTTATAACCCGTAGTTTCCCCATTTTCGTGCCTGCAATACTGCTCTCCTGCTTTGCATGGAGTACACTCCATTGTAGAAACAGGACAAGTGGCTGCTTCGACAGCAATGGTAAAATTCCGATACTCTAATAAAAACAGTGTGAGTAGAGCCTGTACAAGCACGAAAATTATTGGTATGAAGCGTCTCATAATTAAATTGTACCACTATTGTATAATAAACTATGCTCAAGATAAAAAAACTCCCCCCTGAAGTTATAAATAAAATTGCAGCAGGCGAAGTTGTTGAACGCCCTGCCTCTGTACTCAAGGAATTAATAGAAAATTCAATAGATGCCGGAGCAACTGAAATTATTATAAATTTAATTAGGGGCGGAATAGAACTAATCGAAGTAATAGATAATGGCCATGGCATTCCTAAAGAAGAGTTAGGGTTAGCGCTTGAGAAAAATTCAACGAGCAAAATAATAGATATAGACGATATAAACAACTTGGATACGTACGGCTTTAGAGGCGAAGCATTAGCTTCTATCAGTGCGGTTTCTAACTTCACCATAATTTCAAAAACCTCTGACCAAAGGTTAGCCTACCAACTACGCGATGGTCTACTTACTCCTTCTGCCCGAAACAGAGGAACTACGATAAAGGTCGAGAATTTATTCCACAATGTACCGGCCAGGAAAAAGTTTCTTAAGGGGGAAGACACAGAGTATAAATACTGTCTGGACATTTTTAACGACTTTGCAATTCTCTACCCTAAATTGAAATTTAGGCTCACCAACAACAGAAAGATCATTTTCGATTTTTACGGAACAGAATCTGCGGAAAACAGAATTGTAGAGATTACAAACTATAAAGAACTACTAAAGATAGAAGAAACTTACTATGATTATAAAATCTCTGGTTATACACTTTACCCTAAAGATATGGGAGAAAAATCAAGATTTCTGAAAGTGTATATTAATAGAAGACCTATTAGAGACAAAGGGATCGAAAATGCTTTCAGGATGGCTTTTAGGGATTACTCCCCTTCTAACCTTAGACCAAGCGGAGTACTATTCTTAGAAATCCCTAAAAATCAAGTAGATGTTAATGCTCATCCACGTAAAATTGAAGTACGTTTCGAGAATCCATTCAGGATATTTGAGTTTATTAGGAGGACTGTTTCTGATGCTGTAGGTAAAGTTGTTAAATCTGATTTCAGTATACATCCTCTCCAAAACGGCTCCATAAACAGTTTGTGCGCAAATAAAAATTATACAGGAGCTCCTAAATTGTCTGAAAATATTGGCGTCTATACATTAGATCGTAAAAGACCATTAATATTTAAAGATTCTGCCGAACCGAACTACGGCAGAAGGAAGCAGATAAGTTCTAAACTGAACTCTACCAAAAATGAACAGGTAGCGTATTCATACGATGAAAACATACGGATCAGTAGTAACATTCCTATTGAAGCTGAAGATATAGTTGGAGTTTACCAATTATTTAATAGCTACATCCTTGTGGAATTCGATTCAGAGTTCTGGATTATTGATCAACACGCTGCAGCAGAAAGGATTAGATATGAAAAACTTCTATCTAAATTAGAATTAACCTCTCAGAAATTACTTACTCCAATCAAATTCTTTTTAAATAGCAAAGAATTAATCAATTTAAAAGAGATATCAGATTTACTTAGTCAGTTAAGTTTTACTTACAAATTGGAAGGGACTGAACTCTCAATTACTTCTGTGCCTCTACTCTTACAGAACGCCAATATTGAATCATTAATTAGAGATCTACTTGCAGATACCGAGGATAAAGAATTGGATAAAACGGAGAGAATTAAACAAGTTATCGCCACTATAGCCTGTCACAGCTCCCTTAGAGCAAATAACCGGATTACTGAAACAGAAGCCAAAGCAACAGTTATGGAATTACTAAAATGTGAGTACCCCTATGCATGTCCTCACGGAAGGAGTTTAATCTGGAAGATTAGAAGAGAAGAGCTTGAACGGAGATTTATGCGTTAAAGCCAGTTCTCTATCGTTCACACCAGAGTATTTTAGCTCCGAAATATAACAACCTTTGCTCTGAGTATATTTTAAACTACCGCAGTTTAATATTTTGAATAGAATTTTAAAGATATTGTTAGTGCTAATATTGTTAGCATCGTCATACTTCTTAATCTCTTTACAATTATATTTACTAGTTACTGTAGCCACGAAATTTTTGCCTTCGTCCACAAAACTTACTTTTATGCTCCCTCTATTCTGATTACTAATAGAGTACTTAATTGCATTAGCTAAAAAATTATGAATGATTGGAGTTAGAATAGAAAGATCGTATAAAGTAAACTCCTTAGAACTATCTATCTTGAAATTTAATTTTAAGCCCGCATCTTTAATTATGTGTATAAATGTATTACGCACAATCCTTTTATATTCTACTAAGTTTATCTTTTTACTAACGCGACTACTCTCTCTGAAGTAGTAAAACTCGTTAACATAAAACCCCATAAACTTAAGGTAAGTTACTACGTCTTTAAGTGCCTTATAATTCTTGTTCTCGATGGAGAAGATTATGATCGCAATAACATTCTTTAAGGTATGTAAAAAGTTGTAAAATAGTACTCCGTATAGGAGTATTCGCTTTAATTTATTCATTATAGGCCAATTAAATTATATATATTGCCCTAAACTTGAAAACAACGAGTGGAAGTGATACAATTGAAACAAAAATCCACTTTTCGCTAAGTTTAGGGTTTTTAGAGGGAGTTATTTACTCCCTCTTTTTTTGTTATATTGTTAATCAGACTCCATTGTTTACATTTTTATTGCTTAGACAATTATACTAACTTAAATAAATCGCATAATATCTCTAATAACATATAGATGCGGTTGCCTTGTTAATCAGATTAGGCTTGTAGGATGACTTATCTATTCCCGAACCAATTACCTTAACTAAATGCTCCTTTCTATCCTTATACCTACTACTATTTACTGGATGCTCTGCAGAGGATTTCTCATTAAGATTATATATACCCACAGGTAATGAGTGTGGCTTAATATCACCATCTTTAACAAATATTGACTGTATGGAACCACCTCCAATGTTTATAATAAGTAGATCTTTAGACTGAGTTTCAAAACTTTCCAAAACTGATTTAGTCATGTAAATCACCCTGTCATATCCAAATAAGGGGACTGTCCTTTTCAAATCAGGTGGCTTTGTGAAGTTTGTTAATATGTTCAAAACCTCAACGACTTGATTATTGGGAGCTCTCAGAATATCCTGCTCATTTAATTGAGCTTTAAGGTTCTTCTTTAAGCCTATTGACATTTGGTATTTTTTTTATGTCAAAGTTAAATTACAATGTAGACATCTATTTTGTCTACAACAATTTATCATAGTAAAAATGATATGTCAAGAAACTGTTCCGGATGTATACATGTGCAAAAGTGTAGGGAATTTGCATAGTCTCCTTGTCTAGTTCGTATTGCCTTAAGGCAATCTTTAATGTAAAAAATCTATAATCCGAATAGGAACTATTTCTTAAGTTCAATATAAAACACACTCCCTTTACATTCTTCACTTTCAAACCAAATTTTGCCCCCATGCAAATCCACAACTGTTTTAGCTAAATACAAACCTAATCCGGAGCCGTCGGGACGCATCCGTTTGGCGTTTTCCATTCTAGCAAACCTCTTGAAGATCTCATTCTGTTTAATCTTAGGTATCCCTATGCCTGTATCCGCAACAGAAATTGCCGCAGAATCGGGCTTGTCTTCTAGTTTTACTGTGATACTCCCACTGACTGTATAGTTTAACGCGTTATCAATAAGATTAACGATAGTTTCGGCCAATTTAGTCTCGTCAAATTTAAGCTTGATGTTATTATCAGTACAAGGTAGTATCAATTCATATTTTAGACCTTTCATTTCTGCCCTACTCTTATACTGTTCGTAGGCGTTCTTAACCAGCTCGACTATGTTACCTTCTAAAAGAGTTGTAGTGAACTTATTCCCCTCTATTCTACTTGCATCTAAAATCTCACTAACTATCCTATTTAGATGCACTAGATTATCCTCAGTTTTCATGACGTACTTCCTCTGTTCCTCTGTAAGTTCCCCAAAATCCCCAGTTGCCAACATCGAAACGTACCCTCTAGCCACAGAAAGAGGTGTCCTTAGCTGATGACTAGCCATAGATAAAAAGTTAGTCTTAGCCTCATCTAGTTCTTTAAGCTCATCATAGGCAGTCTGGAGTTGCTTTGTACGAGCTTTAATCTCGTCCTCTAGAATATTATTAAAATCTTTAATCTGACTATAAATTTTTGATCGTTCATAAACTATATTTAATTTAGATACAAAAGTTTCAATGGTCTCGATTTCTGATTTTGAGAACGCCTTCCCGTGACCGTAAAGTATCATATATAAATTATCCCCCATTCTGCCAAAATACTCCATATTGTTGTCATGCATGAACTTTCTTAAATTTTTGTCTGCAACTTCTTGTAGAAAGGCACTATTATTTAAATTCTTATCTATATTCTCAAACCTTACCTTTACATTATCAAGACTGTATTCAATCATCTTCTCTATTTTTATTTTTGCCAGATTAAAGTCTAAATCTCTCCCTAACTCCTCCTCAATGTCTTTGATTAATTGGTCCAACTTTAATATTTCTGTCCTAAACACTCTATTGGATTTCTCGTCAACAAACATTATAACCTTCTCTATGAAAAGGGTAACTAGAATCGCTGTCACATAATCGATAAACAATCCCAGAGGTGAAAAGTTCTCTAAATCAAAAAATTTTACTTTAAAATACCTAGTAACTATAACAATCATAAATAAGAATGTCGCTATAAAAATAGTTCTGACTGTTCTACTAAAAATTGCTTTTATTGAAAAAAGCCTTTTGTTAACTGTAGAATAGGCCGTTAGTAGTACCAATATTAGAGAGGATGCAGGTGAATAGAATGCTATATCAAATGAACCTAACAAGACTGGAGAAACTGCAGAGAGTATGATTGCGCAAAATGTTGTTATAATAATCCCTATAAAGAAATACTGGAGTTTTAGCCTGTTTAAATATTTGGACTTAAAGTATTTCCTCATCATCTCGACAATGCCAATAACTATTAATACAGTATTTAATATGTAGAAAGTTATAAAAAATTTACCTTGTACTGGAGAGAACGATCCCCCTTTATTCTACATACTAACAATATTCTCACTGGATAGAGCAAGCGCTGCATTAAAAAGAAAAACTACAGTAAAAGCCAAAATCATCCATGATCTAAATCTTTTAACTATGGTGCTCTCCCTAGGAAAGGTAAATATAAATCCGTTTAACGAACTTACTGTTAAGGATAACGACATTAAACCCATTCTAGCACTCAGAATACTACCGTTATATTTATGAATTAATAGAAAGAATGCCCAAGATGCAAGCCCTATACTGAAAAAGAAAAAGAATATATTTGAAACTTTTCTTATATTCCCCAAGAGAATTGTAACACCCGTCAAAATATTCCCCAATATTGAGATTATTAGAAGATTCTGAAGAATAATATTAACATAATTCATGCTTACAAGGTTATTACAAACAGGATGGACTGACCAGCATAAACCGATCGATTATCAATTACCGAGTAGCCACTGTCTGAGAATATTTTTATATACTCTTCTTTACTAAGAAAAGTATATCTGTTTTTCTTGGCCAAAACTATTATCAACAAGTTAAGAAATATCATAATTATAAAAATTGGTACAAGGGGTATCTTACCGATTACATTTGTTTTTAATTCTTCTCTTATAATATCTAATACGCCAGCATTCCTGAGCGGGTTGACAATTATCATTCTAGTATTCTTTTTAAATAATGGCTTTATGCTAGCCATGAACCGAGACAAATCTATTAAATTATACAGGGAATGAGAAGCGATAATGTAGTCATACTTTTCCCTATTAAGTTTTTTACCAAGTCCTTCTGCGCTCTGTTCTAGAAATGAAAATCTTTTATCATCATTTAATTTCTGATTCGAAATAGATAACATTTCTTTTGAAATATCCACAGATAACCATTTAAAATTTATTTTGCTATTTTTAGAGAATAAATACTCCAAGCTTGAAGTTCCACAACCTATATTTAAAACTTTTTCCCCCTCAGCTATCCTCTGCATCTCTTTTGCTATCTCGGCATTTAGCAACTTATAGGTGTCTAAGTTATTTAGCTTATCGTATACCTTTGCATAAATATTCCAGAATAAAGCATTCTTATTCAAACTCATTCTTTAATGTATTTGAACTTAATTGAGTAGGGATTCTGCTTTGTAAACAATTCCGGAGTCAAAAATTTTATTTTAGGGGCACAAGCTTTTGTATCACTCCTATAAGCATTACTAAACTCTGAGTTTATTGATGATAACTCACTTACAAATTCATTCCTGAACTCTTCGATCTTCTTTGAATCTTTTGTAACATTCTCAGCGTTACATTCGCAAATTATATTAAATAACGGTCTCGCTTTATTGTCATAAGACAGATATGTAAAGAACCTCACAGTTAAATCGTATTTATTTATAAAATCCAAAGTGAATATTTGTTTAAGATTCTCAAGATAAACGTTAGCCCCCGAAACAGTAACTACACCATCACTTCTGCCGTATAAATAAACCAAAGGAAACCTATACGGTTTATACTCTTTTTTCAATTGATTAATATCATAATACTTGCTTAATATTTCATCAAGTTTATCAGGCCATATAACACCTCCTTTATCGTGGATGTTATATCTCACTAAAGCTATAGGAGTATCTGTAGTAAAGCAAAGTTCTCCATTAACACTTTCAATCCAGTTCTTCAGGGGATTAAACTGAAATAAGTGGGGAATATATGGATAATTATCTCCTAAAATATCGGTTGCCAATTCTTTATTCTTTCTCATTTCCCTTCTCAAAAATATAGTCAATGGAACTTCGTACCCTATATCGAATCCCGCATCCGCTGCACCGTAAGCAGAAGCTATCAAATTCTTTTCAAGATCTAAAATACCTCCATTTAATATACCAAGCACGTAATCCCTCCACTCCTCAGGAAATCCTTCTCCTCCTACAATTATATGGAACTTTACGGAACTAAAATCATATCCTTGTGACTTCAATTCATCTAACACATTCCTAACAAATGGGGGGTAACCTACTAATATGACTTGCTCAAAGTACTTACTAAGCTTTACCGTCCCTAATACCGCATCGGACATATTAGTCCCGGGGTTTATAACAGATATTTTATTATATTTCTTCTCCGTAAGATAAGAAGCAAATCTTGCGAATTTTAATCCAGCTGTCCAAAATCCTAATGCAAATGTATTAACCAAAAGAGTTTTTCTTTTTGATATATTGAACAGGTTCTCAAAAGCTGGCTCTAGAAAGAATGAATTCTTTCGATCTTGCTTTAATAATCTTGGTCAGAACATTGGATTCCCTGAATAACCGCTGCTTTTCTCTACTGTATAATACTTGTAGAAATCATGCTTTAATAAGTCTTCGATGTTGTTTTTTAATATATAATTCTTTTTGTCTGATAACGGGATCCTACTAAATTCATTTATTGTACTTATGCTTTTTATCTCCTGCGAATTATTCCTCAGGAATTCTCTATAAGCACTAACATCTCGAACTGTTCTATTATAGTTATCAATGGGCTTCCTTTGGGCAATATTACGAAGGATATTTACTGGTATTTTCTTCAGTAAGAGATTTATAAATTTTACCAATATCATTCTTTGTTATTATATTGTTATATTACCTTCCTGCACTTGGTGGGACTCGAACCCACAACCGTCAGTTCCGCAAACTGATGCTCTATCCAATTAAGCTACAAATGCACAAAACAGGATTCACAAATTTCAGAACTTCGTTTTCGTTGTAGATTATAACATGAATTTTTAAATAATACCACGAAGGAACGCGATGTTGGGGACCAAATAAAATAGATACATGAATCAATCTCAGTTCTATTTCATCTTGTTGTATACAAACACGAGATCCCTACGCCACTGTTCTGCATCAATGGAACCAACATACTTATCCTGCGAACTTCTACTTTCTATAATACTCCTATAAGTACCATTAAACGCCCTACATATTACCATCGCCATCTCTTCTCTTGAAGGATCGTAATCACGACTACCCTTAAAATAACCCCAGAAGTTGCTACTTTTCTTTGTATCACGTCCCATGCCCGTTTCGATGACACTAACTGCTATAACCTTCTTTAATGTCTCTTCGTCATAATTGCAACTCTCCCAGAGTAACTTAAGATAGTTCTTATCTATGCGGGCACCCCTGTAACTGTATACGTAATTTCTAATTTTAACCGGGATATCAGGCGCTTTATTCTCTGAACCAAGTACAATTATATTATCTTTATTGTATAGAGGTTTATCGATGACTATAGCTGTAAATTCGGAACTATTTAAAACAACAATATCGGCAACAGGTTCGTAATAAGCATAGGCAACTTTCGCTCCTATCAGAAAGAATAAACCTGTACATAGGAAAAGGGTTATAACGTAGAACCAACATGAGTAGTAAGCAATTAAGAATCTTTTTGTAATTTTCATGAGCATTAATAAGACAAAATGTCCCATATTATAGCATATGACACAACAACTGTGAGACTTTTTTTATTCTAACTTAACAAGTCTCCTCAGGGAAAAATTGAAGGAGTCTAGCTATGAATCTGCAAGATCCTTATACCACTGTGGCATTAATTTGTAAACTTCTATCTGATTCCTTAACCCAACATCTAGACTAATTGAAGGTTTGTAACCTAACTCTTTACTCGCCTTAGTTATATCTGCATAAGTTATGGGCACTTCGGTAACTGGACAATCTAAGAATGTTACTTCCCCTTTTCCCATGTACTCCCTTATAAGTTCTACAACGGTGAGAAGCTCCACTGCATCTGAATTACCTAAATTATAGATTTCGTAAGATTTAGGATTATCTAACGCTGCAATTATACCTTTAACTATGTCATCGATATAAGTAAAATCCCGTTTCATCTTGCCATCACCGTAGAGAGTCATAGGCTTATCATGGTCAACTAACTTAATGAATTTCTGTATCATCATACCGTAAGGTCTCTGAAGTGGGCCGTAAACTGTGAAGAATCGTAAGTTTGTAATCGGTATCTTATGAATATAGCTATACGTAAAGTTCATAATTTCGCTCATCCTTTTGGTTGCGGCGTAAGGCGAGATCGGTTTATCCACATCCTGATTTTCTGAGAAAGGAACATCGGTAGAAGAGCCATAAACAGAAGAAGAAGACGCGAATACAAAGTTGTCTACACCGTTATCTTTTGCTAAATCTAATATCTTAAGGGTACCACCCACATTAATATCGTTATATTCTATCGCCTGCTTTATTGACATCGGAACTCCCGCCATACCTGCTAAGTGCGCTACTCTATCAATTTTAAACTCTTTAAACAGACGAGCTAAACCTTTGTAGTCGACGATATCTACCTCTACAAACTCGAATTTACCAACTGCTTGTGGTCTACCGAAACTAGATATATTCTCCAGTTTTTCAAACACGGGCGCTACCTCCGCATACGGGAAATGTTCGAGATCTTTCTTACAGAGAAGATTGATCAGATCCAAGTTAAAAAGTTTAGCCTCTTTTGAATAAAAGGCATTAAAATTATCTATTCCAACCACGTCATCCCCGCGTTTAAGAAGTGCCCTTGCTAAATTGGAACCTATAAAACCCGCGACACCAGTTATTAATATTTTCATAAGCAGAAATTAACTGTCTATTATCCGAGTGCCTTCTACGTGTGACAAAGCACATCACCCTTGCATCCGCACTCGGAGTCGGGACTAGTAGTTCATATAAAAATTATTTCCTAGACTAACTACACCTAATTTCTAAGCGTAGCGAGGGCGACCCAACTATGACATAGTATAGCAGATTGTCAAAAAAGGTAAAAATCGCTTAAAAAAGTGGAGTTCGTTATGCTTATGACATCGTATATGGATGGATACCCTGATCTTTTGAGCACCTACTTCCATCGCATGTAGTACGATTGCGTCCTTTAAGATTTTACTCATTTGGTAGATTTACTAATAAGTCGTATTGCTTAACTCAGTATACTTTGAATTGTATTCTTTCTGTACGAGTATTCCCGAATCTGAATACTTACTCATCCTTCACACTTCTAATACAACATATCTTTATAGTAATCTCAGACTACTTTTCATTCAGATTTATATTGAATCCATATGATTAGCAAATTCTTTAAGGTTATACATTGACGAATACGATCCTCTTGTATCTTTCACAATGCAGTTTGGTAAGACCTTGACAAGGTCAAGGTGTCCAATTTGTAATAATGTATTCTTTCGTTTTGAAACAGGTTTTATCTGCATATTTACCCATAATATCCGTAAATTGTTTTTTGTTAAGATTACTGAACTGTAAAACATTGGATACTTTAGCTGTTGCTATTACCATTACCGGTTCATCAGAATCCTTAAAATAAACAATATCCTCTGGTTGAATTTTGTCCCAAGGAGCGATGCGTTTTTTATACCATCTTAACTCGATTGTTCTCTTGTTCTCTTCCCTGAAATAATCTTGGATATTAAGCCCCATGATTTTTCATTATTGCGATATGGGTCCATACAGGGGTTTTACATATTCAATATGAATTAGTGTCTTTTGTATTACTTCACATCGTGGTTCAACCTCTTGTTTACAAGTATCTGCAAATGCCCTAAATTGACGTTTGACCCAACTGGTCGGAGCAACAGGACTTGAACCTGCGACCTCACGGTCCCAAACCGTGTGTTCTAGCCAACTGAACTATGCTCCGCCAAGTATCAAATTATTTACTTAGTCATCAATCCTCATCCGTTAAATCACTTCTAAAGAGAGCTTTCCTAAAGATTTATTAAGTTTAATTTTTTCTGCAAATCAAAAAACCTACGTCTAAATACCTAATTACTCTTTGTATTCCTGAGCTTTTGAACTTTTGGGGCTTCAACTAAAATTTTCCACTTGCCGGGAAGAGGACTTGAACCTCCACGCCACAAAAGGCACATCGACCTCAACGATGCGCGTCTGCCAATTCCGCCATCCCGGCCCCAAGGTACAAAGTCAGAGCCTGATACAAAATTCTTGTACACAGCAATCCCTAAGTCTCTGCTTTTCAATATACCACCATGCTCTGAGACAGGACTAACAATCTAGTGACTGGCTCTCCTTAAGCTTTTAACAATTATATCACTACCTTAACTATTATGCTATACTATTACATAATAATTAATTTAACCTTAAATAAATATGCTAATCCTATTGTTAGTACTTGGGTTTGTTGCCGTTATATTAATCGGCTTATATAACGGTCTCGTAACCGCAAGAATGTCGGTTAAAGAGGCATTTGCAGATATAGACACTCTTCTAAAACAACGTTTTGATATGATCCCTAACCTAGTAAACATAGTAAAAGGTTATGCTAAACACGAGAAGGAGCTACTTGAGAATATCACGAAGTATCGTTCTATGGTTGCAGAAGCAAAAGATGTAGATTCTATGTCCGAAGCCGACGGAATGCTAACAAAAAGCCTTAAAACTCTATTCGCAGTGGCAGAAAATTATCCAGACTTAAAAGCTAATCAGAACTTTATAGATCTACAACAGAAGCTCGTAAACCTTGAGAACGAAATTCAGAAATCAAGAAGATATTATAATGCAACGGTTAAAGAGTACAATACAAAGATTAGCCTTTTCCCGGCTGGAGTTATTGCCCCAATGTTAGGCTTTACGCCAGAACCGTTCTTTAAGGTTTTAGAAGAAGAGAAAGAGAACGTAAAGGTAGAATTTTAGTTTTGCCGTACAACTTATGCAGAGAATAAAATCGTTTGCTAAACTTGCCATTGTAGCTGTAACGTTCTTGACTTTATTCGCAGTATCTTCTGCTACAAGGAACGTACTTGCTCAGACTAATGATACACCTTCTATCGGAGAAGACATAGTTATAAAAAGTTTCGAAAGCTACGCAAGTTTAAACAGGGATCGTTCTATTGCAATTAGAGAGTATATTACTGTACTTTTTAACTCAGAAAGGCATGGAATTTTTAGAGATATCCCGGTTGTATTCAAAAATGAGCAAGGTGAATCTATAAACGTTCCTATCTCTGACATTGAAGTGCATTACACAACTACAGAGCAAGACAGAGCAAACGCCGTCTTCGAAATCCAAAGGCCTTCTTACGCATGGGTACGCATAAAAATTGGAGATCCTAACAAGTATGTAAAAGGTCAATACACTTACGAGATCGCCTATAGATTGAAGAACGTAGTACGTGATTTAGTCGATGGTCAAGAGGTTTTCTTTAACATTACCGGTAACGGTTGGGAGATGCCTATTGAGAGAGCAAAATCCTCGATTACCTACAGAGTAAAGCCGATCGATTTTAAATGCTATAGCGGAAATATAGGAGAGATTAACTCTGAGGAGTGCGAGAGTAGACTTAACAATAAGAGCATAGATACATTAGTACAGAGTAGAATACGCACAGGAGAGGGAGTCTCTGTTGCAATTAAATACCCTTTAGGCTCTTTTGACGCCGTTCCGTTTAGCCAGAAATTTATAGAGTACTTAGTCAAAAACGGTTGGATCGCGCTACTTATTCTATCCTGCTACTTTGCCTACACTTTCTGGAACAAACACGGCAGAGATAAAAAAGCTGATGCTGTGCCACCAATATTTGTAGTAACAGATACCTTGAAAAGCTTAGGCCTCCTCGCATGTAGTTTCTTAGTAAACATGCGCCTTAACGTAAAACATGTTGTCGCAGATATAACTAACCTGGCTGTCAGCCGAAATATATCTATTCTAAATGAAAACAAGAAAAATTTTAAAGTCAAATTCATAAGCCCAGATTTAAATGCCGAGGCTCCACCTTACTATGCAGAACTTCTCAAAATCATAACCAACAATTACTCGACAGAAACTAATCTTAATCTATTGGTGAATATCCACGATAAAATGTCTAATTTGGGCAAAATAGCCCAACAGAACCTTATTGATAAAGGTTATATTGTTGCAGAATCAGAAAAACAGAAAGTGTATTCCATACTTGCATCCGCTGCATCTGCAGGATTTGCAATCTTCTCATTTATATCCAGCACTTCAACTTACAATCCGATTTTTATAAACTACGCCTTTGCTGGGGCTATCTCATTTATTGTCTGGTTAATTGTGAATTTGAATATGTCTAAACGCACGGAAGAAGGTTTTCTGCTCTATAGAGACCTTTTAGGATTGAAAAAATATATTGCGCTTGCAGAGTTAAAACGTTTAGAGTTTTTTAATGATCCAGATAAAATGGTCAAGCATTTTGAAGAGTTATTACCTTACGCAATTATTTTCGGGTTGGAGAAGAAGTGGATTGGCGCATTCAAAGATATATTTAAACAAGCAGAGTATCAACCTTACTGGTACACAGGCCAATATTTTAATATTGCAGACTTTGACAAATCATTCGATTCTTTTAAGAATGTAACCTACAATTTGACTGTTCCACCAGCTTCTAGTAGTTCTGGCTTTAGTGGAAGGGGCTTTAGTGGCGGTGGAAGTAGTGGAGGCGGCGGAGGAGGTAGCTGGTAAATTATGTACTCATCTAGAACTTCCAAAAAATCAGGGCTAATAACATGTAATCAGTTTAATTTAGATGCCATGAGTTTTATCGAAGTTATGGTTACTCTCCTCATCGCATCTTACGTCTTTACTAGAGTCTTAACAAACGCACTAGATCTACTAAAGAAAGTCAAATATTTAGAGCTGCAAGATAGATTCCACGCCGAAGTGTCAAGAACTGCTAGCGTGATACGTGCTATTAATGAAACTTCTGAGGATTGGGGAGCTTTAGATGTAGGAGGTACTGTACCAATAAAACTACTTTACAACGGTACATCTCTAGTTACAGCGCCAACTAATTGTAATTTTATAGACAATTACATTACCCCTGAATGCGTAACAGATTCTAAAGCTATCTTCACAACTATAATAGAGAAGAACTTGATCGCAGGTTCATCTATACCAAGTAACGAAGGCTTAGAATTTAAAATAATAACAGCATGCGTAAAAAATAGAGTATGTGACACCAAAAAAGTTAAACCAATAATAGCTAATCTTGTCTTATTTAACACAAAAGTTGGTAATACAACCATAAACGCATCAGTTACACCCACTGGCGCTACCACACCCACTGGCATTCCTACACCCACAAATACCACAGTTAGGCCTACTCGCACTCCTATTTATATAGGAATCTCTAGGCCTCCTATATACGTGTATTTAGAGGATTGGATATCAAATAATTCTGACGATTGATTTAAACTAGAATGAAAAAAGAATTGAAAGCCTTCACATTAATAGAACTACTAATTGTAATTGTACTAATCGGCATATCTACGATGCTACTCCTCTCTACTATTTTTAAGGCCAGAAAGGTCATAATCGCAAATCAAACTATTAAAAGTTTGTTGTTGGAGTTGCGTGTTAACAGAAGACAATCGATGTTACTTAGACGTTCTTCTAATGATAATCGTTGGGTACATGGGATAGGAATGCGAATTACAAAATCAGAATTCGCCACTGTTAGATACTTCTCCCCCTCTGGTGGAACCGACTACGATTATTACAAAGCCTACCCAAGTGGTGATATAAACCAGAGTAATCTAGAAATATTAGGGACACCTTACAAGATAAATAACGTTGCAAAGCCTTCTTTCAAATTAGCAGAAACTTGCAATGGAACGCTCATGATAATTTTTGAGGCATTAAAAGGGACCCCAAAGTATTACTGCAATAATAGACTAATCCCCTCTACGTCTGCAACTATTACCGTACAGAACTCAGTAAATAAATTAGTTGTCGAAGTAAATGGAAATATCCTTCTGAAAAGTAATACACCCTCAAGAGTTACTACAAATCATATAAATACTCCAGCCGTAACTAATGCGGCTTATGACTATGAAAAGAAAATTATTACCAATTTAATACAATAGACGATAAAAGAATGAAAAATAGACTAAAAGCATTTACACTGATAGAGACACTTATATCTATTCTCCTAATGAGCATAATTTCTATGATTACTCTATTCTGTTTAAATGCTATACTTAAGGCATCGTATCTTATAAGTGCGAGAACCTCAGTTAGAGACAACTCCGAATTTGCGATAGAATTTATAAAACGCAAACTCAAGAATGCCAACCCCCACTCAATTAGCTGTACCGAAACTAATAATCCAGATGGCACAATTAATCAAAGAGTTATAAACTGGTCGCCATTAATTGGAAGTGAAACTTACTCATTATACCTGAAAAAGAACACCAATAATAATTCGTTGATTTTTGTGGAAAATATTGGAGGCCCCCCCCACGAAATAGTTCTTACATATGAAGATGTGAACATAAAAGATTTCGATATCATTAACAACTGCTCAAATATTACACCTTATATAGATAACAAAGGCGTAGCACACGTACTAGTAGAATTTAGTTTCACCACAGAATCTGTTCTTAAATGGGGTAAAAATAAACCTGCAGTGGGAGACGTTAAAAAATACGTTGCTGTTTTAGTTAGTAACTAAAATGTTAAAATTCTTAGTAATATAACTGAATAATTTCACCGAGCCTAATTAATGGAACTTGGGGTGGCCGACGGGACTTGAACCCATGACCATCTGTTCCACAGACAGATGCTCTACCAACTGAGCTACGACCACCATTGAATACTGTTTAATTATAACATCATCCGGAACTCTTTTACGAATTTATCTCCTCAGGGCTTCCTCTGATCAGAATTGACGACACTACTAATAAGTAGGAAAACTAAACTCATCTCCCTATTTCACCCAATAACGCCCATATCTTCAGGCAAGTACTTCTTTACATTCTCGGGAGTAATGCTAACAGAATTTACTTCTCCACTTATAATTTCGAAACCGACTCGCCTTGCAAGATTCATCAGCGTACGTTCCAGCTGGCGTATCCCCGCGTCATAACCCATTGGCCTTACAATCAGTGGCCACGAATCCTCACTAATTGTAAAGTCAGTTTCGGACAAACCACATGCTTTCATTACTCTGGGCATTAAGTAATTTTTTGCAATAACTGTTTTTTCTTCATCCGAGTAACTTGTAAATCTTATAATTTCGAGTCTATCTAATAGGGCTGCTGTAAGCGTTCCTAAAGTATTTGCAGTTGTGATAAAAAAAACCTGCGATAAATCAACAGGAAAATTGATATATCTATCAACAAAAGCATCATTTTGAGAAGGATCTAAAACCTCAAGCAGTGCAGACATGATATCTACACGCAAAGATTCTATGCCACTCGCTTTATCAATCTCATCTAGCAATATGACTGGGTTAGATTTGCCTGCTCTAATTAAGGCTTGAATTATTAAGCCCGGTTCGGCATCAGGATACACTTTAGGGCGCCCTCTAAGTTGAGAGATATCCCCGAAAGCCGCCATAGAAATACGCTGAAAAGGTCTACCCATGGCACATGCAATTGATTTTGCGATCGTTGTCTTACCTAAACCTTGAAGACCAACAAAGCAGAAAACGGGAGGACGATTGAATGAGCGAATTCTGTTTAATTTCTCCTCTTCTGTTAAATTCTCGGCTTTAATCTTTTTCTCACGCAGTTGCATAACTGCCATATAAGAAAGTATATTCTCTTTAACCTCTCTTAAACCGTAATGATATCTATCTAACTCTGTTCTTACAGTGTTAATGTCTACTGGTTTATACTCTTCTTTCCTCCAAGGGATAGAAACTACAGAATTAATATATTTCGAAACAGATTCGTACTCAGAGCTATATGAGCCCCGCTTGGCCATGCGGTAAATCCTGACAATCATCTTTCTGCACTCTTCCTTTAACTCTTCAGGTGCTAAAGATCTATCTAAACTATCCAGTAGCTCCTTGATATCGCCGAACTCCTTAGCTAAAAGTTCAAAATCCATAATATTTATTTCTTTGGAGATAACAAAACATACCCACTATTTTCCTTATAAATAACCGCATACTCATTATCTTCTACATTTCTAAAAAAGAAAAACTCTTTGCCTAGAAGTTCCATACGTTGAATAGCCTCTTCCACCGAAATAGGGATTGTATGTTCGACGTACTTCCTTCTGACTGGAGTTAAGTAATTAGAATAATTACCATCATTATCTAATTTGTAATCTGCATCCTCAATTATTCTCCTTACAGGCCATGGTTCACTACCTTCCCACTTCCTGAGGTTATCCTTGTACTTCTTTAATTTTTCCTCTAAATTATCTACCATCTCGTCAATTAGCTTATAGACATCCTCGCCTACCTTTTTTATTCTTAAAAGTGTTTTAGGTAGTGTAATTAAAACCCTAATGTAAAAATCTGTTGCTACCCCCTTATGACTTATATTTTCTCCAACTTCAAGATCCACGACTAAAGCTAGCTCAATGTACCTTACTCGCTTTACTTTATCTAAAAAATAACTCTTTATACTCTCTGTTAAATCGACACCCTTGCCAGAAAAAATGAATTTTGAATTCATATAGTAATAATTAATAAGTTATCTCCAGTTGTTCATTTTAACACATTCTCTAGCCATATTTCAATAATTCTACTTTGTAAATTAAACATCATATCCGAATGCTCATAGCCCAGCAAATGGAGGGTGCCATGAACTATGTTGGTACAAAGTTCTATAAATATTGAATTTTTATATTTTCTTGCGTATCTCTCTATGTCTTCAAGCGAAAGATAGAGTTCCCCCAGAATAAAATTCCAGTCTAATTTAAATGCGAGTACATCAGTACTACTGTCCACATTCCTGAACTGCTTGTTTATACTTCTGATATAATCCGAACTTACAAACGAAAGTAGTACATTTCCATCCACGTCCCTGAATTGCTCGAATCTCGCCAAAAACCTAAGGAACCTATTCAATTGCGGGAAATTTCTTATACTATAATTATGTGTAATAAACTTCATATCTACTGGATTAAGAGGCTATACTCAATAACTCTCTTGCGATTTCGGAAACTAATTTTGGATCTACCCTGTCTTTGTACTTTGCAAGGATTAATTTCATAACTTCTCCAATATTTTTTGCGCCTCCCTCAATCGCTTCCTTTACAACCTTTTTAGTTTCTTCTAAGTCTAGCTTAGCTGGAAGAAAAGCTTTGATATAATCTACTTGTCTCTGTTCTATGGCTATCAGATCAACTCTACCTATTCTTTTATATTTCTCAATCGCTTCCAACGAATGTTTAACAAAATTATAAATCACGGAAGATACTTGAGCATCGGTTAATCCTATTTTGCCGTTTGTAACAAACTGAGAATCAAGTTCCGAAAGTATTAAATTAAGGGCATCTTTTATAACCGTATCCCCACTCTTAATAGCTGAAATCTTTGCTTTGCGTAAATGTGCTTCTAACTTAGATACCATCTAGATCACTTTCTCTTTTAGATATAAAGTTACCCTAGGTTTACCTTTTGCCCTTCTACGAGCTCTCGCTCTAGACCTACGTCTAGAAATTGCAGCGAACCTACGAGCATCATTCTTAGACCTGTTAAAACGTCTTTCCACAACCTCAGCAAGAATACCTTCTTTTATGACTTGCCTCACAAATCTTTTTAATGCAGAATCAATTGACTCTGACTTATAAACTACAACGACCGCCATGCTCTCTTATTGTACCAGAATTAATAACTTTTAGCAAATATTGTTAGACTGCCAACTTCACCTGTTAGAAAATCCTTACCCTTCTCGTCCACCGTTTCTATTGGTATAACCCTTGGTGTTGCCTTATACTTCTCTTTTATATACTTTACGCTCTCTTCCGTTTCTCTAAAAAATACCTTGGCAAAACCGCCATCCTCTATAATCTCTGCAAATTCCTTCTCATTCTTCGCTTCGTGGGTATTGGAATCTACAAAAATCTTTGCCTTTTTATACATCTCTGCTTGTATATCGTCTAGCATTTCCGCTATCTTTTTGCCTGTCTCACTCTCTTTGTGCAACATTAATTTCTCCCCCGAGAATCTCTTTACAATTTTAAGATCGTTGTTCTTGAGTTCCTCACCACCAACTTCTACCCTTAGAGGCACACCTCGCAACTCCCACTCGTTAAACTTCCAACCAGGAGTAGCATCTGTCCAATCAGTTTTATATCTTATATTCGAGCCTGCCAACATCTGCTCAACTCCCTTAATATAGTAGGCTACATTTGATAAATCTTCATTATTCTTAATAATAGGAACAATTACAACCTGATAAGGTGCCATCTTAGGGGGCAGAACCATACCTTTCTCATCGCCGTGTATACCTATCAATGCACCCAATGTTCTAGTGGAAAGTCCCCAACTTGTCTGCCAAACATACTGTTCCACATTACTACTGTCCAAATACTTTATACCAAACGCTCTGGAGAAGTTCTGACCAAGATTGTGAGACGTACACATTTGCAATGCTTTCTTCCCAAGCATCATAGCCTCTAAAGTGGTTGTATAAAGAGCTCCCGCAAACTTCTCGCCCTCTGTTTTTCTACCTTTAAACGTTGGTATTGCCATATAAGTATTCAAAAACTCCTCATACATATTTAGAATATAGAGCACTTCTTCATCTGCTTCCTCCTTAGATACATGAGCTGTATGACCTTCTTGCCACAAAAATTCTCTACCTCTAATGAACATAAGAGAGCGTTTCTCCCATCTAACAACATTTACCCACTGATTTATTTTCAAAGGCAAATCTCTATAAGATTTTATCCACCTTGAAAATGAATTATAAATGATCGTCTCCGAAGTAGGTCTTACAACCAGAGGTTCGTCTAGAATTTGATTACCTGCCTTAGTTACTGTTGCTACCTCAGGTAAAAAACCCTCAACGTGAGATTTCTCTAAATTAAGAAGTGAGTAAGGGATAAGAACCGGAAAATAAGTATCTTCAACTCCATGTTCTTCTATTTTTCTACCTAATACTTCTTGAACTCGCTTCCAAAGAGCAAAACCGTAAGGACGCAAAATCATACTACCTTGTGAAGGTCCATACTCTGCTACTTTTGAGTAAGTAATAACATACTGATACCAATCAGAAAAGTTGTTCATTGGAGGTATTTTCATACTATTTAACTATAAAAATTATAATATCTTTTATTGTAATTAGAAGTGAAAATGCCAGTAGCATAATAAATCCAATTACAGTAACCTTAGAGACCTTATTCCCATTCAATTTACGCCCTTTTAATTTTTCAACTCCTAGAAGAAGTATATGCCAACCGTCTAAACTAGGTATTGGAAGAAGATTGAATATTCCTAGCATAAGACTCATCTGACCAGTTAAATCTACAAAGGTATAGATTCCTTTGTTGTAGTCTCTCATAGTATCTACAACTTTATACAGTGCGACCGGACCACTCACAGTGTAACCTACAACAGAATAGTCTTTGGTTTTAACAATGTATCTTACTAAGTTACCCATCTCATACCACTGCATTCTTAATACGTTAATCATGTGAAAGCCCCCCCCTAAAAGGAAGTTGTTATATCGCCAAAATATATTGGTATCTTGGCCAAGTTCTATTCCTACTTTATAATCATCTACAAATTTTGCTCTCAAATCAAAAGTCTCTCCCAAATTTCTAGCTTTCTCTAATTTAAAACTGACTGTTGTTAATCCTTCTTTCTTAAGCTGTTTTAAAGTTTCGATAAGATGTTCGTTGTTTATAATTTTAATATTTTCTACTTCTCTTACATAAATTGGAAAATAAGATCCGTCAAGGTTGGCAAAGTCTGAACCCTTAATATACCCATAAATATAAGCACCCTTGTTGATATATTCTATAGTTGCACCTAATGGTTTCATCTCTGTATAAACTTCTATACTATTCTTGTTAAACAACAAAATCATAATAAAACATAAAGCGGCAAGTAGAAAATTCATAAACGAACCAGAGAAAAGTACCAAGAATCTCTCTTTTTTTGAGGCATTAACTAAATTTCCTTCTCCCTCCTCTGAATCTAACTCCCCTTTTAAACTGTTGTAACCACCTATTGGAATAATATTTACCCTGAATAAAGTCTTACCTATTTTCCTCTTAAATATTGCCGGCCCCATACCTATGGCAAACTCCTTTACTTCTACATTCACCTTTTCCGCAGATAAATAATGACCAAATTCATGAAAAATAACAAGGGTATTAAGCACAAAAAGGAAAATTATTATAGATAGTATCATAATAGTGACGCTTTCTTCTTCTCGTAGACTTTATTTACTTCTTCTGTATATTTGCGAGTTAAATCGTCTAACTCTTCAACAAATTTATAGTATTCATCCTCAGTAATATAACCCTCCTTCTTGGCCTTCTCTATATCTGCCTTTGCATTCTGCCTATGATTACGTATCCGATTACGATAATCCTCTGCCTTATCCTTAATTATCTTCAAATATTCGCGTTTCTTCTCCTCTGTAACAGCAGGAAAATTAAGATATACAGAGTTATCCCTAACATTCGGGACTATCTCCTTATTGTATGCATCCTCTACCGCTTCTACGATAGACTTTATAATTGATTTATCCCACGGGGTAATAATTGCAGAAATAGCATTAGGGCAAGTAATCGTTGCAACCTGGTACATTGGTGATGAGGAACCGTAAGCCTTAACATTTATGTCCTTAATAAACTGAATATTGACGTTCCCCATACTAAGCTTAGCGACCTCTTTGGAGAAGGCCTCTACAGAACTTAACATCTCAAGCTCCAAAGCTTCAAATACTAGTTTCTTATCAAAAAACACTAAATCTCCCATCGCTCAAACCTCCCTATATTTATATTCTCTCCTAGTGTCCCTCTAGCTTCGTCTAACAACTCTTTGACTGTTTTAGATGGATCCCTAAAATAAGGCTGATCCATTAGACAGAATTCCTTTATGTACTTAAGTTTCATGTTTTCCAGCTCCGCCTCTATTCCTCCAGTTTCTATCCCTTTCTCTACAAGTTCTTCTCTCCATGTTGTCAAGAGATCATCCATTTTGTCGGTAGGAATATCTTCCGCTGTAGTATACAATGGCTTCATTCCTGCAATTTGCAAGCAAATCTCATGAGCTAATTTTCTAAAACCCTCGCTTTTGGAGACAAAATCAGTCTCACAGAAGACTTCCACAATAGACGCTACAGTTTTTGCTTCACCATGACTATAGACCTCTATAATGCCCTTGCGAGTCTCTTTACCTGAACGTTTATCGGCCTTAACTCTTAGTATTCTTCTTAGATATTTTAATGCTTCCTCGTAATTATCAGGATGTTTATCAGAGGCTTCTTTACAAAGTGCAAAACCGGCCCCTGTTTCCTTTCTTAATTTAACTATAAATGAACTGTTCATTACCTCTTATTAACTGCTAAAATTATCTTCTCAGCTGTTTTTTCACCGATGCCTTTTATTGCTTTAAGTTCTTCTGCGCTTTTACCTTTAAGTTGCTCGATAGATGTTATACCAGCAGAAGAAAGTTTCCCTTCTATAGCTTTACCCAAATTCAAAGTCTTGATATCCACAAACGATGAGACTCTAACTACCCTAGCTTCTTCTCTGTCCTTACTTAATTCTGCTGTCTTAGCTTCCCCTGACTTTACCACTACTTCACCATCCAATTTAACTTCTATCCTGCTCTGATTCCTAATCTTCTCCTCTGAATCTACAGCAGCTTCTATCTTAGCTAAGCGATCCGCCATATTACGTTTTGCCACCAAAATTCTGTCGTTGCCGTACTTTGAAAGAACTTCACCTAATACCTCCATAAAAAGTCTTATTGACTTAATGGCGTCATCGTTAGCTGGTATCGGATAGTCTACAAACCTGGGATCCGTGTTAGAATCAACAATGGCAACTACGGGTATTCCCAGTAACCTTGCCTCCTTAACTGCTATCGTTTCAATTTTAGGATCAATGACAAAGAGTACATCGGGGAGCCTGTTCATAAATTCAACGCCCCCGAATTTGTTTTCCAAGACTTCTATCTCTTTCTTTATACCTACTATCTCTTTCTTAGTGAGGAGATACTTCTTACTTACAACTTCTTCCCTCAAATTCGTTAACTTTTTAATTGACTTAGACAGCATGCCAAAGTTGGTAAGCATCCCCGGCGACCACTTGGAATTAACATATGATACTCCGTATTTGTCACCAACCTCCTTTATAATAGACTTAGCTTGTTTCTTAGTCGCAACTAATAATATATTACCGGACTTTTTAAGAATGGAAACCAGAAAATCAACAGCGTTTTGTAACAAAGGCAACGTCTTTTCGACATTTATTATATGAATACCCTTTTTTGCCTTATAGATATAGGGTTGATACGCCGGGTTCCACCTTGAAACTGAATGACCAAAATGACAACCCGCCTTAAATAGATCCTCTACCTTGGGGAAGTTTTTAATTTGAACATCTTCTGCAGCTTGTTCAACGCTCCTATTAACTGCTTGTTTAACCATAATATATGCCCTCCTTAAACTTCGATTCTTGTAATATATTCAGGAAAGCGACAAGAATCTGATTCTTAATTAATTTAAATCTACTGTGTATTGTACCACATAACAAAAGGGTACACAAACCAAACCCCTGAATTACTGGACAGCTATTCCGACCAAAACGATTATCTAAAAAAACTAACTCTTCTTGTCTCTAACCAACCTACTCCAACCCTTCTGCAATGCTTTCTTTATTTCATCTAAATCTTCTGCCTTGATGTGTTTTAGCCTAGAATAAACCTTTAGAACTTCCTCCACAATATTAGAATAAGTCTCCTTAGAAATAACTCCTAATTTTTCTATTTTCTTATCTAACTCTGCTTTTAACTTTTCGTAATGATCCTTTAAATCCTTCCTTAGCTCCACCCCACTTTTAGGAGCAAAGAGCAACCCTGCCACAGCACCAGTCAAAGCACCCAAAATTGTCCCTAACACTAGACCTTTCCTAAAATTAACTCTTCTCGACATAGTAAAACAAATAAAAAATTAATTATTTAGTAACATTATACCACTGCTAACTACTCCTGCATATGCTATAGCGACCGCATCTGTAACATCATCAGGTTTAGGAACGGAATCAAGATTAAAAATCCTCTGCACCATATATCCTACCTGATTTTTCCCTGAATTTCCACAACCTGTCAACGCTTTCTTAATCTTTAAAGGGTGTAATTCAACCAACTTCAACCCTATGTTCGCACATGCCAACTTTAAGACTCCCCTAGTTTCAGCAATTTTGAGAGCAGTTTTACTATTTTTAGAGAAAAAAAGATCTTCGACAAAAATAGAGTTCATCTCTATTTTAGTTATAATCGAAAGAAAGTCATTATAAAGTTCTTTAAGTCTATGCTCAAATTCTTTATCCTTGCTTGTGATTATAAGACCGCAATCAAGTAACCTAAACTCTCTAGAATCCTTGCTGAATTGAATATAAGCCCAACCACACCTATCTATACCAGGATCAACTCCTAAAAAGACGTTCATTAGAAGTTATACTATAAAATCTAAAATAATTGAATTATTAATAATTAATTAAAGAAAAACATTTTTCTTCGTCCGATTTCGTAAGTAGAATAAGGAAAATAATAGAAGGAGAAAATGCAAGAAAAATACTAATTTAAAACTACAAAAAGAACACATTTCTGTAGATTTCGCTAACAATAAGCATAGCAGGAGCTGTATTGGTACCCTATCTGACGACCATTAAAGCAATTGAAACTTTCTACAGAGTCTTTTAAAAACGAGCTAGGTAGAGAAGTACATAAGGGTAACATCCATTCCGCTGTACTTCACTCGCAGACGCCCTTATCCCAAAATAGAACTAAATTAAATTAATAACATTTTGTGTTAGCCGAAGATAACCTAAATAAAACTAAACAAATATTATCTACTAACCAATATGACGACTATGTCTCCAGTTGTAACCATATTCTTAAATCTTTCTGACACAACTTTTATCCTCTTATTTACAAAGAATGATTTTATCAACATATAACTACTTTTAAATTTCCCTATATCCGAAACATAAATTACAACGTCATACTCTTTAAATTCCCCAAAGTCTGAAGCATTACCAACTCTTGTAACATCCAAACCTATCATCCTAAATTTATTAGACACAAACTGTGCATAACCTACAGAGTTAGAAGCATTATATATTTCAATTAAAGCTTGTTCTTTTGCAACTTCATTAAATTTAAAAATATCTGGGACACTCTCTTTAATAAAATTAAATGTAACGATATGCTTCTTCGTCCCATCAGGAAGTTCAACTACATCAGCCTTAGAACTATCTAGCAATGTCACTTTAGCTTTATTGACAGCTTTTATTATATCTTCTGCCTCTCTTAGTGAATAGTTAGAACCTACTACCTTGTTCGAGGATTCTAATATGACAAATTCCACAGGAATACCAGAGATCAAGGAAATTTGTTCTGTAATCCAACAAAAATCGACTTTCCCTTTCTCTAAAAGGCTAAGCTTTGTAAGCTCACTAACCTGAGAGTAGTCAAAATTGTTGGAAAAGTAGATCTGAATCCAATCGCTCCCTTCAAATTTTATTATTTTATTTGTCTTTTGGCTAATACTTACAATATTTATACTGTCAATACTCTCTTTATCCAATTTTAGTACTAGACCCAAGTTTTTTGTATCATCAAAATTATAGAACATATCTTTACAGGAGGAGAATACCTCTTTTCTATAGATATTGGATCTGATTAGATATGAAATAAAATATATAATCAAGGGTACAAAAGTTACCAACACGAATATTTTGTATACAGCCCTGTAACTTATCTTTCGCCTCATTTCTAAATAGAAAGAAGGTATACAAGTATTCCTAATAATACAAATACAAGATTGAACAGATGAAACCTCATTACTACCTTACTTTCTGGCCATCCAAGCGCATGGAAATGATGGTGGAAAGGGGCTATCCTGAAAACTCTTTTATTAAAGAATTCCAAACTAATTATCTGAATTATACTTGTTAATGTATCCACATAGTATACGGTCATAAAAATAAAAAAAGGAACAAGCGTGTTTGTATATAACGCAATTGAAAAGAAAAATGTCCCCATTGGTAATGCGCCAGGTGCTCCCATAAAAACCCTAGCTGGTGGAATATTGAAGTATAAATAAACAGTTAAAATACCTAGTATGACGCCTACATAACCTGCTATGCTGCAACCGTTACCTACCGTGAATAAATTTATCGAAGCCATAGACAGTAGCAGCCAACCGAGATTTGTCCAAGTAAATAGACCTGCGGCCAAAGCATCCATCCCATCAATTAAATCTGTTGAATATGAACTAGCCAACGATATGAAAGCAATGATCGGAATATAGTAATTATTCAGGTTAATTCTCAGATTAAAGATGTCTACATATTTTATTCCCATTCTATTAATCAGAATGTAGCTTACTATTAGATGAATACAATAAGTTAGCCCTAGCTTTAATATCCTAAATGCAAAATTGTCATGCAACATTCTTAGTCTAGGGTCTTTCTTTGTAAACATATCAAATACGCCTTCTATAAAACCGTACAAGCCAATCATAAAAAATATCAAACTAACATATTTCGTAAAAACAGAGCCGGGGAATAACCACAACCACAGTACTGGTGCGGTTATCCAAATTATAATTCCTCCCAACGATGGTGTTCCGTTCTTCATGGCGTTGAGCTTAACCCACTCCTCATTCTTCTTATCAGGGTTGATTACGTGATAGGCTGTGAATTGTAGCTTGTAGAGAAAATCTATTAGAGGTACTATCCATATAGCAGATGCCAAAAACGCCATAAAAAATGAAATGACCGCTTGTTTAAGAACAATTAATGATGTCATTGTCTTATTATATCAGGTTATCTTTAAAACTGTAATAAGTGTTATTTGTAATTATTATGTGATCTATTATCTGAATATCTAGGATGTCGCCTATACTTCTTAATCTTTTGGTATACTCGATATCTTCTATGCTAGGCTGTGCATTTCCCGAAGGATGATTATGTACAATTATGATACTTCTCGCCTTACGTTGGAGGGCTTTTATAAAGATTTCCCTTGCACTAATGAGCGATGAGTTGAAAGTGCCTTTAAACATTAGCGATCTGCTTATAACATTAAATGAGGCATCTAAAAGAAGTATATGAACCTCCTCCTGCATTCTATTCCTAAGAAATGAGAAAATTAGGGATACGTCTCTAGAATTGATTGCTCTCTGCTGAACAGAGAAAAGCCTTCGACCTAATTCTATTCCAGCAACTATCCTGACTATTTTTGTACTTCCTAATCCATTAATAAACTTTAGGTTATTAACTAATGTTTCGTTAAAATTTTTGGATTTTCTGTCTATTTCTTCTATCTGTTTGCAGACTTTGTTGGCAATGTCTAAGGCCGAGTGCCCCTTAACACCATGCGATACAAGTAAAGCAACAAGTTCCGAATTATCAAGACTTTCTATCCCTCTCTGTACTCCCTTCTCTCTTACCCTGATATTTTTTACCATCCGTTTTTATATATTTACACTTGGGATATGCCGAACAACCCGTAAAAGATCTCCCTTTCTTGGATTTTTTCTCTACAAGATTTGCCCCACACTCAGGACACCTCTCTTTTAACAACAAGGGTTTTGTCAATTTTATGGCGGGGTAATCTTTGTGTGCCCAAAACATCCCGAATCTACCATTTTTTAAAACAAATTCACCATTCTTTACTTCTGCAGGAATTTCATACTTATCTTGATCTATTTCTAGTATAGATATAATTCCTTTACATTCAGGAAATTTTTTGCAGCTAATAAACTTGCCCTTCCTTCCTATTTTAACTTCCATTTCCCCGCCACATATTGGACATTTCTCATCACTCTTCCCTATTACTACGACGTCTTCTTTCCTAACGGTTTCATCTTTGAGTTTAATTAATCTGTCGAAGTCAGAATAGAAAGAGTTAATAATCTTATCATACTGCTTCTTACCTTGTGCTATTCCGTCTAAATCTGCCTCCATATCCGATGTGAATTTGAAATCTACGATATTTTTAAAATGTTTACAGAGGAAATCATTGACTAGAATACCACTATCAGTAGGCTTTAAATATCTCGCCTCCTTGACTATATACTCTCTTAATAATAGAGTCGAAATTATGCTAGCATACGTAGAAGGTCGACCAATACCTAATTTCTCAAGTTTACCTATTAATGTAGCATCTGTGTAACGTGCGGGAGGCTTAGTCTCTTCGGCTTCAACATTAAACTTACCAAGTATTAGTTCTTCACCCTTCTCAAAAACCTTGTTCTCTAAGGCTGATTTTTTCCCGTATAGGATCTCATAACCCTCAAATAAGGTTTCTTCAGTTTTATAAAGGAATTGCCCTTTCATTCCTGTAAGTCTCTTTTCCGCCCTATCGTCTTTTGGAGTAGCAACATACTCCTTCTCGACTAACTCTTCTGCTCTCATTTGTGTTGCGACAGTTCTGTTCCATACTAATTTGTATAATTTAAATAATTGGGGAGATAATGAATCTTTTACTTTCTCTGGAGAGAATTCAAAATTTGTTGGTCTTATAGCTTCGTGTGCCTCTTGAGCCAGTTTAGATTTATTCTTATATCCACGAATATAATTTTCTAGATACTTGTCACCATAGACATTTCTTATTGTATCTCTTATATTCTTAACAGCATAATCACTAAGATTGACAGAGTCCGTTCTAATATAAGTGATAAGACTCACTTGCCCAGCTCCTTTTATCTCTACACCTTGATACAGTTGTTGTGCAAGGGACATAGTCATCTTAGAACTGTAGCCCAGCACATTATTAGCAACTTGTTGTAGAGTAGATGTAGTAAATGGGGGAGGAGGATTTCTCTTAAGCTCATTCTTTTTTACATCAGAAATAACCCAACTTCCTACTTTTGAAAATACCTCTCTGTCTGCATTGACCTCGTCCTCCGATCTCCTAAACCTTCTTCCTTTCTGGTCATTCAAAGAGAAATCTGCCCCTTTATATCTCTTAAAATTTAAATATTCAATAAAGTATTTCTCAGGCACAAAGGCTATTATCTCCCTCTCCCTCTCTACGATTAACCTTAAAGCAGGAGACTGAACTCTTCCTGCAGATAATCCATGCCTAATTTTCTTCCATATTAGTTGTGACAAAGGATAACCCACCAATCTATCGAGAATTCTCCTTGCTTTTTGAGCATTGACAAGATTCTCATCGATATCCCTACCATTCTCTATCGCTTCTAAAATTGCATTCTTTGTTATTTCGTGGTAAACGACCCTTTTGTAAGGCTTTTTCGTTTCGGTAACATGAACAACCTGCCATGCTATAGATTCACCTTCTCTATCAGGATCTTGTGCAAGAAGTATCTCATCACAATCTTTTTCGGCAGATTTTATCAATGAAACAATATTATTCTTTAAAATAATGTATTCGGGTTCATACTTATTCTCTATATCTATACCAAGTCTGTTTTTGGGCAAGTCGAGTATATGCCCAACAGTAGCTATTACCTTATATCCCCTACCTAAATAACGCTGTATTGTTTTAGCCTTAGATGGGGATTCTACAATAAACAATTTAGTCATAAAATATCTGATTGATATATAAAACTGGTTTTTTCTTTACTATGTTAACATACCCCTTCTGGACTAATTTTATCATATCATGTTCGTATAACTGCCTACACCCCTCCCTGAATTTAATCAAAACTTTGCCTATATTTCTATATCTAAGAAACAAGCTAATCATGAAATTTTCTTTGTCCTTATCGATATTCAGAACAATGCAAATTTTTCTGACAATTATCCTGTATAGATTCTCTAATTTCTCGTTCATACCTACCCCCACGATTATATCTTCAATGTCGTATACAAAATCACCACGCCTAAATTTTATAGCGTACATAATTCCACCTTCGTTATTCTTATTTCTTAAAGTAGGTAGGAAAAAAAGTTCCCTTTGATATGACCACGCATACTCTGCTGTAATTAATGAACCACTCATTAAAGGTGCCTCCATAACAACAACTGCTCTACTCAACCCGGCTATTATTCTATTTCTTTTTACAAGACGCCAAGACATAGAGCCGTTCAAATTGTTATCGCAGTAGCCACTAATATACTCCGAAACATAGGCTATATTCTTCTCGTAATAATTTACTCTCTCTAAATCAATATGAGGCAACACTGCTATAAAAGGGGCATTTCTTCTAACAAAAGATCTCTCAACAATCCTATCTATACCCATTGCATTACCACTAATACAAGTCACGCCTATATCTGCGAGTGCGTTAGCAAAACTTCTTGTAATATTTACTGCCTCATAACTAGGCTTCCTTGTCCCCACGATAGCTATAATATCATCGAAGCTTCTTATTATGTCATCATTAAAAATAAATAATAGAAGAGGTGGTTCATCTGTAGAGATCAAACTATCCGGATAGTTGAAGTCATATGAACTTATAACACTGATGCCCAAGGCCATTAATTTCTTATAAAGCTCAACAGCATCTTCCATTATTATGCTTATAGTTTGTAGATATCTGACTATCTTACTAAAAATGATACTACTCTTAAAAATATAATCTAATTCATTGGCATACGACTTCGCCTTAATATATTCTCCATCCTGGTAAATTGCATTGAATCCATGAATATCTTTGATTCGGCCCTCTTTAAACGCACGACTCCAAAATTTGAATAACGAATTATTTGAGATCTGACCACAAACTATAAGCCATACATTTATCACTAACCAATAATTTAGACTCATATGTTAAATAGTACTTCCTAATTATGAACAGGAAAAATTGCAACTATTCCGATTCTACAAAACTAATTCAAAAATAATGATTTGTCCACAAAACTTCTCCCATTCTACTCCCCGTTTTCTACAGTAGATTATTAATACTCGTTAGACTTATTAACTCCTATATTCCCAATATCCCCTATGAATGTATAGATACCCAACTTCTCTTTTATCGTATTAATGTTTATATCTTTTATATCTATTCTACTCACATTTTTAGGTGTAGTACTGGTTTTAAAAAATATATTTACCTTATCATTTATCAAACAGAAGCATACACTTCTAGAGTTGATATAAGTCATTAAATCTAAATCCGAGAGGAAGTTGTAGTATAAATTGCCGTTAACATCATAGTGAGGAGGGTGAGTATGTGCACTAAAGATTCTAAATATCTCTATCTTATCAGGCAGATCCTTATAATAAATCGTTTTCTTAAATATGTTTTCACAATTTATATCTACTCTTTTTTCAAAATATTCTCCATTACCTTGAGGTTCATAATTGACACTTATACTGTTTCTAGACGTAACCCTATCCCTTTCTCCCCTAACCTCTGGTGTTAAAATGATATCGTTATCAACATAATATACGCTAGTTTCCCTCTCATGTCCATCTTTAAGTGTTCTTCTATGTAAAGTTTTTACACTTTCTGCAAAATTATACTCAAACTCTATTCTTTCGGGTAGTTCATAGTAGTATGGAAAAGTAGAGAATTTATTCCAACTGCTTAACTTTTGATAAAGTTGATAATAACTCCAAGTTGTCTTACCATCCCCCAGAAAGAATGAGAATACACTCATACTCTATTTAATATGTCAGATAATGTTTTCACCACTGGAACTATTTTTCTATAATCGGCATCAACTGTACCTAATGTCCCTATATACCCCTTCTTTCCAATTAATTTGAATTCCGAAAATAGACACAGAAAGTGATTGTAATATTTTATACCTAAGTCTTCAAAATTCAACATTTTTATCCCGAAAGATAGATCCGTTCCGTTGGCAGCAAGATAGTTACTTAGTACGTTATAGTCCTCAATCAGATCAAAAAATTTACAAACATTTCCTATATACTGACTTTTTCTATTCTTGTATACTTTATTTACACACAGCACCAATTTAGATATCCTGTAAAATTGGACTGTAAAATCATAGGTTATAAATGCTGTACATTTCGATTTCTTATATAAAAATCCCAAAGCTTTCCTTAACAATATGTTTATCTCATTTCTACTTGTAAAAAATGATTTACTCACTTCATCAAAATCTATCTCCTCTTCACTATAATTCATCAAATTTTCAATATAGTATTTTAGGGCCAAATGGGTTGGTAATCTCCCAGATGCAAAATGAGTTTTAACTAATAAGCCCTTGTTTGTTAATTCTAAAAATTCACTTCTCAATGTTGCTGGACTTATATTAAGATCAAAATTCTCCAAAAAATTGAATGAGCTTACCTCCTCGCCTTCGGCAAAATAGAGCTCTATCAACTTTTTAAGTATTATCTTCTGCCTATCAGACAAAACTAACATATCTGGATTATAACCCATATGTATATTTTTGACTAAATGGTATAATAAAAACCATGAACATGACAAGCGGATTGATAGTACCTACAGTAGTTGAAGAGCTTAAGGATGGCACAAAATTATATAATGACATCTTCTCAAGGTTACTAAAAGATAGAATAGTTTTTATAACAGGCGAAATCTCTGCAGAATTAGCAAATTTGGTTATCGCACAACTAATATTCCTAGAGAGGGAGAACGAAAAAAAGGACATACAAGTATACATACAAAGTCCCGGTGGTTCTATTTCTGCGGGGCTAGCCATCTACGATACCTTTAACTACGTAAAACCCGACATTGTCACCATAGGTATAGGTAGTGTAGCCTCCATGGGGTCAATACTCTTGTGCGGCGGAAAGAAAGGTAAACGGTACGCTCTAAAAAATTCGGAAATTATGATACACCAACCTTGGATGAGTGGTCTGAGAAATATAACCGCCTCAGATCTAGAGATAAGTACAAAACAGATACTGAAATCTAAGGAAACATTAATTAATATTCTATCTCAGAATTCGGGGCAACCTGTAGACAAAATAAGAAAGGATTCGGACAGAGATTTCTGGATGAGTTCGGAAGAAGCCAAAAATTACGGTCTTATTGATAAAATACTGTAAAGATGTTATAATCCAAGTTATGATTATGGTCAATAAAGAACAATTAGACATATTGCGTCATTCTGCGGCCCATGTCCTCGCAGCTGCAGTTAAGAGTTTATTTCCATCTGCAAAGCTAGGAATAGGACCGGCTACAGAGGATGGATTCTACTACGATTTTAAGTTCGAAATACCTATTTCAGAAGATGACCTGGCTAGGATAGAAGAAGAGATGCGTTCAATCATAAAGGAGGGTTTGCCTATTACTAAGTCAACAAAAGACAGAACTGAAGCCATTGAATTCTTTAATAAACTTAATGAAACTTATAAAGTTGATCTAATAAACGAGATTCAAGATTCTAAAGTAAGTTTCTACACTATTGGTAACAACAGGTTCGTAGATTTATGTAGAGGACCTCATTTAGAAAATACTTCCCAGATTAAGGCCTTCAAACTGCTCTCTATTGCTGGTGCGTATTGGAAGGGTGACGAGCATAACGATATGCTTACAAGAATATACGGGACAGCTTTCTTCAATGATGAAGAGTTAGAAGAATATCTACGCAACATAGAGGAGGCGAAAAAGCGTGATCATAGGGCAATAGCCAAAAAATTAAAACTTTTTATGTTAGATCAGGAAGTTGGGCAAGGTCTACCAATTTGGATGCCTAGGGGTGCACATTTACGTTACGAGACCATGAAATTTGCATATGAAACATATATCAATAACGGCTATATGCCGCTTTCCACGCCCCATATAGCATCTACTAACTTATGGAGAACCTCGGGACATATTGATTTCTACAAAGAGAATATGTATCCTACATTTAATGTAGACGAGAATGAAGAGTATGTGCTTAAGCCTATGAACTGTCCTTTACATATAAAAGTATTCTCTAGTGAAACTAGAAGTTATAAAGACCTTCCCATGAGGTACACAGAGATGGGAACGGTTTACAGATACGAGAAACAGGGCGAACTACACGGATTATTAAGAACAAGGGGATTCACACAAGACGACGCCCACATAATCTGTTCTGAGGAACAGTTAGAGAAGGAGATCCGAAGTGTTCTAGATTTAACTTTCTACATATTTAAAACTTTCGGCATGTATGATTTTGAGATAACGATTAGTTTGGATGACCCGGCACATCCTGAAAAATATATTGGCGATAGAGAGGATTGGGATAAGGCTTCCGAATGTTTGAAAAACGCTGTAAAGAAAAGCGGTTACACTTTCAAAGAGGAGATCGGAGAAGCAGCATTCTACGGTCCTAAGATAGACATAATTTTTAGGGATGTACTTAAGAGGAAAAGACAACTTTCTACTATTCAGGTAGACTTTAATCTTCCAAAAAGATTTGATATGAAATATATCGGTAAAGACGGAAAAGAACATATCCCTTTTATGATACATAGAGCCTTACTAGGTTCGCTCGAGAGATTCCTAGGTATATTGATCGAACAGTACGCAGGTAATCTTCCTTTATGGTTACAGTATGAAAAAGTTAGAATTATCCCAATAAATGAAAAGAGCATTATTTACGCAGAGGACGTTAGAGATAAATTGACAAGAGTCGGTATATTAACAAAGATTGATGATAAGAATGAGCCTATTAATGGAAAAATCAAGAGCGCGGAGGAAGAGAAAATTCCTTACATATTAATTATTGGAGATAAAGAGAAGAGTACCGACTCCGTATCTGTGAGATTGCAGGGTGTTGGTAATATAGGTCTAGTTAATCTGAATGAATTTGTTGAAAAAATAGTAGAAGAGATTGAAACAAGATCAGTAAAAAGCTTATTCATAGCGTAATTATGTATAGCAACAATTCATCCAAAAACTCCTTACACACAAGTTACATTTCTGATTTCGATAGGAAATTCCCACGCAATAGATTCATTCAAGCGAATGAAGTACGAGTGATAGACGAAGCAGGTAATAATTTAGGAATTATGACCAAATTACAAGCGATAGAATTAGCTGAATCTAAAGAGTTAGATCTTGTTTGTGTTTCCCCTAAAATGACCCCCCCTATATGTAAAATAGTCGAATGGAGTCATTTTAAATACGAACGACAAAAGAAAGAGAAGGAGAACAAGAAGAGAGCTCAGAAAATAAAAGAAATACGATTCAACATAAAAATAGCAGAGAATGACCTCGAGCGCAAGCTTAATAAAGCCAGAGAATTCCTATCCAAGAAATTCCTGGTTAAGCTTGCCATAGTAAAAAAAAGATATACCACCAAAGAACAAACTGATGATTTTCAGAAAAGAATATTGACAAAATTAGATAATTACTGTAGTATCATACAGGTTCAGGACAAAGGTAAGAACGTATATATTTTAATTAGAGCTAAAGTTTAAAATGCAAAAAAAGAAGACGAAAAAGTCTCTTGTAAAGAAATTGAGAATAACTAAAACGAATAAAGTTTTGCGCCGTAAAAACTTTACAGGTCACAATAAGTTCAAAAAAAAGAATAATATTGCACGAAAAAGAAGCAGTAGAAAATTTACTAAATCTACTGAATTGAGTAAATCACCTCTTAATAAGTTAATCAAAAATCAAAAATGAGAGTAAAAGCCGGGGATGTTACCAGATTTAAACACAGGAAAGTTTTAAAAGCAACAAAAGGTTTTAGAGGAACATACTCAAAAACTTTTAAACGTGCTCACGAGGCTTTTATGCATGCAGGAATGTATTCTTATAAACAAAGGCGGAAGAGGACTCATCAATTCAGAAGGTTATGGATCACCCGCTTGTCGAATATGCTCTCCAAGATGAACTACGGGTACAGTAAGTTTATCTCTGATATTAAAGCAAAAAAAATAGAAATTAACAGAAAAATGCTATCCGAAGTGGCCGTTAATATGCCTGAAGTATTTAACAAAATAGTAGAAGTTGCAAAAAAGTAGTATACCGAAAATTTCCCAGTTGTACATATTTTATTCAAAACTTTACCTTTGTTCTTATACCAACTTTCCAAAATTTATTTTAATCCATCAAATAAGGGAAATGTTACTAATATGTTACTTTTGTTGTAACAATCTTGTAACAATCTTGTTCTATAATTAATTATGGAACAAATATTTGGTTTAACAGATATAAGTACTCCTTATATCAGGGCATTTCTGCCTAATCAGCTTAAAAAGTATAATATTGAATTATCATATTCAAAAGATATTCAATCCGAAGAAGCCAAAAACTTTCTTCTTTACGATGGAGAAAAGCTAAGTCAGAATATCTATTATACAAATTCTAACAACTCTTTATCTTACGTATTATTTGAAACCAAGAATACACAAGCCAAACTTAAAGCCCTAGACAGAGGGGTCTTAGATTGTTTTGAAATGCCACTTTGTGTTGAAGAAATGGTAAAAATAATAAGGAATCACTATAACATGTTTATACGTAAGGTAAATATGCTATCAGACAATATAGTTACAGAGAAACATAGAAATAATACTTTCTATAGTCAAGATACCGGTATAAGTTTACTGAGTGGCAACGGCAATAACTACATAAGCTTTAAAAACAAGATTGAGAGGTTAAATTCTATAGAATCAATAATCATCAACAGAATGATAACACATCGAAGAATAGCAACCAATGCAGAACTCTTAAACTTAGGTTGGCAAGGGACTTCGGAGCGTAAATCTAATATTCTAGCTGCAACTATAAAAAATATTCGTAAAAAACTGAGAATGATAGACGCTCCTGTAAAAATAAAAAATGTATACGGTTACGGTTATTACATTAGCGAAGTCAAAGATATTAAAAAAACGTAAATCTTTCATACTGGGACTCAAACCCTCCTACAGCATAACCTCCCATGAAATTAAAAGTTTATTATTCCTATTATTTATGTAATAATACGGAGAGAGCGAGATTCGAACTCGCGATCAGCCCAGAGGCTGATACCACTTTTCGAAAGTGGCTCATTCAACCGCTCTGACATCTCTCCGTACTTGATTATATCATTTGAAGAGTGTATAATAGCAATATATAAGTCAATAATTTTCTATATTATGAATCTTGCAATTATAGTACTACTAATATTAGTTTTAATATTTGTTATCCCAAGGTCTTTAGTAACAGTAAAGCAGAACACTGTTAAAATAATTGAACAGTTTGGTAAATACAACCGTACTATAGAAAGTGGATTGAATATATGCATACCCTTTGTAGATACACAAGTCGCAACAATTAGTCTAGCACTTCAGAATTTACATGAAGCTGTAGATGCAGTAACAAAAGACAAAGTAGTTGTTAAAATTGAAGCTAATCTTGTGTATCAAATAGAAAAAAATCTGGCAAAAGAGTTTTATTATCAACTCTCTGATGCTATGACAACTGTGCGTGATTATGTAGAAAACTATATGCGAAGCCATGTGGCAACTAAAACACATGAAGAACTGCTGTCTGAGCGAGAAGAATTCTCTATTTACCTTATAGACAGTTTGGATGATATCCTAATAAAGTGGGGTATTAGAATAGTTAGTTTCCAAGTAATTAATATCGTCTTCCCTAAAGAGATAACTGACGCAATGAGTAAGGTCGTAGCCTCCGAGCGTTTAAAAGAGGCGGCACAGAACGAGGCCGAGGCACAAAAAGTTAAGGTTGTGAAAGAGGCTGAAGCACAGAGAGAAGCTAGTATTATGCTAGGACAGGGTATTGCCGGTCAGAAACAAGCCATCCTGGAAGGGCTCAAGGCTTCAATAAAAGACTTAGAGAATATAAAAGCTTTCAACCCGGAAGAAGTTATGAATCTTGTCGTTATTTCTCAATATTTTGACACTATGAAAGAGATAGGATCATCTCCGAACACGAAAGTTATGTTCCTTAACCCTGCACCTGATGGAGCTAATAAGATGATTCAAGAATTAGCCACTGCCATTGAATCCGCCAAACCTTAAAATAATGGAAGTTCCTTACGCATACATCATACCACCCTTGATTACAAAGCTTGTATTTTTACTTTTGCATCATACCTAAAGATAGGGAAATCAGCGAATTAGTATACAATTTGACTTTTATCGCTTCTCGTTTTAGCAGTAGTAGTATAAACAATTAGTTCATTGTCGTCTCCTTATTGATACCATATATAATCCTACTAATAACATAGTTATATGGACTCATTCCTCTTCTAGTCAAAGCTACATGATGCGAACTTACACGGATTAATTTGTTATCCTCAAGATTTTTAAACATAGGCAATAATTCACATACTCTTTTAGCCTGCTCCAGTTTATTTGGGATCGCAATTATCTTCGCTCCACAGTCAGAGATTAATACTACGCCTTTTAAAAAAGGATATGAACTACCTCCAAATCTAATATACTTTTTATAGCCCAGAAGTCTAAGTTATGTCTACACTAAACAAAAATTAGATATCTCTTGCTGGTGGAACCTCTTTCTAGAAGATACTTTATAGTATAGGAGTACATTCTCACATCTAGTTTAATATTCTGTTTATAGTTTGCCAGCTTCTTACTGCTCTCAAGACCATAAACAGGATATGTGTTTAAGGGAATATGATGAAACGTATCCCAAGCTCCCCTTGAAATCGATGAATCTCTGAGAGGCGGTAACCCAAAAATCAAATCTACACCTACATTAATAAATCCCAATTCAAAAACGCTTTTAAGCACCCCTTCTATTCCTCAAATCTACTCCTTCTATGAACATTTCGAGATATTATCTCGAACGGCCTGTACACCAATACTGGCTCTATTGATACAAAAACATTCTTTCGAAGCGCTCACATTGTAGTAAAGAAGGAGTACCTCCCCCTATGTATATTGTATCAATTCCTTGATGCTCTATAAGATCTGAAATTTAAATAATCAGCTACACATTAAACTATTTCTCCTATCAAACCTTTATTTGAAGAATCCTTAATTCTTAGGCGGACCTTATCTCCTACACAACTTTTTGTATCGCACGACAAATTTATCAATTGATTGCGTTCCGAAATCGCTACAGATTTATCAAGTATATATCCTGCTAATTCTTTACCAACCTGCTGATTATTTCTACTGAGTTCTATAGACTTACATAGAAGGTTTAATTTATTGAATCTATATTTTATAACGCTGAAATATTCTGGTTTCTTAACTAAAGCTTTTTCTTCTGGTTTGTCTAACCTTGGTGAAAATTTAGCAAGAAAAACTTTATCAAAATTGAATCTCTTTATTAAGGAAAGAGTTTGTTCGAAATCAGAATCAGTTTCAGAAGGATAACCTACTATAATGTCTGTTGTGAGATATAAATTAGGAATTTTTCGAATTGCATATTCTGTAATCTCTGAATAATAGTCTATTGTATACTTTCTATTCATTAACTTTAATATCCTGTCTGAACCACTTTGTACAGGTAAACCTAAATATCTAAGACTCTTCCTCGACGTAGCCATAAAATCAATAACTCTCCTGTCTATATACTTAGGGTGTGGACTAATAAAAGTGAACCTAAATTCCCTATCTATGTTCTCTATACTTTCCAATAAGTCAATAAATTTATACTTCCTATGCATCCACTTATTTACCACGTGCCCTAATAAATTGACTATTCTACAACCCCTATCCACTTCCCTTTTTATATCTAATATTATACTCTTCAAACTACGATACTCCTCTTTACCTCTAGTGTAAGGAACTATACAGTACGTACAAAACTCATTACAACCGTTCATTATAGGTATATTTGAAATTATGCTGCTACTATCTTTTGTTTGATTCAACTTAATCCTTGCCCCTGAAGTAAAACAAATCTTCTTGCTACTCTTTATCAATTCGGGTATTTTTGATATATCCTTTATATCTAATATTAAATCAACGAATTTCGCCCTTCTTCTGAGTCTCTTCAAATACTCTAAATTGCTCTCTTCTTCTGAAGATATGTATGATCTTCTTGCCATACAACCCGTCAAAATTACAAATGGGGATTTTAAGGATGGATCATTTTTAACCTTAAATTGAAAATCAAATACCCTATGCTCAGCTTTCTCCCTAATACTGCAAGAAATTATAATTACTACATCTGCATCTGATAATCTCTTCGTCTCTAAATTGCCTGATCGATTAAGTATACTCCTAATCTTATCTGCGTCAGAATAATTGTATAAACAGCCATATATTTTAATGTAGTAATTAAACATCTTGTATTATACAATGCTTTAATGTAAAATATAAGTGTATAAGTTTTGTAAAGCAATTATGCTCAAATTAAACACAACGTTAACGCTAGATAGATTGTTACGCTCAAAAACGAGAACTAGACTTATATGGTACTTTTTTGACAATCTAGACAAAACCCCTGGTGTAAGAGAACTTTCTAGAGAAATTAACATACAGGTTCATGCCGTAGCTAGAGAGATCAATTTCCTAAAGCAAGCTAATATACTGATAGAACGTAAAACTCCTTCCAAGTACTACTACACCCTTAATAGGGAATCCCATTTTTTCCCAGAGCTAATGGGATTATTCCACAAATCTTACGGGTTAGGCGGCTTGGTTATGAACAATCTAGATATGATAAAGGACACAAGTTATATCATTCTCACATCCTACTACATTTTCAAAATGGAACGCGGGAAACAAGATGTTGACTTACTCTTTGTGGGCAATCCCAAGGTCGACCAAGTATCTATATTTTTACATAACCTGGAAATTAAATTAGGATATGAGATTTTATATGCAATAATATCTGAACAAGATTTTATGCTCAGAAAAGAACAACATAACCCATTCATATGGAATATACTTTCCCGTCCATACGTTCTATTAAGTGGAGATTTTACATCCGTGTTGAAAGTATATAGAGACGATAAAACCTCATCGGAATAATCCTATTGATTCCCTTCATGGCAATAGATTAAGCCAAATTCTGTTTGACCTGAATTTATCTTTGCGTTAAACTTACTTTACGAAGGGGTTATCTATAGTTACAGTAGCAACATTTCACTCTTGCATTCTCTAGTAGAGAAAGCAGACATAGTTTCTGTGACCCTTTTAACCCTAAATTTTGATCTAGAAAACTTTCGTTTTTTCGTTTTTCAAAGTTTGGACTTTCCTCCAAAAGCCTGACAAAAAGGCCATTGGCACAAGGTTTCTATGCCATGAAGTAAGTCTATTATATACTAAAAGCTACTCACATTTCAATGCCCAATGCTCAGTCTTTTTTCATCATTTATTAAAAAAATAGCATAAAATGCTATGAAAAGAAAATTAGGGATTAATAATCCAAATACTAAAAAAACTAACAAATCAGTTTTATGACTAGTAACTACAGGAGGATATAACATTTGAAAATTATTTGTATCTCCTCCTAGGTAAGTTATCCTACTCTTGTTAATTTTTATGAAACCTTCATCTATAATCTCTAAACTATTGATATAGTCAACAAGATCTTCACTAAGTTTTCTTATTTCTTCAACATCAGTGGATGTAAAAGATACGTTTATAGGATAGTAACTACTTCTACTAGAGTTTAATACTTTTGTATTCGAAAGTTTATCTTTATAAAACCTACTAATAAAACTATACGCTAATTCAGTATCTATAAGGGGGACCGGCTTACCAGAAATATTATCCAAAAAGTATCCAGAACATACAATAGATAAGCTTATACTATACGTATCATTTTGAATGCTATATAAATAAAACCCCGAAATAACACCTAAAATTGAAATTAGAATAATTATTTTTACCTTTTTGATTATAATAGAGGCCAAATTTATTATGTCAAACTCTCGCTTAAACATAGTAGATGATACATTAAAACATTTTTTTTTACAATGCGCACATGATACAATAAAAGAACATGTTCATCAATAAATTATTACAGTATTCCATAATAATTATACTATTTCTCTCTATCTTCTACGTCTGGAGGGGAGATTCATTTTTTTTGTTAAAATTCATATTGCAAAGCGATAAAACATTTGCAACTGATTATGTGAGCTATACACTTACACCTCTAAAAAACTCTAATGAAGACGAAATAAGTAGAGAAAATAGTATAAACAAGAGCAATAGAATCAAAATAGATAATCTGTACACCTTCGATTCTGAAATTGAAGTTATGGATGTTAGAGCTTTAGCAATGAAACGTTTTTTATTAGACAAAAAATCCCCTTTATCTCCATATGCAGAGTTAATAGTGGCTGAGGCAGATAAATATAAGATGGATTGGCGTATTTTAGTAAGTATAGCGGGTGTTGAGTCTAATTTCTGTAATATTACTCCTTTTTTAACGTATAACTGTTGGGGGTGGAAAATGTATTCCCGAGATACTTGGGCTAAGTTTAAGGATTTGGAAGAAGGAATAAAGCATGTAACAAAAAGATTAGCTTTAGGATACGGCGGAGAGGGAGGCTCAATTGATCCTTTTGCTATCGAATCTGTGTACTGTGATACATGTGGTGCAACTCGCAAGCATTATTGGGCAAAAGGCGTTTCAGGCTTTATGCATCAGTTAGATTTATATTTAAAAGGCGCTAAATAATGAACATATTCAATTATAAAGCGTATTTATTCGACTTTGATGGTACGATTGCTGACTTAGAGCAACTTAACTACAATAGTCTACGAGCAGCCTTTAAAAATATTGCTAACTATGAACTGTCGCAAAATTCATATCTTGAACATATAGCCGGCGCAGGTTCACTGGCAGGAATAAAGAGGATCCTTGATATAAATGAATTAAGCGGCTACGATCCTCACGCTATTCAGGCAGAATATAGAAAATATAAAGTTATGGAATTAAAATATAATATTGGGAATAGCGTAGTTCTCAAACCAGGCATAATTCAATTCCTAGGAGAACTAAGAGCTAGAAATAAGTTTGTAGGTCTTGCGACGTCTTCTACTATTAGGGCAGTCTCCTTTGTATTTAATCATTTTGATATGTATAAATATTTTAATTGCCTTGTTAGCTCAGATCACGTTGAAAAGTTGAAGCCAGCTCCAGATATTTTTTTAGAGGCTCAACGACTATCAGGGTTTGGGATAGATCAATGTATAGGATTCGAAGATTCAAGAAATGGTATACTTTCGTTGAAAAATGCTAAAATTTTCTGCGTAGGAATAATAAAAAAAGGGTTTAATGATAACTCAGTAAAACTAGCTGACCATGTAATAAAAGATTATAGAGAGTTAATAAATTGATCTGATAAAATCTCTAATCAGAAAACTTGCTCTACTGCTTGACCCTCCACCTTCTAAAAGGATTACAAAAGAGTACTTGGGCTTTTCGTATGGAAAGAACCCTACAACCCATGCATGCGTTTGATCATAACCGTATTTATCTTTCTTTCCAAATTCTGCTGTCCCTGTTTTAGCTGCAACAGATACAGGTAGGTGTCTCAAACTAGTTGAAATGCCCCTGCCCCCAATAACGCTGGCTCTCATTCCCTCTCGTATTATATTTAAGTTAGTATCTTTAATAAAGTTCTTCTCCTTAATCTCATTCTCCATGATAATCTCCCTACCGTTATGTACATATTTCAAAAGTAGACGAGGTCTATAAACAGTACCTCCATTTGCAATGCTGCTAGTTATATTCACGAGCTGTATAGGGGTAGTTAAAGTTATTCCCTGTCCAATAGCTGAATTACACGAATCACCCTCTGGATACCATATGGGCTCCAGCCAAGTTGCTCCATTCTCGGCTAACCATATTTTATTTTCAGGAGAAGGCATCCTACCTTTAGCCTCCCCGAAGATATCGATTCCTGTGTACTTGCCAACTCCAAATTTATCTGCATAAGCTATGAATTTCTCTATTTTCATTCTGAGCATGGTGCGACAGAAAAATATATTACTGGAAACCATTAATGCTTCCTTTATGTTTAATGATCCGTAACTCTTCCTGGCATACTCTTGGAATGACATCCCTCCACTAAGTTTTATGACCCCCGAACTATAAAACTCTGTGGATGGTGTAATACTTCCCGTCTCTAACCCTGCCGCTCCAACAATTATCTTAAATGTGGAACCAGGTGGCAATTGAGCTGCGATGGCTCTATTAAGCAAAGGAGAACGACTATCTTCAATCAATTTAGTATACTCTTTAGAACTTATCCCATCGACAAATAGGTTATTATCATAGGAAGGATAGCTCACCATAGCTAAAATTTCGCCTGTGTTAACATCCTGAATTATTCCTGCCCCACCCTTTGTCCTATATTTCTCAGAATATTCTTTTATTTTGCTATATAATTTTTTCTGAAAATCTATATCTATAGTTAAAATAAGATTATTGCCATTTACAGCATCTACTCTAGATGAGGAGTATTCATCAACTATTTTACTAAGTGCGTTTCTCTCGACATATATCTCTCCTTTAATTCCTTTCAATAGATCATTATAGTATGCCTCAACGCCGTTCTTACCTAACTTTTCATTATAGTCCAATGTTTTATCTAGCTTCATATCTTCTGACGTTGCCATACCAACGTAACCAAGTATATGTGCCATTATTTCCTTATAGGGATACGAACGTCTTGACACTTCTCTTATTTCAACGCCATCTAGATTCAGACTTTTTATCTCTATGGCCTCCTCCCTACTTATCTCGTTGATTGCTTTGTCTTGGCTATATTCGATCCCTGTCAATTTTTTGAAATTATCAATATCCACTTTATTACGGTTTAATTCTAAAGTATATACTACGATATTTTCAGCTAATACCCTGCCATTTCTATCGTATATCAACCCTCTCTCGGGAAAAATTATCTCCTTACTTATTTTATTATCGTAGGCCATATTCCTATAAAATGAATTTTTCAAAATTGCTATCTCAAAATTCTTAAGAAGCAGTAGAATCAAAGAAAATGATATTAAAGACAATAGGACAAATAGGAAATTATTACTTTTGTTTCCACTTATCGTCATTATTATCTAAATTAAAATAATAAATTGCTGCCACAAGTAATGTAGCAATAAATTTCAACATGGATTGATTGAATACTAAACTATAAAAAATATGTACGGAAATTAATATAATTAAAGAGTATATAAACCTATTTCTCGACACCTTCTCTTTGATAATGACTAACATAAGAAAAACAAAAGAAGTAAGCATTGAATTTAACCCCAAATAAGAATTGTTCAACAGATCAGAAACAAGGCAAAGTAACGAATAAATCCAAAAAGTTGACGTTTCTAATCTATTTTTTCTCACTTGAATAAACATAAATATAATATGAACATTTAATAAACTATTTAGTAGAATACTCAAAAACTGTATTAATATGTATTTCTTAAATGTCATAAACCTATTATCTCAACCTCATTATAAATAAGCTCAAAAGCATAAATTTTTACATATTTATCCTGCTCGTCCACTATCTCACCTAAAAGTATTCTACTCGGAAAATTCACATCTACAAGGCTAAATTTCTCCCCTTTATGTACCTTAATATTCGAGGGTATATCCATTAAGGTAAATTTTCCGGCTTTATATCCTAATATTGCATTTATCTTACTATCATGAAGATATACTTTGTAAGAATTTTTTTTATCTATTCCTAACACGACACTATTATATGTATAAACTTCTGCTACAGCTCCTAAATATACATCTTTCACCACAACTGCTTCTCCTCCATTTATGCCCTCTTTTTTACCTTTATTTATTAGGAACATATTGGGGTTATCTCTATAATTATAATCAATTATTTTTGCTTTGGAATGCTTATGAATCTCCGATCTACAACTTTCTTTTGCTTTTATAAGTTCTAATCTAAGGTCGACATTTTCTTTGTATAATTTGCTTATGCCTACCAAAGATTTATACGCCAACATGCTTTTGTACTTACAATCGGAAATAACAGATTCGATCGGACGGGTCACAAAATTTTTGAAATCGTATATCTTATTAAAATAACCTATGTTGAAAAGTAAGTATACAGTTACCGAAAACAAAAAGATCAACGTATAAATTATTATAATTTTTCTCATATTAATTTTCTTTCGTCCTCTTTCAACTTCCTCAATGTAACGATATCACCAAGTGCCTTTAGCGTCCCAAAAAGGACACTATATAACGGCTTCTTAGCCTTTCTAATTGGCACTTTGAGTATCCCCTCCCACAATTTATCTATCCCCACAATATTACTTCCTCCCCCGGTAATCAGAATACCCCTACTATATATATCCGAAATTAACTCTGGTGGTGTATCCTCTAAAGCATCTTTTACAGACTCCGTAATAGCCTTAATAGGCTGAGTGATCGCCTCTCTTATCTCTGAACTCTTAACCTTTATTGCTTTAGGCATACCGTTATTCAAATCTCTACCATATAGCCTATATTCAGAATCCTTACCAATAGGGAACGCAGATCCTATGTTTATTTTAACCTGCTCTGCGGTCCTGCGTCCTATAAGCATCTGATATTTATCTTTTATATAAGCCACTATATGCTCATCCATCTCATCACCGGCTATCTTTATTGTCTTGTCAACCAAAATCTCACCGAGCGAGATGACTACTATGTCTGTGGTCCCTCCTCCTATATCGACAAGCATATTACCAATAGGCTCATTTATTGGCATATCTTCACCAATTGCCGCTGCCATAGGTTCTTTGATAACAAAAGATTCTCGTGCTCCTGCAGATAGAGTTGCGTCTAGAACCGCCTGTTTCTCCACCTCAGTTATGGAAGAAGGTACACCTACGAGAACTCTCGGCTTGGAGATCATATTCGGCGAATTTAACTTCTCGCGTGACTTCTTGAGAAAGTAAGAGATCATAGCTTCTGTAATTTCAAAATCAACGATAACGCCATCCTTTAACGGTCTAATTGCAGATATATTCGATGGAGTACGCCCCAACATCTCCTTTGCTGAACTTCCTACTGCTAACACCTCTTTTGTATTTTTATTAATTGCTACAACCGAAGGCTCTGTAAAAAGAACCCCCCTATTTCTTATACCTATGCGTGTATTTGCCGTACCTAAGTCTATGCCTATATCGTAAGTTGGTATTGAAAAGAGATTGAAGAGCATATTAGATTATACCTTATGGTATAATACTAACAGCCGAATATATAATAATACTACAATTTATTTTGTTGTTTGTTACGGTATTTATAATTTATTACATTACAGCACAATATGAACAAAATAGATATTGTAAAACAGAATGTCATTGAAATACTAGGCGAAGATGAACTTTCTAAAATGCTTGAAACAAATGAACCTCTAAGGCATTACATTGGTTACGAAATTTCGGGGCAACTTCATTTAGGGAACGGTATTTTGGCAATGCTTGTTGTACGTGATCTTCAAAAAGTTGGAGTTAAATGTTCGGTTTTTTTAGCAGATTGGCACACATGGATTAACGACAAACTCGGAGGTGATCATGATTTCATCCAAGAAGCCGCAGAAAAGTATTTTAAACCTGCAATGGAAGTTTCAGCTAAAATAGCAGGAGCAAACTCATCCGACATAAACTTTATACATGGAACAAAATTATACAGCGAGAGCAAAAACTACTGGGAACAAGTTATAGAAGTTTCTAAAAATCTGACACTCTCCAGAGTAATGAAGTCAACCACAATTATGGGGAGAAAAGAGGAGATGTCTCAACCTTTTGCATGGTTAATTTACCCACCAATGCAAGTCGCAGATATATTCGAAATGGGTTTAAACATAGCTCATGCCGGAATGGATCAACGGAAGATACATGTTATTGCAAGAGAGGTAGCGACCTCGTTGAATATTAATCCTTTAAGAAATTCTAAAGGAGAAAAAATTAAACCTATTGCTATTCACCACCGCTTAATACTTGGCTTACAACCGCCAAAAACTTGGCCTATTAGAGAGAATTTAAAAAAAGACACAATTAGATCAGAAATGAAGATGAGTAAGTCGATCCCGGGTTCCGCAATCTTTGTAAATGACTCTGAGATCGAAATCAGAAATAAAATAGATAAAGCCTTCTGTCCTATGGGCGAGATCGAACTTAATCCCATATTTGACTGGATTAAATCCTTAATACTACCTATCGTGGGAGAATTTACCATAAATAGGGAAGAAAGACACGGTGGTGATGTTCACGTAAAAAATATAGATGAACTTGAAGAAATGTATCTCAGCAACAATATTCATCCTCTAGATCTAAAACGAAGTGTAGCAGATATTCTTGTAGAAATTTTGAAACCAGGTAGAGAAAGATTTAAAGACAAAGAGAGTCGCAAGATTATTGAAAAAATTAAAAATATTAGGGAAAAAAGGTAGAACCAGTAGGATCATACTAGCCGAAGTGGTGGAACTGGCAGACACGCTAGGCTCAGAACTTAGTTCTCCATTAAGACGAGAGTAGGGGTTCGACTCCCCTCTTCGGCAGGAGTAGAATTAGGAAGTGTCAGAGCCGATACTTTTCAATGAAATCTGAACTATGACCAATGTAGGAATCGCTAATATAACACCTATTGGCCCGAAAAGCATATCCCCAGCAATAATACTTATGAGAATTAGGAAAGAATTGATCCCAATAACAATCTGCATCACCTTAGGGACAATTATATTGTTCTCTAGTTGTTGAATTAGAATATAAGCAACTATAACAAGAATGAATTTAAAGAACCCCCCTGTAACTAAGGCTATAAACGATGCAGGGATTAAAGCTAAAAAAGGTCCGATATTGGGAACGACCTCTAACACACCTGCAATTATCGCTAAAGGCAGAGCATATTCTACCCCAAGTATCACAAGGACTATAAATGTAAATAATCCAATAATCAACATCAGAAACAATTCTCCTATCATCCATCTCCCTAAAATTTTCTCTATCCTTATTATTGTATCCTTTATTCTGGCTCGTCTCCGTTTATCCTTGATGAATACTAATACGCCCCCTATTATTTCCTCTCTTAGTACTATCAAGTTCCAAGTCATAAAAATCACGTATAATACGTAAGGTAGGAAATAAAAAGCACTAGTTGCACTCCTCAACGTGGAAATTACATCTAATTTACTAAACAAAGAAAATAGCATCCCCGAATCGAGTTCCGGTATAAATTTACCCCATCTATTGTTCATTCTTAACTCACTAACCAATATATCTAATCTCTCTATATAAAATGGAAACTTTTCATAAAGTTTTAAGGTCTCGTTTATTAATGTACTAATTACTGTTGATGAAAGTACCACGAACGTAATGAGCATAATTGAGAATATGCTCCACATAGCCACACTTTTGGGAATTCCTCGTTTATAGAGCCAATCTATTATCGGTCTAATAAATGAACTTATTATAAAAGAGATATACAGTATTATAAATAAATTCCTAAGTTTAAAACCTACAAACGTAATGAGGATAAACAACCCAAGATTAAGAAATGATTTAAGACTTACGTTAATATTAATATTCATATCTGTATCTTATTAAATTATTCTTTCGATTACTTTTCCTAATCATTAATCCTACCACAAACAAAATTACCGAAAATCCAACCATCAAAGTAGGTGTAACAGCAGTATCAGGTATATCTGAAATATTATGGTCGGAAGCACTCCCAATGAACAAACTCTTGCCAGATGGTTCCTTTAGCACCATCAATGGAGGACTATTATTATCCATAACGTAAGATACATCTTTTGAGGTATTTGTACCGTCGTAAAGAAACCCAATACTTGTTCTTCCTTTTTTCTTAGCAAGTGCTTTTATACTCAAAAATTTTGATTTAGAACCATTGCCTTCATAGAATGGACAACTCTGAGTACCACTAGATATACCTGTGACAATTAAATAACCTTCATTTGTATTATCTAGTAAGTAAGAATCTTTATCAGTAGGATAATTACAGAAAAGATTGTATAGTTTAACTTCGCGAATTTCTAAGTAATTGATATCAAATTTTAAAGCAACTCGAACAGACGATAATTTCTGTCCAACAGGCGAATCAATACTTATATCGTATGTATATAAATTATTCTCTTTCAATTTTGTGCTACCCTCTAAATTAAGTTTTGCTCCTATAGATTGGGCATTAACACTCACATTGCAAATTAAATTCACCACAAAGCAAGATAAAGATATAAGTGATATAATTAAAATTATTTTATTCATAACGTGTTATTATATATTATCATGATTACAAATTTCTTTCTACTTTCAGAAATTTTCTTAATTCCAGGCATTGTGATAGGGTACTTTCTTGGTAAATATAAGGCAAAAAATATAATAGAGTATAAATTTATAGGAATTGTTTTTATATCAATGATATCTTGGCTGCTATCACAGACTAAGCTTATTTCATGGTGGAATATATCATTTATTCTATTCCTGTTATGTTCTATTTTTCTTGTTTACAAAATAATTAAGATACACAAAATCAAATTTAGCAACGAACAGATAAAGATTTTCATATTTACGGAAATAATATCCTTCTTAATATACAATACATTGAACTATTTAAGAACGTTCAATCCAGATATTACGGGGACGGAAAAGTTTATGGATATGATGATAATAAATGCATTAACCAAATCGCCACACATCCCTATAGAGAATCCATGGATGCAAGGGGTAAGATTGAACTATTATTACTACGGACAATACATAATTGCTTTCATTTCGAAGTTGTCTGACATACATCCTGTTTATACATATAACTTAGGTATATCCTTAGTTGCCACATGGATATTTCAAACCTCTATAATTTTTGCTTCTTTGCTAAAACTATCATTTCTCAGATCAGTAATTGCAACAATAATAACATACTGTTCTGGGAATTTTTATATTTTATACTCGAAAATATTTAAGCCCCAAGAAAGTATCTGGTTTGCTTCAGCAACAAGAGTTATTCCTAAAACAATAAATGAATTCCCTGCCTTTACAATTCTACTAGGAGATCTACACGGACATTATTTGGCACTACCCTTCTTTATACTCGGGATATATTATATATTCTTGATATTGCATAATTTAAAAAAATGTAGTAATTACTTTTTAACTGTTCTCTTTGCTTTAATATTTACAATAAGTTATCTCTCTAACTCTTGGGACACTGTTGTTCTTGCAGAAATTGGATTAATTCTAACTATATACTATATACTAAAATATATTTGGGGGAAACCCTTAAATTTAAAAGAACATATAAACACCTTTGTTCAAGCTTCTATCTTCTTGATTATCTTCATGGCTATATACCTGAATTCAAAGTCGTTTTTCATACCTGCGGTAAGAGGTGTTGGTTTTACATTTACCAATTATGATTCTGCATACTGGTTCATTCTATTCGGTCATTTTGTAACAATGATGCTCCTTCTAGTTCCAAAGATTTTGAAAGTCGATTTGAAACGTAGTGACCATGTCATTGCAATATTACTTGTTATAATAGGATTTTTAAATATAGTGATTGTAAGATTCTTTTACTTAAAAGAGGTTTTTGAAACGCTCAACTACGAGTACAGAAGAGCTAACACGCTTTTTAAAATATACTCAAGTTCGTGGACATTGATTTTCATCCCCTTGATAAAACTGTTCTGGGATATAAAATTAAGTAGATCCAGGAGGATATTTCTCCCTCGACTATTATTAAACGCTGTATTCATAATCAACATACTGATAACCCTGTACTACTTCTATTTTGCGAGTAGACAGTATATACTGGGTCCAAACAAGATAACTTACGACTCAATAAAAGAGTACATATTCGAAGGATCAAATAAGATACGAGGCGATAACTTCATTAGAAATGGTCATGGAGAAGATTATATTATCTTAAATACATTGAATAGATTAACAAAGAATAGAGTAGCCACAATGCTGGAAGCTACAGATTACAATTCCTATCTTTACTATGCCAGAATGTCAGTTTTTTCAGGTAATACAACTGTAATGGGGTGGCCACTTCATAACGTACAATGGCATGGCGGATATAAAGGAAAAGCGATTCAAACAAATGGAGAGATCGTACAACTAGATATTGCTCGACAAACAGAAGACGCGAAAATAATTTATACTGGCAAAGATATATATGAAACTCAAAGATTAATTTCTAAATACAGAATAGAATATATCATAATCGGAGATCAAGAGATTGAGCATTATAATAAAAATAAAGAGGAGATAAATTATGCTCTATTACAGAAACTATGCCCCGAGATTGTCCACAAAAATAATCAACACTTGATACTTAAATGTAATTTAAATAATTAGCCTGCACTCAAAGACATAACTTACTTACTAACGAAATTTTTTCTATTCAAAAATTCTTTGTTTCACTGTCTTGAAAGTAATCGTCTGAATTTTTATAAGATTCCAAATTATCTATAGACAGCTCTTCCTCAAATGAGCTATAACCCCATCTATTTAGATCATAAGACATCTCGTTTTTACTTTTCATACCATCTTTCCTCTTGGCATCAGGTAAATAAGCCAAAGGTAAAGTAGAATCAACTATCTTAAGTTCTCCATCTCTAACACCGATCTTTAAATATATACTTGCAGTTCTCTGGTTGTTATAAGCTTTTGAAGAGTAATCTCTATACGTTACATTAAGATATACAGTTTCAAATCTGTCGTAATTTCCGTATGAACTTCCTCCATAACCTATACTGTATCTGTTAATTATATTACCTCCGTATTTTAAACTTTTATCCTTTATAGTAATCTCAAGTAGATCAAAACTATCTGAGAATTTCATTAAATCTGTAGGTTCCATATTCTTATCCCAGAAATCTCTTGCTCTATTAAAATCCCCACTTATAACACTTATATAGCTGTTGACAAATTCCTTTATGTTACTGTCCATTCTATTCAGATGTATATCGTAGTAATAATTCTCCTTATAACTTAAATCATCATTATTAACAATATCGTGGGCCATTAGATGCTCACCAACAAAGTTGAACCCGAAAATTCTCGAGAATATGGAGTTTCCCCTCTCATTCTGGTATTGCTAGGCATCCAAGATTACCTTACTCTCGAATATGATTCTCAATGTATTATCAACATTGTAATTCTTGTAGAAGTTATATAGATCCTTGTCAACCTCAGAAGAAAGCTGCCTCAAGTAAAGAGCGTCTATTTTCCCTGTGCGTCTGTACTTAATTAACATTTGTAATGCTATAATTCTTTCAAAAGGTATTAAAGCAACAATTCCAAGAAAAGCAATAGCCACCGCAGCTGCAATAAGAGAGAAGTCACCAAATAATTTAGCTTTTACACAAACTATTTTGGGTGAAATTACTCTTAAAGTAGATATAATCTGATAAACCGTAAACAGGATAGATATAGAAATTATGGCTATTCTTGTATATAACCTGTTTAGAGAGATCCCGTAGAAATTCTCATACAAACCTATTCTCTTCCATGCAGAAAAAAGCATTACAAAAACGAAACAGAATATCAATGAGGTCATAAAGTATAAAGAGTATCTTAGGGGAAGTTTTTTTATCTTTGCTCTGTTTGTAGCCCACGCAAGTAAAGGATACGCCAAAGCCGCGGCCATCAATAGCTCGTTAAAACCTCGTCTAGCATAATCAGCATATGAGAAATTTTCCAATATATTAGAGATATCAATATTGTTGCCAACAAAAAGGTATTTAAACTGTATAAGGACGGATAGTCCAAATATACAAACTATAGGTAGTAAAATTATAAAAGATAGATAAGTATCGAATCCTCTTATAAAACTGTTCTTGTTCAACTTATGCCATCTCGCCCTTAACTTCTCTTTAGTTATCCTTAATAATCCAAGTATGTTGCTATTTATTATTAGCGTGAAAAATCCTCCAAATACTGGCGAAAGTAGAAGCCCTACAATAAATCTTGCCATTAAATCATTTAAATTCAGTAGCTTAATAAACGAGTCTATATTACTCTTAAAAATCTGATCAGCACCAATTAATAGCGATATAAATAGGCTTTTTACGACAAAAGATACAAATATGTAACCCAATACCTTTGCAAAGTTAATGTAAATTCCACCCTTGCCTTTTTCCTTTGTTCTATTCTTATTAAATATTGTGCCCAAAAACTTAAAAAGTGAAATTATATAATTTACAAAATAAGATACAAGGAAAAATATACTGCTCTTTACATCAAGCAACTTAACCAATCCTGCCCAAATATGCTGAAAAGTGAATAGTGCAATACATATAAAATGGAAAAACCTAAGGTTATTTATAATATTTGAATTAAGCCTGTATAAGTAAGGTAACGTAAGTATTATAACTAAAACAGAAAATTATAGCCGTGAAATCCCTCAATATAGTCTCTGGTTAAGGTAACTCTTGACTCTTGCTTCTATTTTTAGCGATATTATAACTTAGTACTAGAAATATATTTGTAAATAAGAACATCCCTAATCCTACAGGAACTCCAGCCACAAAAAAACGTATGCATAACCTGACAAAACTGCATCTATATCTACCATACCCTTATTCTCTTTTGCGAACATAATAATTAATCTATTTGATTTAAGCGCATAATTATTATACAATATATTACGTTAATTTACAATTTTGTAACTATCTATGTTCTACAATATAAAGTCATTCGACGAGAAATTATATGACTATCTGCAGAAGGAATATAAACGTCAAGCTGAAGGTATAGAATTAATTGCATCCGAAAACTACGTTTCTAGCAACGTTTTAGAGGCAATGGGTTCTATCCTAACCAATAAGTATTCCGAGGGATATCCTAAAGCCAGATATTATGGTGGGAATAAGTACATAGATAAAATAGAGAAACTAGCTATTAAGAGAGCAAAAAGATTGTTCAAAGCTAACTATGCTAATGTGCAACCTTATTCGGGAAGTCCCGCCAACTTAGCTGTTCATTTTGCACTTCTTAAGCCAGGCGATACGACAATGGGCATGAAATTATCTGCAGGTGGACACCTAACACATGGTAACGCTCCGAGTTTCTCAGGAACTCTCTATAACTCTGTCAATTACTCTGTGAACGAAGAAGGATACCTAGACTATAGTGCAATTCTTACATTGGCAAAAAAGGTAAAGCCAAAACTTATTTGGTTTGGAGCAAGTGCATATCCAAGGGTAATTGATTTCAAAGAATGTAGAAAGATAGCAGATTCTGTAGATGCAATAATGGCCGTTGATATAGCACACATAGCAGGCTTAGTTGTCACCGGGTTGCATCCTAACCCGTTCCCTTATGCAGATGTTGTAACGACAACAACACATAAAACATTACGAGGACCTAGGGGTGCTATCATTCTAACAAATAATGAAGAAATAGCAAAAAAAATAAATAAGGCTATTTTCCCTGGGTTACAAGGCGGTCCGCACAATCATGTAACAGCGGCTATAGCGGTAGCACTAAAGGAAGCCAATACCAAAGAGTTTTTCAGGTATTCAAAACAAGTTATTTCAAACGCTAGTACGCTTAGCTTTGAACTTATGAAACTCGGCTGGAATGTTGTTACAGGTGGAACGGATAATCATATAATTTTAATTGATCTGACTAAATCTAAGATTCCTGAAATGACAGGCAAAGTAGCAACAAAAATATTGGAAAAAGTTAATATTTCCGTGAATAAAAATGCTATACCACAAGATCCCCGCAAACCTTGGGACCCAAGTGGAATAAGAATTGGTACACCCGCAGTCACAACACGAGGCATGAAAGAAAATGATATGTTGAGGATAGCAAATTTTATCGATGACGCACTAACTAATCACATGGATAGAAACACTTTGTATAGAATAAAAGAAGAGGTAGTCGAATTTGCTTCTAAGTTCCCTCTCCCAACCAATGAGAAGTAGAACCAATTATTGGTTCAGATATTTAAAAAAGATTGATACATTGTCTTCAGAGCGCTGTTATTTGAGACTGTCATGAATAATTAATATTCCAGCGATAAAACAAATCATTTGTAAAACCGCGCGAATGTCTCTTTAATACGATTAATAATTTCTAAATTTATTTGATAACATAAAACTTGAGAACGGCACATGTGAATACTAAAATAAAAATCTATTGGATACACAATAATCTACTAACTCCAGATCTTATATAATAATGGAAAAGAGAACAGAATAAATTCTAAGTGGAATATTGTCAATTTTATGCAACTTCTCCTTTTTTAATAATTTGATATAATACTTGTTATACGGTCGACTGATCTCGCCGTGGTGGTGGAATTGGCAGACACGTTGGACTTAAAATCCAATGCCTTAATCGGCGTGCGGGTTCGATTCCCGCCCTCGGCAATTAAACAAATTCTCAACTCCTCAGTACTGAGTTCCTTATTTATCTCATTATAAGCGTCTTCTGACCTATTCATGTTCTTATAGTCATCTTTGTTCAAATATGAAAAAAATTTAATATACTCCTTAAAAAATTTCAGCAGTGTATTCTGGACATTAATAACAACATCTTCCTTATCACAAAGAAATACTCCGATACTTAAACGTGCCCTCTCTAAGTCAGCTTCTGCAGAGGTAACCATATCTGAACACTTTGTCAATTCTTCAAGAATATCAGCATCACTTTTAGAATAATCAACGTTTGTTATGCACTCCTTAATACCTATGATGTATCTATTTATACTTTCAACATAATTTATACGCTTTTCGGCTTCTTTCTTTTCCTCTATTTCAAACAATCTAGTCTCTGCAATTTTTTTAAAATTGTGATAAATCCTCCTGTCCAAGAAATAATTTCCCCTCAAATCACTTAATTTCCCGCTCTCTAAGACTGAATCTAGACGCTTTTTATATTCCAATACAGTCTTAATTTTGTTATAGAGATAGAATGAGAGAATAAAATTTACAATTATGATCAAAATTATGATGCTTTTCCTTCCATCCATTGTTTAATGAAAGTATCCTTTAAAAACTTATATATTCTAAATGCTATAAATAGTATCACAAGAATAAGTAGTATAAAAAATATATACTGAAGAACTAAGTAAACTACGTAGAAAGATCCTGCATTCTTAAGCACAAGTTTATCATTCACATATTCATAGAATCTAATATTGGAAACATAGCTCCCGTCGGCTGTCGTAATAATTACATTCGCAGATGAATCTATATAAGATTTTCCCACAGTAGGTCTAAAACTAAACGTAAATTTATATACCTGCCCCTTCTTTACATTACTAATAGACCTACTCTGAGGTGAAATAACTGCCCCTGTATAAACTGGCCAATCTACTGATATTTTCTGGGCATCGTGGATTGATTTAACATAGACAGTTACGGGGACCCTCTTGTTCCAAGGATACTGACTCCCTTTCTCTATTGAAACTGGAATAACAGTCTCAGCTCGAACATCCCCCGAAAATAATAATAACATCATTATCACGAGTAGGGCAGGTAAAAACACGACTCTAATTTTTGCCACCATATTTCTTATTATACATTATTACATAAAATCCAGACGAGAAAAAAATAGCTATTAGGATGACTAAGAATTTCGAAATAGTCAGTATTAACCTAAGTCTTGGATGTAAAAAAACGCTATATCTAACAAGTTCTCTATTATCGTTTATATTAACATTGATATCAACAGTTAAACTATTTGTAATGAAATTCTTTGAACTGATCAATTTGATCCGCTTGCTACCGCCAGGCAACAAAAGGTGGTTCTTATTAATCTCATCCTGTGGCAGTTGAAATATGTTGTTCTTGTCAATACTAAGTTTATTTACTTTTAAATAATTGTTACTATTGTTTTTTATATTTAGACATAAATCTGGGCCACAACTAGATATGTTCACTATTAGAGGTCTAGCAACTGGACTAATTGTAAGATCACTATTGGCTAATGAGTCAATATCAACTATCTCGGCTTTATAAGTTGCAAGCTCATGTAATTTATTCTTGCAATCATTCTCATTGTTGCATATTCCTATCGGTATATATAACAGTTCATTGCTTAAAGTTGAAGGTAACAAATCACCTGTTAATATGTCTATATTGTATCCGAAGTAAGTACCATCTTTTGAATTAGAAAAATTTTTATACAAGTCTAACAAACAGGTCTTATCAACCTTCACTTTAATCATAGCTTCTTTCTTATCAGCATTTGAGGATAGTATAAAAAAATTACCAAGCGTATCAAAATATGAATTCTCGCATTTATTGCACTTGAGGAGTGATGTTTCTACGCATTTATACTTGCTTAGACTCTCCGAAGGAAAGTAGAAATGGTTTGATTCTCCGCTTGTTAATTTCAGCCCTAGGTTAACATCTTTTAAGACGAAGCAGAATGACTTATTGTCTTGTCCAAGTATATCAAATCTATAAACCCCTTCGACTTCGGAATAATTCTTTCTCTTTGGCGCGTATACAATGGGCAAATCCTTAGAAAGATTAACCTCCATATTATATTTATTGATATTTTCAGAATCAATGGTAAATGGAACAGTAAAACACCTAAATCCGATATAATCTTCGAACAGATCTATAATTTCTGCTTCAAAGGTTATGCTTAATGTTTGATTTCTACTGAGAATAACAGGTTTGATGTAAGGCGATTTTATTTGAAATACAGTAGAATTGCCGTCTACATAACTATCTATTAAATACTTCTTTAATCCCTGTATACTAATCCCCTTCAGCTTAAAATGAGGGATAACGAACTTGTAATCCTTAATGGAAACATTCCTATTGCTCTTGTTCGTTAGATTTATACTCCCAATCAAAGATGCTTTATAATTTCTATCTACATTAATATTTAGACTTATATTCTCAGAAATAATACTACTTTTATCCGCTGCAGAAATAACGTCTACTCGCAGTATATTCGCCGAAAACAGAAGGCCAATCAATAGCAGAAGGATCGTAGAACCAAGCAAACTTCTCATATTTCCTTAAAAATTGTTTTATTATGGCTGTCTTAGGTGCTATATCTAAATACTTAGACATTACATCCATATCCAATGTAGCATATTCTCTAATATTTTTATACCTAGAATTTTTTACAACTTCCTTAGAACTGTTCCTCTCTATTATGTAAAAAGGAGCTCCTCTATAGCCCTTTAAACATTCCGTGCTTTGGTCGTTTCTGTTATGTAATTCCACAAGGAAGACAGTTTTTTTGCCAATATTAACTAACGTATAGAACCAGTCAGGGGGAATTATGAACTTCGAACCCGTATCAAAATTGATAATGAAAACGGCGTCTAACGTGGGCGAAGTAAGAATTGCTCTCCCCTTCCCTTGGATTATTTCAACTACTCTAACGTAAGATACAGCTTTAAAAGTTTTTGTCTTAGCGTACTCTATTCCTATGATCTCGGGGAATATAGTCATAAGTGTAATTGTAAGACCCACCTTGGAAAAAATAGGCTTTACTTCGTCTAGGTAATAAATTTTATATATTGTTTTGGGAAAGACTGTATAAGAGTTTATGTAAATTCTTTTAACATTCTCCGCACCTATTACTATTTTCTTACTTATAGAAAGGAATTTGCTATCCACCTCAACTTCGTTCCCATCAAAGTAAACTGGTACTCCTACAGTTGATGTAAAATCTCGCTTAAAATTCATAATTTTATTGAAATACCTTCATTATTTCCAAAATTGCATAAGCTATTATCGTGAGAATTATCATGCCCAGTACAGAAGTAATTTCTATCGTAAAACCAAAAATAATAATGCTGCTAGCAAATATCCCGCTTATTGGCTCTAAATAACTACTTGTAATTGAATATAGCCATCTCACAAAAATATGAGAACTGTTAGCGTTAAATAATTTTAGGATAAATCTCACAATCAAAAGCGTTTCTAATAGAATGCAGATAGCATAAGCCAGCCTAAGGATCACTCTAAAAACCATAGGTCATTGTAGCAAAAAATAGATGTTTTGTCAATTTTTATTAGATGAATGCCCAATATAACAATCAATTTGCCACGTCAGAACTTGTCATAGTTCTTTCTACTTAGATACTTGAAACCTGTAATTCTGTATTTGAATTTCCCATTGCACAGGCTAAAAGTTCCAGTGGGCTGGATTCGAACCAGCGACCAAAGGTTTTACAGACCTTCGCTCTACCAAACTGAGCTACCACTGGACTGGAGAAGAATAATACCGCTTTATTTTATCATTAAAAAAAGATCTTTGCAATTATAGCAATGATGCTGATAGTGTCCAAAAAACTCTACTCTAACTCTACACTCACATCTATCCTTGTTTCTTCCTTGGGGATGTAATATAGAAAACGTGGCATAAAATCTGGCACGAATTTTAAGATTGGATTTTTTGAAAAACCTTTGATTTCTTTTAATGCCTGATAACCATCCTCCCATTTTTTGCCTTTAATTGTCTTTTGAATTAACTGCTCATCAACTTTGAGAGTTATTAAACCTTCCACAGCTATATCGATGGATACCTTTTTCCTGTCTGATTCAATCTTCATCTTACCTATAGATACCCTAAGGTTCTTAACCATTAAATCCATAGTTTCATCTATGGCGTTATCTGTCTTGTATTTCTTGATGAGTAAATTCTCTGCCAATCTATCCAACGAGTCTTTGTGATAGTAGATACCTTCTGACTTAACGCTAACTTCCAGATAGGCTTCGGATGTTTCAACCCCCACATCTGGATTCAATTTTGGATCTCCGTCTAGATCGCTTTTCACTGACTCTTTTATAAGCACGTATCCATTATCTTTATTAAGTTCAGCAAGTTCAGCTTCTGTAGTCTTAATAAGCGTACTCTTTAAATTTTTTACACCCATATCTTTGTCTTTCTTACTAACCACTGTCTTCTTTATCTTTGTGCCACCAGAAAATGCAGAAGGATTAGTAGCTTCATAAACTCCCATCTCTGACTTCTCTATGATAAAACTTGAACCTGAAGCGATATTATACTCTTCGCCAAAATTTGTTGCAGAAACGGAGACATCCCCACTACCTAATGAACCATTAATTGCAACCTCGCTATCGGAGGTAAATTTTAAACCGTTTGAAGAAAATACAGTACCAACCGGAATAGAAATCGGATTTGCATTTTTATTTACAATTCTTACTATACCAGAAGCTTTTGTACCACTGTAAGCCTCGCCTGTAGCAGTAATATTTGCAGATCCCTCTTTTTTTACAAGCTCATTTATCATCTGTATTTCTTTTGTATTCGCATCAAAACCTGTGACAGAGAGAACTGCGAAGACCGTTTCGTTTATATTAAAACTTTTTGAGTCCATGTATACCTGAACTCTGACACTTGGCACATATTTATAATATAAAAATATTATACCCGCCATAAACACAAACATTCCTACAAAAATCTGAATCATCAAAAGTTTAATGCCTTTTATACCGAATTTGCTATCATTAGGCTTAATACTCAATCTATCAATGCTATCTTTAAAATCTATTTTGGGTCTGCCCGTGAAAGTGTTCATGTTTGATGAACGCCTTGAAAATATATCTGCCGTTTTAAATATACTCTTCTTACTAACTGATATTCGAGAAAAATCTTGACCAACTAAAGACCTATCCTCTTTCTTGTCCTCATTAAATTGATTCTCCTTAAACGAATCTTTAGAGGAAAATGTATTTATTTTAGATATAAAATTTGAGGAGTCCCGTTGACGAACAATTTCTTTATTCCCATCGTTACGTCTAACATTACTCTTTACATCTTTATCTTTCTTATAATTATTCAACTCTTCTACAATACCTTGCCAAACTGAAATATTTTCCATGTTGGCTTCGTCAATAATCACGAACCCCGTATCCTCAACAAGTTTTCTATAACCTTCAGAAGGGACTGAAATAGCAACGACTTTACCTAACTCCAATACTTTCTTCTTTAATGTTTTCAACCCTACAATACTACCTATAACATCATTACCCTCTTCAAACCGTAGAATTATTCTATCAACATCTAATTCCTTGATTGAAGATATAATAACGTTCAAACTCGCGCTCTGGTCTATTCTTATAATTTTCATAATTTTAATAATCTCCTAAATAATTCTGGGCAGGATTCACTAGCACATCCCAGAAGAATCGTGCCAAAGAGGCAGGTGTGACATCATATGGATTAACTAATAAGCCACTTTTATCGTAAACTTTGTCTAACCTGCTTGGGTTAATTAACGAAACCTTAGGATTCCTCTTAAATGGAAGCACTTTAGCCCAAGGATATGTAAGAATTTGCTCCTTGATATCTGGAATCATTGCACCACCACCACACATATAAATTTCAGTGGGGAACTCTGTAATACCTTCAAAATGCTCTAGCGCAACCTGTAAGGATTCGACCCATAAACTTACATCCTGAGCAATAATTCTTCTAATCTGATCTCTTAAATCTAACTGTAATTCACCCTCCGAGTACTTAATTTTTCTACTTTCTGCAATAGAGTATGTTGTATCCATCTCAGCTTCTATTCGCTGGGTAAAAGCTCTACCACCGTAGGGATACATCTGAGTTTGAATAATATTACCCTCTTGTACAACTGCAACATCTGTTGTACCTCCCCCAACATCTACGAAAATACTTGAGAATGAAGGATCTCTACTCCCGCCGAAGGATCTTGAAACAGCAAAAGGTTGTGCAGCAATTGCTCCAATACGTAAATTCAACTGATTAACTATTCTTTTCACAGATTCGACATACTTTTTTGGTGCGAATGAAGCGTATAGAAACACCTTTATTTCCCGTCCAGTACTACCGACTAAACTCTGCCCTTTTCTTCTGTCTACTTCTACCCCTGTTACAGTTATATGTAATACTTCTACATTATCTTCTGTAGTACTTAACCTCTTCGCAAGTTCTCCTCTACCGTTCTGTAGAATATTGGAAAAAATTGAATTAAAAATCTTCCGTTCTTCATCGTCCGATACAGGTCTTTTAGAATTATTTCCCCTATCGTAATTTACTGTTATTGAAATACCATTTATTAGTTCACCTGCCATTCCTAAAACAACTGTAGATGGGCGCTCGTTCTCCTCTAAATTCTCAACCAATTTCTGTACTACCAAATTTGCATTCTCTGCAACTGTAACATCATCTAAAATTACACCGCTACGCATAGCTTTTGTTTGTTGCTTTACATTAAAAGAATGCCATACCTCTACACCAATTTCCGATACAGAAAAGAGCAAACCTTTTAAAACCTCTGTACCTATATCTAAAGATATGTAGAAATTACTTTGTGTCCCTTGAACTACCTCCTTCTTCTGTAAAAAAGATAACAATGCCATTTAGTTAGTATAACATAAAATTAACATTGACAATACAGCTTCGGTATTATACAATATAGCCAAATCTAATAAACTCTGAATTTCTGAACCTTGAAACTCAACTTCAGATTTTTTAAGTTGAGGAAATGTGAATCCCAGAAATTCACCACTGTGGGGTCGTAGCTCAATTTGGTTAGAGTATTCGCCTGTCACGCGAATGGTTGCGAGTTCGAGCCTCGTCGGCCCCGACTTTACAATGTCTCCTAGATAAACATAGTTTAAATCTAGTTTCCCATTATGAGAATTTAATTAATCTCGGGCAAAAATTAAAGAAACAAGGTATTCAGGTCGGCAAATTTAAATTCACAACAGGAAATTACACCGGGAAAGCTTCACAAATAGAAGATTCCATACCTACAATTGTAACTGAAATTGGAGAGATAGGTATAATTTACTCAAGGTTTTGTATCACCCCCTTGGCCTCTTAGAATTTAACTATCTTTACAACTTAGTTTTAACAAATTTAATTCATGTTCAATCTCTAGTATAGTTTGCAGAAAGAATTTTTTGACATCTAATGGAAGGTCTTTCCAATCTAATGTTCTAGTTTCATAGTCTTTCTTCCACATACTATCTATTAAACTGAGCAAATTCAGAATAATCTCGAATCTTTTTGAACTGTGATTCATAAAACAAGAACTCAAATTATATATAGACATATTATATCCTTCTGTGATCCCCAAATTTAAGTATTCCCTTAACCGCCCAGAAGAAATAAAATTCTATACTAATTAGATGCCATATCTAATACAATTCTATATTATGAAAAATTTAGACATAGGCAATAATATACGTAGATTACGTATAAAGAATGGACTTACTCAGAGAGAGTTAGCAAACAAGATAGGTGTTACATGGGAGATGGTGAGTAGATACGAACGAGGAAAGTCCAGCCCATATTCTAAGATAGACGCAATAAGTACTGCATTAAATGTAAGCACCTACGAATTGTTACAGAATGATTACACGTCAAGTATGTTAAAAGAGCCTCCGTATGATTTTTTCGTTATCCCTATGTTACTTTCACTGCCCTTAGATCATAATAGTTTGGAGCAGTGTATCCTAAATTCAGAATCCAATATCGTTGTACAACCAAATTTACGTCTAAAATATAAGAATAAGATACTGTTCGCTCTCAGACTCAATGATAAACTTGTAAAATCTTATATCCCCGAAATAAGTAAGAATGGAATCGGAACATTTCTTCTCTTAAATTCCTCTTCCTACAGCATGAATCCCAAAGATAGAATTTTAACAGACGGTTACATATTAAAATATCATAAAGATATTGAAAGAGGGGAGAAGGCAAAGGCCCTCCTACTAAGTGTTGTTACATTTTTCTGATATAACCGACTTGTTTATCAAAATTTACTGCCCCTATCTATATCTCAATCTCAATACAGCTTGGGCACAGGGCTTAAACTTGCAAAAATGTAAGAAGTAGACTATAATATAACATGTCTTATATAAAAACTTTTTTGTCAAATTTAGAGAACTTTAACAATGTCACAATAGTAGTAAGCGAAAGCCTACCTTTTATAGAGACCGTATACCTACAAATCATATTAGAGGCTATAAAGAGCAGAAATAAAACTGTCAGTGTCTATATGGCAGAAACTCCAGAAGGCTGGACAAAATTCTTATTTAGCAAATTCTCCACAGAATATAAAACTAATATCGATCAATCACAGTACGTAATAGAGATAGAGAATGCTGGCGATAATGTAAGAAATGTTAGTTACGACATAGTAAATAACTCTTTTAAACTATTTATTACCCCCAAACAAACGCCTTTCAATTTTGACAATGTGAAATTCGCTAAATATACTTCATTTGGGAGTCCATTCATATTTCTAGGGAAGGATTCTTTACATAGGTTCAGATCTAAACTGGTCGAAAATGAAGGCATTCTGGACTTCGAGAAAGCACCCAAACTAGTCTTTATTACCTCCTTCGGAGCACAATTAACAGAAGATTATCATATAGACAGTGGTTCTATCAAAGACTTTATCCAATACGCTGATCCAGAGTTAGTCTCAAGCTACTTTGAGACATTAACTTCCATTATATGGCAAACTCTCTTCAAAGAATCGTTAATACTTGGTGATTCCAAATCAGCAGATATTTACTTAAAACTTCTACAAGGAAGTAGTGGAAATATTATCTCGTCTACAGAGATATCAAATATGGATTCAAGTTCAAAAGATGTCCCTCTTTATAAAAACTTAAAAGATTCATTTATCCACAACAAAACCGGTAAGTTAATCTTATTCTGTGTGGATAATATTGACATTGTCCCTAGGTTTATTTTCAGTAATGAGTTTGTATATTCACTTTTTAACAAATTCACTGATATAATAACAGTCGTAATCATGGTTAAAATCAAAGAGAGTTACAACTACATTTTTGTGCTCTCTAAGGAGAAACTACCAGAGGAATTGCAAAATTATTCATTACACGGTAATAATAATAGAGCAAGTGGATATATAAAGAAAGAGTATGGAGAACTAAGAAATGAGATATTAAGGCTGTTTAAATTGGAAGAAGGTATAAAGGATCAGGTTGCGGAAACAAAAAGTGAGAAAATGAAAACATTTATCCCCGAGAGCCCAGATATAGACGGCTCAAGGATTGATTTTGATAATTTAATCGATCAATTGGAAGAGTTCTACAATTAATTCCCCAGAAGATTTTAAACAGGTTCATTTTGTTGGATTTTATAAAAACCCAATTTGTCAGGTGTCACTAAGCTAACAACTTGTACATATTGTTATAATATTTATTATGTCTAAAGATTATTACGAAATTCTTGGCGTTAGTAAAGATGCCGATATCCAAACGATAAAAAGAGCTTATAGAAAATTGGCTGCAAAATACCATCCCGACAGGAATAAGGAGCCTGGAGCAGAAGATCGATTCAAGGAAGTCCAGAATGCATATGAGGTACTATCTGATCCACAGAAACGTAAAGCCTACGATACTTACGGAGAAGCTGGAGTCAAAGGTTTTAACCAGGATTTTGACGGAAATAGCTACGGAGGTTATAGCTATAACTGGCAAGATATAGGCAGCATCTTCGATATGGGTGACGTGTCATCGCTCTTTGATGGGATGTTAGACAGTTTTTTTGGAGGTAGCATTAATGGCAGAAGCAGAAGGAAAAATTCTGCCAAGAGAGGTGATGATATAAGGATAGAATTAGAACTACCTTTTGAGATCGGTAACGAAGGTGGGGAGAAAGAAATAAGTTATAAAGCTTACACAATCTGCCCCATCTGTAATGGAACAGGCAGTAAAACAGGTAAACTAAAAACATGTACTAAATGTGGCGGGAAGGGCGTCGTTCAGAATGCACGTTCTTCTTTATTCGGCCAAATGATTTATACATCTATATGTGACAAATGCGAAGGTAGTGGTAATACACCAGAGGAAACATGTCCAAATTGCAAAGGAGTAGGAAGGACTGTAAGTACACGCTCAATCAAAATAAAAATTCCAAAAGGTTCTTACACTGGAGTTATTCTCAAGTTTAAGCATGGTGGTAATGCCGGATTAAAAGGAGGCGAAAATGGGGACCTTTACATTGCATTAAAGGTTAAAGAATATAAAAACTATAGACGCGACAGAGAGAATCTTTATACTTCTGTAAATGTCCCCCCTTATATAATGACGCTCGGTGGCAGAATTAAATTGGAAACACCTTACGGGTTAAAATACGTTGACATTCAGGCTGGTTCTCAACACGGAGAAATTGTGAAATTAAAAAATATGGGAGCGTATAAACTTGGCGAAGAATCGAAGGGAGACCTATACATAAACTTAAATGTAATAATCCCTAGACGTATTTCAAGTAGAGAAAAGAAATTGTGGGAAGAGATAAGAAATATAAATGAGCAAAATAATTAAAACCTCAAATATTCTCACTGTTACAGAATTTAATACGTTTCTAAAAGAAGTCGTTTCTAGTCTAGGCTACTTTCGAATTAGGGGTGAAATCACAGAAATTTCAAAAACATCCAGAGGAGGGGTGTATATTACACTGTCGGATAAGAACTCAACTCTTAAACTAAGTGGCTATGCTCCAAATATAAAAGGTATCAAACAGATAGAGAAAGGTATGAACGTCGTAATACTAGGCTCAGCCGACATATACATACCTTATGGCTCTTTCTCGTTAAAATTAATTGAGATTGAGCCCGAAGGCCGGGGTTCGCTTATAGTTTTTTATCAAAAATTAAAGAAAGATTTAGAGCAAGAAGGCCTTTTCGAAATGAGTCGCAAACGTAAACTACCAGATTTCATAACGAAGATTGCATTAATTACAGGGAAAGATTCTTCAGCTTACGCAGACTTTACTAAAATAATCGATGAACATAACAGCCTAGTTGAAATTGATTTCTATCCCGCAATTGTTCAAGGCGAATACTCCACAAAAAGCATAACAAACTGTTTAGACGCAATAGAAAATTGTACAAATACTTATGACTGTATAGCTTTAGTCCGCGGAGGGGGAAGTTTAGAAGACCTAAAAAGTTTTAACGACGAAATCCTAATAAGAAGGTTGTTTGCGCTAAAAATTCCTACAATTGTTGGAGTTGGCCATGAAGACGACGAAACACTCTGCGATTTTGTAGCAGACGTAAGAGCATCTACACCCTCGCAAGCCTCTTATTATATCGTAAAACATAACGAGAACTACTTCAATCGATTATACGAAATTTTAGACTCTTACAAGGAAAGAAATAAGCTTAAAGCCAACGATCTAAATAGTAAACTAGAGTTACTAGAGGCAGACTTCAAGAATCTGATAAGAAACAAGATAAGAGATGTGTACGACCTAATCACCAACCACGAGCTTATATTAGACAAGTACAGTATACATGACACTCTTAAAAGAGGCTTTATAACCGTAGAGAAAAATAATAGAAGAATTTACTCCAAAGCCTCGTTAAATAAGGACGATTTTGTAAAATTGAATTTTTATGACGGTGTTATCACTGCAAAGGTTAACTAAGGCATCAACAATCTCAGTACTTGTAGGGTTATTCTTGTTAAACATGTCTGCCGTAGATTCAGATCATGGATTCGTAAATCCATTAAATGATTATATGATTAATCCTGGATACTATAAGCTAAAGGACAAAGAGGTACTCTCACAAAACATATTTTCTGATAAAAAACTTATTCTAAACATTTTGGAGCAGAGGAGAGATATCCCATTTAAAACGATAGAAATCTACACAAAAGATTTGAAAATAGGTAAACGCATAGTGGAGGAAGGTGCTAAGGGGGTACTTTTAGAGATTTATCAAGAAAAATTCGAAAATGAAGTTAAAATTGAGAGCAAGAGAATCTATTCGCGTTTAATTTCCCCACCTAAGGATAAGTTAATCTACATAGGGAGTAATCATAGTTATAGAACTGAACTTATAGATAACAAAATTATCCGCTACTGGAAAAAGATATATGTATGGGCAACCTCCTACGATAAGAACTGTAAAGGATGTAATGAATGGACAGCCACAGGGGCTTATCTAAAAAAAGGTGTTGTAGCTGTAGATCCAAAAGTAATTCCATTGCATACAAAAATGTATATACCAGGTTACGGATTCGGAAAGGCTGAAGACACAGGAGGGAAAGTAAAAGGCAACAGGATTGACCTTGCTTTTGATGATCTACGCCACAGCGACTGGTCAGCAAGATGGGTTACGGTATACTTACTTAACGATCCAAAAGAGAAGTAATGAAAAAGTTCCATGTCAATTGAATAGCAAGGTAAATTAATGTCTGGAAAAGATTACTTATATTTTTATAAAATAGCAAAAATGCTATAATACACTGGCGATGGATTTCAAAAGATAAAAGTTTAATCGTTTCGGAGGACGTGAAAAGACTGCAATGAGTTACAAGGGGCAGTTAGCTCAGTTGGTTAGAGTACTTCTTTGACATAGAAGTGGTCACAAGTTCGAATCTTGTACTGCCCAAACCAATAGGTTATAAAACCTGGATACTCAGGGCCGCATAGTAAGTGTTAGACTACATGGGTCGTGCGTTTTCGATAAAATTCATAGATTGCAATGCTTGTTGCCTCAGCTACGTTTAAAGATTCTTTCTTACCATTCATCGGGATAAAAATGCTCTGTCTAGATTTCGATAATAATTCCGCAGAAATACCAGTAACTTCATTTCCTACAACAAGTACCAACGGCAACATTTTTGCAGAATATTTGAAATCAAAGATATTTGTTGATCTGGAACATATCTCTAGGGTGTAAAAAGGTACTCTCTCGTCTAGGAACTCTTTTGTACTATGGATAAAAGTATAAGGAACGCTCTGCTCTGCCCCTAACGACGTCTTTCTAACTTTTTGATTCTCTGGTGTCGGAGAGTAGCCGAGAAGAATAAGACCTGTACCTCCCGCGCCGTCTGCAGTTCTGAACATTGCCCCGATGTTATAAGCAGAACGTATGTTTTCAGCTACTATCCACAGCTTTATGGTTGGATTTGCCTTGAAAAACTTACTTAGCATATTTTATTGTATATATAATATCAGAAGAACAGATATTAAATATGTTATAATATACTAGTTAAGTTTAATCATGATTCAAATAGAATGCCAGTACCAAAAAGAAAAACATCCAGGATTAGGCAGCGAAGGAAACTCTTTGCAAACGAAAGGATATCCATTCCGGCACAAAGTAAATGTTCTAGCTGTGGTAAACTAAAACACGCAAGTTACAAAAGTTGCCCTTACTGTGGCAATAAAGTTAAAAATAATAAGAGAAATAAGAAATAATGGGAAATCAGCCTCCAAGAAAGAAAACACAAAACTCTTAAAAATGAGAAGATATGCCCTGTTTATTCTCTAAAGACGCTCGACATAATGCTAGGATATTTTTGGTATGTAAGTTGTATGCCTATGATTTTGGTCAAAATGTATCTGTAGAAGATTTTAAAAAAGTATCTAAAAAAGTATGCCTAATCGATAGTTTAATTCTATCTAAAATAGAACAAGCTCTTGTAGATAACGCCAAAGAAATAGATGAACTAATATTAAGACACGCCCAAGAAAGACCGCTATCTAATATATATAAGACTGATCTCGCGATATTAAGGGTTATCGTAGCTGAAATGATATTCACCCAAATTACACCTGTGAAGGTAGCATTAAACGAAGCTGTTCTGCTCGCAAAGAAATTCGGATCTGATAACAGCTATAAATTTATTAATGGTGTACTAGGAAGTATAAATAAAGAATATGAATCTAGAATCAGTTGAAAAAATATTGAAATATAAGTTCAAAAATCAACTCTACTTGAGAGTTGCTCTAACTCATAGATCTTATTCGAATTTTTTAAGGAAAAAGAAAGAAAAACCCTACAATAATGAGAGGGTTGAATTCCTTGGAGATGCGGTAATAGAGTTATTGGTATCCGAGTTCCTTTATAATCAATTCCCTAAATACGAAGAAGGTACACTTACTCTACTCCGATCTAAAATGGTACGCACAGAAACTTTGGCAAATATGCTGCTAGAACTAGGTTTAGAAAAGTACATTTTTATGGGCAAAGGCGAAGATTTAACAGATGGCAGAAAAAAACCCTATATACTTGCAAACACCTACGAAGCTATTGTCGGTGCTATTTTCTTAGATGGAGGGATTTCGAGTGCGAAAATTTTTATCAAGAATACCTTACTTAAAAAAATAAATGATATTGTAAACGATGGTACATACAAAGACCCCAAAACGGAATTACAAGAGCTTATACAGGAGCTCTTTAAAAAAACTCCAAAATATGAGATAATAAACGAGGTAGGTCCCGATCACATAAAAACCTATACTGCTACTGTTTCTATCAAGAAAACTGATAAAGATGAACTAATTTTAGGCGAGGGAGAAGGTAACTCTAAACAGAGAGCCGAAGAAAATGCCGCAAAAAATGCATTATTTAACTTAAAAAAAGAAAAAAATGTTAAGAATTAGATTAGCAAGATTTGGGAAGAAACACCAGCCTTTCTACAGAGTAGTTGTAATTGAATCTTCCAAGAAACGTGATGGGTCTTATGTAGAATCTCTGGGTTGGTATAACCCTTTAGAAAAAGATAGCTCCAAAGCTTGGTCTATTAAGAAAGAAAAGTACGAGGAGTGGCTTAAAAAGGGGGCTAAACCTTCAGAGGCGGTTCTAAAATTAATGTTAGACAGAAAAGCTAAAGAGAAACTTTGGCCAAATAAGAAATCTAATAAAGAAACTAAACAGAAGGTGGATGTAAAATCCGAAGTTACGACAAAAAAGACCGTTACCGAAGAAAAACCAGAGGTTGAAGAAGTCAAGAATTTAGAAAATGTAAAACAAAAATAAACTATTTTTAAATTTAAATTTTATTTAATTTTATCACTTATCCTATGCAAGAGTTATTAGAGTATATTGTAAAATCTCTGGTGGATAATCCCGACGAGGTTTCTATTTCTTCAAAGCAATTAGAGAACGGGGCAGTTGAGTACCTTATAAAAGTATCAGACTCTGACAAAGGACTAATTATTGGAAAACGAGGTACAACTATAAACGCCATTAGATCTATCATAAAAATAAAAGCTATAAAAGAGAAAGTTTTCGTAAAGATAACTTTAGAAGACGATAAACGCAACGACGAAAAGGAGGTCGAAACGTCTGCAGATAGAAAAACTGTGGAGTAGTAGTTTTCTCATGAATTAATCTAAGAAAGAAACGGCTAAAGGTAATTATGTCGTTAGAAAAGCCTTCAATTTGGCTTCGCTTCCTTCTCTATCTTTAATCCAACTTGAGTATGTCAGTGGGAAAAGAGGTACACCTACTCTTGTAAAAATACTGTACCTTTCTGGAGTGAACGCCTTAGAGAAAAAGCCTGGATAACCTACTAAATCTATACCTTTTATGCTATTTTTGTACTCGCAAACGATATCAATTGGATACGAGGCTATTGTATAGGCAGGGTAGATAGTGACGCCTATTTTAGTTAGAAATTCTACAACTTCTTTAGAAAAACTATCCAATAAATCTGTAGTTTCTGTAAAATCAGAACGTTCTCCGTACTTGTCTATATAAAGTAGATACTCCTTTAAAAGTCCGTCTGTTCTTAATTGATCTGGTTCCAGTGAAATAAATATGTACTGCTTAAATCTGGCTCTCGTTATAGCTACGTTAAAAACGTCTGCTCGTTCAAAGTAGCGTAATGCTGTAGGATGGCTATGCTCTGTAATAGCGAAAGAGACAAGCATATAATCACGTTCTTGTCCTTGAAATCCGTAAGGAGTTGCAATGATTAACTTTACCCTCTCTATGTCCTTGAAACTTATCTGGTTTTTAACTAATCGGCTTATAAACTCAACTTGATCCCTAAAAGGCGAAATTATTCCGATAGAGTGCTCTGATTTCAATGCTAATAACTCCTTTAGCTTATCTACTACAGCATCCGCCTCTTCCTTATTTACTCCGTATTTCCTTAACTTAGCCCCTTTTACTTTGAATAGTAGAATGTTCCTCTCTCTATCGTTGGGGCGCCTCGTCATGATATTAATTGCACTGCTATAGAACTTCTCATTGCTAAAGTTGATTATCTCTGGAACACTCCTAAAATGTTCATTTAAAAATATCGTCTCTGATCGATTTGAGGCTATATCTAATGCACTATTAGATCTATAATCAAAGAAATCGTCACTCTGCTCTGTCCCAAAATGTTTCTTTACTAAGTTACTTTCTTCCCTCCTCGAAATAAACGAGAAATGTCTAAGTTGGTTGGGATCGCCGCAAAATACACTTTTCTTCGCTCTAAATAGAGCTGGAAGTACAGTCGCATTATCACACTGAGTTGCCTCGTCAAAAATAACCAGATCGAACATCTCTAAGTTTAAAGGTAGGACTTCGGACAGATCGTTAAGCTTAACTAACCATATAGGAAACATCTTTGTTATCCTCTTAAAATCTAGCTTATCCCAAAGATCCAGCTGTTTCTTAAATGTACGAGATCGTAGCCCTCTCAGAAAATTCCTCAATTCTGGCCTCCATTTCTTAATATAACTTCTTAACCTTGAGTAGTAAGATGTTAATACATACTCTCTTACTATACCTAACTTTCTACTCTGTATATCTATTAAATTCTGAACAAGTTCTGATAAGCTTGGATTATTCCCTATTATAAAATCAGTAACTCCTAAATTAAGTTTATCCATAAGATTGGCTTTAGAACCTTTAATAAATAATTTCCCCCATCTTTCTTCTAACTTAGAGATATACTCTATCTTCCTTATAATCCTCTGATTCTCGGTATTTACTCTTTCTAGATCATTCATACTGAAATCACCTCCTTTAGAATCACTCTTTGTAATGCCGTGAAGTAAGTTATCTAGGTACTGTTTGATCCCTTTTAAATAGTTTCTCCTACCTGCTCTAACTACAAATGAATTATCCCCTGTAACTTGTAATATTTTCTCAAAGATTACATCCACAGCGTCATCTGTTTTTGCAACTATTAAAGTTGATTTCTCTCTAACAAGGTTATCTACTGCTAACGAAGCAATAGTAAAAGATTTCCCAGTTCCAGGTGGACCAACAATCACGGTACTAATATTTTTTAATACTGAATATAAAGCTTTCTTCTGAGAATTATTTAATAAGGTTGGTGTATAATAATTTTCGTCTTTGAAATTTCTGTAATTTACATCTACGTTATCTTTTGAAGAATCGTCAGAAAGGAATAGCTTCAAAGGTTCTGATATCAACTTGTTCTTCGCTATGCTATCAAGTTCAATTAAAACACCTCTAACTTCTTGGGATTTCTTAACCAACCCCAGATACGATAGCGGGAAAAGAGCAAAGGACTCCTTTGGGGGAACAATCTTTCCGTTAAAAAGAGTTGGGTAAGAGTAACAAGGTGACACGTCTAAATTTTTTAGACCATCTTCTAATATACTTAATATGTGTGGCAAATTTCTCTCTGTAATCTCGGTTTCAAAACTACTCAAATCTTCTGCAATTTTTAAAGCTAACTCGGCACTTTCGCATACATTAAGAAGCAAAGCTGTATTTACTCTCCTTTGTGATAAGTCTATCCTAATATTTTCAGTTCCGTTTTCAGTAAAAATCTCTGCCGGATAGGTAAATATTGGGGCGAATAAATTTGTTATTAAACTTGCTCCTCTAGTACTCTTGCCCACAAGAAATAATGTCATGTAAAGAAGTTCTCTCTCGTACTGATAGATAAATGCGGATTGTTTAAGTGATTCAGCTTTCTTGCTATCTAGCAAAGGATGGTGAGGGGCAAGACCAGTTGTAAGAAACTCTTCCTCCATTCGAATTAAACCTTCGATTTTGGAGCCATTTACATTTAAAATCCCTTCCGAACGAGTATCTGCTGTTAAACAATCTTTTGCATAGTTGACCTTAGCCGAAAAACCCTGCATCTTTTATTGTAGCAGAAATATATATTTTCATTAGAGCCAATTCAGAATGTATACTTAAATCCTCCTCGAATAGGATTCGAACCTATGACCCAGCGATTAACAGTCGCTTGCTCTACCAGCTGAGCTATCGAGGAACAATTAACAAAAAGCCAAACCATAGATGCAGAAGAGATCCATTGCTTAGCTATATACTATTTTATCACAAAGTCAAAACCTTTCTTATTTAAATAGTTTAAGCCTTCTTTCTTATATTTCTTATAACAACTCATACACATAGTAAGTTCGATACCCTCTAATTTTACTGTTCTTATATTAACTTTCCAGTCCCTCTTAGTTCGTTGAGCTCTAAACTTCCACTTTTTAGAGTGCTTATGTGTATGTTGAATGCCTGTCTGCCTACTCTTATCACACACTGAACATTTAGTTACCATAATTCATTAGATAGATTTTAAATCAATTGCAATAGCTTTACCCATCGTGGGAGAAAGATAAAGTTTTTTTACAAAGGCCTCCTTTGACTTACCAATAACAGAAGCTACTGCCTGCAAAACCGCTAAAATATTCTCCTTTATTTTTGCATCTTCCATATTTATCTTTCCTACGGAGATATGAATATTACCTGCATCGTCAGCTTTAAATACTACTCTACCCTTCCTAAATTCATCCACTGTAGTTTTCAATCTGTCTGGCATCACAATTGTACCATTCTTTGGATTAGGCATAAGCCCCTTAGGGCCAAGCTCTTTACCTAATACTGCCAACTTGGGCATTATTTTAGGAGTCGCAATGAGTGTGTCAAACTCTATTTTACCAGCTTTTACATCTGCCACTAAAGTGTCAAAACTTGTAATGTCTGCACCAGAATCGTCTGCTAACTTCTGCTCATCTTCTGATACAGCTACAGCAATACGTATAATTCTAGTCTCCATATTAGGTAAACTTACGCTACCTTTAATAGATTTCGGATCTTCGTCTTTTATGTTCATTACAATATGTAAATCTACACTACCAACAAAAGTAGTATAGCTTGATTCCTTAACTAAAGCTATCGCAGAATCTAAATTTACAAGCTCTCTATCCTTTACAACATCCTGACTTTTTATATACTTTTTACCTCTTTTCATAATACTTTCTCCTATTTTAAACCTACTCCCATTTGTTTTGCCGTTCCCATAACAATCTTCTTAGCGGCTTCAAGGTCAGTTGTATTAAAAGCTTGCATCTTCTCTTTAGCGATCTCCTCTAGTTGAGCATTTGTCAAATTCCCAACGTTCTTTGTATTAGGTTTATCTGAACCTTTCTGAATATTTAGCTTTCGTTTTATTAATTCTGAAAGAATAGGAGTACCAACATCGTAGGAGAAAGATTTATCTTCGTATATTTTTAAGAGTACTGGTACTTTGATACCGTTCTTATCTCTCGTCTCTTGATTAAACTGATCACAGAAGCTCTTTATATTTACACCGCTAGAACTAAGAATAGGACCTAAAGGTGGACCCATTAAGGCCTTCCCAGCTGGAATTATTAATTTTAGTATTTTAACTACCTTCTTAGCCATACAAATTTTTATTAAATTATAATTTCTCTACCTCGTCTATGCCAAGTTCGTAAGGTGTTTCTTGCCCAAGCATTGTAATTAGAACAGTAACTTTTCCTCTCCTTGAGTCTACGTTTGTAACCTTACCTATAAAGCCCTTAAAGACGCCCGATGATACTTTAACAGCGTCATTAACTGCAAAGCAGGGGATGAACTTCGTCTCATTTTTGCTCTCTTTTGTCTTTGCAGAGCCATTGGGTCTAGCGAGTCTTTCTACCTCTTCGTCCGATAAAGGGAAAACATTGTTTTCAACCTTTACGAAACCACGTACCTCTTCTATATTAACAATTATTGGTGCAGTCTTCTCGTTATACTCCATTTGGACAATAACATAACCCTTTAACATATTCTGCTTTTTTACAGATTTTTTGCCGTCTTTACCGATAAAAATCTTTGATTGCTTAGGAATAAGTACGTCCGAGATTAACGATTTAAGCCCCATTGATTCGACGGCCAAATTAATTTTCCTAGCCACAAGATCCTCTTTCCCGGCTTGTACGTTGACTATATACCATTTGTTTTTACTCATCTTTATTTAGCCAATATTAACGTTCTTAAGTACGCAAAAAACACATCTAACCCTAATAAGTATAGGCTTATTATACCAGAAATTAAGAGCACTGTAAAAGTTCTACTAATAACAACTTTAAGATTCGGCCACTCTATCTGATCAAAATCATACCTTAACCCCTTAAAAAGATTGCGTATGCTCTTAAACAATTTAGATTTTACTTTTAACTTCATTATATTTATAGTAGTAATATAACACGTCCGCTAAGGCTTGTTTAACTTTCTTAAGTTTTAAAATATTAAGCTTACAAACCATACTACATTGCAGACACAAACAGGCCCACTCTGATTTGAACAGAGAACAACGGTTTTGGAGACCGTTATTTTGCCAATTAAACTATGGACCCAAAGTTTATACAAAGCAAAAACTTGTCTTACTTCACTTTTGTCTCTTTATGCAACGTGTGCTTTTTGCACTTTTTACAGTATTTCTTTAGTTCCAATTTATCCCGGGTGGCTTTACGCTTGGCTGTAACATAACCAACAAAATTACAAACCTCACATTTTAACCTAACTAAGACACTTTTTGGTCCAACGCTTGGCATTATCCTGTCCTTTTAATTTAACACAAACAACAAAAAATAATTTTCTACTCCAATTCTAGAGTGTCTATATTATACATCAGAGTAGAAACTTTATCAAACGGAAGTCTTTTCGAACACAATAAAAATACAAAATAGACTATATTCAGTATACCAAACAGCACAACGAGATCTGATAAAATTACCGGAGAGAACTAGACAAATCTATAAAGCGGGAAATAGAGTGCACTTATAAGTACAATATAGTAAGCAACGCCCAAAAACGTCAATAGCGGAAGTTTTAGCAATCTACCTCTTTTAAACAATTCTTTGTTATAATAGATAAACACAAGAATAAGTGAAACAAAGAGCATTCTTATGTTAAAGTCTAATCCATAGAAAAGCGTTGTAATTGCGAGAAAAATCAAATCACCCAAACCGAACATTTGGAAAAAACCGAGCTCCCTGTACTTTATTGCTTTTATGAACATAACTGCGCTAATCACAGAGATCCCCATAGGGATAAGTTCAAAAGGATAAAATTCTCTGCTTAATAAAGTATTTAAAACAAAGAAGATGATTAAAGCCAAAAGCGGAACCTCCTTCCATTTGTAATCGAAATAGACTATATAAACCAACAGATTGTAAAGCAGAAAATTTAGAAGCAGATATCCCCAACTCGACCCTTTAAACAAAGTAAAATAGAGAAAACACCAGGCAAAGAAAGTTACAGCTTCGAAAACAGTGTAACTTGGAGAGATTCTTTTGCCACAATATCTACACCTACCTTTCGTAAATAAAATGTTGAGTACAGGGATCATATCTATGTAATTTAGCCTATGACCGCAAGAATCACAACGTGAACAGCCTGTAAACGACGAGATATCATTCTTTCTGTCTACCAGTAGCTGCACAAACTCAGAGACACAGAACTGAACCAGAGCCATAAATGCGGCCACAGACATAATTAGAAAACTATCTACCACCCCGTGGATCCGTTAAGCCAGCACAAGTAACATTTTTTGCCAAAGGCCCTAGACAGAAGCACCCCCAATTCTCTGACCATCTATCGGCCGATCGCACTGGGGTCTTAAAATTGCCTCCGTTTTTTAACTCTAAAAGAGAACACACTGCAAAACCTAAACCACTATCATTATAGTAATAATAAAAAGCCGAATCCTCAAAAGTAGGTTTTACAGGAGGATTCTTCCACTCTCCCTCAAAGTAATCTTTTATACCTACACTCGGAGGCATCGTACTATAGTCTGCATTAGTAGTGGCAAGGTCTCTTAAGCTAAATCCATTTATTGGTTGACCCTTATCGTCTGAAATCCCATCGATCACCTTTCCTCTAGGAATAGGATACGATTGAAAATCTGAATAATGTACAGTTATCGCTGTTTGAGCAGCCTCCATAGCTTGAATTCTCTGGGTATCTCTACCCTTCTTTAACCCGTAAGAGAGCCCCGCCAACGAACCTGCAGCCAAAAACCCGAGTATAGCCATTACAATAAGAAGCTCTATCAGCGTAAAAGCTCCTAGGTACAACTTTCTCTTCTGTACATTACTCATAACATTTTAAATAACAAATTATATTATAAGCATTCTATACTAGCCTACGGATTCTGTCAACTTGAAGATCGGCCAGTAGACTGCAACCACAATTACACCAACTATGGCCCCCATTAACACGAGCATTACAGGTTCTAACATCGAACTAAGTTGTTTTGTTGTTTCCTCAATCTCCACATCATAGTACTGGACAAGCTTCTGAAGCACTTCGTCCAAATTACCTGTCTCCTGTCCAACATTAACCATATAGGCTAAAATTGGGGGGAAATATTTACTCTGTAGGAGAGGTTCCGCGATATTTATTCCGCGCTGAACGGCATCGTGAATTACCCTAACCTCATCTTTGAACCAAATGTTAGTCATAGACTTCTCGGTAAGTTCTAACGCCTTTAGAATAGGAACACCACTACTTAAAAGGAGCTCAAAAATTCTGGCGAAATTACCTGTTTGAATTTTGGTTAAGAGAGAACCTAAAACTGGAATCTTTAGCTGAACTTGATGCCATAACCTCTTGCCCCCCTCGCTTACTAATAGGAGTCTTGATGCAAAGACTAAGATTATTAGCCCCAAAATCCAGACGTAATAAAAATTCACCATAAACTCGCTTACAGCTATGAGTAGAAGTGTAATACCAGGCAATTTTGCACCAAACTCTGAAAATGCATCTTTTATCTGAGGTATCACAAAGAGCATGATAAACACCACAACAAGCACCATAATTACAAATATTGTTATAGGATAAATCATTGCACTTTTTACTTTGGAAAGTAGAGAATGCCTATTCTCGAACTCCTTGGCCAATTTTTTGAAGATAATTTCTAAATTACCACTCTGTTCTCCTGCTTCTATTAAACTAAGCGAAACTTCATCAAAAACATCCGGATACTTTCTAAACGAAGACGACAAACTTGCCCCACTAGAGATATCCTTCAGTGCCCCCTTTAGTACCGCTTTAAAACGAGGATTTTTAACTTGTGCAGCCAGGATTTCTAGAGTTCGTGTAATCGAAAGCCCCGCAGAAACCATAACTGAGAACTGTTTCATAAAGAAAACCTTATCTGCCAAAGCAATCCCTCCAATATTGATCTCGTTTATCTTCTTTAAGTCTAAGAATTCAGAAGTCTCATCTATTGAAACAGGATTCCAACCTTGAGATACAATATACTTTACAACTTCGTCCTTGTCGTAAGCCTGGATAGAGCCTTTCTCCCTCTTGCCAGTTCCATCAATCGCTTCGTAGCTATAGTTCTGTTTACGTTGAATTGTAATACCTTCTGTCATAATTTTATTCCGCTATAAGTCTATCTACTTCTTCTGGGTTTATTGCGTACTGCCTCGCAGTTACTAAATCAATAGCCCCTTCCTTTACAAGATTAACCAATTCTCGTTCCATTGTTATCATCCCTACTTCGCTGCCCGTTCTTATTGCGTTATCTAATTGGTGGGTTTTACCCTCCCGTATCATATTTCTTACTGCGTCTGTAACTATCATAACTTCGGAAACTGCCCTACGACCGCCACCTTTTATAGGTATAAGCCTTTGAGCTATCACCGCCTCCAAAACTTGTGCAAGTTGGGCTCTAATCTCAGCTTGCTGTGATGCTGGAAATACATTAATTATTCTCTCTACAGTCTGAGAAGCACTGTTAGTATGCAGGGTAGCAAATACAAGATGACCGGTCTCAGCTGTAGTTATTGCAGCTGCTATCGTCTCTAAATCCCTCATCTCGCCAACTAGTACAACATCCGGATCTTGTCTGAGCGCAGATCTTAAAGCAGTCGCCCACGAATTAGTGTCCTGTCCCATCTCTCTTTGAGTTACAACCGCCTTAGCCGGAGTATAGACGTACTCAATAGGATCTTCTAATGTTAGAATATGTTTAGAATACTTCTGATTAATATCTTGGATTATTGCTGCCAAGGTAGAAGACTTACCGCTCCCCGTTGGACCAGTAACAAGTACAAACCCCTGTTCTAAATTGGAAAGAGCTTTGTAAAGTTGGGGCAACCTTAACTCATCTATACTCTTAATACGTTGTGGGATAAGTCTTAAAGCCGCACATATAACGTTTTTTGAATAGTAGGCGTTAATTCTAAAGCGACCCCTATCTCCGTGCGCATAAGCCAAATCTACCTCTCTATTCACCTCTAAAATCTCTTGTTTATCCTCAGATAACAACGAGTATATAAGTTCCTTAGATTTCTCAGCTGTCAAAATCTCTTTTCCCAACGGCTTTAGTGCACCATCTATTCTTACAGAAGGCTGATATCCAGGCACTAAGTGTAGATCAGAAGCGTTACTATCAATCACGTAATCTAACAATGAACCAATTGTATAGCTATTTAAACTTGAACTCACATTTGGTTGAATCTGATCTGGCTGCATAACATGATTAACCCGCGGATTCTGCTCCATCTGCAAATTAGGACTCGTCTGTACCGTTTGTCCAACATGGTTCACTAATGACTCCTCAAACTGAACGGTACTTTTAGTTGTATCTGAATCTGGAACATTCTTATTTTGCAAGGGTGTAACTGTGACAGAATTACTTACTTTGGAAGAATCAGTATTAAGTATATCAGTGGGCATCTGGTTAGGCGTAACCTCCTCCCCTGATATTGGTACATTTTCAATCGAATCGGCTTTTATCTGTACTCCTGCAACTTCAACAGGCACAATTAAATTATCATAACTCGCATTTGTTGGTATATTAGGTTCAGTTTGGATCGAAGTTGCTGTACTCCCCGAACCGGTTGACTTTAAATTATTTATAGTATCAAGAATATCATTAGCAACATTATTCTCAAAATCCACGTCCTCATTAAGTTTATTGGTAAAAGAGCTTGTATTGGGCATAGGATTGGCGTCCGAAGTAACTGCGCCTGGATTAGAAATGTTAAAATCTCCTGTATAATTATTTGCACTAGATACAGCACCAAAACCCTGATTAGAAGAATCTGCTGTTGCAGTACCCGAAGTCGAGTTCGCTACCACAGCGGACTGGACATTAGACGTCGAAGCACTCGTCGTATTAATCTTACCCCCGACACCTAAAAATTTCTGAAGATTAAACATAGTAGCTAGTACAAGTTAAAATTATATAATTCATTCTAATATTTTTATTCAGCTTTTGCAACCCGCATAACTTCTTCCATAGTTGTAATACCTTCTAACACTTTTAGTAGACCGTCTTGTACCATACTTAACATACCTTCCTCTTTGGCTATTCTAGCTATGCTCTCTGAAGTTTCTCGTTTGATCACTGCACGTGTTATATTCTCGGTTATTGTGGCAACTTCAAAGATTGCTGTTCGTCCTTTATACCCTTTGTTGTTACACTTCTCACATCCTGTACCTTTGTAGAGATAAAACTGTTCCCTGCCATCATCTGTAATTTCATACATTTTAACAGGAGGAGCTTTCATAAACTCTTTTGAATTTACGTCTGTAGCTACGTTTCGTTGCGAAAGAGCTTTAATATACTGCCTGAGGTCAAATCCTTCTACATCCAAATTTCTATTTATCTCTTCTATAATGGTATTATCTGCTAAATATGGTACTCTGCAATTGGGACATATTGTCCTAACTAATCTTTGAGCAACGACTACTTTTACTGTTGAACCTACGAGATAAGGCTCTATTCCCATATCTATCAACCTTGGTAATGCCGAAACTGCGTCATTTGTATGGAGAGTCGAAAGAACTAAATGCCCAGTTAACGCTGCTCTTATTGCTAAATCAGCCGTTTCTCGATCGCGAATCTCCCCCACCATTATAATATCAGGATCTTGCCTTAATACAGCCCTTAAAACCCTTGCAAAATCTAGGCCTATCTCGTGATGAATCTGAACTTGAGTAATACCGTTTATACGGATTTCTACAGGATTCTCTATCGTTATTATGTTCACCTCGGGTCTATTCAACCTCGCCAATGTACTCGCTAAAGTCCGAGTTTTACCACTACCTGTTGGGCCAGTAATCAGAATTATTCCATTAGTTAACCCAATTGCATCTATATACCTTCTATAACTGTCACCTCTTAGACCAGAATCCTCTAGTGATGGGATATCCATTGTACGCTCCAAAAAACGCATTACTATCTTCTCTCCGTAGATACTTGGCAGTGTAGAAACGCGCAAATCGAACATTTTGTTATCTACCTCCATCGGGATTCTGCCATCCTGTGGTAAACGAGTTTCATCTATTTTTAAATCCGACATAATCTTAAATCTAGCCGAGAGTGGCGGCAAAATCTCTGAAGGCAGGCTCATTTTCTCTATCATGACGCCATCTATTCTGTATCTTACGCGAATTCTTTTCTCTAGCGGTTCAATGTGCACATCGGAGGCTCCAACTCTTGCACCGTAAAAGAGTATCGAGTTTGCTATCTTTGCAACGGGAGCATTTTTAAGATCCTTACCTATCTCTTCTGTAATCTCTTTTAATTCTGACTTCTGCACTGTATACGTTTGCTGCCTTACTGAAGTAACTGCCTCAGAGATAGACTCATCAGAGAGTCCACCAAATTTAGTGTTTATATACTCTATAACCTCTGATGGAACAGCGGTATAAACCTGAATCTTCTTGCCTGGAAACTTTAACTTCCAGTACTGAATATAGATCGAATTAAAAGGATCGGCCATTAGGATCTTAACGTAATTATCAGAAACCTCAAACGGAAATGCGCCCTGATTCATAACCGCTTTAATATCGATCTGAGCCATCAGATCTTCGGAGATCGTAACTAAAGAAAGATCGCTGATAAAGTCAATTCTGTAAAGTTTCGCCTTTGCTCTATAAACCTCTTTTGGACTCATTAATCCAAGTTTAACGATCACATCTATCTCAGATCCGCCAGACTTAGAGACCTCAAGTTTTACAGCAGAAAGTTGCTCTTCGGATAAATAACCGTTACTCTTTAGAAAATCCAAGAGACGTACGTCTAGAATAGGGGCAGGCAAAACCATAGTTATTCATTTTAGCACAGATATATAGCCGAATTTTAAGTTCGAGTTCAATACCCAAGTGTAACTGAGAAATTAGAGAATGATCTTGTCTACTTGAAGATATTAAATGAACGCGATCGGCAATTCCACCTCTACCAGGTTTTTAATCTCGCTACTAACCTTAACTGAGTAGGTCAAGTCTTGGTTATACGGATTAAATGTTGGATAGATAACAACTACATGACGATCATCTACTAACTCCATGAACTTTTCTAAAGTTGCCTTCAACCTGCGAGTATCTTTAGGTTTCTTTACTAAGAATGCGTACACTGTTCCATTTCTCTGGAGTATAAAATCTATCTTGTGTCCCGAATAATCCTGCCAATACGAGATTTTAGGGGGATTGTCTAGCGTACTCAATTCGGAGATTAGATTAAGTAGTAACCAACTGCTAATTATTTTATCTATTTTAGCTGGACGAATCATCTCGTTTATAGAGTTAATGTAGGAGAGCGTATTAAGAAGACCCGTATCTAGGTAATAGAGCGAAATACTTTTTGAAATATCGATCTCTTTTGCAGAACTAGGTTTAAAAGGATAGATCCTTTTAATGAGATACGTGCTTTCAAGTAAATCTAGGTATCTATACAGACTTGGTCTTGAAATTCCGATCTCCTTACTTACTTGATTAAGGTTTAATGGCTCACCGTTCTGATTAGCAAAAGATTGTAAACTTAATCCAAAGAGCTCAAGGTCTAAATTCCGTGCTATGGTAGCAATCTCCGTTTCTAAGTAGACGGAAATGTAATTCTTTATTAGCTTAATTCTATCCTCCAGGGGGGTGTTATATATTCTAGGTAGACCACCGTAGAACATACTTTCAAGCAATATTGCTGTGACTTCTCTACTCTTATCTTTAACCTGTGAATAAATTTTAGGGAGTTCCTCTTCTAAAAATTTAACAACAGAAGTCCTGTTTTCGGTAGAATTTATGTCTAATTGAGACAGAATTGCGTCAACGCTACTCTGCTCACCTCCGTTGCTCACATTAACATTTGTATTTAAACATTTCAAGAATAAATCGTTAGAAAATCCCAATCTACTGTTTAGAATCTCAGAATAATTCAGTGGAAATACATGAATGTACTCTATTCTTCCTGCTAAAGTTTCACTAGTGTCCTGCCTTAAACCTAATTCCGAAGAACCACTAAGAATAAATTTTACATTACTGCTATTCTTATCGAAGATTTGCTTAATCCACTCCAAGAGCTGAGGATACTTCTGAATTTCATCTACAAAGATATAGACTCTCTCTGTAGTGGCACTCAAAGGCTTCCCCAGCGAAAGTTCAATATCCTTCTGAATATAGTAACTATCCTTTTTTAAAGCTGAGCGTAACTCCGTATCGTCTAAAGTGTAGGCAAAAAAGCTCTTGACTAAGAATATCCTCTCCGATTTTTTGACAGCCGCACTGCTTGACACATACTCCTCTATCTTCTGCATTAAGGTGCTTTTTCCTACCTGTCTCGCGCCAGTAATCATAGTTATAACAGGAGATTTTAGTGAATCGATGAGTTTCTGCTCTATTCTTCGTTTAATATACATACAAATTTTGTAAAAGATTAGATAGTAGAGTTTAACAAGCTGTACGTATATATGTCAATAATTCAACGATATACAAAATATTTACTCCCCTTGATAAATTGAAATCAATTACACATTCTGAGTCATTTTCTGGACCATCTTGCAGAAGAAGTAAATTAGAACCTGTTTAGGCGAAATATTCGCATTTAAATAATCTGAGCATCTCTGTATTAGAGCGTAGTCTTTCCCTCCAATAGAGCCGATTATTTCGTAGGCTAAGGATTTGTTAATCGCCTTCTCTTTTTGAATCAGATTATACTTCTCTGCTAAAGAGCTACCACTGTCTAGGAGTTTATACTTATACAAGAAGCTCTTAGCTTCCCTATTATTTGTAGGCACCTCATACTCCTCCTTACTGTATTCAATCTTTGAGCGAGAGATTATAGTCGGCAAAACGCCCTCCAAATTATCTGCCCCCATTATAAAGTTAACGTTTAAACTATCGTCCTCTAAGTCTTTGAGGAGAGAGTTTTGAGCCTCTTTTGTAAGTGAATTTATAGGCAGAATAACTAAGGTTTTCTGGGTTAACTGGAAAGGTTTAACTCTTAAATTTTTTAAAATAGCTTTAATATCGTCTATTCCAATGAAGCTAGAATCATCCGCTTTTAAGCAGAAGTGTATATCTGGATTAGAGTAAGTGTCTATTTTAACATTATTGTTTATCTGTTTTACTTTATTCTCTAGAAGTTTTTTCAAAATCTCTAAGTTGGAGTTCACTATCAGATAGTTTGCCATCAATTTTATTATATCTCATATACTTACTGCGGGTGATATAATCCAATTATGATCACATTTCAATCTGCATTTATACATGTAATTGTACTGCTTTTAGTTGTTACTCTCGTAATACTAATAAGTATCCTTCTTATTTTCGCATTAATTCTTAAACGGGTCTACGATTTTATAGGTACAATCCAAACTAAATTTGAATTAATCTCGGATAAGATTTCGGAAATCACAGAGGAGGTAGAGAAAAAAAGAGCCGAATTTACAGAACAAGCGCACGGAGTATTAAAATTTCTACCTATTATCCTAACAGTACTTGGAGCAATTATACCGTTTCTTTTCAAATTATTGACAAAATCACATAGAAAGGGATAAAATTATGCAAGGCATACATACAAATGAAAGAGAGAAAAGACTTAAAAACTGACCTGAAAATCTGGTATGAGCTTAACCATGGAACTTAATTTTAGAAATGACCGTATGTTTAAAAACAAGTTGAATCTATTTATTTACTCGGCACTTGTCGTTCTTTCTCTACTTCTAATGTTTAATCTTAAAAGTGTACTTGCTGAAACTATCGGTTCAAGGGCTGTTAGTGACGGTTTAGAACTTTCTAAGGGTGGCACCAATGACCGTGATCCCAACTCAGTTTCCGGCTCATCAACATCCATAAGCTCGATAGCAGTTTCAATAGCCACTCTGTTAGATCCGGCAAGTATAGCCACAAACGAAGACGGAACCAAATCAGAGCTCTACTACGAGATGCCTCAGTATCTGAGGCAAGGATTGGTCGGTTTTGCGTCCAGTACTACCTATAATGCTTTCTTATACGGACCTTCTATGAATATTCCCCACTTTTACGCCTCAAACTTCCTACCTAAAGAGCTTGGTTACTCTAACTTAAATAACACCTATGCAGCCGTGGGGAGCCCCCCATCTAGTCAGAGTGCGTTTACGCTTTTAGACGATATAGGAATAAACAAGCTGTGGATGCTAAGTACAGGAATTGCAGTTATGGGGTTCGTGATTGTGCTTATAGTCGCGGGGTTTATGGTCATGTTTAGATCCAAGTTGGGTGGTCAGGCCGTAGTTACAGTAACAATGGCATTACGAAACATGGTTATTGGCCTAATTCTTACAGTATTTAGCTACGCATTTGGGGCATTCTTCCTAAACCTCTCAAAATTTTTAATCGTTGTGGTAGCTGGAATCTTTGCCACTTTAATGAATAAAGACCCTGTGTTTATTAATGACCCCTTAAATTTAATCTTTGGTGCAGGTGTTTCTCTAGTTTTTGGCAAATCCCCTTCAATTCCAGATAAATTCAGGCTTATTTTGGAGGGTATTGCCAACGGCTTTTTAAGTTCCGGTGCTGGATTAGGAAGTTCTTTAGGCGTAGTAGGTGGTTCCATATTCAACGTGATTTCGACAATTTGTATAGGAATAGCTCTGGTGATCGCTTCCTTTAAAATCTTTCTGAAACTAATAACTGTCTATGCCAAGATGCTAATCGATATCATCGCTGCTCCTATAATTTTCATGATGGGATCTATACCAGGCAAACAGGATGCAATTAAAAGTTGGTTTAACCGAATGTTCTCTAATTCGCTGATACCAGTATTTATATTTATAATAGTTAATCTCTCAATTTATATCGTAGAAACCGTTAGTTTGTCATCCACTAGAACAGATGCCATGTCTTCATTCACGGGTGGTGCAATTACGCATAACCACGGGGTATTTAATATAGCAGGCCAATCCATGGACGCGTTTATTAAAACTGCGGGAGTTCAGAAAATAATTGCAATGATTCTCTACGGTATGGCCTCCGAAGTTGACAAAATAGTAGCCGAAATGTTCGGAATAAAGGAAAGTGCAATAGGCAAAGTTATGGGGGCATCTGCAATGGCACTAACCCCAGAGGGAGTAGCACAACCATACCTAAAGAATGTGGATGATAAAAGTAAGTCTTTTCAAAGTGGTGCTGCTGCATATTTACAGGCGCCCGGTTTAATCAAAAGAATTGCAAATAGCAGGGCTGGCGGAGCTGTTTCGGGTATTGTACAAACAATTGGTAAAATACCAATTATTGGAAGAGCAACTGGAATGGACAAATTAGGTTCATTTGCAGAAGGGTGGTCTAAAGCTTCTGCTCCTTGGTATGCTTCGAGGGGATCTGATGCTTATCGGGCCCTGGTGGACTTAGGGTATTCTCCTTCTCAAATAAATCAGATAGGTGCGTTCGTAAAGGACAATGTTCCACTTCCGCCAGACTTTGCACCTCTTTATAGAGCACAAATACAATCATCTTGGGGATTTTCTGATTCACAGATGAACAACCCACGGGTTCTAGAAATAATTTCCCAATATTCTAGAGCGATGCATACGTATGCCGCAAGAGCGAATCGAATCACAGCAAGAGGTGGAACTCCTCCATCGCCACCACCAGTGCCCAATAATCCATTCGCAAATCAACAAAATCAAGCTAGTCCCGCGCCCGGGGCAAGTGCTCAGCAAGGACAAGGGGGGGGAGTGCAACCTACAAACCCTTAGCAGAACCTCTTAATCTTAACCTATGCAGACTAAACTAGCTTATTTAATATTTATGCAGAATGTAAGGAAAAAGTACGTAGAACCTAATCCTTACAAACTTGGAATTAAGCTTAGCCTCCTCTTGCGTTACGCGTATAAACTGGGATTTAAAACCCCAGAACTAAAAAACAATCTGTACAGAATCTATTCAGCAATTCTTAGCGAGAATTTACCAGAGATTAATGAACAGGCCCACAACGTTAGAGTTATACTGGGTAAGAGTTTAAATCCCGATTACTTTAAAATTTTGCTAGACGGCTACCTTGAGAAGAGGGGGTTAGCAGGCTACGAGAATTCGGCTGAGTATACAAAGTTAGTAGAATTGCTTAGAGAGAAGTTCTCGTTTATAGAGAGTATTCAGCATGAACTGTACAACCTAAAGAAAGTTATGCAAATTAGCGGTCCACTTGGTATAATAAACTATATAGTCGAAAATAAAATTTATAAGGTGGAGGTATACAGAGAATGAATGCATTTATAGAACGACCAAATGATAATACATTAGGTAAAGCAACAGAAGCATTAGATAGAGTAACAGAAGCATTAGGTATGCAAAACAATGACAGTACCACCAACCCTTACGGAGAGAGTACGAGTATAGCCAGTGATAATCCTGGTAAAGTTATTCAAATAGTAGGCGATGCATTAAATAAAGTTAAACAGATGGTTAATAATTTAATCAATAAACTAAAAACTGAAGCTGTAAAAAGAGCCCTAGATGCTGTAGTTGCAGGTGCCGGTGCTGCAATTGAAACTGCTCAAAAAGTCGCAAGAGCATTAGGATTGGGAAAGTTAGCAGATAAATTAGACGAGGTAATGGTACGCATCTTCGATATCTTTGTAATCGCAGGTGTTGGGATACTTGTGATTATGACTATACTGCCAATAATGATGCTTCTGCTCTTAGTAAGTCCCCAGAAAGCAAGAGGATCAGACACATGGTGGCCGCCGGATGAGTCAAAAGGATTTGAGTATATAGACACAACAAAGGCTGGGGGTAATCAGATTAATATTAATCCTGGGAACTATGTCCCCAATAGCAATAATACGTGTTTTTTTGGAAATGGTGAAACTTTATACTGTTCACAAGGGCCTTACGGCGATTATTCACATAACTGCTCCAGTAATGGCAACACCAAACTATCTACAGATCTGTCATATTTAGGACCAATTTATGCCCCAGAAGATGGCACAGTTACAACAATATCAGACATGCCCTGTACATGTAACAGGATAACATACTCTTCCAGAGGGGGTTACATATTTTTTACCTCTGCCACGACACGTTATGAACTATTTCATACAACGCCCGTAAATGGAGTAAAAGTTGGATCAAGATTAAAAAAAGGTGAGCTATTAGCCGTTGTCACACCAAGATTGCCAGATGGTGGAACAAACTGCTGTTGGGAAGGTCCACATGCCCATATATCTGTATATAGAAACGGAACTTACCTAAATTCCTTAAGATACCTAATTGAAGAGAGAGGTTGCCCCCTTAGTAGCACACGTGGAGGAAAGCAAGATAATGCTTGCAATAACGACAATAAATGTGTTCAAAAATAGATAGATGATAAGAAAAGTAACATTTACAGTGTTAATACTAGTCCTTCCGGTGATATTGATTATCACGCTATCGAACAAAAAAACAATACTATTTAACTATCCCTATCTTAAAAGAGATATGAACGCAACGGATATTATCCGTTTTGTTTACAATAATATAATAAGTAACGATATACCATCAAATAAAATGCCTATAATAAGAGTAAAACAGTCAAATATTAACAAAGAGTCTCTTATTTCTAAATACGGTCTAACTAAAACCGAAGGATTAAAAGAGTTAAACTACGAAAAGTACGAAGACAGAAACAAGAAACTCGCACTTTCTATCGATCATAAATCCGCTGGAATCAACAACAGCTATACTTCAGAAGAGTTTGCATCCGATTGTAATGGTAAAGTCCCCATAATCCTACGCGATTTATATGGCAACTCTCTATCTTTGAAATTGAGTTCAAAAGCAAGTCATGCTGATCTCTGCTTTCTAAGTTTCGATTACAGTATCTCTAACAATATAGTTTTAAATCCTGACCTCGAATATTTCTGTAAGCTCAATGTTAGTGGCACCAGTTTAAGTTCATTAACATGTAAGAATATTTATTACGAAGAGATAAATAAGCCCTATCTACTAGAAACATCCTCCTTGAGTATTGCGCTCGGCAGAGTTATAAATAACCAACTAGATTACGGGTACAAAGTACGTTTAAACACAACATGTGAGGGGAACGAAGGCAACTCATGCGAAGGTTATGACATTTCCTCCCAAGCATATATCCCCAGAAAACTCACTGTTGAAAATACCTCCGTAGCCTACTACCCTACTACCAAAGTTGCCAAAAAAGGTCACCCGGAAGAATGGTACTTGATCCCCGTTTATAAAATTGATGCTACCGGAACAGTTGCAACAAAAAACATTAAAAATGAAAGCGTGGAAGTAAAATTTGAGTATACGTTTATAATCCCAGCGATAGATCTGAAGTACTTTAAATGGTAAGCCACGTATAGTACACCCCAGCAATCCTGCCGCGCTCATGACCAAAAGAGGTAGTAGGTATCTATGTGCTATAATCTTCTCATGACCTTACCAAAACATTTTGGAATAGATTTCGGAAAGAACTCTGTTAAAGTTGCTTATCTAGAGAGATCGCAGAACAAATATAAAGTAAAATGCATAGGTTCTCGCGACACGCTCAAGGAAGCTATTGGTAGTTCTTCCCATGAACACAAGAAAGTCGTTATAGAAAGTATAAAATCACTCTGGGCAGAAAGCAGAATCCCAGTTAAAGAGGTCGCTTTCTCTATCCCTGAACAACATGTTTTTAGCAAAGTTATCCGTATTCCTAAAGTATCGGAAAAAGAGGTCGAAGAAACCGTTTTCTGGAGACTAAAGCAGTTACTGCCCTACGATATTGACGAAGTTCAGAAGGATTACTCTGTTGTTGCAGAGATAAAAAGCACCGGCGAACGCGATGTACTTACAGTTGCTGCACCTAAGCAGATTATCCAACTTTACATAGAGATTTTAGAAACTGCGGGATTTGTTCCAATTGCAGTAGAGTCCGAAATGATCTCGCTAATCCGTACGGTTAGACACATAAACAATCAGATTACAGATGGTCTTGTGCTTGATTTAGGCTCAGATTCGGTTGCGCTAGGCATTTTCTCAGAAGGAGAACTCTACTTTTCTCAAGATTTAGAGAATGGGTCTGATATTCTAACCAAAGTGCTTATGAATGAACTTTCCCTAAATTACGAACAAGCAGAAAGGTATAAACGCACCTACGGCTTAGATAAGACCAACGCCAAAGCATACACCGCAATGAAAAGTGTGCTAGACGGTATAAGTAGCCAAATTCTACGTAACCTAGAATTCTATCGCAACGATTACAAAAAGCCTAACCCTAGAAATATCTATTTAGCCGGAGAAGGTGCCCTTTTAATTGGAATAAAGGAGTTTTTTACCGAAACGGTTGGCCTAACTACAGAAGTTGTAAACCCTTGGAGTAATATCACATTAAACAGTTTAGATTCTTATGCTAACTTAGGGCCAGGGTACTCTATTTGCATCGGATTATGCTTAAAAGAATAAAATATGTCTAGAATAAATCTACTACCAAAAATAGAGGATCAACAAACAGAATTTATTCTGTATAGATCACGAAAGTTTACAACGTTTCTTATATGGGCAGCCGTAACTATAACTTCGTATGTTCTCCTTTTTTTCTTCAACAGTTACCATAAATCAAGAGTTCAGATACTGGAGGCGCAAAAAAAACAACTCATTTTGGATATTGAAAATCTAGGGGAACAAAAAGATAAATTTTACGATCTTACTTACAGGAAATCTGTCCTGAGCAAGATCAAATCAACTCAATATAAACCCTCTGTGCTGAGAGATTACATCGACGAAAAAGTCAAAAACATGGGTAAGATAAATAAGTATGAAGTGAACTCTTACGGATCTATAGAAGTATACATTAATTCAGCTAATTACACCGATGCCGTCTATATATGGCATAGACTCTTAGAGGACAAAAATATTATGAAAAACCTTAATCTACATTCCTTCTCTAAGGGCAAAAACCCGGATGGTACCGAAACTGTAACCTTCTCCTTAAAAGGTAATTTAAATGTTAAGGAGTTGACAAGAAATCATGAACAATCAGGCACAAAGGAGAAAACAGAATAAAGCTACACTGTTTATAACAGATATTCTTATATCTGTTCTTTTTATGGTTGTTTCTATCGCATTTGTTACTATATTCTTCTTCCCGAAAGCAAAAGAAACTCAGAAATTTATAGAGAAACAGAAAGAGCTAAACCGTGAAATTAATGAACTCTCTTCTAAATACGATAAGATCGTCGAGAAATCTATAACCGAAATTGATACAGAGTTAACAAAACTAACCTCATTTATTCCAAATAACATAAATATAGGCGAAATTGGGATCTATGTGAACGAAAGTGCCCAAAAATTGGGGAATCAAGTGCAAACCCTCAATTTAAACGAAACCAAACAGTTATTAGAACGAGAAACTTCTAATGTCAAGAATCCTAATTTGGAAAATATTCCTAAGTTGGGGAGAGTTAACGCACCTTTTAAACTTACAGGTACAAAAGACTCGCTTTTTGCGTTCTTAGATTATCTTGTCGAAAGTGGCAGGGCTATTGATTACGATGAAATCTCTATATCAGGAGTGAAAGATAATTGGTCACTCAATTTTATGGCTGTACACTACTATTTAACCCCGCCCCAAAACGTTAAGTATAATGAGCCGATACCTTCAGATAAGTAAATTCCAAAACTTCTGAAGTTCAAAATTCAGAACCAGATCAAGATGCCACGTATTATTATCTTTCAAGTGTAGGCAGGCGAATAGGTATTTTCTAGACAATAAACTATGTAGTATAATACAAGACATTGCCAAGGTAGCTCAGCAGGTAGAGCACAGCTCTGAAAAAGCTGGGGTCGACAGTTCGATCCTGTCCCTTGGCAATTTTTACAATGAAACATAGAATAATTCTCCTTATTTTGCTGCTAATAATCCTTTTAGTTCTTATCTACTTACTTTTTTTCTCTCAAATCTTTCTCGTTAAAAGGATAGAAATCAAATCAATAAGGAATAAAGCGATGCTGAACGAAAATGTAATAAACCAACTTCTTGCAGATAAGCTAAAGAAAAATATATTTCTAATAAACTCGTTAAAGCTCGAGAAAGATTTAAAATCAAAAAATCAACACATAAAAGAAATTTACATAGAGAAAGAGCTCCCTGATGGTCTCATTGTATCAGTTGTAGAATACCTACCAATCATAAAAGCAAAAAGTTCTGAAAACTGTTTGCTCTGGGACTTTGAGAACAAGAAACTAGTCACAGAATTTACAGTTTGCGAAAACTATAAAATCCCCGAGCTAATTAACAAAGCCTCCACAGACTTAGATTATATAGTTCCGTACATCATATACATTCAAAATATGTTCAACAAGTATAGCGAAACAATAGAACCTCCAAGCAAGTACATTGTCACTGATTATTTGACAGTAGTATTTAACGAACATCTCGTTTTCATAGATCAGTTCAAAAATCTTAAACAAGCTTTTTTTATGTACTATAATCTAAAAAAGCGTATAAAATTCAGAGAGCTTGACCTGAGATTTGACAGAGCCGTCTTTAAATGATACTCTTTAGTATTGTATATTACGATATAAAATTTGAATGAAAATAGATGAGTAAAGGCTTAATAGGAGTTTTAGACATAGGTTCTTCTAAAATTACAGCTGTTATAGCAACTATAGAGCAAGGTCTCCCTCCGAAAGTGATAGGTTTGGCTACGGTTCAGGCGCGTGGAATAAAGAAGGGAATGGTCGTGAATATAGATGAGGCCGTAAATAGTGTTGCACAAGTACTTAATGCCGCTGAACGGATGGCAGATGTCAACATTACTAACGTAGTTATTGCGTTTAGTGGCAAGGCTATTCTGAGCAGAAATAATACTGGAGTAATCGCAGTTAATCACACTCACGAAGAGATTACTAGTGACGATGTTTTGCGAGTTATAGAGGCTGCCCAAACAATACAGATGCCTCAAGGTTACGAGCTTTTACACACAATACCTAACGAATATATTATAGATTCTCAAGATGGTATAAAGTATCCTATAGGGATGAGTGGATCGAGATTAGAAGTTGATTGTCATATTGTACTTGTCGCAAGTAGTGTACTAAAGAATATTGGTAAATGTGTTCAGAAACTCGCTATAGGCGTAGATAAAGTAATTTTTGCAGGTTGGGCAGACACCTACTCAGTTCTTACAGATACAGAGAAAGATCTCGGCGTTGTTCTTATGGATATCGGTGCTGGAACAACAGATATAGTTATTTTCCAAGATGATAAAGTTATTTTTACTGGGTCCATTCCAGTTGGTGGAGCAAATATAACTAACGACGTCGCCGTAGGTCTACACCTCTCATCATTGGACGATGCTGAAAAAGTAAAACTTAATTATAAAGAAATTCTAAACAGAGCAGATAATAATACAAAACAGGATAGAGTTGAAACACCTAGCTTTTCGAAGAATAAAAATGATAGAAATACAAAAGAAGAAAAGAAAAACGAGGAAAAATTTGTTGATGTCTCCTTTTTAAACATAGAAGGATTAAAGGAAATCTCAGTAGATTTTCTAAAGAAGATAATAACCATGCGCGTAGAGGATATTTTAGAGATGGCAAAGAATGAGGTTGCCCGTGCAGGTTGCGAACTTGTTATGCCCGCCGGAGTAGTTTTAGTCGGTGGGACGGCCAAACTTTTCGGAATTACAAACATGGTAAAGAATAGCCTGCAGGTACCTGCACGAGTTGGTATTCCCCATGGTTTGGATGGTATGACAGAAGAGATTTCCGGACCAGAGTATGTTACCGTTCAAGGCGCAGTACTTTATGCAACAAATAGAACCGACTTTGAATCACTATCGACGGAAAAAGATTCTGGCGGTATTAAAAACCTTATAGATAGAATTAAAATGTTCTTTAAATCATTAATTCCTTAAAATATGCTCGTACAACCAACGTTTAACATGAACGCCAAAATAAAAGTAATCGGCGTAGGTGGTGGTGGATGTAATGCCATTAATACTATGATCTCTGATTATAAGATCGAAGGCGTTGAATTTGTTGCCATTAACACAGACGCACAAGCTCTAAATAACTCATTAGCTCCAACAAAGATACAGATAGGTACTCAACGCACAGGAGGACTAGGTGCAGGCGGTAATCCTGCAGTAGGTGCCGAAGCTGCCGAAGAGAGCGCTGAAGAATTAAGAAAAATCTGCGAGGGCGCCGATCTTATATTTGTTACAGGAGGAATGGGTGGTGGTACAGGTACTGGTGCAATTCCAATAATTAGTGAGATCGCAAAAAACTCAGGCGCTCTAACTATATCTATTGTCACTAAGCCATTCGCCTTCGAAATGGAGAAGCGTATGAACATAGCGCTAGAAGGTATTTCAAAACTAAAAAATGCTACAGATACAATGATTATAATCCCAAACCAGCGTATATTAGAAATTATCGATAAGAACATAACATTCGTGCAGGCAATGAAAAAGGTGGACGAGGTTCTAGCCAATGCCGTACTAAGTATTGCAAGTTTAGTTACAGAAACAGGTTTTATGAATCTTGATTTTGCAGATATTAAAAACATTCTAAAAGATGCTGGGACTGCAATGATGGGCGTAGGGCATTCCTCCGGAGAAGATAGAGCCGTACAAGCGGCAAGACAGGCTGTAACAAGTCCTCTATTAGAGATGTCTATACAGGGTGCCAAGGGCCTTATATTCAATATTCAGGGTAGCGAAGCCTTAACCATGCACGAAGTTGAATCTGCGGCCTCACTTATTACAGAGATGGTAGATTCCTCTGCTGTAACCAAATTCGGGACCTCTATAGATCCTAACCTAGGAGACGAACTGCGAGTTACCGTTCTTGCTGCCGGTTTCCCCGAAAGACCTACTACTTCTCAGTCCCAGAAAGTAAGCAAAGTGATTCCTAATAGTTTCCCTGACACTGTAGAAGATAGCAAAAAACCAGACTTTGAGACGAAAAAGGCAGTTGTTATTGACGATCAGACTGATGATGATGTTGATATCCCAGCCTTTTTAAGAAGATAGAGCCATGACTCGTTTCTTAAAATATGTATAAAAAGCCCGATCTGACACTTCTGTTCTCAATATTAATTCTAACCTTCATTAGTCTTTTCGGCATTTACTCTAGCTCACGTACTGCTCCACATTTTTTCTATAAACAGTTAGCTTTTGTTCTTATATCAATTTTTTTAACCTCTTTAATATCAAAAGTAGATATATATTTACTAAAATACCCTTACGTATTAACTATTCTCCTTGCGATAAATATACTCCTGCTTGTTGGTCTTTTTATATTTGGAGCAAATATAAACGGAACCCATAGATGGTACTCTATATTCGGCTTCTCTATACAACCAGCAGAGTTCACCAAATATCTTCTTATTATTATCGTTTCCGGACTACTCACTAACGAAACCCTCAGTGTAAAGACTATGTTCTTAATCATCCTACCCTTGCTACTTGTCAACTACCTGCTTATATTTTTGCAGCCAGACAATGGAACAGTAATTATGAACGTGTTTGTTATAGGTATAATATTTCTTACCTGGGCAATTGAAAGGTTCTCTCTATTTAAAATACTTATTTCCTCTATCTCTACTATTGCAGTACTTCTACTTATTGCTACTTTCATGTGGAAAGCCAACCTATTACCTAATTATGTTAAAGTTAGAGTATACCCATTTATTAGCAAAAGTAGTAAGAAAGAAGAACATCTACATATTCGCAATTCTAAGATTGCCATAGGTTCCGGCGGTTTCTGGGGTAAAGGTATGTTAGCGGGAGATCAGAGTCGTCTGCATTTTTTGCCAGAATATCGAACAGACTTCATTTATGCTACAATTTGCGAAGAGCAAGGTTTATTCGTTGGACTTATTATTTTTATTGCCTACGCACTACTCCTCTTTAGAATATACGCCATTAGCTTAACCGTAGAAGATGAATTCTTAAAGCTTATCTCACTAGGTATTCTGGTTAAGCTATGGATTGAGTTCTTCGTTAACTTAGGTATGGAGTTGGGTCTGACCCCCGCAAAAGGTGTCGCTCTGCCATTCTTAAGCTACGGTGGCTCTTCTACAATCGCCAACTTTATTGCAATCGGCCTAATTCTTAACATGAATAACATAGTCGCAAGCTCAAAAGACTCATCGCGTCTTAATATTCGTCTCTAACCTCCCAAATCTGTACTCTATTTCTTACCATTGGCAGTCTTTATTATTTTACTCAGAATCTTAATTACGGCTAAATTCGCCTTTTTAAGTTTGGAGTAGTCCGCTCTAAAACCACCACTCCCATCTTTAACGTGCCATGCTTGAGCTAGTAAATCTAACCAGTAAGATATTACCCTCGCTTTTACTAAAGCACGGTTCATCTTACATAGGAAATTATGCTTGTCACGCCCGCTCTGCGCATCTATCACATTCACACCAACTTGTACACTCATTTGTAGTATCCTGCCCCAGATATCGCAAGACACTTTATCTTCCCGCGCTACCTCTCTATATACACTTAATACTTCTAAAGCAAGGTCAAAAGCTTTGTCCTTAATTATGTTCTTACCGTCTTGTTCCATAATAACGCACCAATTATATTAATTTAATTACGATTTAAACGTTCCCCTATTTTGTTCGTCCACGTATTAAATCTATTTTTATGGCCATACTATTATTTTAGATTAAGATTATGAAAATAAAAACGTAACACAATCCCAGAGAATGGACTCCAATTCGGTAAATTATGATGATCTCTATCTCCTCTACTCTACCTCAATCGCAATAAGTGGCACAAGCCCGTACCTTCTGTTCAGATAATCACCAACTGTTATGTATAAGCCTTTCTTTATGCCTTCCGCATTCAGTTTCTTACTCTTCAAAATCTTTAAACCTTCAGTAACTGTCTGCAGAATCGATCTGGTTAACTCCTCTGCTCGTTCTTTATTTACTACACCACGATGAGTAACTATGACTCTGGAGCTAGGGCGATTACTTATCCCAATAACTGCAACGTTCACAAAACCGTTCTCAGCCATCACTACTCTATCGCGCAAGAGCGAATCTTTATCGTCTAGAAGTTTTGTTCCCAAAACGTATTTCTCTTTTAACCGAAGACTCTTCTCAAATTGGATTACACCATCTTTAAAATTATAGATTGAGCCATTGGAAGGCACATGAATTGCACTGCCTGGAATCCCTGCACTCACAAGCAGCTCTTTATGCTGAAAAAGAAAGGAAGAATAACCATGAACAGGAATATAGTATTTGGATTTAAGCATTAGGGCCATTTTTTTTATATCTTCCTGATAAGCATGACCACTTACGTGGATCTCTCGTAACTGCGCATTGATAATTCTCGCCCCACGTCTCGCAATTGTATCTAACATTTTTTGAATATCAAGCACATTGCCTGGAATTGTAGAGGAGGCCAAAATTATAGTATCGGTCTTCTTAATCTCTATACTTTCATGCTTAGACTTAGCCATTTTTGAAAGAGCAGCCATCTCCTCACCCTGGCTCCCGGTCGCGACAATAACTACCTGATTGTCGGGATACTTCGTAAGCTCTCGCGGCGAGATAAATATATCTTTCTCTAAGGTTAAATGGCCTACTTCTTCTGCAATTTTAATATTCATTTTTATACTTCGCCCTGTCAATAGTACTTTCTTATTAAGTTTTTTAGCAGTTTTTACTATACCTACAATTCTATTCACAAGAGAAGCAAATGTGGAGATAATTACGCGTCCATTTGCTTCTTTCATAATTGCTTCTAAATTCTCTGCGATCTTAATCTCTTCGTTAGAGAAACCTTTAATAAAAGAGTTCGTGGAATCTAATAAGCTAACAAGTATACCCTCCTTAGATATTCGTTCTATTGAATCGTAATCTGTCGGTCTTTCATTGACCGGATTATTATCAAATTTATAATCTCCCGAATAGAAAACATTACCACCCGGCGTTTTAATATATATCGCACAACTCTGTGGTATACTATGCGTTACATGTACAAATTCGAATGAATTCTGATTAATTTTGACCACTTTGCCCGGTAAAATATAGTATAACTTCGCGTTATTAAATCTCTTAACTTCTTTCAATTTTTCAGAGATAAACTTGATTGTAAACGGACTACCGAATATTGGCGGATTACCTATCTTATCTAAATAGTAAGGAATTGCGCCAACATGATCTAGGTGAGCATGGCTAATAAGTAATGCCTTTATACGTTTCTTATTCTTCTCTAAGTAGGAAATATCAGGCAGAACACAACTAATACCGTAGTCAAAATCGTCCATGAAGCTAAGGCCTAAATCTAGAACAAAGATATCCTGTCCTGCTTCTATAATATGGCAGTTTTTACCAACATTATCTATGCCTGAAAGCGTAATAATTTTTAAATTAGACATAATAAATTGATTTTTAATCATAAATTAACGGGTGTTTGTGGAGATAGTGAGTTAGACGAACCACCTTTATAGGTAGGCGCTTCCGAATTAAAGGGAACTGTGCTACTCTGAACATTCAGATTTTGAGATTCATCCGCAATATTATTAAAAGGTGGAGTTGTATTCACGTACTCAATATAAGGGGGGTTGCTACCGTTGCTATCGTAACTTACAGAATTTACATTAGAATATGAAGTGGCAGGTCCCCCCGCTGGAGCATAATTGTAAGTCGTTTCATTAGATTGCGGAGAAGGAGCAGGAGGAGAAGTATTGCTATTTACTGTATATGAACTATACTTAGTATCATCATCTTCCTTAGAAAGAAGATGCAAGATAAGGGGGAGAATAAAGATTATTAGTAAAAATCCTAAAGCACCTACAACTATCCAGTATATCTTTTCAGGAATTCTGAAACCAAAAAGCTCACGCTCTTTATCCCCTTGTTCAACACTACCGCCACTGTTTATAGTTTTATCCTTTATATTAAAAGAGATCGATTTACTACCCCTGATCTTCCTTGAATCTTCAGCCTCAAGTTTTATAACGTGAGTACCTTCGGATAACAGTTCATTGCTCTTAAATGAGAGCGAAAGCGATTCTACTTCGGAACTCGAAGAGAAAGTAATGCCAGAACTTACCTCCTTAGCATCCAAAAATAGTTTAACGTTAGAACTTTTTAACTTACCACCCGTGCTAGAGTAAACTTTAGCCAGTAATTCAAAATCTTTAGCTTCTATAGTAGACGCTTCTTTCGGAGATATGACTTCTATTAGAAGATAATCCAAATCGGAAGGTCTTTCATCAGGAACTTCTCCGTTTCCGTCTTTGCCACCTTCCTTGGGCTTCTCAACTATGTATATAAGAGGTGTGTTGGCTCTAGCAGTAGCCGGAGGAACATATGAATCTTCTGCCGTAACAACAAAGTAGTATTTGCCGATAGGAATCTCAGAGGTATCCACACCGTAAGACTTTACATTATAAGCAAGCTCTGTAATCTTCTTCCACTTAGACTTATCGCTAACGTCCTTTGTGTAATAGAGTTTAAACCCCTTAATATGCTGTTTATCTGTAGCGTTCCACTCTAACTTAAATATTGTACCCTGATAGTAGGTCGCTTTAGTTGTTGGCTCTGTAATCTTAAGATTTGGCGGAGAATTCTTTCTGTCACCGACATTGACTATCCACGTTTGAGTCGTCCAATCAATACCATCTGTTACAGAGATAGAGAAGGTATGCGAACCAGTACTTGCTGGGGTTCCTGCAATAGTTAAGTAGACAAGGTCATTTCTAATCTCCTTTGAAACAGTTGCCCAACTGGGTTTTCTGACTATTGTGTAAGCTATATCATTTACTTTATTCTCTGGATCACGGATTCGCATCTCGTACAAGTACGTATCACCTAACTTTATATTATTAACATCGTTTTTGTTAGGATCGGTTTCGATTACAGGAGCATAATTGGATGCAGTCACAATGGAATCTTCCGCTCTTACACTCATAAAATTCCTAAACCACCCGCTTAGAACACTTCTACTCTCAAGCTCTAGTTTACTTTTAACTTTAGAGTCACCACCACTATCTTTTTTCCTTTGTGGAGTTAATGGACATACGTACTCTTTACCTAAGGAATCTTTTATTTTTGCACTCACCTTATAGCTTCCCTCTTCAAAATTGAAAACAAGAGCCGGAGTTGAATTCTCGTCTATTATTAATCTTGTAGGATTGTGTTTAAATATGTAGTTTAAACTTTTAACCTCCTTATCATCCTTAACAAACGTTACGTCTACGTTTTTTATTCCAATTTCCGAATCTATACTTAAAATCATAGCTGTACTTCTTGAGTGAATGATTGCATCCCCACCATAGGAAGGGATAAAACTGCAATTTACAAACGAAATCTGACCAAACCTAACATTAAGATTGAAGTTCTGCTCTACAACATCTTTACCGTCTGTAAGAAAAATCCTTATTGGAATGGTTTTACCAGCAAATGAACCAGGAATGTTATCCCACACAAGCTTTGTATTGTCCACTAATTTTATACCGTTTTGGTATTTAATGGGTTTATTCCTGCAATACATATACTTGGGACAATCTAACGAAAAGGTCAATGGATCCCCATCTAAATCTGTTGCCTCTAATGCATATTCGTAGAATTCGCCGACATTAGCTCTTACAATAGGTATAGATTTAAATTCTGGTCTACTATTCTTAATATCACTAACCAGTTGAAGTTTTGGCATATCCTCATAAAAATCCCAGAACGATACTGTTCCGTCTTTTCTAATTCCGTACATGGTAAACTTTAGAGGTCTCTGAAATTCTGAAACTATCTGGTTAAGCTTAGCACGCAATTCAAACTCTATTCTGTCTCCAGTAATTACGTTCTCTGTAAAGAAGCACTGCTTAGATCTGGAAGAGTAGCATAGTTCAGGGTTTATATCTTTTAAATCGAATGTTGAACTAAAAATCTTAGGAACAACTATGCGATAATCTTCACCTTTACGCTCCTTAAATATATCTGGACGATTGGTCGTAAATTCGTTAAGAGTTAGGTAATTACTATCATATTCTACAGCTATTGCCACGTAGCCGAAAGCTTTACCCTCTAAGTTAAGTATGTACTTCTGAGAGAACTCTTTGCCTATCTCGATACCTTTGCTCTGCTCGGTCTCTATGTCGAAAAGTTTGCTCTGTTTGAAATTACCTGAAGATGCCTTATTCTTGTAGAAACCCAAACCCCTACTACTTGAGACTATTAACGAAATACCACAGATCATAAGTACAAAAATCACTATCGCAGATAATACTTTTAGCCTTTTAAACTCTTTCATCTTGTACTATTAAAAATAAGATTATTAAGGGTAGCATTCAACGATTGTAGATTAACTTGAACCCCACCGCCAGTACCGGTTTCTAGCTGCGTCAAGAACTGTTTAAAATTCTGTTCCCAAATCCCTATATCTATAATTGGCCATGCTTTCATATTCGGTGCCATCTCAATAACTGCCTTAACATAAGGAGCGTCTCGTAACTCACCTGCCATATCTACGCGAGGATAGGCTTCGCCGAAAATTCGACCCGCAATTCCTTGTGTTTCATTCTGATACAGTTTTCGCAACTGTTCCGGTTTACTTAACCAGGTTAAAAACTTCCATGCTTCTGCACTATTTGGCGAATTCTTTGGGACAACTTCTACATAAAAATTGGCCAAATACTGCGGAGTATCTGGATTAGCGCCTGGCAGAATTGGAACTGGCGCCATATCAAAATTGATCCTGGAGTTTTGATTGATAATATCGAATGCTCGCCAACTAGGAGCTATAAACATTGCCAGTTTGCCTTGTACAAACGATGAAAAATCATTAGGCAGTCTATGGGACCAGACTTTATGTTTACGAGTAAAATCTAAGTAGTAATTAACCGCATCTATTCCATTCTGGCTCGCAATATCAACCTTCCTATTTGCTAAGTCTATGACCTTAACATTCCCTTGAGTGAACATAAGCATGAGAATGTCCGTAGAGTGAGTAATGTTGGAGCCAGCTCCTAAACCAATTCCGCCCTGTATAACATCCCCGTTGATATCCCGTTTGGTAAGTTTTGCGCCATATTCGATAACCTTATCCCAATTAGTAGGAGGTGATGTAATTCCTGCTTGAGCAAAAAGATCTTTATTATAGAATAGGACCAATCCGTCAATATAGAGAGGAATTGCGTAGACATTACCACTAGTAGAAAGAATACTCTCCGAAATTGCGGGGTAATAGTTCCTCCTTACCTCATTACCATTAATTAAACTCGTAGGAGCCGTAGTAAGATACTTTACGTATTTAGGGATCCAACTTGCATGAACTCTTACGATATCTATGCCCCCAGTTCTTGAAATGCGTTCCTCAACTGCAGACTGATAATTACCCAAATAATTGTAATCTTGACCTATATGCCCGAACGTTTTCTTGATATACTTAATTTCAACAGCAGGATTCAATTTCTGATACTCCTCTATAAGTGGCAGGAAAACTGCTTCTTCTTCCCAAAGTCCCCAATAAATTAGTGTCGTCTTACCTCTACCAGAACTACCTTTACCCATTAAAAGGAGTAAAATCACAAGAAAAAATAAGATCAAGCCACCTCCAACTAGGATTATCAAAAGTGTCCGTTTATCCATATCAGTTAATTATATCAGCAATTATAACTAATCTTTTAGATCCTATCCCTATTGGCCAACAGGTAATCAGGATAAGTTGTTCCTTCTCGGGATCATCCTTCAAAAAGTCAATTTCGTCCGGGTCAACTATCTTACGCCTTGATACAGAATAATTTATCTCTTTGCCATCCTTCTCTATTTTTATTCCATCTCCGAGAGATACTTTCTCTAATTTTGTAAAAACAAGACGAGGATTATTGGATTGCATTAATTTAGAAATCCCGCTATGACCATATATAATCGACTTACCACCATCACCTGGGAGCGGAGTATTTTCTAAGTGTGCAACACCTTTACTTAGTGCGGCCTCATATACACTTTTGGGCGTGCTTGGTATATTAGGCGAAACGTGCACATTGTTAATTTTAACGCTAGGTATGGTTATTTTCATAGGTTTTTTATAATCTGAATATACCTTTACCTCTTTTGTAATCACACTATTTGCTATCTTATCAAAGTACACTGAACCCGGATCAAAATACGAATCTTTTATCAAACGTTCAATAAAAGAGTTCGGTACGGGTGAGTCTATCTGACTAGCATGTGCTTCAAGCACAACTCCATGCATTACAGATAAAGCTATAGGCACCGCCTGCGTAACAATAATGAAAACACCCAAAAGCAAAAGCAACTTAGACAATGCACCTTTAAAAGTACTTGCATCTAAATCTGAATTCTCTCTTACTTTCTTTCTCTTTTCCTCAACTGTCGGAATAATAGGTTTCACTCTGGTTCTATTATAGCAGATTAAAATTAGATTATCCCGAATCTAGAGAGTATTCTCTTTAAATCATCCCTGCTTTTGTATGCTATCATTATTCTTCCGCCTTTTAACATAGGTTGAATATTTACATTGGTTTGCAATTTGTTTTCTAACTCCGCCGCCATCTCGGTAAGTTCATCTGGAATTTTATTGTAGGCACGTTCTTTCTTAATTCTACCTAACAAATTACGCGATAACTCTTCAGTTTGTCTTACAGAGAGCTTATCTTTCTTCACAATCTCAACAGCATTTATCATTAGCTCTTTAGACTTTAGGGAGAGGATTGCTCTAGCATGACCTTCGGTTATCTCGTCGTTCACAAGAGCATTCATTACTTCATAAGGGAGGGCCAACATACGAATTCTGTTGCTTACGGTACTCCTACTTATCCTGAATCTTGTTGCTAACTGACTGTGCGGTACACCCAACTCCTTAGACAAAAATTCCATAGTTCTAACCTCCTCCAAAAAAGTAGTTAGTTTAGCATCCACAAAAGACATGGTTATTAAGTGGATTAACTCAACCGAAAGTTCGTGTATATAAGTAATCCAAACTTCTTCTGAGGTAGAAAGTTTAAGTGCCTTATAATAAAGATCTCCCAAAAAAAGTACAGGGGTACCTTCCTTACTCTTTTCGCACAAAATAGGAAGCTTCTGCCCATACTTTTGAATATCTTCTGCCACCTCTATGCTTCTTTTTATCTCTGCGTTCTTGGACGGAATATTCGGATTGATAACAATATCATCTAAATTTACTTTCTCTAGATACTTCTTATCTAAAGTTTGGACTAAAGAGATTGTAAGCGACATTCTTAATACCTTTTAAAGCCGAACTTATGTTATATTTTACTCTATTTATAACTTTTGCATCCTGCGGTGGATACCAAACTAAAAGAGCTCTACCTTCTATAGTCTCAATAGGAACTGCCCCAAACTCTCTAGAATCTGTACTCATTGGTCTGTTGTCGCCTATGCAAATGTACTGATTATCAGGCACTATAAAGGGTACACCTTCTTTTAGAGTTGCCCCTTGTGTTGTATAAACAGAATCCCCTAAATAATCGCTCTCGTCTAAAATGTTCCCGTTAATGTAAACTTTACCGTTCTGAATCATAATTTCCTCTCCAGGTAGAGCGATCACACGTTTTATATAATCTTGAGTTTCTGAGTGCTTAAATACAACAACATCTCCCCTTTTAGGTCTACTCGAGGCGTAAGCCAACTTAAAAACGAGAATTAGATCTCTATTGTGTAGATAGGGAAACATAGAAACCCCGTCTATTTTCCGTGGAGTTATGACGAACATCCATAGTACAATAACGAGGACTCCAGAAAATATAAAGAATTGAGAAAAATCTAAAAACTTCTTAATCAAGTTTACCATTGTAAGAGTATACCATAATGCAAAAGTCAATCTACTCGTATCTCGCAATCATTTCAAAATTTTATCCAAACACTAGCCTCTATGCTTTTCCCCTTATACGCTTTTTCTGAAAAGATAGCCTTGGTCTCTATCTTTATCCTACCATCTTTAAAATCTTGAAAAAACTTAGGATTAACGTTGAATGTGTAGTCCATCATATTTGGAGGACTATCGTAGATTGCATAACCGTAGCCGCCATTGACCAATGTATAAGTTTCTCTCTTACGTGAGTGTGGATATCTTTTAAATCCTACAAAAAGATCGTATCCAAATAATTTTTTAAAGTCTCTGTTTGACACATCTTGGGCGTAACCCAACGCCGAAACTGCCCAACATACGCCGTATGCAAAACCCTCCTCTGCATTGCCGTAACCATTTGCAACTGTCAAGGTAATAATATCATCCTGAAGAACTCTGTACTGTTTAGAACTTTTTATCTCTTTAAACGCTTTTGTAAGCTGTTTAGCTCCAGCAGTTGCATTCTCGTAAGCTCCAGTATAAAGGCTAGATTTATAAGCTGGTAACTCTACAGCCGCAATTAGTTGCCACCCTGAAAAACCTGTCTCTTTAGAAACGGATTCATCTTTGTTTAATTCGCACAACTCTAACTTTCCAATTTCGTCAATTTTGATTATTTTTGCTTCTTCGCGCTTTACTGCTTCTGCATAATTTTTCTCCCCCGTTCTTATGTAGTAGAATAAATAAGCGTATAAAGCGTTTAATATCAGAATAATTATGATACCAAAAGTTAGAAAAGCTCTGCCCCGTAGAGTAAATTTCATAGTTATAAGTATAACATGAGAAAGTTTAAACATAAATACGGGCAGAACTTCTTGAAATTTTGCCCCACAGAGTTTATTGAACCATTACAAGAGCTTATAGCCACCAAAAGTACAAAAGAAGATCGCCAAATACATTGCGTAGAGATTGGTCCCGGTTCAGGTATAGTTACAGAAGGAGTTTATAAAGCAATTAATGAGTACAATAAGATGACCAGTTTCAACTTTATATTGATAGAGATAGATAACGACCTAATTCCAAACTTATACAACATATCGCGCCGATATAACGTACAACATACAATTATCGCAAAAAATGTTATAGAATTAGACTTATCCGAACAGATTCGACAAAATTTAACACCCAATAAGACAAATTATCTCTATCTTTTTAGTTCACTTCCGTACTATTTGGCGAAAAAAATTATAAGTTGGCAATTAGAAAGTTTCTACAAATTAAGTGAAATCAAAAATCTGCAAATTCTCCCAGTAAAGTACATCATACAGAAAGAGGTTGCATTAGAGTTTTTAACAGATGTCCCCAACAAAGATTTCTTGGGTAATTTTAGAGAACTTCTGTGCAAAGATTTTAAAATTGAGCGTAACCTGGACCCAAACGCCTTTGTCCCCGCTCCAGGGGTAGATAGCAGTTTAATCTCGTACCAACTTCTCCCGATAACTTATGATGAGTACATGGCCAGATTAAGATTGCTCAAATTTATTAAAGGCTTCTACATCTACAAACGGAAAACGGTTGGTAAGATTTTAAAGATGAAAAAGATCAGACTACCTGACATTTCAAAACTCCTGCAGAAGCGCCCTGAGGAAGTTAGTGTAAATGAATGGAGAATGCTAAAAGAATCCGTAGGAGCAATGGAATAGACAGTGTCAATATGAACTCTAGACGCTAGACAATTCGCCTCAAACTTTCACAAATTACCAATTACCTTGCCTCCTTTAACAATTTTAGTAACTCTGTTCGTTTCGATCCTGTCGTAACGTAAGGCCTCATATCGCTATCATAAATCGTTGTTGTCAACTTTGTCTGCACATGCTTGCCATTTATAAAGTAGTGCGAGAGAACCAACCCCTGTCTTGTACCAATCCACTGTATTTGATCAAAGAATAGATTACCCAGTCCGTAATAAATTGATTTATTCTTGTAAATCTCATAAGTTTGAGGTTGATGCGCCTGAGTACCTATAACGATGTCTGCACCATAATCAACTGCTTTTCTAAACACCCCTTTCTGATCGGGATTTGCTAAAGGCTTATAGCAAATCGGGTAAATCCCTCCATTCTCTGGATAGGAATAACACTCTTGGAACTGAAAATCTACAATAACAATTGCTCCTTCTTTCTTGGCTTTCTCGATATCTGACTTTATCTTTGCATCTGAAAACGAATTAGCCCCAGCAGCGGATCTACTTGCAATCGCTCCTGTTCTGTAAATTGTATCGTACCAGTTATAGCCTAAAAAGGCTATTTTTGTACCATTAACCTCCTTATACAGAATTTTTTTTGCGTCGTCGGCATTTAGACCACCTCCAAAGTAATCCCAGCCTTTGTCCTTATACATATTTATGGTAGATGCGTTATTACTTGAACCGAAGTCATTATTATGATTACCTGTAAGTTCAATTACATCTACGCCTATTTTCTCTAGAGTTTTTATGTAATTTGGATTAGAACAGAATCGCATTCCACTAGATGGCACACAACCTTTTACAAACGAAACCTCATTAGAAGTATGTGTTAAATCAGCATCTCTTAAAAACTCGAAAATTCGTTCAGCTGGATAATCGTACCTTTTTGTTGCTTCGATCTTGATTGCTAATGAGCGACTAATAGCTGTAACTCCGGTCATATTAATTTTAGAAATCTTTGTAAAATCTGTCCGTTTAAATAGCTCATTACTTCTAAACTTGATAACGTTTATTGCAATACTATCGGTGCTCTTATCTCCAACCGAAATTATGTAAGGGATTCCACCTACTATCTCTTTGTTTCCGCTCTCCCTGAACTCCTCTAAGATATACTTTCCATCCAATTCTAAAAGTTTGAACTCAGAATCCAAACTGTTAAAGTCTATAAAGCCTATCTCTCCCTCCGTAGACTTAAGTTTCTTCTTTAAATCCTTACTTTCTGATATTTTTAGTCCCTCGCCATACTTCTCCTTTAAAATTTTCTCTACTAACAATTTCTCTCCTGAACTCACCACCAGAGATGAATTCTTAATATCATCAGTTTTAATACCATCTTTGATCCAGTAGCTATGGCCAACAGGCACAATATATGACGAACTCAAAACATTCTTCCCTGTATACCCTTTAGTTTTAACTTCAATTTTTACCAAGTTTCTACTATTGGTTCTCCCTGATTTTGTAAGTTCGTTACTATCAAATACAAAACGTTTGGTTCCATTATTCTCTATATCTTTGAGTTTGTTAGTTAATTCGGTTTTTACGGTTTCAGGGATCTCGCCCGCAAGTTCGATCAAATAAGTTTTATACACAATTCTGTTCAAATTGCCCCCCATTATAACGTAATCTACCGCAGATTTTACTACAGGAACTTTTAAGAAGTAAGCGGTGGAAAAAAGTATAAGGTATAAAAAAACTGCCAATAGAAAACATTCCTTAAGGTTAATGCCAAATTCTCGTTTTTGTTTCTGAGTCTTCTTAAAATTCAACCCCATTGGGTTTATTGTATCATGTTATAATCAATTTAATATGGGGAGACGCGGAAGGCCACCAAAAAACTCGAAAGAGGAACTTACAATAAAAAGTAAAGAAACTCTTGTATTTTTAGGGTTTATATTTTTGGCAATAGGTATTTCGCTCTTCTTTAGTAACAGTTTAACAGGCACCTTACCTAAAACTCTGTTAAGTAACTTTGGGCAAACTATCTACATACTAGGAACCATTTTCACAGTAATTGGTTTGCGAATGATAGGAGTAGAAAGTTTCTTTACATCTTCTAGATTCCTTTCCGGTCTAATCCTATTCATAATTGTTACAATGCCCTTCCTAACATATTTTGTACCTCGCGAAGAACTCATCTTTGTTCCATACAGAGGCGAAGCTGGTGGTTCAATAGGGGTTGCACTGCACTTATTCTTACTTGGTACATTTGGCAAAACTGCCGAATTCGGATTACTTGCAACAATGTTACTCCTCTCTATTTCTCTTTTAAGTGGGATTCCCATAGGGAAATTCGGCGATATCTTTAAATTTACAATTAAACTTATACTCGCACTCTCTAGCAAAGCTTATCGATTAATTCAGAATGTTCTATTTAAACCTAGAATTAACACCCACCAAGATTCCATAAGTAGGACAGATTTAGGCTTGGATGGCAAACCCAAGATTATTAATACGAGTGATTTAGAGGTCACAGACATCACAGAACCTCGGGCCTTATCCAAGGATAAGCTAATCACAAATGTAGAAGAGATTAATCTAGACGATATAGGCGTAACAGAGAATGCTACAAATCCCATAAACGCAGATATTCCCCAGCAGGAAAGTATGGAGATGACTTTCGGTCTAGATTTACAAGGTAAAGGTAGAACAGTAACAGTCGGCGCCGATTATAACAAGCCCTTAAACAATGAACTTTCAGAGTTAGATAGAAAGTTTAGTCAACAGTATAAGAAACTTTTCGATACATGGAGGTATCCGCCCCTAGATTTACTAGATAAGGCCCAAAAAGATCCGTTTAGCGAAAAAGAGTTGCGCGAGAAAACCTCTTTAATAGAGAGTAAGTTAGAAAGTTTTAAGATTCAAGCCAAAGTAGTTGAGATCTCTGTAGGGCCTTCAATTGTTCAGTACGCCTTAAATCTTTCGCCTGGTACGAAAGTTTCCAAAGTAAAAAGCTTAAGTAAAGATATCAGTCTTGCACTTGCAGCCTCTTCTGACTCTATTCGTATTGATACAATTGGTGGCACTTCGTTTATAGGGATCGAGGTACCACGCCAGAGCCCTCATATGGTAAAAATTCGCGAAATCATAGCCTCTCCAGAGATGTCACGCGATTCTAAAACATTACCACTTGCTATTGGGAAAGATATACGAGGTGACTCAATAGTGTTAGATTTGCGCGACATGCCTCACTTACTCGTTGCTGGTGCTACCGGAACAGGTAAATCTGTCTGTATAAACTCTATACTCATAGGCTTTCTAATGAAGTTCACCCCCGACGAACTCCGTCTTATGCTCGTTGATCCCAAAATGGTTGAGCTCGCAATCTACAACGATCTCCCCTACCTACTTTCCCCAGTGATCACAGATATGGATAAAGTTCTAAACGCTTTAGATTGGGCTATTGGTGAGATGCAACTCCGTTACAAATTATTTAAAGAAAAACAGGTCCGTAATCTCAAAGAGTTCAACGAAGCTAACGATTACAAGATTCCTCATATAATCATTGTAATAGACGAAATGGCAGACCTTATTCTCACCAAGAAAGAAGCCGAACAGAAAATAATCCGACTCGCGCAACTTGCTCGTGCTACCGGAATTCACCTAATTCTGGCAACGCAAAGACCAAGTGTTAATGTCATAACGGGCTTAATTAAGGCTAACATACCTGCTAGAATTGCGCTCGGCGTTGCAAGCGGCATAGATTCACGTGTCGTTATAGATCAGCTCGGAGCGGAGAGTTTAATAGGTAAAGGGGATATGCTTATAAAATCACCCGATATGCCCAAATTAAAACGTGTACAAGGCGCTTATGTTGGGACCAAAGAGATTCAAGCAGTCACAACGTTTATTAAAAAAGAAGTCGCAAGAAAATACGGTGAAGATGCCACCTTCTACATACAGAACATCCTAGAGCCAGAAACAACCACTCCAGTAGAAAGCAATATTATGGGCATTACAGGTAACGAAGACCCACTATTAAACGATGCTATTAAACTAGTCATGCAACAGGGTAAAGGCTCCGCATCGTCTATCCAGAGATATCTGAAAGTTGGATTTAACCGCGCCGCAAGACTCCTAGACATCATGACCGAGAAGGGTATAGTTAGCCATCAGCAGGGCAGCAAACCCCGCGAGGTAATTATCTCAAGCTTAGATGAGATAGAAAAGTGAAGAATACACAAAAATGATTAGCTACATGACAGACGATACAAATAAGTATGTTATAATTACCTACTCATGAAAAAAGAACTCATACTACAATTCATAATCTTTCTACTAATTGGATTTATACTTGGGATCCTGATTGGGAAAAAGTTGTACACCACTAGGGATTTACCGAAGAATGAGCTAAATTCTACCCTAATTTTAGAAAGAATTAAAAAACATCAGTTCCTTGTTACTCGTACGGTCCTATTTACGGAGGAAGTTTCGATCAAAATAGAGAAGGATTCCAAATGGACAAGTTTACTATGGGGGCAACAAATCAACGCTTATGCACCAACCCAAGTAGATATAGGAGTAGACCTCTCCGGACTCACAGAGACCGACCTCACCGTAAATAATGTAAGCAAAAAAATTATAATTGACTTACCCCCTGCTTCCATAAAATCTACTTCAATAACAGGCAAATTAAACGTGAAAACAAAAGACGGGATCTTAAAATCAATCTTTAGCAAAGACACCAATGCCGATTACAACTTTGCTATCTCTAAGATCAAAGAAGAAGCCGAAAAATCGGTTAAAGATAACTCGGAGCTCTTAAAAAGTGCCGAAGACACAGCCATAGAATTCTTAAACTTCCTTTTTAACAGCGTCGGGTATTCAGTTGAAAAGAAATAAGAATGCTCGAGAAGTTCCTTAAAGTTAATAGTACAATAATTGTTACTGGAATTACATCACTACTAACTAATTTTATAGGCTACATTTTCTTCATTCTCTTGCGCTCACTAACTGAGGTAGAGTTTGAAAGGTTCAATTTAGGACTATCCTTCTTCTACATTATTTTTGTATCTGCAGCCTCGCTAGAGAGATTCTTGTCGATAAAGCTTGCAAGGTTGAAGAATGATGAGAGTATAGGTGAACTTTCCCAATCTACAATTATATTTGCATTCCTATTCTTACTCTTCTTTAGCATCCTTTCCATTCCAGCGAATAAATTTTACGCTTTAAAATCAGATATTTTGATCTTTATGAACATTGCTATCTTTATTATATTTGCCAATAGCCTATTAAGAGCAGTTCTATATAACAAAGATAAATACATGCTTAGCTCCATAAGTATGATCATAGAGGCAGTCTTTAGGGTAATTGTACTCTATATTTTTTTGTTCCTACTAAGAAGTAAAGCTGATATCGAATTAGTTACACTTACGCCTTATATTATAGGTAATATTGTGGCACTACTGTTCCTTATTTTTGTAACTTATCGCTCGAAAATAAATATCTTTAGTAAAGGAAGCGGAAGCAAATTAATTGTTAAGCAGATACTAAAACAAACCTTTGTACAGTTCCTACTTTCAATCTTCTTCACACTGGATTATCCCCTAGCCAAGAATGTACTCAAATCTTTGGAAATACCTTACTATAACGGTGCAATGACAATTATGAAATTTGTAATCCTCTTCTTAATCGGAATAAGCTACCCTATCTTATTTGAGAAGGAAGAGAAACTGGATAGCACTACCAAGAAAATTTTACTATTTACCGTTGCAATTCTAACTGGCTTTACCGTTACAACCTCCGTGCTACCTAAGTTAGTTTTCTCATTAACTATCGGCCTAAAATATTATAAACCTTTCACATTATTGCTTTTTTCGTTCTATGTGCTTGTAAATTTTATTTTCTATATTTTCGTTCAGTATCTAATAAAGCATAAACGTAATGTAAAACTTCTGCTTGTTATTTACCCACTTGTCTTTATTTCTATGCAATTTTTTACTAATATCAACATTTATAACTACGTTCTATTCCTATCACTCGGCATTTTTTTGGTTGACATTATCCTAATTATGGGATATAATCCCATCAGTTTAATATTTTATAAAAACGAAAAATGTTAAATAGATTGCTTTACGTACTTATTCCTTCGGTTCAGGCAGAGGACTGGAGACCAGATAGGGGCTTTGGTGGATCTATGGCTGATCTTATTAGAACAGTACTTAACCTACTATTAACTGTTGCTGTCATTACTGCCGTTGCTTTCTTAATAATCAACGGGTTACAATATATTACTGCAGGTAGTGACAGTGGAAAAGCAGAAAAAGCCCAAAAAGGCATTCAGTATGCAATTATAGGTTTAATTGTAGCATTCTGTGCTTATGTTCTGGTGCAGTTCGTCATGAAACAATTAGGTACAGAGGAAGCAGTCCAATTAGAAAGTCATATTTACAATCTAATGAGGCAGGTAACCTAGTGCTAAGATAACCGTTTGATTCGCAATATTAGAAGAGAATGACTCCTACGATAGAACCTCCTTCACTGCAGGATTTAATTGCTAAGGTTATTGATCTTTTTAATAATGTAGGTTTCGCGTTATTGCCTTTCGTCATGATTACCTCAATTATCATTTCAGGTATCAACTATATGTTGGCAGGAGACGATGCAAGTAAGAAACAGAAAGCCTCCCAGGGTATAACCTGGGCAATTATGGGTACTATTATAGTTTTAGGCGCAGTTATAATAGTTAAAATAATCTCCAGCGCAATTGGGAAAGATCCTAACTCTTTAACTTTTTAAATAAAATGCTATAATATAGCATGGCGACAACGATTACCATAGCTCAAAATGTTATTACTTCTACCCCGGGACAAGCTACCATAACCCCGTTAGTAACAGGTAATCTACGCAATGCGTTCAGCAACGGTTATATTGGAACCCCCTTAACCATAGAACAACTTTTAAGCAGATTGTTTGGAATTTTGCTCACTGTGGTTGTATTTGCAGCAGTAGTCTATTTAATACTTAATGGATTCAAGTTTATTCGCAGCGGTGGTGACAAAGCCAAGGCGGATGAAGCCGTAAAAGGTATTGTAAATGTGATTATTGGGTTACTAGTCTCATTCTCGTCATGGATAATTGTTAACTACATTCTCACCCAAATAGGCATCGGTGGGTTGCAACTTTTTAAACTTTAGAAAATTCACCTCAGGCAAATTATTCAGATTTCTGACTAATGTCTTCCGCCCAACATTTTCTTTACAGTAAGCCAGATCTTCAAAAGAAGCGTTGCCTGCCACACAATCGCATTTGTTGGATCTCCCGTAGAGTTGTTTTGCAGGTTTTGTGGAAAAGACGGATTAGTAACCAAACTCGCAGATACCTTATAGCCAGCCATTCCTCTCAAGGTCTGTGTTAAAGTTGCTTGCGCCGAACCTGGTTGCCGCACTTCAGGATTTAAAACCTTTGCACGCTCACCACTCTGGGGCTGTAGAATAGTCTCTGTCTGTTCGGGATTACTCCCTCCTCCCTTTTTGGCATTTTCAACCCTTTTATTATCTAATTCCGTATTGCTACCTACCACATCCCCCTTAAGCTGTTCACCCGGTGCTTTTACACTTGAAGCTTCTACCGTGGGTTGTCCAACAAGCAAAGGATGATCCGGATCATTAATGCTCGCTCCTTGATCATAATTGTAAGGCACTTTAGCACCTACCTCAACATCCATTGCGGGAACTCCTTCACTCTCCTCAATAGTTGTAGCTAATGGATTATCTACCGCACCGGATTGATCAGCCTGTTCCACCGTTTTTGGCTCGACAATAGGAGTTGATTGCATGGATGATTATAACATCTTACGCAACTTTTTAAAAAGTGTAAAGCCAAAATTACCTAAATTAAAAGTTTTGTAAAGTAAGTCATTAAAAACGTATACTTGTTTAGGTAAATAGCTAAAGTGTTCCCCTCCGAACTCTTTCTTAAATAATGAAATGTTGTATAAGGCATGCCCTTTATCATATTTTAAATTGTTTTGAATTTTACGTAGGGGTGCTGTCCCCCACTGATCGTAGAACTTTATACCCAATTTACAAGCATTCTCAATCGATTTCCATTTTAAGAAGTATCCTGCACCACGTATCTTTTTGCCTTCTTCATTTAAGCCACCGTAAAGTTCCCATAGCGTATCTTTACTTTTGGTCGAAAAGTAGCCTCCTATATCCATCTCATCGCAAGTAATTAACGTAATCACGGCTTTATTCGATCCACTCATTATTCGCCAAACCTTCTTAAAATACTCTTTTGGATGAGTAATATAAGTAGTTGTTTTAGTAATTGAGTCCATGATTTTCCAAAATCTTTCAATCGGCTCCTCTCCTTTCTCATACATCTCAAATTTACATCCCAACTTCTCAGGTCTACCGATTTTGTTCCTTGTCTGACTGTCTAATGATTTCCACAGACTTTCTATACCACAAGAAAGATCGATTATATTTGTGTTATTTAACTGATACTGCTCTCCAGACGCCACAAAACCAACTTCTGTAAATATCTGCTGAATATCCAGCGAATTTATAAACGAAGGGTCAATTTCAACATGGGAGAATTCACCATTCCCCTTCAAATAGGCTACTATTCCTTTCAATATCCTCTTAAGCCTCTGTTGATCTACTTCAGGTATTACTTCCGCTTCTCCCGACAAATTTTTCCTCTCAGCAAAATCACTAAAATTATAGAAAGGCCTTGGAATATAAGCGATTTTCCATTTTATTAGAGGCAAAGGGATTCTCCGAATTAAAATAGTAATTGGATAATCATCAAAGACTAATCTCAAAGGCTCCCATTCAGGCCTTTTAACTTCTCCCCATTCGTAGCTTTGGAGAAAAGAGATCGAGTATTTACTGCATAAATTCTGGTATTCTGAGGCTGTTCTAATCTTCACGTACCCACTCCCCCCTCTTAGAGTAATAGCTAAAATAATCCCAACCTGCTGGAATAGTTAGGACATAAGAGCTGTCTTCAAGTAACTTGTAGCTTATATTATACTCTTTATCGTACAGACTATATTTAAAATTAGCGTCTATTTCATCCAAAGAACTCGGATACTTAGCATTGTTTTTCTTATACTCTTCTATTTTGGGAATTATAATGTTTTCAACGTATTCAAAAGCGATATTAAATTCGGCTACTTTTAAATTTTCTCCTGTTGTATACGCTTTATTTATTCTAGTAAATACCAGGATAAATATGACAAACGCTACAAAGAAAGCTCCCATACTAATAATACGTATCCACTTTTTGCTTTTTGAGAGTAGGGTAACGGTAAAAAGTAAAGCAGACGGAAACAAAAGTGACGCCAAACCAATATAACCCATAATTAATGAAGTCACGTTCCAAGGTGAAATTTCACGTCTTGCAGTTTCGTGTATCGATTTATAATCAATTGTAAAAAAGAAGTAACATAGTAATGCTATAGAAAACACGGATAGTATAACCAATAAATGTTCTGCTATTTTTTTAAACATTTGTTTATGTCTAAAATTAAATAAAATAAACAGAGTGGTTCAAAATCTCACTCAATCTTTTCATAAATATCTAAGGGTAATCCTCGCATTTGGTAACCGTTTATCCTTTTTAATAACTTAAATTGCACCGGTATAGGCTCTTTATTACTATCTATAAAGTCAAATAGACCGTCCCTTTTTATACCCTCTTTACATAGGAAGTCTTCCTCTCCATCCGCAAAAACTGGCAACTGATAGCAGTCTAAGTAGGTAGGATCAGATACAACTAAATACTTTATTTCGTCAGATAAATTTTTAAAGTCTGTCGCTGTATTAAATTTGACGTCTAAGTTATCTAAAACTCTTTGAGCTTCGCGATCTCTGCCCAAAACTAAGAATTTTACTTCCCTATCGGCGTTTTTTAAATTAGTACTCGTCAGCCACTCTTTTGTAAAGTTACTATTTGTTCGCCTTATAATTAATAAAACTCCCATGATATTCCTATAAAGCAATGGACATATAACAAAAAGTGAAAGTATTATAGCATACTTCTTTAATTTTGGCAGAAATTCTGTGCTCTGCTCTATTCCACAAGCAACCAGCATCAAAAAATACGGCATTACGGGCATCATCCAGCGATCCCAGCGCAATTTTGATTCAGCGATAAATATATAAAAAATCAAAGGGAACATAAAGATTAGCAGGTTATTTCTCGAAATTTTGTCCTGTAAAAAGACAAGTTTATAAATCCCCAAAATCGCGAATGGTAATAGAACCAGAGAGCCAGTACCTTTTATTAAAACCGTATTTACATACCAGAGGTAGTTCTGAATTCCAGGCAGTCTGTTATTAGCATCATGAGCAGATGAGTAACCAACTGCCTCCCTGAAAATATTCACAAGCGCAACTCTAATATTAATTAGAGTGCCAGGTGAGGCAATAAAAAAGCCGAAAAAGGAGAATAGGCAGACATACGAAAGGTATGAATCAAACGTTATTACTCTCTTTATATACAAAATAAATTCGTTAAAGATTAAAAAACTTTTCCTTTTCGACCTATTTATTATTATTGTGGTTTTTAGTTCAAGCAAAAATACGATTATAAATAGCGTTAGAAATGCCACTAAACCATGATACCTAGAAGCTATACTCAACCCTGCCATAACGGAAGCTATTGAAAGTATTTTTAAATCTCGCTTTTCAATAAATATGACTGTAAAATAAGATGTTAACATGTAGAAAAGAATTGCAATTATGTCTGTTCTTGCAACAATGTTGAATTTAAAGAAGAGTGGTGATACCCCCAGCAACGACGCTGAAATTAAAGCAATATATTTTGACTTAAAAATTCGCTTTGATAACAAGTAGGTTACTAATACAGTTAGAACTGAGATTACTATATTAACGAATCTTGCAATAATGTAAACGTCTATTTTGTTTGGGAAGAAACTCTCCCACACTAAATAAGCTGTTTTTATACCTCCTCCTTGCAGAAATATTTGTAATACCGGACTCTTGATAATGAAATAAAGATAGTAGAACGGCAATAGCAGGTACACTAGAGTTCCGCCAGGAATTCCGTACCAACCGGGATCAAAATCTAAGCGTCTAACCATTAATAGAGAGCGTACAATAAAATCCTTCTCATCTAGGTTAGGATTTGCAGGCAGGCCATGCTTGATAACTAACAATCGCGATAGGAAGAAAAATAGCAGGATGATCAGAATTAGTACATCTCTTTTATTTTTCTTTCTCATATACCTCCATACTTAACCCATTATAATTCTTATTCTCAAGTATTTCTATTAGCTTGTAACCTCTCTGTTGCAGTATTTCTGTCTTTAAGCTATCCTTAAGTTTGTCTTTATCGCAGAGTTCATCACCCTTTTTCTTTGAACCAAATACAGGGAGCGGATAACAGTATAGCGACATCGAAGCATCTTGCACTACAAATATATATCTCGAATCTTTTAGGACATTCTCATTTAGAAATACCCTTGATTTATCTACATCTAAGTAAGTTATCTCCCTTAATTTCTTTATCTCTTTAAATTCTCTGTCGGAAATGTATTCTATTGCGATTTTATCTGACTTTTCAGTATTACTTTTAGCCCATTCTGTAATTTTGTTACTCATTCGTTTCTTGTATTTTGCTAAGGCATCATTCACAGCATTATACAAGGGTACAACAAAAATAATTACTCCAATTATCCAAAACTTAAGAGCATCGTTCAGTTTGATTTTCTGAAGAATTTTTGTGGCCACAAAGTAAATTCCATAGGCCGACAGCATAACCTCGTAAGGAAGAACCGGCAACATCCACCTACTCCATCTTAAACGAGATTCCGAAATAAAGACGTAGAATATAATCGGGAAAAGCAAAGGTATAACAAATTTTGATTCGGGATTAAACTTTCTATTATTTATATTCGCTTTTACAATTGCAAATACACCAACTAAAAATGTTAAAAAAATACTTATTGAACCTACCCCCTTAATCAGAACGTTAGACACATACCATAGGTAATTCTGTAGACCAGGTAAACGTTCATGACCTGCATGCGTGCCCCTGGCTTCAAATTTAATGTGCCAGATTGCAATTTTCCAGTTAAGTAGCGTAAATGGATTCGCCAAGAAAAAGCCTAAAAAGCCGAACACAATAGAAGTAGCAACGTAAGTTCTAATGTAGATAGAATCTCTTATATATTCCCAAAGTGTACGCTTTTTATACCCAAGGTAGTCTGTAATTATTGCGAAGATCCCAATTGGTAAAGTGGCCATAGCCCCATGAAATCTTGTAGCAACCGCAATTCCAGCAAGAATAGATGTTAGTATTAACTTACGTTTACTCTTTGTTTCTACTGCATCATAAAGAACAATTCCACTCAGGAGAATGAAAAACATTGTTAAAATATCTGTTCTTGCATAAGTTCCAAAACCTAAAAAAAGCGGTGACAAAGAGAGGAATATGCCAGAAAGTAGGGCCACATTAGAGTTCTTAAATAACTTCTTCGCTATTACAAACGTTAGAAAGATTACACCTACAGAAACTACAGAATTAACAAGTCTTGCAATTAAGTAGGTATCATATCTATTTGGTACGTAGACGCTCCAAGTATTATTCAAGAAATCTCTGTAAACATTAAAATCTACTAAACCAACTAGGGTCTTAACTGGTGCATTAACAAGAAAGATTACTAAATAGAAAGGGTATAACAAGTACATAAAAGTTGTACCAGGCAAACCGTACCAGCCTGGATCAAAGCTCATATTACGCACCATATTGATGGTCCGCACTACAAAATCTTTCTCGTCTGCGTGAGGGTATAAAGGAAGCCCACGATCAACAATACCTAATCTTAAGATAAACGAGACTATAAGAATAAATAGCAGCGGTAAGACAACTTTTAATAAGTTACTTCCTCTCATTCTTATAAATATTCATTTTAATTCCTGAGTACGAAGGTATATCTACCGTTTTAATTAGAGTAAATCCTTCTAATCTTTTCTCGTCGGCCTTGTTGCCGTAAAAGTTCTCATCACATACGTAATCGCCCTTCTCTACATAACCCCAGAATGGAACAGGAAAACATTTTAATGAGAGCGATGCATCCTTTATAGTTAGCAGATAATCATACCCCTTGTAACTATCAAACTTTTGGAAGATTCTACCCTCTTTAATATTAACAAGCTCAATATTCTTAATACTCTGTAATTCTTTGTAATCTCTTAGATTGTAATATTCTAAAGCTAATTTGGATTCTTCGTCTACGTTCTTACTTATCCACTCTTTTACAACATTACTCATTCTATTTTTCCTCACTGTGACAACACTTCTAAACGCAGAGTAGAACGGAAATACAGTAACTATAACAGAAAGTAGTACAAACGCAAATCCACTGAACTTAATCTGTTTGCTTAATCTTAAAATTCCGTAACCTGCAAAAAGCATCTCGTATGCCAAGAATGGGATCATCCAGCGTTCCCAACGTAATCTCCCCTCCGAGATGAATATAAAGAAAATGACAGGGAAAATAAGGAAGTACAACGCCTTGATATCAAACTTTTTTAAAATCCTAACCTTAATAAAATTAAAAACACCATAAACAAACGCTAGAAAAACCATTAAACCACCAGCTTGAATAATCAGTACATTTTTTACATACCATAAGTAATTGAGTATCCCTGGTAATCTCTCATGATACCTATGTGTTCCTCTTGCCTCAAATCTTATATGAAGAAAAGCATTCTTAAAGTTTAAGAATACAAATGGAGTAGATAGATAGAAACCAAGTATACCAAGTACAACTGAAATAACTAAATTTGTGTTAAATTTAAAACATTCAGTAATGTAAGCTTTTGTTCCTTTATTTCTGTAAGTGATGTAATCAGTAAATATTGCGTAAATACCAATCGGCAAAGACGCCGCAAATGCATGATATCTAGCAGCCATCCCCATCCCAACTATGAAGGAAGCTAACGCCAAAGTTTTCTTATTCCCAGTTTCTACAACGCCGTAGAATATAAACATACTAAGGAGTATAAAGAACATAGATGCAATATCTGATCTCGCATAAGTTCCGTAAACCAAAAATAAAGGCGACAAAGAGATTAGAATAGCACTGAGCGAAGCAACCTTGCCATTTTGAAACAGTTTCTTTGCGAAGAGATAAACAAGAAATATCACCCCGACAGAAAGCACTGAATTTACTCCTCTTGCAATTAAGTAGGCGTCTACCTTCTCTGGAACGTAAGTTGCCCAGCCGTTATGGAAGAGTTCTTTTAATGTATTATAATTAATAACGCCAGCATTATTAAGTAAGCCTATATTCAGGACATAATTTAACAGATAGAACGGATAGAGCATATACATAAAAATTGTACCTGGATGACCGTACCAACCTGGATCAAAATTCAGCCTACGTACCATTAAAAGTGCCCTTACTATGAAATCTTTCTCGTCTACATGAGGATAGCTAGGAAGCCCCCTATCTAAAATCAAAAGTCTTAATAATAAGGAGAGAAATAGTATCATAAAAATTGTAATATGCTCACCTTTTAGTTTTTTAAACATTAAGGAATTATAACACGGAACTTGCCACGCAAAAATTAACCACTTGCTAAAGTTGATTAGGGTAGACTAATCTTAAAAAGTTTCTGATACTCAGCTGGTTAAGTTATAATACATATATGAAGGTTTATTACGATATTGCAATTATCGGAGCTAATTTTGCAGGACTAACGCTTGCATTCCATCTACCCTCGTATTTAAAAATTGCAATTATAGAGCGTAAACCAAAAGATGCCAAATTTGTAGAGTCCACCGCACTGATAACTAAATGCACAGAGAAACTGCTTCGTAAATTTATACATGATTTAGGCAACTCGCTAACAAACGAAATTTATAGTATCTGCGTTGTAAATTCTACTTTTAGAGATCATTTTACTTCTACCTATAAAGAGGAACCTTGGGCATTTACTACAGATAGCGCAAACATAATAAAGAATATTCGTAATAAATTAGGAAGGAATGTAACTCTTTTTTACAATGAAAGCTACAGAAAGTCTCAATTTAACCCTGCCAACTCTACCCACTTTATTACAACTTCTAAACGGATTCTTTCGGCAAAATTTCTTGTTGGGGCGGACGGTTCGTTATCAAGAGTTGCACAGAATAATCCTAAATTGAGCAGAAATACTAAGTTTTTACTTGGTCAGGAAAAACTGTTTTACGGTAAGATCAAACTTGGTGATAATCCACTGAACACAGTCTATCACTACTGGTTCGGTGAGTTCGCACTCGGGTACGGAGGGTGGTTGGCTCCAGCAATATATAATGGTAAAGATGCCTTTAGAGTGGGTTTAGCCATGCACAAGAATTTACCCAACCCGAATAGAATAGATATCTTCATAGAGAAACTTTTAGAGAACAAACACATTGAAATTACCAACTCTAGTCCTATTCACTCTTACGGAGGAGTAATTCCAATTAACGGACCACTTAAAAACATTTATGCCGACAACACATTATTAATAGGCGACGCAGCAGGATTCTGTGGTTCCTTAATCGCTGACGGAATTAGGGGAGCAATTGTTTCTGCAAAAATTGGTGCCAACTTAATTACAGAATACTTAAAGAATAGCAACGAAAAAGTGTTCGGAACAATTCCACAAAAGATTAATGATTTCAACGGTCTTTACTCGTATTACCTTAAGAATAAGCTGTATAGAGCTCTATGGAATCTAATGAGGAGGAGTAGAACTTTCGATCTGCTACACTCAATCTTAGCCTCCGAGAGAGAAGAGTTTCTTAAGCAGTTTAAAGATTCTAAGGACAACAAAGGTTCGCTCATCTCTATCCTACTTAAGCCTAAACATATACCAAAGTTAATAAAATTAGGAATCTATACAATTCAAGGTCTGTTTTAGACGCTTCACTAATTTAAAAGATACTTTCATAATCTACTCTTTATTGCATTCTTTAACCATTCTCTGAATTTTTCGTTTCTCGTCTCGTTCTTTCTTCTTGGCTACTTTATCATATTTTCTTAATGCTTTTACAAGTGCGATCTCAAGTTTTATATACCTTTTATCTAAAAGTATTGCAGTTGGAACGATCGTTGCCTTCTGCTGTTTCTTTTTTAGCGAGATCTCTTGCATCTGTTTTCTGGTTAGCAGTAATTTTCTATCTCGGTCTGACTTATAACCTATCAGACTCTGCTTACTTGCATTCTTCCAGGGCTCAATATAGCCGTTGACCCAGAAGAAACCTTCGTTTCTTTCTATAACATACGAACCCAATATCTTCCCATTCTTATTTTTTAACGACTTTACCTCGTGCCCTTGTAATTTTATACCAGCCACAAATTTCTCAAGAATTTCGTAATCGTAAGAGGATCTTCTATTTAAGATTAGAACTTCCATTAGTTTATTATAACACCCTGATTATCTCAGGAACTATTCTGGTCTATGATTAAATTAGTTTTAATAGTTTTACCAACTAAACCAGCAAATTAATCAATTTATAGGTTGATCTTCTCCCTCACTATATAAATTGGCTTCTTTTGTAATTCGGAGTAGATTCGCTGGGCGTACTCTATCAAGATTGAAATGCCAACAAAGATACTGGAAATAAAAAATACAAAACCAAATATAAAAAGTACAAATCTAACTGGAGCTAAATGGATACCAAATGCTTTGCCAATAAATATGAGTAGAAATGAAATAAGTATTGGAATTAGCAAAGCTCCTATTGTAACAATAAAAACGTAAGAGAGTTTATCTGAAAATGTAAAAATTGCATCGAATGCGAACTTAAGCATTTTTACTAGGGAGAACTTGGTAACACCTGCAAAACGCTTATCTCTTGCATATTCGATGAAACTCTGTTTAAAGCCCATATCGGCAATAATTCCACGTATATACTTCTTTACACCGTATTTTAAGAACTCCTCCTTGACTTGCTTTGTAATAAGGCGGAAATCCCCAACATTTTCGGGGAGTTCTTTCCCCGTCATAAAATTAAGGAATTTGTAAAAGTATTCGGCCGATCTTAGTTTAAACTCCGTCTCACCCCTTCTACTTTTACGCTTAGCAAAGACTATGTCGTAACCCTTGTTGTACTCGGCGACAAGATTCTTTATCTCCTCTGGAGGATCTTGCAAATCTGAATCCATAGAAACTATTATGTCACCTTTACACTGTTCGTAACCACAAGTTAGAGCAGATTGATGTCCAAAGTTCCTGCTTAAATCTATAAGTTTCAGTTTTCTGTCTTTAGCAGCAAACCCTTTTAGGATCTCATAGGTTCTATCTTTACTACCGTCGTTAACTAGAACAATTTCGTACTCTAACCCTTCCGATTGCTTAAGTTCTTTTAAAGCTTCTGAAGTCCTCCTGTAGAACTCCTCAACACAGAGTTCTTCGTTAAAAACTGGAGCAACTACACTTAGTAATTTTCTACCCATTCTTGTAAGTTAAAAATTTATATAACACATTTGCACCCACTTCTAACTGCCTTAGATCGAACTTTTCGTTAGGTGAATGCAACTTATCGTCAGGCAGACCATAGCCTGTGATTATTGTTCTAATATTGTACTCGTCCGCGAGAGTATTTACAAGACCTATACTCCCACCTTCTGGGACTAATACTGTATTCTCGCCACATACCGTATTGTACGATTCAACAAATTCTTGCAATATCGGTTCGTTGGGTTCCATTATGTAAGGTTCGGCGCTCGCAAGCAGATTAAGTTCGTACTTAATTCCTTTGGGGATAAGCTTACTTATGTACTTTCTTATTAGTTTGTCTATCTCTTTACACTTCTGATTAGCTACAAGTCTAACACTAAACTTTGCAGTGGCCTTGGCCGGGATTATGGTCTTTATCCCACCGATTTCGGAATAACCTGAGGCAATTCCGTGTATATCTAAACTTGGCCTTAAACCTCTAAGCGAAAGTGGAGAGAACGTCTCACCTTTGCGTAAATACGGAGTAGTACATTCTGCATTAACTTCATCCCTTATCTCTTGCCAAGTTGAACTCACAGCATTAATCTGCTCTATCTCCGCATTAGATGACCTCCGCACGTCTTTATAAAACTTGGGGATTCTAACCCTATTTCTCAAAACATCTTTGAGCTTAAAAATTATACGCCCAATTAGGTTAGCGGGATTCATAATTAGATTCCCGTAAGTGCCTGAATGGGAATCGAAGGCTGCATTTTGCAAAATTAAATCGTAATAAAGAATTCCCCGCAGAGCATAAATTACCGTGGGCTTATCTTCCGATATCCATGTTGTGTCTGCGATATAAGCATAATCTGAGTTTATGAATTCGTCATATCTATGTTCCTTGAGTATAGCTTCTGTAGTTGCCCCACCCGTTTCTTCTTCACCTTCGAAGAAAATTTTTATATTGTACTTATGTGATTTGACTTGTGCTATGTAGTACTCTAATGCGATCAAATTTGCCATTATCTGGCCTTTATTATCGTTGGCCCCTCGTCCGTAAATTCTACCATTATTAATTTCTGGCTCAAACGGATCTGTTCGCCACTCATCCAAAGGCTCCACAGGTTGCACGTCGTAATGCCCGTAAACCAAAATTGTCTTACCCTCCTTGTTAAAAATTCTCTGAGCAACTAAAACCTCATTACCTTCCTTACTCTCTTGTTGCAACAGTTTTATATTGACAAAACCCATTTTTTCAAGCTTAGCTTTTAGCCACTTCTGGGCTTTCTTGATCTCGGGCTCACATTTAGAATCCGCACTAATCGATCTAATTCTAAGGAACTCTTTAAACTCATCTAAAAAACGAGCTTTATTCTGCTCGTAAAATTCGGAAAAGGTCATAGGGTATTATAACACTGTTTGATGAAAAATATTTGCAACTTCCTACCTGCAATAGTCTTCGGGGATTTCAAATTTTGCGAAAGTTTGTGTAAAATTAGAAAAATAAGCAATAAATTGAACATCAAATTTTTAGATTTTAAAATTCGAATTCACACACTTTAATGCGAGGTAAATCGCTCCTGCCCATTACAACAACAAGAGCCTAAAACAAACTCGGCGGAGGCACAAAGCCTGTTGCGATAGAAACTGACTTATACTCACCCCGTTTCTTCATCTCTTCGCGAACTAACTGATAAGGACGCCCATACTTGATACGTGAAAGCTCTCGCACTAATTTTTCAACTTGTTCCTGTTTTGGATAACGCTCCTCCATTTTATAAAAGGTACTAATTGAAAAAGGCTGAGTTACGACACCATTTATAAGTAGTTTTACGTAGGCATTGGCATTTTCGAGTTTAACAAAATCCTGTTGCTCAAACACAGGGTTAAACTCTTTCGCCATATATTCGGCATCTGTAGCCGAAATCCTCATGATAAGCATATTACCCACGTTACCAAATACAGCATCGCGTACTTTTTCGTTTAATTGAGAGATATACTGATGTGCAATAATTAAATTAAGCCTGTATTTACGGGCTTCGGAAAGGATCTGAGCAAAATCCTCTGTCGCAAAGTTTTGGAATTCGTCTACGTACAGGAAAAAGTCTTTGCGCTCATCTTCTGGGATATCCTCTCTAGATAGGGCGGCTCTTAAAATTATTGGGACTATAATCAAACCCAAAAATTGGGCATTCTCTTCGCCGATTATACCCTTTGCAAGATTAACAAGCAGAATCTTTTTGCTATCCATAACCTCTCTCATATTAAAAGACGACTTACTCTGTCCAATAATCTGTCTAATCATAATGTTAGTTACAAACTGATCAAATTTAGAAGTAATCCAACCAAGAATTTCTGATTTATGGAATTTGTCTGTATTCGCGATCTCCTTCTCCCAATAGGCTATAACTTCGGGATCCTCTACTCTATCTAGAAAGCTTTTAGCATAATCCTCGTCTGCAATTGCGCGCAAAACTTCTACCAAAGTACTGTTAGGATCTACCATAACCGTTAACATCGCGTTACGCACGGCTCTATTAAAACGAGGGCCAACAATACCCTGATCGTGAGGATCGAACATCTTACGCATTAAGCCCAAAAAGCTGTTGACCACCATGTGTCTTTCGTACTCATTACGGTGTTCAAGCATATTCAGACCGAAAGGGCGCTCGGTGTCTGAGGGATTAAAGTAGATAACATCCTCTGCCCTGTCTACCGGGATCCTTTTAATTATCTCCTCCACTAAACTTCCATGAGGATCTATAACAGCCAAGCCGTGTCCGTTGTAGATATCTTGCAAAATCATATTCGCCTGGGCCCAAGATTTACCTACGCCTGTTTGACCAATTATATACATATGACGTCGTCTATCGTTAATGGAACCTATATAGACAGGCCGTTTCTGCCCTCTAAATACGGAAGTTCCTATCCAAAGCCCCGAAGTTGGTAAATTTTGAGGCGGAGCCGCTTTCTTAGAGAATAGCCAATCTACGCCAGGTGTCTCTACCAATTTATTAGGGAAGTGATAGACTGTGGCAAGTTCCTCTACGTTCAGAATTGCACCACCTTTATAAGGTACTCTACGATAAATGAAATCAAACATAAACGTGCGAAGCCTATTCTCCTCTACTTTCTTAAATTTTAGACTATTTAACCCCGGATTACCAAATTGAGCGAACGCCCCTGCGATAACGTTTAAACGTGCTTCGGCTATATCTTTGGTTGGACCACTAGCGGCTACACGGATAAACACTCTAAAACCAACTTTGGAACATTTCTTGATTATCGCCTGCTGCTGCTCTTGCAATATATCTATCTTATTCTTACGTTTCCCTTTGTCGTCAACTTCTCCAACTTCTTGTTGCTTCTTCATGACAAATTTTTGACCATCTTTCGACCAATCACCATCGGCCGAAGTAATAAGCACCTGAATAGACGCCCCCTCGCCATCTACCATATTTGCCAGAGAGCCGACTATAGAGCTAAGTGGATCGGATTTCTCTTCGTAATCTACATAAGTTTTTATAGGTTGATACGGTTTACCAGAAAGACCAAATTCTCCCGCTGTAACGTAGCTCCCTTCTTTAAAAATATTAGGTTCTACCATCTCTACAACTTCGACACTTTGATAAGCTCCTAAGATTTGTTTCTCCACTAACTGAGCATACTTGGTAGGTGTGTGCACAAAAAATCCTATAAAATCAGGATAAGCTATGATTTCAAAACTTATCCCCTCATCGGCTTTAAAAAGTTTATCTGCGAGTTTCTTCTTCTTTGTTATTCCGTAAAGACTACTAAACATCTGCTCCGCTGCTTTAAACTGAAATTCATTCTTATAAGGTGCGCGTACAACATAGAATGTGTACTTTAGGGATTTTTCGTATCTATCGTTATCTTTTATATATTTTGAGTAGAGATAGAGTAGCACTATTCCCGTAACTGCAAAAAGTAACAAAAGTATCAAGATTACAATCACTAAAGGATCTAAAATGAACGTACTCCATGATGCTTCTTTAGTAAAATACGGCGTTAAGCTAATCGTTGGCGCTACTGTTCCGAATTGAGGTCCCATTAAAACATTGTAACACAAAAACATTAGACGTTAAACGTCAACAAATTGTGAGTTAAAAACAAAATTTCAACTAAAGTACTTTTCTGTTAGTGAGAATACACATCCGCAATAACTCTGTTTGTAGAAGCCTTTTAACTTCCTATATTCGTACTCTTCCGGCATCTCTAAAATAGAAAGTCTGTCCTTCTTATCCTCCTCTTCTTTCGCCAATAAATTGTCTCTTAATTGTTCCTGCTCTACTTTTAGACCTGCCGATTTACTCAGCTTATTATTTAACTCCATCGACAAATTCTTCAGGAAACTCCCATTATCAACACCCTCCTTAAAAACTCTAGACTGCTTATCACCCAGTTTGAGCGTCTCTTTCTCCGAATTAACAGCATCTATCAACTCTAAGAGTCTAAGTTTAATAAATTTTCTACTCTGATAAGGACTAACCAACATAGTTGTATATAGTACTTTTGCGCCTATCTCTCTGGCTTTTTCTATGAGCTTCTTAAGCCTTAAATCATAGCAGTTAGGACACCGTTCCAATTGTGGTAGATACATTCTCTTTTCTGGGTTAACGTTCCTTATCCACAAAGATTTATCATGGTCGCTACCAATAAACTTTAACTTGTTAGCTCTGCAAAACTGCTTAACTTCTTTTAAACGACGTAACCACTCACTTTCGGGATGAATATTCGGATTGTAGAAAAAAACTGTATAAGTACATCTAGAATCTCTGCAAAGCTCACGATATTTTAAATCAAAAATCTCTAAACAGTTGCGACAACAAACATGCAATAGTACGGACATGAGAAGTATTGTAACATCGGATCATTAAAAGAACAAGCGTAAGAACTAACTTGACAAGGGATCTCTGCTACACTGTAGAAAAATTATGAAGCAGAAAAAATCTCACCTTTTGCCATAAATAAGCTCCATCGATCAATTACGCAGGCAACTACTCTTGATATAAACCAATTGAAATGCCTTAAAAACAGTAAAAAACAAAAGGGTTTCTTCTCTCATAATCTAGTGTAATAATTATTCTACGGTGGGTAGAACCTGAGGTAATAGATCATGTTTTTAAATTTAGTATGGGGAATTTTATACAGAATTTTCTTCCCCGTACGTTGCTTTAGTTGTGGAAGGATTGGAGCTTATTTATGTAACAGTTGTTCTAAAAACTTTAGGCTTTACTCACCACACTGTATTTATTGTCAAAACTACTCAGCTTTCGGAATAACACATAAAAAGTGCAGTGGACACATAAAAAGAACCATTCCACTATTCTACTTTACAGGTACAGTTAAGAAAATCCTTAAAAACTTTAAATATAGAAAAGCCACAGAATCAGTTATAATTCTAAAGGAGATTATTAACTTATACATTAGAAAAGATTTTTTCCATTTGTTTGATAACCTATTTAAGAATGGCAAAGAAGTAGTATTAATCCCGGTGCCGATGCACAGAAAAAAACTTGCAAGGCGCGGCTACTCTCACACTACATTATTAGCTCACGTTTTTTGCGATGTATTTAGTAGCATTTACACCATAAATTGTTCTGTATACGACGATGCAGTAATAAAATATAAGGTTACGGTATCTCAGACCACCTTATCTTCTAAAGAACGTATAAATAACGTAAGTGGTTCGTTTCTATTTAACATAAAATTCGCGAAAATGTTAAAAGAGAAGCAAATTCTCATAATAGACGATGTTATAACTACAGGTGCTACCGTAAATGAGGTCGCAAAAGTAATCTCACCATATAATAATGATATTAGTATTGTATCCGTAGCTAGAGACTGAAAATGTTTTCTACATCGCCAAAGATTTGCCTATTACATACTCTACTTTAAGTGGGACGCTTAGCTCCCTTACATTCTCCATTAAATTTTTAATCTCCATAGCCCAGTCATTTTTAAAGTAGTCAGTATCAGGCACCTCAAATACAAATTCATCGTGAATCTGTAAAACTATTTTTACCTTGCCTTTTAGAATCTCGTCATTGTCTACAATTTGGGCGAGTGCCAAACGCATAATCTCATCTGAACCGGCTTGAATAGGCATATTTATGGCCTCTCTTATCGCACTGTTGCTAATTACCCTGTTCTTTGAATTCACCTCCCAAATTCTTCTAACTCTGCCGGCAGGAGAAACCACTAGTCCAGTTTTTCTAACATGTCTCTCAATCCTGTCCATATAATCCTTCACTTTTGGATAGGCACCAAAATACTCATTTATGAAAATTCGGGCCTCTTTGTAACTAACTCCCAACGATTTACTCAAGCCAAATGGCGAAATGCCGTATATTATTCCGAAATTTACGGTTTTTGCAATACTTCGCTCTTTGTCGGAGACTTCTGTGTACTCTTTTTTAAAAATCTTAGATGCTGTAGCCCTGTGAATATCTTTACCGTCGATGAAGTCCTGGATCAAGTTTTCATCTTTAGATACATCTGCCATAACGCGCAGATCAATCTGTGAATAATCTAACGAAAGTAAAACATTATCTTCCTCTGCAGTAAAAAACCGTCTTATATTCTTACCATAATCCGTTTTTATCGGTAAATTCTGTAAATTAGGATTACTTGAAGAAAGTCTCCCTGTGCTCGTGCCATAAGGATTAAAATCGGAATGAATTCTCACTTTTTCTTTCAAAAGTGTAGGACATCCCTCATTGTTTGAACTATAAGACAAGAACGGTTTAACGTAGGTACTACTAAGCTTGTAAATCTCTCTATATTTTAAAATAAGTTCAATTACGGGATGCAAATTTCTCAATTTACGCAATGTAGAATCGTCTGTAGATTGACCTGTTTTAGTCCTCTTCTGCTTTGGCAACTTGAGATGCTCAAATAAGATTTTCGACAGCTGCTGAGTAGATCTTACATTGAATTCAAAACCTACCTCTTCTAGAATTTCTTTCTCCGTTTTAGCTATAATTTCACTTAACTCTTTGTCAAATTTTCTAACCTCCGTTAAGTCTAAATTTATCCCATTATTATGGATCATAGCAACACCTATTATTGCCTTTAAATCTGAACTCTGATGGAATTCCAGAAGTTTCTTATCATCAGAAAAGTTTAATAACTGTTTAAGGGCGACAGAAAGTAGAAGCTTTAGTAGCTCTACCTCCGTAGTGCTACTTAGGTCTTCCTTATAGATTTTTATATTCTCGAAGATAACGCTAGAAGTATCGTACCCCTTCAATCCTGTAGATAACGAATATGCCAACGAGTTTATATCTACAGTATTAGAGTAAAAGTTCAATCTGTTTGCGATCTCCAAAATTTTGCCATAGCCCCCACCAACAGCAAAAGCATCTAACCAAAAATTAAACCAGTTACACCAGATGTAATGAACTCGTGCCACCGAACATAAATTAATATTTGCACCTGATAATTCGTAAATTCTAAGTTTCTTAAATTCGTGATCATAATAAATAAGTTTCTGTAAATTATCAACCTCATTTGGCAGTTTAAACTCTTGTCGCAAATAAGAAATCTCTAAAAACTCAGTAAGTTCGATCTCTTTACAAAGGTAGCTCTTCTCAAGTTCATCTATTTTAGATAGAGTTTGCTTTTCTAGACTACCTATAGAAATATCGACAGTTTCTTGTTTCTTCGAAAGTTTTAAAAATCTAATGAATAATTTTTTTAATTCAGTATCTAAATTTAAACTGTAGTCACTACTAAATTGGAGTTGCTCTGATTTGCTTTTATCAAATAATGAATTCTCTTCTTTTAACAAACCAGAGCCTGCATGAAACAGCTCATCTAGTTTTTTTAGCTTACCTAAAAGCGACTTAAATTGGAATTTTAAGAATAGCTCTAAAACCTTTTTATACTTAAAATCTTTTAATCTGGCGTCTAATATATCAAGTTTTATTGGGACATCTAAGAATATTCTTGAAAGTTCAAGACTCATAAAGGCTTTATCTTTGGACTCTTCTAATAGTTTCCCAACTCTACTATTACTAGATTTTATTATCTCTATACTACTGTAAATTCTCTCCAAGTCTTGATACTCTTTTATTAGCTCCATGGCAGTTTTAGGACCTATCCCTTTTACCCCGGGGATATTATCTGAATTATCACCCATTAGCGCCTTAAAATGAACTATATGTGAAGGCTCTATCCCTACATTCTCTCGAATAAACCTACTGTTTATAATTTGAAGATTCTTAAACGAACCTTTAGGCATAATTAGATTAGTTCTGCCGTTCACCAACTGATAAAGATCCCTATCTCCAGTAAAAATAAGGCACTTCTCCACCTCCTTGGACATTTTAGTATCTTCTTGAACTAATTTAGCTATCGTACCTAAAATATCGTCTGCTTCGTAGCCCTCTACTTTTAAGAGTGGTATATTTAAAGTTTTTACGACCTCTTCTACAAGAGGGAACTGAGAAAGCAGTTCAGAATCTAAGGCTTTGCGCGTTGCCTTATACTCAGAGTAGATATCATTTCTGAAAGTTTTACGTTTAGTATCCATTGCACATATCACAAACTCAGGTTTAAATTTAAGAATCACATCCAAAAGCATAGAAGTAAAACCGTAGACAGCATTAACTTGAATACCTGAATCTGTCCTTAAACTAGGGGGATATGCATGATATGCCCTATGAATTAACGAATTGGCATCTATACAAAGAAGTAAATTACTACTGAACATTTCGTTTGTTTTTTCTGTTTTATTTTTCATAATTTGTAGTATAATGATTATAACATGGAGAGTTTTATAAAAGCTCGGGGAATTGTCAAACATAAGTATACACTCTCAACGGAGATATTAGGAAATTTGAATCTACCCACAGGTGAAATTGTTATCTGCGATCCCATAAACGCTTTTCTAGGAACTCAATTAGAGGTTCAGTTTCCAAAAGGGAGCTACACTGTCTTTGGCACAGTGGCAAAGGATCCAGAATCTAAAGAGAGCTTTTTCGCCTACGCTTTTATTGAATTTAAAGAAGATTCAGATATAACATGGATAAAACTTAATAAGCACGTTTCTGTCTCTGGGAATGCTTCTTTTATGGACAGGAATACCGCTGAAGTGTTAGAGAAGAACGCCAAAGCAGAGTACTACTCTATAATAACGCGTAAATTAAACAAGGTTAAAAAAAGCCAATATAGTAGTCTAAATATAGCAGTTGATGATAAATCATTGCAAAACTACATAATTTTTACCTCTGGGTTTGGCAATGGTACTTATACTTCTTACGTTGGAGTAAACGACAAAAAAGAGATCTGTTATTTGCTTTTAGATCTTAATGTGCTTAACGGCAAAAGACCTGTTAAGCTTAATAAAACCAAAGCACTTTCTAAACTAAATACTCAAATCAAACTTGCTTTGGGAGTCGCCACGATTCTCCTAATCGTTGGTTTACTCCCACTTATATCTAATAATAGAACCCCAAAAAGTAAAAAACCAACGGGGAATAACACAATTGAATTCCTAGAATTGGAGCCTGAGACTGCAATAGAAAGAATTCAAAGTATTAAGTTTAATGCCGACGAAATCACCGATCTATCATCTGCTGGCCTCCCTAACATATACACTTTAAACTCCGAAATAAAACTAGACAGTTCTGTAACTAGGTATGAGAACGATAGCGGCTTTACGTTTGCTATCCCGAACGAACTCTACCCTTACTCACAAGATGAAACTGTCCCGACACTAGAAGAGAAGTACAACATGCTAAAGAGCAAACAGAGAATTTATTTTAGGGATATCAAAATAGTTTCTGATTCTGAGAAAGCTAATTCTAAAGAAAACAGCTCAATTAAAAACGTTTTTAAACTTACTCTAGAGAAAGAGTCATGTTTCCCTGAGCAATCGTTGGATTGGAATATTAAAGCCTACATAATTAGCTATTTTAGTGGATACGATTACGTGGGTTACAAAAGGCTAACCGGGCAGATGACTGAGGAAAGTAAAAAAGTCTGGAAGAATGCATACCTCTACATTTTTAGAGAGTTATCGTCGGATGAGTTCTCATTCTTATTCGCTTTACAATCGGTTGATAACTCAATTTTCTACATAAAATTAGAAGGAAACAAAGAATATTTTTTGAAGCATGAGGATATGGTTGCTAAAATTCTACAGAGTATTAAGCCAATTGCAAAAGTATCCGCAATGAATACAAGCAAATGCTACTTGGAGACAGACGAACATTTTAAAAATAGGATTACACAAGCAATTGAACAGATCAGGGACTCCTGTAAAGCTAATTCTAAAAATAAAAAATGCCCTTATAATTATGAATTTAGCACTAGTATAGAAAACTACCCAAAAGTTGTTGACGCTAAAACTAAGAGAGAGGTTAAACCACCTCCCGTATTGCCTAAAAACTTAGAAATTAAACTAGATTTTGACGTCTGTGTTAAAGATAACTCTAAGAAATACCTTGTTATTTTGGTTAATGGCTCAATTGTAGGCAATGAAAGACTAGACACCTTTAAAAAAGATGAGTGTTTTGCAAAGAATATAACAATCAAAGAGTTCACGGGAAAACTAACTGTAGGTGTACGTTCGGAGTACTTTTTACCATCTACACAGGAGAACTTCTTCGAACAGGAACTAAGAGAGTTGTTACTTGGCAGAGAATACGGTAAAGTTAAAATAACAATTGATTAGGTGGAATTTAAATAGTAATTATTCCCCTCAAATCAACGTGGTTTCTGGCTATTTCATTAAACAGTAAACAGAATCACGTCCTTCTCTGCTTTGCGGATATCTTTCACAAACTTAACGATCTAGTGACCAGTAACTACTTTTTGCAGCACTCTCTGTTTTATCAATTCTCTTTTTTATTCTTAAGAATCTAAATAATCTTTGTCTTAACAAATTTACGATTTTCACAAAAAAGGGACAGAACGCCTTTGAACGTCCCGCCCCATTTTTTTTGAGATTGCTACTTTAAAAACGACTATCTATCGTTTTTGTTTTTAGCCACTACGTAGACAAGTACACCCAAGAGGAGCATAATGAGAAGAATCCACCAATAACCAAATATTCTATTTTCTGCTTTGGTACCACTGTCTTCTACAAATTCAAAGTTGATACTTGTACCTTCTAAATCACCTTCTTTGTAGGTCGCAGTTACAGTTTTTATTTGGCCATTGACCGGCTTTAAGTTCTTGGGTAAGTCAGAAGTATCAACTTCTACTTTATACTCACCTGGACAAACTTTAGTCTGATAGTAGCCGTTAGTATCGGTTTTAACTGTGGCCACATCTACTCTTCTGTTATTCTCATCGTAGTAATAAACTTTTACATCTACGTTACTGTAGACCTTCTCACCCTCATCTTTGATGTTATTTCTATTTACATCGTTAAAGACATAACCTGAGAGTTTTATTTGAGTTTTAACATCGCAAGTGCGAACACCCAAAACCTCTGGAGACTGTTTCTCGATAGATTCGGCATTTTCACTTCTTACCTCACCTGTAGCCCCTGCGTTAAGACCGCCTTCATCAGTGCCACCCGGCCGTGTATAAGGAGCTGGACTTTCAACTGTAATTGCTACAGTTTTAATTGTACAAGCGCCCTCGCCAGACTCTTTCTCTGCATCGTCTAACCAGATTGTATTCTTTATACCTTCTATATTATATGTAGGTGCGGACTCACAAATCCTCATCGCAACTTTATAAGTTACAGTAGCACCTTCCGTATGTGAAGGAAAGGCATGACTTGGCATAACCAAATTGCCCGTTTTAGTTGCTAAATAAGGACCAGCTTCTGTCCTAAATGTGCCGTTATAACTCCAATCAAACGAATATAGCCAACTAGAATCGTCAGGGATACCGATATTACCGTTGCCTCCACTAATCTCTGCTGGATCTGTAAAGCTAGCAGTAAAGTTAACCCAATCACCTGCTTTCACTGACGTGTCACTTGCAACAAATGAATTGATTGTAGGAGCAACGTTGTTAATGGTATATTTAACCTCTTCTACGTTACTACTCCTTCCCATGACATCAGTTACCCAATACTTGAAATCATAAGTACCTTCTGGGAGAACTGAAGTGTCCACGTGCATATCATCACCAACAAAGAAAGTGTCAGAAAGTTTAGGTGTACTGTTAGAACCTGCTAAATCAAATACTAACCCCGAATAACCCGCAGGACAGACTCCTTCTGACGTCTTGATTGTTGCTGCTGTACCAACTAACACATCGAAAAGCCCTTCTAAAGGCACAACTTGACCTAAATCGTTAGTGTACTTTATACAAACGTTAGTTGTACTCAAACCTGCGATATCATCCCTCGCTTCAACGCTTACGCCCTCCATCGGATCACCTTCATTGTAAGTTTTATCTTCTAATTTGTCCACTTCTGGGATAGTTGTATCTACAACCACTTTGAAAAACTTACTATTAACATTGAACGCGGCATCTCGAGTTCGCAACTCTATACAATACTCACCATCTGGAAGATTATAGTTCCATTTATTAGTAGCAGTTTCACCCATATTCCAATCTTTATCAATCATCAGGGTTGACGATTGATCTTTGAGCACATTAACAGCATCGCCACATTTCTTATGTGTATTCCAAACTAGCATCCTAAACCGCTTTAAACCAGAATCACCATTCTCGCTATCTCTGGCAGTACCATCAATAACTAAATCATTGGTATTAAAGTAATGTTTATCACCTACGACAAGTGTTTCGTTAGTTGTAAAGGTTATGGAGCCATCATTAACACTATCTACTCTAACAATCTTCTCTTTTATATCCTCTTTATTACCTGCAGGATCTTCTGCATAATAACAAATTTTATGTTCTCCGTAAGTATTAACTTGAGAAGCTATATTTGTGATTGAACTAATCTGGGTATAACCAGTATCGCCGCAAGTCTCAGTTACACCTACAACCTTGTAATTAATAAACTCACCGTTTAAGAAAGGATCTACGTTAGGATCTAATTTAAACTCAACTTTTGTAAACTCTTTGTACCAACCGTGACAAACTGTTGGTTTCCCAGCAACATCGTCTAATCTATGTTTCCATCCTCCCTCTGTCATGTCTGGATCGCATTGAGCTGTATTACCACCTAAAACCCCCTCTAAATCTAAAACAGAAGTAGGAGGGACAGTATCTAAAAATACTTCTAACTGACAGGTATTACTTGGTACTTCTACATTACCTACGCCGGCATCTGCAGTACCATCGTCAGCAATATCCTCTGCAACTGTATATAAGCAGTACCTACCATCGCCATTTGTTAATGTTACATTGCTCCCGCTAGTGTGATTATCAGAAATTAAGAATGCAGCACCACCGTTAAAAGATGCATAAACATCTACATTCTTAACTGCCGTGTCTATATCCGTTGCAAAATAACCTAATGCTACTGTTGCGTTATTTGTTACCAATGGACTAGAAGGAGAATTTATTGACGAAAAAGGACTGTTATCTTCTCTTATTAATGTTCCGCCATCGATTGCATCGTAGTCCGCTCTACCAAAAACACCAACCCTGTTAATATAATCGCTGTACGAGAAATTTAATGATGAATTAAAATCTGCGTCTGCAATATCATTCCAGTTAGACCACGCACTTTTATTACCAGCTTTGTCTACTGCTCTAATCCTGAAGATCCACATTGAATCTTGCTCTGTAGTTGGATTCCAGGATGAAGCTGTACCAGCAATATTAGCAGAACCGTTGACAACAGTATTTGTTATAAGATTTTTCCTTACATATTGATATTCATATCTTAATATTCCATTTGTATCTGTACTAGGTGTCCAAGTCATCAATTCCGTATTACCATTATGCTTAAATTTAGGCATATTTGTCCACTTTGGAGTAGTTGGGGCTGTTCTATCGGGACTTACTGTTATCGAAGTTGTACTTGTATGACCTAAAGTATCAATTGCAGTTAATGTAATTGTATAATTGCCCGCCTCTAACGTTGAGGTATTCCAATCGTCTACTATAACCGCATCGACAATATTATTGTTGCCGGTAACAGTAGCGACTACAGAATTATCTGAATTTTTTATGATTGTGAGCGTATACTCTTTTATGTTTGGGTCATTAACTGTTCCTCTTACATCCACAAGATTATATAATTCAGCACCATCACTTGGATTTGTGATTGCGACTGTAGGTCCATTAGTGTCTGAAAGAGAAGTAATAGGGTGATTGTCGTTTACAGAGAATACCCCTCCTACGCTCTTGTTAATAGCGTAAGTTGTTAAATTAGTATCTAAAACACCATCTCCGTCGGTATCTATATAATCTATATCATTATCTCCATCGCTATCGGTTGCTTTCTTTGCTAAATTATAAAGTTCCCAAGTATTACCATCCCAATTGTTAGAACCGTTTTCATCGACAGCATCTGCAATATCTATCCCGGGATTATTAAATATATTTCCATTAATTGTATTACCTGTGGAAGCACCTTCCAGTACTAAACCTGCCTTAGGAGATGAAGCAGCAGGATTTGTAACATTGCCCGTAATTACATTACCCGTAATTAAGTTACTGTTGGCATCTACTAAACGTATCCCTCTTCCCGCATTATTAGCAACTATATTATTCACTATCCTTGAGTTGTCTAATGAGTTATCCCCCAAAATACCGGCCATTCCATTCTCAGCAACTCTGTTATTCTCGAAGGAGAACATTGTACCGTTAGAAACAACATAGATACCACGCCCACCGTTGCTATATATATGATTGTTGCTAACAGAAACAGAAAAACATCTATTTTCGAATACTAAACCACTAGCACTATTATTATGAACTACATTATTTGCAATATTCAAATTACTTCTACTGTTAGATACGCGAATACCATTTGAACACCCAGAAATATCAAATCCCTCTATACTAGCATTACTTGTATTTACATTTATACCGTTTCCTGCAGGATTAGTACAAACAATCTTTGCGCCATTAGTATTTTGAGCTCTTAGAATAACTGACTTATCCAAATTGATATTGCCACTATATGTTCCGTCAGCAACGGCTATTACGTCACCTACAGATGCGTTATTTATGGCATCAGGGATTGTATTGTAGCATTTGTCGCCAATAGAGACTGGAAACCCTGCATTTGAACAGTCAGACGAAACAGGATTAGGATTGATTACAACAAAAATAGTAAAATGATTAACTCCAGCGACAACCACTTTATTGCCGGTATAAACCCTATGCCCCTCTACCACTTTCGCTTTATTATATAAATCTCTCTCTGTCTCGGAATATTTTACAATTGCGTCTGTAACTTCTCCGGATGGAAGCGTAAGTACATACTCAAATGCTCCGTTCTCCATGTTTGCTTTAATATCGTAAGCTACATCACCAACTGCATTAAGCTTCCTTACTTCTTCCCTGGAAAGTTTTAACTCCTTTATGTATATAGGAGAAGTTTTCTCAGGAAGTTTAGTGAACATAACCGAAACTTCAGGGTTTTGAGGAGCTTGATAAAGAACTCCAACTTCTACATTTCTGTCTGTCTTGTAAAAATCGCCCTCTTTCTGCCAGATATACCTTCCGACCTTTTCTTCTTTTTTGACCTTTTCTTCACCTTTGGCGACATTTAATTCGATCTCGGCTTCCGTGACTTCACCTGCCTCTTTTAGTGTTTCTGTAACCTGATCATTAATAACACTTAAAGAAGGAGAGGTTGCAAGCTGTTCGTCTAAAGAAGGCTCCTCATCGAAACCGAGATCCAGCTCAGGTTCATTCTTTACAGATGATTCCTCTGATTTCCCCTCTTTTTCCTCTTTTACGCGAGTAACCTCAGTTTCTTCTGTCTTTTTAACTTCTGGTTCCCCCGCTACTTCTACTTCTGTTGTCACAAGAGTTTCCGCATCTGATTCGGCTCGCACATTCTTAATAACGAGTACGGGAGATAAGAAATTTAAAAACATTGAAAAAACCACTAATGTAGCGAACAGCCTGCTCGCATACCCATAGAGTTTCGCTATGCGCATAATTATATACATAAGAAATTATTTAACTTATTTGATCCAGAAAGTTTCCGTTCTCCGTAGCACTATATTCTCAAAAGAACATAGTTAAAAAGAGAATGTAAAGGATCCTTTGCCCGGACATCTTAACTCCGAAGAGCTTAAAATCACCCACAAACAATTTATGTTCATGATTGTATCACAGCAGAATGAAAAGATCAATGTCTTATAGAAAAATATACGACGTGCTGTTTCCCGAGCTTGATTTCCAGTCTCATGCGTCCGTTTTGACAAACAAATAAAGTTATGCCCCCCTAAAGCTAGAAGTTTCATCAATTTTGCGAACTGTCTATCTCCTGGAGACCAGAAACTACTCCCCATAAAACAATCTAAATCTTACTACTGGTACTTTCTACTAACTGCTAATATGCTATACTAACTATATGCCTCGCCTAAAAAGATCAATCAACTTGATTTCTGATAATCTTTGCCCCAAAAGTAAGTGGGATCGCATTTATGATTGGACTTTTAACACAGCTAAGTACATTCTTATGATTGCAGAAGTTTGTATAATCTTGGCTTTCTTGACGCGTCTTTACTACGATGGCAAAATTAACGACACAAAGGAACTGCTTAATACAGAGGTGAAATTTTTTGAGGCACGTAAACAGGACGAAGCAAATATAAGAGTAATCCACAAAAACGTTCTAGCTCTTAACCAACTAAGAGAAAGTCAGTTATATCTCTCTTCCATTTACGAAAAGTTTCTTGCCCTTATCCCGCAAGACCTATCTTACGATAGTATTAGTGTATCAACAGGCGATATTTCTATCCAAGGAGAGGAGAATTCGTACACCAACATAAAGCAGTTTATTGACAACTTAAAAAATAACCCTGATTTTGTAGCAGACGTAAATCCTAACACTAACCAAGCTTCTACTAATAAAATACTGTACAATATTTCTATAAAATTAAAAAATGGAACAAGGAAGTAGAATAAAAAAACAGGTGAACATAGGTGCACTCCTAAGAAACAGCCAACAGAAAGCTTTCTCTACAGGTATACTAAGTTTAGTTCTGCTGAACATAATTATATGGGGATCTTTAAGACCAACAATCAATACAATAATAAAGACAAAAACTGAATACGAGAAATTGCAACGCGATCTAATTACATTAAAGGAACAGAATGTAACATTAAGCAGACTGATCTCAGAAAGAGAAGATTTAAAGGAATCTTTAAAGAATATAGACTCCTACTTTCCAAACGACGAAAATTACTCACTATTTATAGATAACATACATAGAATACTTTCTAAATTCGGCTACGATCTAATCTCTATTTCATTCACTAGCGATGCCACTTCCGTAAAAAGTATACCTACAATAGAGAATATGGACCCTATAATCTTCGACCTAACAGTAAAAGGGCAAGTAGGAAAGGTAAAAGAAGTTACAAGCTACCTGGAAAATCTACCTTTTGTTCCACAGATTATCTCAATAAACTACTCAGTCAAGAAAGTCGACAATTCTAAAGATAATAATGTACAGATTAGTTTTAGGCTTCTGCTTTATAAATATAAAATTAAAAATATAAAAGATGAGGGATAGATTTAATCTTCTTATTATGCTTTTCATGTTTGCAGGCATGCTCATTGTAGTTTCAGAAGTATACGGGTTTATAAAAAAAGGGAAAAAAGTTAACATTGAAATTGAAGCCTATTTAATACCACTCCCCAAAACATTAAAGTCTAATGAGTTTATGTACATAACTGAACGGGAGAAGTACCTTATAATAGGAAACTCAAAATTCCAGGAGAATCTTAAGAATCGCGTCGAAGGAATTATTCCTACAGTCGCTCCCACAGATACAATTACTCCTACCCCCTCCAAGCCTGTAGAAGATTTTATGATGTTATGATATTTTACTTATATCATAGGTTTCTTCCATTTCTTGCCTCGTTGTGAGGCTGATATTAAGCTCTGACTCAAAATATACCTGCACAGTTCTCTAAACTCTCTGTCTGAAAACTCTTTACTCCCTTTGTACTCTTCGTTTAAAGTATTCTGGCTCCTAAAGTTATTAAACTTCCATTTATCTCCAACTACATCTCCAAACTCTTTGATCATAAGATCAATTACCTTTATACTGTGAAGTTTCGGCACAAGAGTTGTCCTAAATTCATGTTCAACTTTAGATCCTAGGAGTATATTAACGCTCTCTTTGACATTTACTATTTGGTCTTGAGTTGCTCCAAGCTTTGTATAAAGTTTGAACGGAAGTTTATAATCAATTGCAACGTAGTCTAAAAGATCTAATTCTAAAAAATTTCTCAACAAGTCTGGGAATGTACCATTTGTATCTAGCTTGACTAGAAAACCCTTGTTCTTCACTTTAGACACGAAACTAAGTAAACTATCCCCATACATTAGAGGTTCGCCTCCAGTAATTGTCACAGCATCTAATTTGCCTTTTCTGCTCTGTAAAAACTGTAAAACTTCCTCCTCCGATACTGAACCCAATTTCTCCTTGCTCCCCGTTACAAGTTCTCTATTATGACAAAAAGGACACCTTAGAGTACAGCCGTAAGTAAAGAGCACACAGGAAAATTTATTTGGATAATCGATTAGCGATAATTTTTTTATACCGTAGAATTTCATAGCAAAAAATGTTAAGAATCAGTCGGTATATATTATATATCACGTTTAATTCGTTCTAACTCACTATCTTTCCATATTTTCCGAATTATGTTATTATGAAGCAACTTGGGGTGACTCAGGCGATTTATTTAAATTGTTACATTTTTATTATGGCATATGGAGATTATGAATATTTACAGCTTGGTACTTTTATAGATGCTGAAAAGTATATAATTGCTAAATTTTACGTCGAGAGTGTTTTCCCTATAGAGAAGGCTGCCGAAGCACTCGCTGCGGAGAGTTCTGTTGGCACTTGGACAGCACTGAACACGATGCAAAAGGAAATCATTAAAGATAAGGCCGCCAAAGTTATAGATATAGACAAAGAGAAGAAAATTGTTACCATAGCTTACCCCAACTCCCTTTGGGAAGGTGATAACATTGCTCAGTTACTCTCAGGGATCGCGGGCAATATCTACGGTTTAAAAGAGATTCAGAAATTAAAAGTACTAGATATAGAGTTTAACAGGGGCTATGTAACAAAGTACGAAGGTCCGGCATTTGGAATAGAGGGAATTAGAGAAACACTCAACAAACCCACTGGCCCGCTATTGGGTACAATAATAAAACCTAAACTCGGTCTTAATGAGGAACAGCACGCTAAAGTAGCTTACAAATCCTGGTTGGGTGGCGTAGATATAGTTAAGGACGATGAAAATCTAACCTCTATGTCATTTAACAACTTCTATAGAAGGGTGGCAATCACACTGAAAATGAAAAGGAGAGCAGAAGAGAAAACCGGCTCAAAAAAAATGTATCTTCCTAATATCACTGCTCTGCCCAACGAGATGTACCGCAGAGCTCAATTTGTACGGGAAAACGGTGGCGAAGCCGTAATGATAGATATAATAACTGCTGGATTCACTTCAGTTCAACATATACGAAACTACGACCTTAATTTAATTATTCATGGACATAGAGCAATGCATGGGGCATTGACTCGCGATCCACAAAACGGGATATCTATGCTTATACTCTCAAAACTCGCCCGCCTAGCAGGTATAGACGAACTTCATATAGGAACAGTTATCGGCAAGATGGAGGGTGGCAGAAGCGAAACTTTAGATATGCACAACTTCCTTCGTGGTTACTGGTTCGGACTCAAATCTGTTATGCACGTGGCGTCGGGTGGGTTACACCCTGGACATATAGAAGCCTTGATAAACGTACTCGGCAACGAAGACGTAATTATTAACTTGGGCGGTGGCATACATGGTCATCCAGATGGAACTTACGCAGGAGCAGTCGCAGGCAAGCAGGCAATAAACATTGTTCACGCAGGGGGGCACTTAGAAGAAGCGCTACACTCAGATAAGTTCCCCGAGTTAAAGAAAGCATTACAAAAATGGGGCATTCACTCCGATACCCCCAAAAACGGCTTAACACCAACCGAATTTAATACCGAACTTACCCACAAAAACGCAACATTATAATTTGACCGAGGTGTTGTATAACCGTGGCGAAAGGATATAAACCTTCTGTGGTGATAATAGAAGACGACATTGCCCTGGCCAATAGCTTGACTTTCTATTTAAACAAGAAAGGATACATAATAGATCATTTCCCAACTGGACACAGCGCTATGAGCCATCTGACTAGAAAAATCGTAGATGTGGCACTTATCGACATAACTCTTCCAGATACAAACGGCCATTCCCTGCTAGAGCGGATCAAAAAGAGCACCCCTAATACAAAAGTAATTATGTTCACCAACAAAGATAGTATCTACAAACGACTCGCCTCCTTAAATAGCGGAGCTGACGATTATATTCCTAAGCCATTCTCTATACTTGAACTTGAAGCTAGGCTAAGCCGTTTAGTACAAGAACACCTTAGATCCAGTGTAAAAGAGCTAAAGTACAAGGATCTAACAATTGCAAGGGAGGGAGAACTACGTCACAGGAAGACATCCCAAACTGTAAGACTGAGTCCAATTGAACTCAACTTCCTAATACGTATTATTAAGGATCAAACTGTAGAGAAAGAGGCAGAGATAAAAAGTAAGAATAAACAGCGAGTACTTGTAACTAGAATTAATAGAAAACTGGAAAAAGTCGGTAGTTCTGTTAGAATAAAATCAGGCTATAGAACGGAATATTATCTAATTTTGTTAGAAGATTAAGTATGAATAAAATTATAGAAGCCTTTCTAGGTGCTTTTTTGGTTACCTTTCTATTTGTTTACTGTTTTTTAATTGTTGGAATTTATTCATTACTTTTATTTGATTCGCTTCCGTTTCTAACCGCCATTACTAAAGCATTCACAGATACTCTTTACATCGGAATTGCATTATCTTCAATTGTCGGATTATTCCAAGTTGTAAGTGAATTAAAAACTGAAATAAATAGAAAAAAGTATGAAAGAAAGAAAACTGAAATCAAAAACACTATCAGACCAAGACTAGATATGCTAATAGAAGAAGCAAGGACTAAATTAAAAATTACTGGAAGGCAAGTTATAAATATTGAACTGCTAGAACCTTCTAAGCCAAATAGTATATTCACAAGCAAGATTGGTGGTCTACCGTATTTACCAAAAGACTTTGAATATCCTAAGAATGGGAAGGGAGAATTCCTTCATCTATTAGCCCAAATTAACTTAGAAGAGATACCGTTTAAAACCCTTTTACCATCTAGTGGAATTCTACAGTTTTATATTTTAGGAGATGATAGTTTTGGATTAGAATTATCTTCTATATCTAAAACAGTAAATGATTTTAAATCACAAAGTTATAGAATCGTTTATCATCAAGTCATAACAGAACCTTACGTACAAGATTTCTCATTCATACCGCCCCCAGAACATATGCCTTTTGAAAGAGAGTTTGGATTAATATTCAAAGAGAATTACGAATATATGAGCTTATTTGATTACAGGATTAACGATTATTTAGACAAATCCATACTCGAATATTTTGAATATGAGAGTGAAGAAATTAGTAAAGCATTAGGATTAGACCTTTCAAAAGGTAAAGGAACCAAACTGCTAGGTTACCCATATTTTACACAACAAGATCCTCGTGCAAACGAAAGTAAGTACGAGCTACTTTTTCAATTGGACTCATTCTACAATAAAAGTACCAAGGAGTGGGACATTATTTGGGGAGACGCTGGAGTAGGCAATTTCTTTATTACGGAAGAGGCCCTTAAAAATCTTGATTTCTCGGAAGTTATTTACAACTGGGATTGCTCTTAATATGATTAAAAAACTTATTCTTCTTTACGCTTTCTTGATTACGCTGCTGATAATACCCCATCTCATTACGCAGGACAACTCCAAATCAGCGCAAATGATGATGTAAAAAGAAAAGAGTAGTATTAGTATAGAATACAAAGCGTCTCCAGAGGCCACGAACTTTACCAATACTCCAATAGCAATCTCAGAACAAATGACTAAGCAAAGTTTAGAAACTACTACTGTTGCTAAGCCAACCAACAGGATGTTGAAGATATTGCCAGACAATCTTGAGCCACTTAATTTAACAGATGAACAGAAACGCCTACTTTTAAGAGATGGTTGGACACAGATTGATCCCTTCACCAGTAGTTCTTCTATACTATGCTATAAATTCAAAGAATATCAACTTAATCTTTATTTAAATTACACCCATCTTTGTAGCAAAGAATTTAGCGTGAAAAAGGTCCTGCTTATAGCAGATTCAGAAAGAACTGTAGCTTTTGCCCCTTTAGTAGAAATCTTTGAACAATCACCTTTAATTAACAATAACTTTAAAGAAGCCTACGAAATAAAACCTCTAAAACAACCTCCTAATACAGTAAGAGTACCTATACTTATGTACCATATTATTGGTGACCCTCCCCCTAAAGCAAATCAATTCAAGAAAGAACTCTATGTTACAGAAGAGATATTCGAAGAACAAATGGCTTACCTTCTAAGTAAGAACTACAAAACTTTATCTAGTAAAGAGTTCCTAGAAATTCTAAAAAGTGGGAAAAACCCCGAACAGAAATCTGTACTACTTACTTTTGACGACGGACACATTTCAAATTACGAGAATGCATTCAGAATTCTCAAAAAGTACGGTCTAAAAGGAACTTTCTATATAATAACCAAGAAAATGAAGATTTCTCCTGCTCAACTCAAAGAGATGTCTACGGCAGGAATGGATATAGAACCTCACTCGGCAACTCACAGAGATTTACGTAAAATAAAGAAGAGCGAACTATATAGCGAGATAGTAACCCCAAAGTTAGTTTTAGATGGAATTACAGGCGAAAACTCAGTCTCATTCTGTTATCCTGGCTGTGTATACAATTCCGATGTACTAAAACAAGTTATTGGAAGATACGGATTTGCAGTCTCTTGTGGTACTAGAATAGATCATTATCCGAGGAGGCGGTTTGCAATGCATAGGTTACAAGTCTTTAGTAATATGAACTCATTTAAATACGGATTGTCTGGATATTTAAAGAAGTAAGAAATTAAAATATATGAGGATTTTAAAGCTGCCACTTTCTCGATCTACAAAAGTAGAAATCTATTGTAAGGAATTGAGATT